>JACCDV011106485.1_pt1 | contig 12829 bp, 14 predicted proteins | sample 7446131 | NCBI WGS metagenome assembly JACCDV01 (sample SAMN15323448, study PRJNA562643) | freshwater metagenome | isolation source: river surface water | place: USA:Blue River Watershed | collected 2017-08-17 | reverse complement strand
CTGCTTTGGTTTGATGTAGGTATTCCAAAAATCCTTGCCATAGTTATAGGTCAACTCTGCACCGACCGGAATCGATTTTTTGGCGTAGATATAAATATGTTCCTCGCTTTCATCTATCTGAGGCTCACAATTGGGGCGGCAAGAATGGTTGATATAGCGAGCGACATTTTCCCGACCACGTCCATCAACCGTAGTCTGATCATTGATTTCAAATAAGTATTGGCCGCCTCGCCGATTGGCTTCATCGGTGGTAATTTTTTCGCCAGTATATTCGATGACTAGATCACCTTTACGAAAGGCCTTGTTAGCAAATAATCCCAGACCGTGGGTACCACGTTTAACCGAAAAGTCAGTTGTATTTTTCATAACGACCAAGAGTATAACATGGACAATTTAGTTTTTGTAAATCAGGGTTTTTGTGAACAGCACTGATCAAAAACTTTTTTATAATTTGTTACAATATCTAACGTATGTACGATGCTCTTTCCAAATATGTGCGCGCCGCTGATTATTTGTCCGCCATTCAGATCTATCTGCAAGGCAATTTTTTGTTGCATGAGGGTCTGACTCACGATCATATCAAGGCTAGATTGTTAGGACACTGGGGGACTTGTCCCGGCATCAATTTCACTTATGCTCATTTGAATCGTGCGATTATTAGTCATAATCTCAATATGATTTTTGTCTTGGGTCCGGGACATGGTTTTCCGGCTATTCAGGCTAATCTTTTTTTGGAAGGGACACTCAGTCAGTATTATCAAGATACTCTGCCACGTAACGCCTTAGGTATCGCGCATATGGCCGGACAGTTCAGTTGGCCTTACGGTTTTCCTAGTCATAGCAATCCAGAAGCGCCAGGCGTTATTTTAGAAGGAGGAGAACTAGGCTACGCCTTATCGACTTCTTTTGGTGCGGTTTTGGATAATCCCGATTTGATTGCTGCTTGTTTGATCGGTGATGGTGAGTTCGAGACTGGTCCGACCGCGACGGCTTGGCATGCTAGTAAGTTACTTGATCCAGCCAAGAACGGCGCTGTCTTACCGATATTACATCTCAATGGGTACAAGATCTCTGGCCCGACGTTTGCTGGTCGTATGAGCGATGAAGACCTGACGGCGCTATTCAATGGTTATGGCTACGAACCGCATATTGTTGACGCCGGTCAAACCGAGGACATCCACGCGCAAATGGCCAACACTATTGATAAAGCTGTAGCAGCGATTAGATTTACCCAACACTGCGCCCGGGAAGGCACACTACATAACCCGCCGCGTTGGCCGATGATTATTTTACGTACTCCCAAAGGCTGGCACAGTATTGCGGAGTTAGACGGTAAGCGTATTGAAGACAACCACACTTCGCACCAAGTGATAGCGGAATTAGCCAAAACCAACCCCGAGCATTTGACCGCTTTAGAGACTTGGCTTCGGTCTTATCACTTTGAAGAATTATTTGATGGTGAAAAATTTGTCAGTGATATCGAATCTTTGGTCCCAGCACCGGCTCAAGCAATGGGCAATAACCCGCATACCCGAGGGGGAGCAGGGGCTTACCAAAAGTTGCTTTTGCCGGCCACGGATCAGTATGTTTCTCATGCGACCTGCAATCTTGACTCACCGATTTGTGGTACTGAAAGCAGTATGGAAAAAATCGGCGCTTATCTACGCGATGTAATGCGCCTAAACGAAAATACGCGCAATATTCGTTTGATGTCGCCGGATGAGACGTACTCCAACAAGATCCATGCTGTTTTTGAAGCTACGACACGGGCTTTTATGTGGCCGCTTAAACCTTGGGATAAAGATATTTCTAGAGATGGGCGAGTCCTGGAAATGCTCTCTGAACATACCTTGCAAGGCTTGCTACAAGGTTATGTGCTGACTGGTCGTCATGGTTTGTTGGTATCATACGAAGCTTTTGCCCAGATAGTAGCGAGTATGACTGACCAGTATGCCAAGTTCCTAAAAATTGCTCGTCAGGTGCCTTGGCGGGGTACCATCGCATCACTCAATTATATTTTGACCTCAACTGGATGGCGACAAGAACACAACGGTTTTTCACACCAAAATCCGGGTTTTATCGATGGTGTTTTACAAAGACAAAGTGACTTCACCAACGTTTATTTTCCAGCGGATGCCAATTTGGCCCTGGCGGCTTTTGCGCGGATGCTCTTAAGTGAAAAAGAGATAAACGTCATGGTCTGTGAAAAGCGTCCTTTGCCAATTTGGCGTACGCCCACGGAAGCGACACGTGATATCGAAAGAGGTTTGGCGATTTGGGATTTTGCTACTGATGATGACCCACACATGGTATTTGCCTCAGCGGGAGATTATCCCACTCAAGAAACATTAGCAGCCATCAGCATCGTGCGCGAAGAGATACCCGCTTTCCGTATGCGTTATGTAAATATTAATGCGTTATCAGGGGGTGGTATTGGTAATACTGGTCATCAAGTCTTGCACCATGAGTTTGCTGATTATTTTACTGAAGATAAACAAGTTCGTATCAATTTCCACGGCTATCCTCAAACCATCAAGCAGATACTTTTTGATTATGGTGTCGATGCCAATCGATTTGTGGTACATGGCTATGAGGAGAGTGGCTCCACGACCACTGCTTTTGATATGATGGTGCGTAATCATGTTGATCGTTATCATTTAGCGATTGAAGCTTTTATGATTGCTGAACACGAGGGAGTGATCAGCGCAGCTGAGTCCAAGCGTTTACGCCAAATCTACAACCAAAAATTATCAGATCATCGTGAATACATTATTGCGCACGGTGATGACCCCAGTGAAATCACCAATTGGTCATGGCAATCACGCTCATAGTGAATCCCGGTTCGTCGTCCAAAAAATACTCTTTAGTCAAAGAGGGTAGGGTGGTTTCAACATTTCGTTTTGAACGTAATGAAAAGTACTACGAATTATGTCGTGAACACAATGGGGTAGAACAAAAATGTGAGGAAATAAAGTCCTCGGAATTTGGTTTGGCTCTGGCCCATGTTTTAGCTATCGCTACCCGGGAAGGGGTATTAAGTGAACAAGCAGTGATTACTCAGGTGGGGGTGCGAGTGGTAGCGCCGGGGACTTATTTCCAATCCCATCGCCTGGTTGATGATATTTATCTACACAAATTGGAAGAATGTGCGCCGGTGGCACCATTACATATACCTCATACGATTGCAGAACTGACGCAGATCAGGCACCAGTTACCGCAGGCGCTCCTGGTCGGTGTCTCGGACAGTGAGTTTCATGCTACGATGCCTCCCCAAGCTCGACTTTACCCGATTGAAAGTGAAGATACAGTCGCTTATGATTTGTACCGCTTTGGTTATCATGGTCTATCTTATGCCTCATTGGCAAAACAGTTACCGACAATTTTGCCAGGACATTCTAGTCGGGTGATCGCTTGTCATATTGGTAGTGGGATGAGTATGACCGCCCTGAAGGATGGTGTGAGTATTGATACAACCATGGGCTTTGGCCCGGGCAGTGGGCTGATGATGGGATCAAGAGTAGGTGATATCGAGCCAGCTGCACTTTTGGAGCTTATGCGTCAGAAGCATATGAAGCCACTTGATTTGCAAAACTACTTACAGACCCGCGGTGGCTTTGTGGGTCTAACCGGAGAATCAGACTTCCGGCATTTACTTAAGCGGTATGAACAGAATGATCCGCTAGTTCGGGCTGCTTTTGACTTGTGTCGTTATCGTATCCACAAAACTATTGGCGCTTTTATGGCCGCTTTACAAGGTCTTGATGCTATTGTCCTGACCGCTACAGCGATGGAGCGCAGCCCATTATTGCGAGAGGTTTTGTTCGGTGATTTGCAGTGGGCCGGTATTCATTTGGACTTGGCCAAAAATGATGAATTGATGAGTCGTGACGGGATGATTTCTCGGTCTGATTCTGCGGTGAAAGTGGTAGTAGTACGGGCCAATGAATTTGCTGAATTATTAAGCGCCACGCAATCATTTACGGCGTAAAACTTACAGTTACATTTGACTGATCAGTATACTGAGGTCAGCGGTGGAGATTCTCTGGTCATTATTCAAGTCTCCTTTGAGATTGTTGGTAGTTAGATAAACAAAGAAAACACTCAAGTCAGAAATTGTCACCAAACCATCGGTATTTAAGTCAGCTGTTAGCTTGGGGTCGCGCACAACAATCTCACTATTTTTGGTGGCGGGTGCAGTAGCGTCTTCGGGCACGACGGTAAATATACCTTCAAGCGGTGTAGCTAAATCTGTTTCGGTGCCAAGACCATCGTGTTTGAGGATTAGAGCGTCCGAAATGGTGACTTTGGCAGTACCAGGATTGAGACTCAAAAAAGTAATCGTTAGTAGTGTGCCCGTGCCAACAAAGCCACCCGGCATAGTAGTGCCTCCAGCAAAGGCAATCGTACCGTCGCCATTTTCATACCAAGGTTTCTCGGTCCAAAGATCGGCAATGGAAGTATTATAATCAATCCTCTCGACTTTCATTTTCTCCGAATCAAAATTGATCACACCCTTAAAGACATTGACCGGAGTGAGTGTGGTGACTTCAATCGTGGTGGTGAGATATTTGCCCTCTGTTACTACTGCTGCTGTCGGTGATATCTCCATGGTAGCCGGAGTCTCCGGTGTCAGGGCAACCAAAAACAAACCAAAGGTCGTCAATAAACCCATAATAGCACTAGCTACCATAGTGGCTGGTACAATGTTGCCACGTTCCGGCACAAAAATCATATTACTATTATGACATAATAAGATAGTAATTCACTATGAATCTGTTTGAAACTATTTTAATACTCATTAGCACCTGGTGGATGTTATGGTTTGGTGTTGATGCCGTAGACGAAAAGATAGAGCCCATTCGCGAAAAAGCATTAGTGGTAAATGTGATTGATGGTGATACTATCGATGTCTGGTACCAGGGCACTACTACTCGTGTGCGTTATATTGGCATCGATACACCAGAACCATATCGTGAAGGTACGCCTGAGTGTGGCAGTGCTGAAGCCACCGCAGAGAATACGAAGCTGGTAGCGGGGAAGACGGTCGAATTAATTGCTGACCGGGAAGACAAAGATAAATATGGACGCTGGTTACGCTACGTTTATGTGGATGAAGTTTTTGTAAATGCCAAATTAGTACAATCCGGCTATGCTACAGCCCTGACCATACCACCCAATACTACTTTTGCTGATGACTTTATAAAGTGGGCCAGCTTGGCCAAAGATAGTGGAGTCGGCCTATGGGCGCTACCTTGCTCGCAGGCGTATTAGTCAATAGGCTAAGTCATACAAAGTAGCTTACGTCCGGGCAGGCTCTTTATTTGCAGTCATTCCGTCTTTAGTGATTATAAAGTAACGTAAAGCAATAATGCCTTTGTGGTGAAAAAAGAAAAACAGTATAAAATTAACACTATGAAAGCAATTAACCCGTGGATAAATTTTAATGGTAATGCTGAAGAAGCCTTCAATTTCTATAAGTCTGTATTTGGTGGTGAGTTTACCAAAGTCATTCGTTTTAAGGATATCGCCAGTGAGGCATTTCCGGTCAGCGCACAAGATGCAGACAAAATTATGAATATCACTTTATCGATCGAACCGACAAATTCATTAATCGGCAATGATGTTCCTGAATTTATGGGGAAGGTAAGTGAAAATGAAAATAGAAGTAAAATCTATGTGGGTGCAGATAGTAAAGCAGAAGCCCAAAAAATATTCCAAGGACTCTCTATGGGAGGGCGGGTAGAAGTGCCAATTGATGACATGGCAAGTGAAACTTTTGCTATGTTCAGGGATAAGTACGGTATTGAGTGGATTATTGAGTTTAACCCCAGTATATAGGGCAATCTTAAAATTTATCGGAGCCTTATTATAATAGAAAACCGCCCATGAGGTGGTTTTCTAAACTCCCATATATTTCGACATACTTCTATGCCGGTGGAGTAGTTGGCTAGAAGTAAAAACCTCTTTGATTGAAATGGAGTGTTCAAATTTTTTGAAGATAGTGGATTTATGGTGATTACCGTTGGGGGATGGTCTGTATATTTTTAGGTACTTCAATCGGTATTGATTTTTTCTCCATATCATCAGTGCTATTGAGTCCGATGCTAATATTTGGTTGTAAAGTGTAGATAGTTACATGAGCTGGCTGCGGTGCTACTTTTATACCAATTTTTTCTGTCAGATACTCAGCAAATTTGTGTAAATTAGAAACTCTACAAAGCGCGACTACGCTTTTTCGTTCAGCATCTTTTGCTAAGCGAAACTCATTGGTGAAGCCTTCAAATTTGATTATATTATTTTGTATAAAATTACAGAAGTGCACTAAAATCTCATCCTCAATATCTGGTTTAACTGCAAGTATGTTTTTTACACAAAGTAAGCTGACGTGAAAGTGATCCTTCTTTAGTAGGGTGCAACCATCAATTTCTAGTGTCTGTGGGAGAGGATAATTCTGGAGCCACAATGCAATATATCCCTTGTTGTAAGTGATATTGCTTGTATTACAAATTAGTTTATCTGTTTCCATACTTGGAGTATAACAAAAAAGCTTACTCTTACGAGTAAACTTCCATGTTGTTCCATATACTTCTATATCAGTGGAGCAGTTTGTCTCAAGTTAAACAAAGTTTGATTGAAATGGAGTGTGCGAATTTCTTGAAGATTGTTGATTTGTGGCAATTATCGCATCGATACCTTGAGTGACAAATCTAACGCCTTGGCAATGCGACTAAGTGTTTGTAGGGAAGGATTACCGTCACCGCGTTCAAGACGGGAGATAACCGGTTGACGACTACCGATGGCTTCTGCCAGTTCTGTCTGAGACCAGCCACGCTTAACACGCTCTTTTATAATAGTTTTTACTACTTCATATTCTGGACCAAGTGCCTCGTATTCAGCCCTGACGACAGGGTTCTTGAGGGCTTTAGTTTTAAATTGTTTGAATGTAGTACTCATAAAGTAAATATAACTTATAAGTTATATTAGTGCAAGTGTGCCTTTGCGTCTCGGGCCCTAGCTAGTTCCTTATCAAGTGTCTTTTGGGTCTTCTTAATGCAGGCGTGTAAAAGAACAGCCATATTTTTATAGAAGCAGTAGAATATTATAATTTCTCGGGTTCCGCGTATACGTAATTCGAGAAGTCCATCAGACATGTGTCTGCTGTGTGGCATGCCAAGATCGTTTCCAAATTCTTCCAATAGTTCAATTGTACGAATGACCTTAGCTATTTCTTTTTCGTGTAGTGATCCAAGAAATGTCTCAACAAAATCATGGAGAATAATTTGCATGAAATAAGTATAGCAAAATTAAAAAGCCTATCTCTGCAAGTAAACTTCTATGTGGTTCCATATATTTTTATATATAGGGTGGAGATAGGGGACTTGGTCACCAGTCACTAACTAACATTGTTCATTTCGTTCCAATTGGAGTAAGTGCTGTCGACCCCGCCTCGAGTTTTCTCTTTTGGTGAAAGAGAAAACATCGCTGCGGCTTTTCGATTACCCCAGACGAGACATTGGTCTCGTCTTCCCATTCCACGAACAAAAAAGGCACCACTAAAGGCGCTCTTTTTTGTACTTGTGGAGATAGGGGACTTGGTCACAAGTTACTAAGCTTTTTATTTCGCGATGCTCATAAAAATCTAAGTACTTTCGACCCCGTCTCGTAGTCGCAGAGCGACATACTCCGACTCTCACTTCCCGCCGCAAGCAAAGCAGTTTGCTTGCTCCATCTCCACAAAAAACAAAAGACCCTGTGTAGGGTCTTTTGTTTTTTTGTGGAGATGGCGGGAAGTGAGCCCGCGTCCGAATCAGGTATCGCTGCTGAATCTACAGTGCGTAGTTTTTCCTTTGGTTTAAAGTCATTGTCTAGAGGAAAAACAAAACAACAATGACTCGAGTTGCTACAAGCTTGATTGTTGGCGGCAACACACCTACAACCACAGCCTCGTGGCTATTTCACAGACGACGCCGTATGAGGCGTTTGACGTCGCTGCGTCGGTCCGGCTGGCGAATGGTTACGCGAGAGCGGGAACGAATCCAAACGCGTTAGCGTAAGGACTTGGTATTGCTTTGTTTGCAGATACAGACGGAACCTTTTAATGAATTGGTTACCATTTTCAACACTGCACAACAGGGATAGTCCGACCGTCGATGCCTAGCATCCCCACACTGGTTACTAATGCAAGTGATTTGCATTAACAAACAAGGTGGGAACGTCGTACGTTCATTATATTGATGACGTACGAACGTGGGATTTATTACGTCACAAGTAACTAAGGTAGGGAGGTGGGCGGCGCTGGTGCGCCGCCCAGGCCTCAGGTGTGATCGATGTCATCGTCTAAGTCTTGGCGGCGGACGGCTTCAATTCCTGCCGCAGCAGCCAGGTCGCGGTCGGTCGGTGGGATGGGGGACTGGTGACCGGGCCGTTCATGGGGCGGCAGGCCGGATGTTTGACCAAGCACGCGTTCGCGGACAGCGTCGTCCGCGAAGTCCGTACGCAGACCGCTCGATTTGTCAGGCGTGTTTCCTCCTTATCCGGGGTAAAGTGGTTCTACGTAGATTGGCGCATCGGTTGTTTGGCCACGAAGCCAGTTCAGTTCGTGCGTGGTCGGGAAATCCGATGAAGAAAAGGTCTTCTTTGCCCAAGCCATGTAGGCTGCCGCGTCGCCTTTGTAGGAGCGCTCAATCACGGCCTTCCGACGTTCTTTCAGTTCGTTCTTCTCACTGATTGCCATATTGCTTCCTTTTCTTTTTCACTACAGAAAGATGGTGCGGACCCGTCGACTGCTCGATGGTGGGTCCGCAACGGTGTCAGTGCGATGACGCCGCTACTTGCGCATCCTCGATAGCGTCGATGTCGGCGGAGATTATCTCTTCCAGCCAACTCCGGAGGGCAGGGAGTTTTTTCTTTTTCTCGTCCTCCGCTTGGCCCATGACTGTATACATGTTATTCAGAAATTCATCTTCGTTTTCGTCGAAGATGAAATCAAGCGCCAGAAGCATCAGTTCGAGTAGGTCTTGGTCAGCAAATTCCCTGCAGACCGGGTCGGTACCTCCGGTTTGCGGCAGCAGCCGAACGATTTTCCTTAGTCCTTTTCCTGTTGACATCTTCGTCCCTTCCTTCCTTGTGCTCAGTCCGGTCTTTCCGGATCGGGATGGTTCCATGTTTGGCTAACCATCTTTCTGTAGTGAAATAGTTATTGTGACTTCAAGGTGCGTTCTATCTCTCGTTTGACGTCGCGGGCTTTGATGGTTTCGCGTTTGTCGGTTTTTTTCTTGCCTTTTGCGATTCCAAACGATAGTTTGATATTCCGTCCACTATTATACAATGATAAAGGCACAGCTGTCAAACCCTGCTTGGTGGTGATTTGTTCGAGTTTTTCTAGCTCTTTTTGGCTAATGAGGAGTTGACGCGGTCGGTCGGGATTATATGACTTGTCTGTATTCTTGGGCTGAAAGGCCGGGATATTGGCGCCAACCAACTGTACGATGCCGTCTTTTACCACTATATAGCTACCGTCGATTTTGACTCGGCCGTTGCGGATAGACTTCACTTCAGTACCGAGCAATATCAAACCCGCCTCAATCGTCTCAAGGATATCGAAGTCAAAATGGGCTCGTTTGTTCGTAGCGTAACTCATAGTAATGTATACGTGATACTATAGTCGCATTTACTGGCAACTGCAATATACGACCTATGATTCTAGAAGGGGACAACAGTGTGATAGACGCCATCAAAGAGAAGAAACGACTCATGGATGCAGGTGAGGCACATGAGCATATTAAGCCACTTTTAATTATTGACGGTGGCTTGATGAAGGGAGTGTATGGGACTGGTGCGGTGATGGCTATTCATGAGCTTGAGTTCACTCAAGCTTTTACTGGTGTTGTTGGTATGTCGTCGGGAGCAGTGGCCGTTGCTTATTTGCTCTCAGGAAATATGATTGGTGCGCGAACTATGTCAGAAGAGTGATGCTCGTCTGATTTTCGTCCACGTTTTAATTTCCGCAATCTAATCGGCGTGGAGTTTTTTGAAAGAGTTTTGGCGGGTGAAACTGGAAAAGGTTTATCTTTTGACAAAATTTTTTCTCATTCCGTACCGTTGTATATTGGTGTGTCCGAATATGTCACCGGCAAGCCGGCACTCCTGAGTCCGAAAAATAAAACCGATTTGTTACGTTCAATTAGAGCCTCAATGTCAATTCCTGGTGCGGTGACCTTACCTTCGATAATTAACAATATCCGATACGTAGATGGGGCAGCCTCAAAACCACACGTACTTGATTTGGCATACAATACACTTGAAGCGACACATGTGCTTATAATTACCAATCAAGATAAAGGAACAAAACATATTTCTTGGTTAGAGCATTTTGTTAATAATACTTTTTTTAGATATCGCATGACTGCTCCGCTTAGGTTGGCAACTAACTGGCGTCGCGAAATTAGACATGAATTTGTAGACATGGTCTTCAAAGCCTCTAGTAAACCCACAGTGTTTGTCTGGGGTGACGGCAGTGTTAGTAGCAAGGAGTCAGATTCTATTCTAATTCAAGATACCATTGAAAAATCCCGACAATGGTGGCTGGAACTACTGAGATAATGATCAGTTGAAGTAAATAGCCTTTACTCGCTATTTGGACTACTTTCTGTATAATGTCTCCACTATGTCGGAATTAGAAAAAAAGCCACAAGGTGACGCGGTAGAAACCGAAACAACGGTTGAAAAAGCGGCTCCTGTTATCAAAGAAGGTAAAGATAAAAAAGCTGGCAAAACGCGTGAACAGCTTGCCAATATGCGTAAGCAGGTGCCGGTTGGACCAGGTAATTTTTGGAACAATATATTGTCCACGGTGGTTTTTTTGGTGCTTATTATGGTCACTTTTTCTTATTTGGCCGAACAAAATGATAAGACCGAAACTATTACTCTGTCGCAAGTGGTGGAGCAGGTAAAGAAAGGTGAAGTAAAAGAAATTATTGTACGGGGGAATGCTCTAGAATTATCCTATCAAGACGAAACCCGGGCTCATAGCGAGACCAAACGTGAGAGCGATGCGGCAGTATCGGAGACTCTCACCAATTTGGGAGTGACTGCGGAGGAATTGTCCAAAGTGACTATTGATGTGCAACGAGAGACGGGCGCAGCTTATTGGTTTTCGCAATTCGCACCGTTTTTGTTCCCACTTCTATTTCTAGGAGTGATTATTTGGTTCTTTACTCGCTCGGTGAAGGGGGCTGGGATGCAAGCACTGTCTTTTGGTAATAGTAAGGCGCGCATGATTGACCCCAACGACACAGCCAAGAAGGTGACATTTAAAGATGTGGCCGGAGCCAAAGAGGCGAAGCAGGAACTAGAGGAGATTGTGGATTTTCTCAAGAATCCCAAGAAGTTTATTGAGATTGGTGCCGAAATACCAAAGGGTGTAATGATGATGGGTGCTCCTGGTACGGGTAAGACCCTACTAGCGCGGGCGGTAGCGGGTGAGGCTGGCGTGCCATTCTTTTCTATTTCTGGTTCAGAATTTGTGGAGATGTTTGTGGGTGTAGGAGCTTCACGAGTGCGTGATCTTTTCCAGATGGCAAAGAAGTCCGCCCCAGCTATCATTTTTGTGGATGAGATTGACGCCGTGGGCCGGGTGCGTGGCACTGGTGTTGGTGGTGGTAATGATGAGCGCGAACAAACCCTCAATCAAATCTTGGTAGAAATGGATGGTTTTGAGCCAAATGCCAAAGTGATTGTGATGGCAGCTACCAATCGTCCTGATGTACTGGATCCGGCCTTGCTCCGACCGGGACGCTTTGATCGCCGAGTCACCATTGATTTGCCTGATCGCAAAGACAGAGTGGAAATCTTGGGTGTACATGCTCGCAAGAAGCAACTGGCAGAAGATGTTAATTTGGAAATTGTGGCACAACGTACGCCCGGATTTTCGGGAGCAGAGTTGTATTCTCTGATGAATGAGGCGGCGATTTTGGCCGCGCGCGAGGGGCGCAAGATGGTTGGGCAGTTTGATTTGATTCGCTCTATCGAAAAGGTGATGCTTGGTCCAGAAAGACAAAGTCACGTCATGAGCAAGAGAGAAAAGTTGGTCACTGCATATCACGAGGTCGGTCATGCCTTGGTGGCGTCGGTGCTTCCATACGCTGATCCGGTGCAAAAAATCTCGGTGATTTCACGCGGTCGAGCGGCTGGGTATACTCTGAAGCTACCCGACGAAGATCGCAAAATGCATAGTAAAAAGGAGTTTTTGGATGACATTGCTATGACTCTTGGCGGTTATGTGACAGAAAAAATGGTCTTTGATGACCTGACGACTGGCCCAAGTAATGATTTGCAAGTGGTGGCCAATCTAGCACGTGACATGGTGACCAAGTGGGGAATGAGTGAAGTGCTTGGTCCGGTAGCCTTTGAGGGTACAGGTGGTCGTTTGATTGGTGGTGGTCTCTCTGAAGATCGTGGTTATTCACCACAAGTAGCCAAGGCGATTGATGACGAAGTGAATAAAATCGTACAAGAGGGTATGACGCGGGCGACAGATATTTTGACCAAATACCGGACAGCGCTTGATAACATATCGGTGCGATTGGCTGAGGTGGAGACTTTGGAGCGAGAAGAGTACGAAGCTTTACTTAAAGCTGAAGGAGTTCAGATCAACGATGTTTATAAAAAACAGCGTGAGGAGGATGCAAAAAATATTGGTACTATTGAAGTAGTGGTTTAGAGTGGTCTTAGGGCACACGGACAAACAAGCAGAGCGACCCCGACGGGGTCGCTCTGCTTGTTTGTCCGTGTGCCTGGACTCGAACCAGGGACCACAGAGGTATAAGCT
>JACCDV010139410.1_pt1 | contig 12829 bp, 3 predicted proteins | sample 7446131 | NCBI WGS metagenome assembly JACCDV01 (sample SAMN15323448, study PRJNA562643) | freshwater metagenome | isolation source: river surface water | place: USA:Blue River Watershed | collected 2017-08-17 | reverse complement strand
CAACCCCTATTTGTATCAATAAAATGCGTTATAATATTAATCACTGATTTCTCTAAATGCCTTTAAGTATGGAGTGTAGTTATGTTTTCGCCCGACGCATACACTTATCTCCCTCAAAGTCTTGGCCCTGCAAATCGAGTTGGCTCCATCAATAAGGCCTTTGAACATAGCAGTAGAAATATCGTATTTCTATAGTTTCCCCCAAATCCAATCCCCTACAACGACACCTAAATATCATAATAAATACTTTATATTGAATCCTGGTGGGCTTTCTTAACGATATTTTTGAAGGTTTAGTATAATTTTTTAATGTTGTATTGAGGCAAGCTATCTAAATCTGGTATTTTGACGAAATAAACTTTTTCATAAGGCATATTACTTATCTTATTAAAAGTAACTATGTCTCCGATCCTTAATGATTCTTTTCTATCGACAAATTCAGCGAATAAACTCTAAATACTAATCTTGGCTCTCTTCTTCACCTCAGCGATCATATAAGGCTCGAAGAAAAAATCAAAGAATGGAATAACTAACACATTAACTTTTATATTCTGCTCATAGATCTTGTAATCTCCGAATTTCAATGAGATTTAGACATGATTAAAAGTAAAGCTTTGCTCAAAAGTAACTGGGTATACATCTTTTGGGTCTTTATTGAGAGACTTTGGTTTATACTCTTTCGGCTAAACTTTTATAATGACTGTTTTAGAATTGTCTTCAGTAACTTCTGTGGGAAAGTTTGATAGCTTTTACTCATCTTTTACCTATATTTTTTTATTGGGATTGGCTTTTTTTTGTATGGGAAGTTACTAATTTTTTTTGTTTGATGATCTCTTGGAATTGATGACAGTTGGACCATCAAAGGCAGGAAGTAATTAAACCTTGACCTTTTAGGTTACTATTTTCTTTAGCTATTATTTGGGCTATTAGTTGCTGAGCATATTAGACTTCATTTGTTCATGCCTTTTATGTTTCTATTGAGGCCTTACGCTCTACTAGTCTTGTATGGCTGTCTCAAGAAGTTGCTCAAGGCTGAAGTTTTAGAATTTGGCCTTCTCTGTTTTACCTGCTTTCATATGGCAATTATAAATTATAAAATACAATCGTTAGCATGATATAACGCGCTTAACAAAATAAATGACGACAATACCAGTCAACTTTAATGTTTATTTTGATGAGTTATAAAGATCAATTATTTGGAAGTATACCCTCACTTCCATATGTGATAGATGCATACTCTTTCGTCATAGTAATCAGGGTGATAATTGGTGAGCTTTTAATAATTCAGCTATCTTTCAATAAGTGTTTCCTCAACTAATCTGCCAGTTAGGAAATCTTCACTATCCACCTATCTTTCCATGAAGCATAGAACTAACCCTTATTTGCCAATCCATTTCAAATGATGATTTAATTCATTCAATCCTCCGCCCTCACAAACGATGGTTAAATCTACTTTGCCTATGAGATGGAACAAGCATTAAGTTGAAGTTGTTGTGGAAGTTGAAGAGTTGTTTTCATTCATCTATTAGCATTTCCCTATACAACCCTATTTTTTCCTATATAAAAGCAGCAGTACCAGTTGACAATCGAGAAATCCGCAGTTCCCTTGAATAATGGTTTATTGAGCCCTATATTTCTTTCAACAAGATCCTTCATGCTTGGTACATCTGCAAGTATGACTTAATATCCTAAACAAGCCAAATAGACGCCTATTAGTCCAATCCCACAACCTAAGTCAAGGATAATGTTTCCCTTAAGTGAGAAAGTTCCCTCTTCAATGGAGTAATGAAGAGCTTTAGACAAGACAACTGCCTTTATGTAAATATGTTTACTGCATTTGAAGATCTTGCGCCTGAGCCAAGCAAAAGATTACTACTTTCCAGAATGCTTATTACATTTCCTTACCTATATTCTGAGTAATCATCGATTTTTATTTGCTTTGGAAATACTGTTGATTATTCGCCCAGCATAAGTTGATTAGGATGTATAAATAATATAATGAGTCAAACCATCTAAAAATCCGTAAGAATCATTATACTTAGAATCTCTTCCTTGTCTACTTCCGCAGCCTCATTGAGCACGAATGCACTGTAGATGTTGAGCTAAAGAATGGAGTGATTGTAACAGGCAAATTGTAGTTTGTTGATAACAATATGTGCATGCTTTTGCGTCCAGATTAGAGTGATCTCCGTAAGCTGCCTCCCCAATTCGCAGGCATGTCTGGCGGCATTTATATTCGAGGGTCAGCAATAAGAGCTGCTTACATGCCCACAATTTAAAGCTAGCTTTAAATGATGAAATCAATGTGCCAAAGGAAATAATGATTTATGATCTATTTGTTTGTATCATGCAAAATAGAGTAATATAAAAGGTTAATCGGTTGTGAATTTAAATAATAATATTGTATTTATAGAAAATGGAGTGTTGCTTCGGTGGTGCTAAGAAAAAGATAGTTGCCCCTCCCAAGGAATATCAGCCATATTAGCCAGGGAATATTACCGTATTAAAGGAAAGGTAATAGAATGATATCTTGGCAAACAACTCATAGATATAGAATAAGTCAAAATTGAACAAGCTAAGCAAGTTACGCATTGACACGCCTCAATAAAATATCCCTTTCCCACCCAGAACAGTGAATGTTCAGATCTCAATATGATCTATCTATACATTTATGTTATTCAAGCATAAATATCTTCCAAATCCTTCTTTTTCTCTCAGCATTTTGTAAATTCTTTATTTGAGTAAATTAATGAATTCCACTAAGTGTATTATATTACTCTTATCAAATGTTAGAAGGTTCCATATCGAAAGATGAGGATAACCAAAATTTATATAACGAAGCCATAAATACTCAGCTTGTTAAATTAATAAAGAACAAAACATTACCTCTCAATAGGTTACGATACCTGCACCTCCAAAAAATTAATAGCACTAATGTAAAATAAAGAGCAAGAACGAAGCCTTCAACACCTCAAGTTTTATCGCCTGAGTTTCAATATCATGTGAAGTAACCCTTACCAACTTTAAATAAGTCAAAATCAAGTAGAGTATACAACTCAACTCCTACAAATACTCTCAGCAACCGCCTTAAAAGTATAAAGAATTTGAAATCTTCAAGTCGCCTCATGTCTATTGATTAAAAGACAAGCCGATGCTTCTAAAATCTTAGATCAATTATTTTAGCAAGTGAAAGATCTCATCGAATGACTGTTTTGAACATATAGTAAAGGAAGAAAATAAGAGAAAGCCAAAATCTATCAAGAGAAAGAGAATATCTTCTTTAGCTTTCAAGTAGAGCGGAGAGGTATTTAAGAACCAAAAAGCATTAATTGAAGGAAAAATATTGTAAGCCAGAAAATTAAGCAATAAGAAGAAAAGAAACAATTTCTTCCTAGATTGGATTGATCCTCACCTCGCTCAAAAACGTCGACTTAGGAGTTAAGAAGAATGATGATGACTCTATGGAGATTTAGCTTATGCAAGAAATCCGATCCACGATGCTTTAATAAAAGATTAATCGTATAAAGAGAAGCATAAACCATAAGAAAATATTACAATTACGCTGATTTCCTTAATTCTTATTAACAAGCATTAATAATTATATGCATGACGGAAAATTAAACTAATAATCATGGTAAAGCATCTTTAATATAGAAGATTGCTAGGATTGTAAAAGAGAGAAGAAAGAAAATGAAAAGTTTATTGCGGTGTATGAGAGGATGCAAAATCTTAGAAAAAACGTGTAAAAAACAGGATGTATCATAAAGGAACATAAAAAGTAAATGAGTCAAATCTGCGAACTATCTAAATCATTAGACTTTGGCATAAAGAAAGCAATAAATTGTCAAAGTCGAGCAGACAATAAGACAATCTCTATGATTGGCTATTAAATGGCTGCAAGCTTGACGTAAAAAATAGCCAAGAGTAAAATCTAGCAAGACAACCAATATCTTCGTGGAAGAATATAAAGTTTGTACGCAATTATCTATATAGAAAAAAGAAAAAGTAAGAAGAAACTCATTTCAATGAATCACAACAAACTTTTCTATTGCCAAGAATATCTGAGAGGCCTCACAAACATAATTAAACTATAATAAACATTCTTCCTAACTTAAGTGAGCATTAAAACAAGCAAATAATATAAGATAACGATACTGATTTATGCTCAACTAAATTTTCGATCTTCAAAGATACGAAATCAAAGAAATTAAATGCCTCCATTTATCGTTAGAAATATAGAAACATGAATCTTTGGCTTTATTCCCAAGATAATCCCTTTGATAAAGTATCTGCATAAACTCTAAAAAGTAGGATTACATCGAGATCAAAGAAAGCATGATACTAATTTTTCTTATTTTAAGATAACAAATCAATATGATAGTTCTAGCTCAGACTCGTTGATCCTTCTTTCGATTTCATAGGCAGATGGCAGCTTCTTATAGGATTAACATATTTTCTACATACTTATATACAGTACATTTCTGGACTATTAAGGCATATATTTCCAGTCTCTATCCACTAATCTAGCTAGTTAAGAATTATTTAGCTATGGATAAAGGTTACTGGCGTGTTCTATCATTTTATTTTTCCACAAAAGTTCGGGGAGGGAATCGGACTGTGGATGGCAAATCCAATCAAAGAAATTGTTACATTTTTTTGACAGTGAGCTTAACTATATATTATGAATGCGTTACGAAGATATCGCTTGAATCATAGGTCTTTCTTTCGGTAGGTAGTTATACATCAATAATTTCTTATGTGTTTATCTTATTCTTTGGACGAGGTTTTGGAGCCATTCTACTTTATCTCCTATGGTTACTTTTTTGCCATGAGTACTTATATCTTAAGCTTGGTCTGGCTTGTTGATTTTTTATCAGACATAAGTTAATGATTTATAAATAGCGCAATCCATTGAATTTTTAAACTAAAATCCAATAATGATATTTGGATTTGATATTTATAAAAGATGTTGCGATCTTCATCATGGGAACTTCGATTTTGTAACGCCTCCTTATCCGCCTGTAAGCTATGAAATTTCATATGGTATCTTTTGGAATCTGGCAGCTTCAGGGTTGAATAGAGGGTATTAGATGAACTGAAGGAACAAGTTTGCTAACCTTTGCCTTAAGCCTTCGAGGGATTTTTCAGGGCGTCCTCTATCAAGCATGTTAGCTTATCTATCGATTAAATCGACGATTTCTCTTGTGAGATTGCAATCCCATTCTTTAACTGTCCATTTAGTATTAAGCAAAATATCCAGGCGCTAGTCAGTTGATATATTTTTCATCTTAAGGCCCTTGTATAAGTCCATCAGCTATTTGGCTCTTATAGTAAAGGGAGTATGAACTTCAGTTATACGTCCATCAGTCTTTCTAAATAACTTTATTGTTACCTAACCCACTGCTTGGGATCACTCATAGCTTTCAAGTACTTTTATATCTTTTGAACCTTTTGATCTTTCCCTGCTGATATTTTAAGCCGATCTATTGTTTGTAGCAGATCAATTTATTTGTCAAGGGTTTCCTTTAAAGCTCTCTTTCTTTGTTCTTCAGTTAAAGATTTATTGTTCTTTATTTTATCCAATTCAGTCACGCGCCACATCTTCATCACTCAATATTTACTTCAAGCTCACGATAAAGAATTTAGAAATCCTATTGAGATTTTGGGTTTCTTCTGCGTTAGATTTCCTGCTTATGTCTAACTTCTTCCTTTTTACGAAGCTTTTCTTACTCTTAGATTTATCTTTGAATTTTATCATATTTTTGTTTCCTTAGACGATTAGCAAGCTTCCTAGCAAACCACCCACGAGTAAGTCTTTGAATATAAAGGGCAGCTTCATATCTTCGTTGTTCCCACATTTATGAGTCGAAATACATATTGGGAAAAATCTGTTTGTCTGTTCTTGTATCAATAAAGAGCCCTTCTTTCTCCATTTGTGTGCCTATTTCTCTTTTGACTTTTGTTGACTTCGTAATCCATTCATATGTTTGTGTTTACCGAGTATAGCATAACTTATGGTTGGTCTTCTTCTGGTCAGTTTGAGCAAAGGCATTCCAATATTCGACATTATTGCTGACATTCTTATACCCTCCAATAAAAGGCTTCTTCTTATTGATCCTGATGATTTTGACGACTTCAACCCATTGATCTGTAATATTGCCTTTTTAATCCTTCTTGACGACGGTTGACTCCACATGATCATAGTTATTCACTCTATTAGCCATATCAATATCAGAGTTCATGACTACTTCTCCTGATAAGAGCATGTCTTCCTGGTTGCTCATTCAATCAGTTATATTATTTTAAATAGAAAACAATATTAATAAGGTTAAAGTTGGTCCATTAATGATAGTTTCAATATTTTTATAGAGTTCGGCATTAAAGAATCCTATCTATTTCCATCCACTTTCTAATTTATAGAATATAACTCAATTATTTAGAAAATACTCCATCATGACTGAGCAAATGCGTTAACTCAAAATGTCCCATCAAGAATTAACAAACATTTTCGACTCTCTTCTCAAAATACCTCGCAGTCATAAGATACTCCACCCTTCACAAGAAAGAACAAAGTACTCAGAAATACTAGATTGGTTTACCAAGGTGGCATCGTAGCTCCTGAGGGTTAAAGATATAAGCTCTAAGACTTTATCTGAGAAGCAACAGCAGATTATCGTGTCTTGCTTAGAGTAGCTTATTTTGCTGGCAAGAAAAGAATGCGCTTAGAAAAGTTTACTTCTCTAAATGATATTAGAATATTTGGTGGGCACTCTTAAGGCCTATTGGAAAGCACTTTAAAACGCAAATCGTTAGGTTTGGTACTAATTCTAGCACAATTCCGTAAGAGTGGAGAGAGAATATATAAGCGAGTTAAAAAGAATGCAGATGTAAAATGATGAGTTAAAGAAAGATAAGGAGCATAGATGGAGGAATATGTTCATGCTCATCAAAGATAATCGCATTCATCGTAGACAAAATAAAAAACTTATTGTCAGTATAAACCACGAAATGGATAAAAATGTATCACTGGCGCAGCAAATGATTCTTCTGAGGTAAGAGAATGAGAAGCTTAAGATAAAACTGGCGACCTTTTAAAACGATACAATTCGAATCGAAGGCTACGTATAAACGCAAATTAAACTTTTGGAATTATAGAAAAGTATTAGAGATTATCCTAAGAGAAGTAAGAAAATATTGAAGAATGACTTGCTTAAGATATAAATTCAACAAATAAATAACCTCAACGACCGGATAAAGTTCATTATTAAAGCCATTGAATAAACAGGCGAGATAATTGATTAATTCTACGATGAAGAGACCGTATTCCCTAACTTTCAATACAACATCTCCACTCAGACCGAACTATCCACTGAAGAGAAAAGTACCAATACACCCATTATTCGAATGGTTAACGTGTAAACTTCTCTCTTCGCGCCAGATCTCACTCAATTTTAAATCCAATAGTCATTCAACCTCAATATTAAAGCACGTAACCAAAAGAATGATCGGAAATAAGTCAAAGAAAGATAGACAAGAAATGGCATGATGATTCCTTTTAATAGTTCTAGTCGATTATTATTTCGTCGCGAAGATGATAAGACAAAGGAGGTAAACTATAGAAAATTGATGGATAGTCCTTTTAGTATTTGCGAGTCAGTAAAAATGACAATTTATAAGGGAAGAATATCATACATATCAACATACAATACTGAGATATTCAATGGACTGTAGATTATAAAGAAAATTGAGCAGAAAATGTAAATATAAAAGAAAGATACATTAACAAAAGAATTAATTACAAAAGATTTACCTCAAAAGAAGTAATTGATTGAGATCGAAATACAAACTGATCCTTAAGAAGTGATAGTAAACAGAACCATAGTAAAGGCAGGGACTAAAATGTCTCATACTTTACCTCAATTTTTCAACTCTCAATAATGCTTTGATGTTAAAAGAAAGAAGACTCATATAAGCTCAATAAATCTTCGCATTTACTCTTTGGTTAATTATTAATACAATCCAATAAGAAGCGTAGTTCACCCTAAATTGAAGCTGGCTCATCAAGCAAAAGAATAAACACCAAAGAATAGTCCCTCAGATAAAGTAGTGTAATCGAATAGAAGTTTGTTCCGAAAGCACAGAAGAATAAACTCTTCTTAGCTAAGCTTCCCTCCAAGTTTGTAGGATAGTTTGGCCTCCAAGAAAGATGTGGATAAAAGACAAACGAATGATGAGAGGAAGTTCTAACAATTTAGGAATGACTGTTGGACCCAAACTGAATAAAAGTTTCATATCAGAATGCATATGAATAGCTCCAGAACCAGCCTTGATGGCAAAGAACAGGTCAATCTCCAAACAAAATAGACAAATAGTATTAACTCGTCTTTCTTAAACTCAGTGGATATCAAAAAAATCAAGCCTACAAATAACAAGTTTTTTCAATAAACTTACAATACTCTTGCTTCTGCTAAAGTCAAGACATTGCAAAAGAACAGTGATATTAGTCCAATCAAAGAAATTTAGCAAAAGAAATTATCAAAGACTTCAAAAGCAGCAAAAGATGAAATGCTAAAACATAAGAGAACCAATACAGATACTAATGAGAATGAAAAAAATGTGTAAATTCCTAAAATTCAATATAAAATAAAGGCAAAACCTCTTCATAGGATAAGTGAGGTTCTAACTGAAGGGATGGTGGATTTAGTTAAAGAGTAATTTAGTGCGGCAAAGGATAAAAATGCGCTTCATTTGACAATGACCAAATAAGGAGAAATCAAGTCAATGGATTTTTCCAAGGGAGTTTAAAAGATACTCAGAAATATGTAGATTAGAAGAAACTAAATACTGTCAAATAACTATACATTGAAGACATATCTTTCCTCTTACTTTAAATGTCTTTATGGAAAATAAATATATCAAAGCTTTATTGCCTTTCTTGCGAAGTGTTAACCTCAATAATAAATGGTTTGTTTTTCAAGACTTTCCAATTCTAAATGTCCTGAACCATATTTAATTGATATTTTTAAGGTTCTGGTAAAAAGTATAGGAAAATGCTATTTAGTGGGATAATCTCCTTGCAGTTCCAAACTTCGATATGAAGTGTTAAAATATTTATTAAGTTTATTTATGGAGTAGGATTAGCTTAATACGTTTTCTCTTATGATGCGAAATAAAGGATGCTATACTCTTATGGGATGGTTTAACAGTGTTGAATCATAGATTAGAAAATATGCAATTTAATCATAACTTTATTCAGTACTTTGTCGTTGGGTTCATTAGACCACCCATAATATTAACTATGAATTCATTTAATAAATCACATATTTCATGCAGAATAACATTTAGACGTCAAAATCTCTCATTAAGGCTAAATATTTACTTAGTGATAGCATACCCATTCATCGTCTTTGTCTTTTTGCTTATCGCTTTCAATGGAACTCCATCCTTAACCTCGAATCCTCAATAATGTTAGAGTATTAGAAAAGGCTAAGTCAATTTGATCAGTAACAATCCTTATTTCGAATAAGATCAAGCCAAGTAATACTAAAGTAGTTCAAACATTTAAATAAATGCTTTAAATAATGGAGCTTCCTCAATCAGAAATATGGGACCATTATTGATTCCAGCCTTCTTATGATAATTGAACTTAACATTCAAGAATATAGGTTGAAGAACTAGTTGCCCCTTAGCAAGGATTTGAAGTATTTAAGCTTAGCCTTCGAAGGATTGCAAAAGAAGAGATAGCTGTAGTGCATAAGAGAAAAAGTGGAACACGGATATGTGTTCGATTCAAGATCTTGATGATTGATATATTCTGATTGTTATAAACATTTTATTTCCCGGTGGTCAATAATGGCATAGGATAAAATACTCCATCATCTCATTCATATTAATCGGATAATCAATAATAACGAGCATCCCAAGTATGCTGTTCCATTGTTCTTCAATGCTGTATTCCCCTTTGTTTACTTAGGCCAAAATAGTTTAATCTAATTTATAGGAAATGCAGGCTCGTACATATAAAAAACTAAGAAACACATTTTTTGACTTCACTAACCGCTATGGAAAACTGACCAAATAACTCGTATTTATCATATTATATAGGATCAAGTTCATATTTTTATGTATGAGTAGGCAACTAGAATAATATAAAGCTAATTATTTAGTTCCAAGTCTTAAACGAAGTCCAAATTATGTATGAGTGAAGATAAAGTGGTTTAGGAATAAGAACATACTATTGTTTTATAGCAATAAATTTATTATTTTAACTAAAAGTAAAGTACTACTGAGAAGGATATTCACTTTTTAGCCAAATCAAACAGTTCCCGCCCTATGGCTCTTGATTCTGTTCTCAATTAGATTAGAGATAATGGTCAAATCGACAAAATATGGTAAAGGATAGAAGTTTATTACAAAGACCATCGGTTGGATGAAGCGTACTTATAGTACACTAACTTCAAGAAAGAATGCTTACTAAAGAATCCAAACTGCCCAATTCCTGCTGAGAGACAAACTTTCCTTAAGAAGATTGAAGAGTAATATAACTAGATGACTTATTATTATCATTTCTTTGAGGAACCAGGCTATATCTTTGACAAGTAGGATAAAGGAATCTCCATGTTCTATAAAATATATTAAGAGTCTAACTAGATATCAGTAAGAGTCTAAGCTTAGCTTGATATATCCATCGAGGTATTTCTATGTATTGTATCAGAAATTGATTTGTTTTAAAAGTATATTCCTTTTTCATACTAAACTAAATAGCTCAAACGCCCAACTCGCAATCAAAAAATAGGAACTACTAAGGTATATTTACCTTTGCTAAGTGACCGCTAAGCATTTTTCGTTGCTACAGCTTATGATAGGCTAAAAACTCATAACTCTATTTTCTTTTTCTCAAAAACAATAAGCTCAGACTATAAGTTTCAAAAGTAGTATGATTTTAAGGTGAATAAAAACCCCGATTACATTGAACTTTAATACAAGTTTTATATTTTGGAGTATCGGCCAATAAAACGCAATCGAGGGAAAATAAGACTTTCAACAAATATCGACCTTAAGCTTAATTTTCTCCCAACATTTGTCATTAATAAAACCTGTCGTATATTTGCTTTTGACTATTTTAAGCATCTGATCAAAGTGAGTAAGAAATTTGAAGGATCATAGTGGTAGGCGAAGATGAATCAAAATAAAGATGTCTATAACTTTTTTAAAGAAAGGATAAGAATATTTATCGGCTAATGATTTGTTTGCATTTATTTTATCGATTATTGCACTTGATCTTTACTAATAATTTTCTCTTAGAGCTCCATAATTATTTAGTGCCAGCATAAGAATATTAATAATTAGATTTGATTATAAGTATAATAGATATGAAGCTTAACAGTATTGTAAATACTGCTTTCCCTATTCTCCTCATAGCAACTGCACTTCTTAAATTGATTTAATCCAACGTTACAAACTATTTCAAACCTTCTCTCTCATTTTCAATGCTTATCTTTTCCGTTTATAAGCTATACCGTGCTATAAAATACACTTAAGAAAAACGCCTAAAGTTTGAAGAATAAGCAAATCAATTTTAACAATAGAAATAAGAACATTCAATGGAGAAGATTGCCTGTTTTCTCAAGCCAATAGAATATATAATTCCTTGCCTTAGGATATCAAAGAATTAATTAATATTGAGCTCTCTAATGAAAAAAACGAGTAAACTTCGTAAATATTCTTTTTGATTATTAATCTTTATTATCTTACAATCAACATAGATTATTCATCAGAATCACTACTGTTATTGGTACTTTGGAATCAAGTTGAAGAATTTAGTAAGTGCACTTTCTGTGTTCTCAGCATAAGAAGCTACTAACTAAGCGACTCCAAAACTCACAAGCAAATCGTAGAAGGCTATGACTTCCCCAACTAAGAGTACAATAAGCCAGGTCGGCATTATATTAGTAATTTGTGAAGCCACTCCAACAAAGACAACAGTGATTAATTCTATACTATTATTACTCTTACTTTTAATTGGGGGGTACTAAAGATACACTCTCAGCATCTAGTTAATCGAACACCATGTCTCTAGATTTAATGAGTCACATTGTAAAGTATCAGGTGCAAATACAACAATGAGTAAGAAGGTGGCAATGATAAACGAGATGAAGTTGGGCATAAAGAAGTAGAGGATCAATATGGCGTTGACTTTGGCAGCCTGTTTGATGATGGGTAAGTATTACTTGATTGCTTAGCTCATATATTATTAATATACAATATTTAAATCAATTCAATAAACTACAGATTGATTGCAGCCACGGTCTAAGCTGACAAAGAGGAATCGCCAATTAATTCTTGCCAAAAGGACCCCAGAGTTTTATTATCAAACAGTCCATTCCTTACTATTTTATCATTTCGAGTCTGCTCCATATTTATGAAGTTGAATTAGTATTGAAAAGTTAGTCTTCTATCTTAAGGTAGGGTGGAGTTATTGTTGAGCAAGTGGCTTAAAGTTTAACCCATTTGCCAAATAATGATTTTTTGAAAATAAAGCCACATATTGTTTAATGAGTATTATTCTTACTAATGATATTTATGTGATGCTTGGTGACTAATTTGGCTTCTATCGCTTTATAAAGCCATAATGAGGCTTCATCTCTACTCACTCCCATACAAACAGGATGGCTCTAGTTACTATTCAGATAGATTTGTAAAGTATTTATGAGCATGAAGTTGTTTCTAAAGCAGAGTTTGATTTTACATACCTATGAAAGAGGGATGGTTTATATCTTGTTGTAACTTAACACTCCTTACTTAAGGTTGAAGCCTGGGTTATTAGGAT
>JACCDV010377484.1_pt1 | contig 12831 bp, 11 predicted proteins | sample 7446131 | NCBI WGS metagenome assembly JACCDV01 (sample SAMN15323448, study PRJNA562643) | freshwater metagenome | isolation source: river surface water | place: USA:Blue River Watershed | collected 2017-08-17 | reverse complement strand
GAACATCGACGACGAGGGCCACGCCACACAGAAGAACGTGCTCATCGAGGACGGCATCCTGGTGAACTACATCCAGGACGCGATGAACGCGCGCCTGATGGGCGTCAAGCCCACCGGCAACGGCCGACGCGAGAGCTATGCCCATGTACCCATGCCGCGCATGACCAACACCTACATGCTGAGCGGCGACAAGGACCCGCAGGAAATCGTGGCCAGCATCAAGAAGGGCCTGTACGCCACGAACTTCGGCGGCGGTCAGGTGGACATCACCAGCGGCAAGTTCGTCTTTTCGGCCAGCGAGGCCTACTGGGTCGAAAACGGCAAGATCCAGTACCCGGTCAAAGGCGCCACGCTGATCGGCAGCGGCCCCGAGTCGCTCAAGAAGATCAGCATGATCGGCAACGACATGCGCCTGGACAGTGGTGTGGGCACCTGTGGCAAGGAAGGCCAGAGCGTGCCGGTGGGCGTGGGTCAGCCGACCCTGCGCATAGACGGCTTGACCGTTGGCGGGACTGCCTGAGTCCGGCGTTCACAGCGCTCAGCAGCCCGCCCTGGCCTGCTCACGCAGGATTGTCTTGATCAGCTTGCCGTTGGCGTTGCGGGGCAGAGGCGTTTCCAGCCAGGTCCAGCGGTCGGGCACCTTGTAATCGGCCAGGTGCAACCTGCACCACTGCGTCAGCGACTCCTGCAGCGCAGCAGGATCGCTCTGCCCCGGGGCATGAACAAAAGCGTGGGTGCGCTCTCCCAGGACAGGACAAGGCACGCCCACAGTCGCAGCCTCCCGGACATCGGGATGGGCCATGAGACAGTTTTCGACCTCGACCGAGAACACCTTGTAGCCTCCGCGATTGATCATGTCCTTCTTGCGGTCATGCACCTGCAGGTAGCCGTTTTCGTCCAGTGTCCCGATGTCTCCCGATTTCCAGTAGCCATCGTGAAAGCCTGCAGCAGTCCCCTCAGGGTTATTCCAGTAACCCGGCACGACCATGGGGCCTGCAATCCACACTTCGCCGCTTTTTCCTGTTGGCACATCCTGCCCCGCCTCATCGACCACACGAACTTGCGCGCACGGCAGGGGAATGCCGACCTTGTCAACAAGCGTGGAACCGGGTGGCGTCAAGGTCGTGGGTGAAGTGGTTTCCGTCGCGCCATAGGCATTGAACAGCCGGATATCAGGACACTGCGTACGCAAGGCAGAGATGGTGGCGGGCGGCATGGGCGCTCCACCAAAACCGGCCAGTCGCCAGGCCGCCAGATCGCGCGCGGGCAGATCCGTTTCCCGAACACACAGCGCGTACATGGCCGGAACCATCAGGCTGTAGGTGATGCGGTGCTTTTCCAGCATTTGCAGGCAGGCAGCCGCCTTGAACTCGCGCAACATCACCGTGCACCCCCCTGTCCCGGCCATGGCCAGCACAATCGCTACCAGTCCCGTCACGTGGGATGCCGGAACCGCCAGCAAAGCCCTGTCGCTGTGGGTCAGGCCGAGCGCATGCCGGTAGTGCAGGACGGAGTGCACCAGGTTGAGGTGCGTAAGCATGGCGCCCTTGGGTTGACCGGTCGTCCCCGAGGTATAGAGGATCACGGCGGTCGCCTCTTCATCCGCATCCGCCATGCCGGGCCAGGGCGCGTGCTGCAGGAGCGATGCACCAGTGACCCAGCCTGGTGTGGGCTCCAGATCCTGTGCCAAGCCATCCAGGCACACTCGAAGCCCATCCCAAACGGCCAACGGCGTTTGATCCAGTCGGCTCGACTGCAAACCATCGGCGATCAGCGCACGCGCCTGGCACTGCTCAAGGATATAGGTGATCCCCGGTGGCGCCTCCCTGGTGCTGACAGGTACCGCCACCACACCCAATCGAATCAGGGCCAGAAGGGCAATGAAGAAGCCGGCATGGTTACCCATCAGCAGAACAGCGCGATCCCCCTGGCGCAAGCCCTGGGCATGCAGGCCGGCTGCAAACCTTGCGCTGCATTCATGCACTTCCTGCCAGCTCAGTTCCAGCCCACCGTCGATCAGGGCCAGCTGGTCCATCCGTTGTGCAGTGGCGGCCTCGATCAAGATCCCCAGATGGGCTGGACGCGGGTGGTAACAGAGCATCCGGCGACCATCAAAATGCGCTTCAAGCTGCAGCTGCGCTGGCGGCCAACGCTTGTCCGGCGCTGGGCAGGCGGCCTTGTTCATCCTTGATTGGCACCGCGTTCGATGACGATTTCGGTATCGAGGAGGTTCCGCGAGTGGTTCAGATCGGACTGGCTGATGAGCACGGAAAGGCCTGTACCGCGCAGGCTGCCCACCACCTCCGACAGACGCTGCGAGAGCGCAGGTGCCACACCTTCGAAGGGTTCGTCAAGCAGCAGCAACTTCTTGCCAATGGTGAGGGCGCGGGCCAATGCCACCAGCTTTTGCTGCCCACCCGAGAGCAGCAGGGCCTTGCGGGAACGCATGGGCACCAGCTCGGGCAGGACGCCGTAGATGAAGTCGAGCCGCTCCTGGAGTGCCAGACCTGGCTGCATCCACAAGGGCAGGCAGATGTTTTCCTCGACGGTAAGTTCGGGAACCAGACCACGGTCCTCAGGCATGTAGCCGATGCCCAGCAGGGCGCGATCGTGTGCCGGCATCGTCTTGAGGTCGGCACCCTCGAAAGTCAGCTGCCCTGCCTGCATGGGCAAGTGACCCATCAGGGTACGCATGACCGTGGTCTTGCCGGCACCGTTACGGCCGATCAAGCCCACCATCTGACCTGCCTCTATGCGCAGTGAAAACTGCCTGAGAACCTCCACGTTCTGGATGGACACCTGGGCGGACTGGAGATGGAGCAGGAGGCTTTTATTCATGCGTGTGCCTCGCGAGGCTGGCTGGTGGACAGACCCGTCACATGCTGCTGCACTTGAGGATCGGTGATGACACTCTCGGCCTGGCCGTCGGCGATCACGCGGCCGCTGTAGAAAGCGACGACTCGCGTGGCGTATCGGCGAACAATGTCCATATCGTGTTCCACAAAAATCACGCTCACCTGTTCCGGACCACTTTCAATGGCCTGGATCACAGTGTCCATGGTGGAAAATTTTTCGTCTGCACTGACGCCGCTGGTCGGCTCATCCAGCAAGAGCAGGCGCGGCTGGCCTGTTAGCGCCATGGCGATGTCCAGCAGTTTGCGCACACCACCCGGGAGTTCCCGAACCAGACGGTCCGCCATATTCTCCAGACCGAAGCGACGCAGGATCTCACGGCTTGCAGCTACGCTCTGCGGGTCATGGGCGGGACTGAAGAAATGGCGACTACCCCGGTTGGCATGCAGGGCTGCCAGCATGTTGTCCAGCACAGTCAACTGCAGGTAAAGCTGGGGGATCTGGAAGGACCTCGCGACACCCCGATGGGTAATTTCACGCGGGGAACGCTGGGTGATGTCCTCTCCCGCCAGCAGGATCCGGCCCGCACTGGGCTTGAGGTAGCCGGTGATCATGTTGACAAAGGTGGTCTTGCCCGCACCGTTGCTGCCGATAAGGCACAGTCGTTCTCCGGACCGGATGTCGATATTGACATCCGCAGCAGCCACCACTGCACCGAAGGTGCGCTGCAATCCCTGCGCCGAGAGCACCGGCATAGCTGGAGTATGAGTATTCATGTCTGTACTTCTCGCCATGCTGGATCAGTGGCGTGCGGTCTTCTGGCGCCAGTGCATCAGCGACCCGAGTCCTTCTGGCAGGAATCGGATCACCAGCAGCAGGAACAGGCCCAGCGCGAATTGCCAGGTGTTGGGAAAGTAGGCACTGGAGAAAGAGCGAACGAGCTCCAGCACAAAGGAACTGGCCAGCACCGCCAGGACACTGTGCTGTCCCGCCAGTATGGCCACAAACACGAACTCTCCGGACGTGGTCCAGTAGGCGAAGTTGGGCTCAATGTGGCCCAGCGCCAGCACTGAAAGTACGCCACCCACCCCCCCCAGGAAGGCGGCCATCACATAGTTCCAGGCAACGATGTTGACCACCGAGGAGCCCAGGTATTCAACACGCAGCTCGTTTTCACGCACCGACAGGGAAAGCAGTCCGCGTGATGAATTGCAATACAGCCGGACCAGTGTGGCCAGAACACAAGTGAAAAAAGCTGTCACGCCCCACAAAAGCATCTCGGGGCGCTGCTCGGGGGCCGTCATGCCCAACAGCGTCGGTCGCGAAACATTGAAACCATCGGATCCCCCCAGGGCATCGGTCTTCATCAGGATGCCATAGAGCACCATCGACAGCGACAGCGAGAGCATGGCAAAGAAGATGCCCCGGTAACGGGCGAGCAAAGGGGCGAAGGGCGCCGCCACCAGCAAGCCGGACATGCCGCCCAACATGCACAACAGCAAGGCATCGCGCACACCAAGATATTTGAAGGCCAGCGCTGCGGCATAGCCGCCCGCAGCAAATACCAGACCTTGCCCGAAGGGCACCACACCACTGCGCATCATGATAAGAATGCCCAAGGACACCAGGCCATTGGCCATGGCCAGTGTGGCCAGTGAAATCATCCATTTGGGCGCAAGATAGCCAAAGACCAACAACAGCACAAAGCCCTGCACGGCTGTGGACAGCAGGCGTACCGGAGAGAGCGCAGGAAAATAAGGGGTGGGCATGCTCATGCTTCAGATCTTTCGTGCCTGGGTGCGCTGGAACAGGCCCTCGGGCTTGAATACCAGAATGATGGCCATCACCACATAAATGCTGAAGAGTTCGGCAGGAGGCCAGATATGGACCGATGCGGCACGTGCCAAACCCACCACCAGGGCGCCGATGGCGGCGCCCTCGATGCTGCCCAGGCCGCCAATGATCACCACGGCAAAGCTGGTGATGATCACGCCCACACTCAAGCCCGGCTGAACAGAGATCATGGGTGCAGTCAGTGCACCGCCGATAGCGGCCAGAAACACACCTGCCGTGAAGGCGCCGGTGTAAATGCGGGACACCTTGACCCCCATGCTGGAAGCTACCTCGGGACTGTGGATCACAGCAGTCACGATCTTGCCTTTGCGGGTGTGATTGAGCACCCACCAGGTGATCAGTCCACAAACCATGGCCACGCCAATCAACAGAATGTCGTAGCCCACATAACTGAGCCCACCCAGCTCCACGTTGCCAAACGCCTGATAAGTATCCGAAACGTAGTACGGGTTGACGCCCCAGATCATCTTCATGACATCTTCAAGCATCAGGAACAGGGCGTAAGTGACCAGCACCAGCAGCACTTCGTCGCGTCCATAGAACATGCGCAGCAGGCCACGCTCGGTCAGGGGTGCCACCAGCGCAGCCACGCCGACTGCAGCCATGACCAGGGCAACCACACCCAGCGCTGGCGACACCTTCATCGACAGCACCCAGCCGACCAGACTGGCTCCTGCATAGGCACCCACCGCATAAAAACTGCCATGCGCGATGTTGAGGATCTTGAGAACACCGAACACCAGCGTCAGGCCCAAGGCGACCACGAACAGCCATGAGGCGTAGGTGATACCGTCAAAAAGAATGGTCAGCAGCAGATTCATGCTTGCCCGGAAATGATGAGTAAGCCCTGGCGGGGCGAATCAAGGCAGGAGGGGCAAGAAGCCCCTCCCTTCTTCCTGAGTCAATGCGTCAGCGCGCAGGGATCAGCACTTGGCGCCCGCAAATCCCGACTTCATCCAGTCATCCGACTTCATGTTGGCTGGCGGGTTGACGCACTCTGCGGGGAAACGCTGGATATCTTCGATGACCACCATCTTCTTGGCGGCATCCCAGCGGGTACGGCCGATGGCGGTCTCCTGGATGGCCTGATGGCCATTGCCCAGAGCCATGGTGATGGTGCCCCCCGGAGAAGGCCAGCTCGAACCACGCAACGCAGCAGCCAGCTGTTCGGTATTGGGTTTCTTGCCCCCGTTGGCTGCCATGGCTTTTTCTACGGCCATCTTCAGACCCATGAGGGCCTGGGCCATGCGATAGCCGGGCTGTGCAGGGTAGTTTTTCAGCTCCTTGGTGTGCAAATCAAACCACCAGTCGTTCAATGCCGATTTGGGTGACATCAGACCGTAGGCGCCTCGCGCACCGATGATGGCCCCGTTGGGGAATTTTTCTCCCATGGGCAGCAGGACGTGGTCAGCTGCAGAAAGAACCGGAATCTGTTTCTGGAACACCCCACGCGCGCCAGCCTGCAGGATATAGGCCTGCAGGTCGCCGCCCCACAGACTGGAGTGCACGATGTCTGCCGGACGGCTCATCAATGCCGAGATTTCCGTACCGTACTGGCCCGCTCCGAACTTGGGCAAGAGATCCGCCTGCGCCTTGGCATTGGGAAAGAGCTGCTGCATGGACAAAATGAAGTCCGACTTGCTGTCCTGACCCCAGGCGTAGTCCTGGTTGATGAGGTTGAAAGTGTCGACCTTGATGTTACGTGCCTTGAGGTAACGGGCGAGCGCCACGTTGTCCATGGTCGCATGCGATGCCGTACGGAAAACATAGTTGTACTTTCCGTCCTCAAAAATACGTGGTGTTCCGCAGTCATAAAGGATGAGGAACTTCTTGAGTTCCTCCGCCACAGGCGCTACTGCCAGACAATCTCCGGAACCGACATAGCCGACCACAGCATCCACCTTGTCGCGGTCGTACAGCGTACGCAGCTCCTGCACCTGTTTGGTCGCACCGCCGGCTTCATCGACATAAACGGCTTCGATTTTCATGCCGCCAAAGCCAGGCTTGTTGTAAGGCGCGGGTGCAGCGCCCTTGTTGAACTGATCGATCAGCAGCTTGCCCGCGTTCACGGCAGGCACGCCAAAACTCTCGGCAGCCTGACCCGAGAGGAAACTCACAACACCGATTTTGAAAGTTTCCTGGGCCAAAGCAGGCCAGCTGGCCAAGGTCACAGCTGCCGCCAGAAGGGCTTTATTCCAGGTTTTACGGCGCGAGCTTGCGTTTTGCAGGGACATGTTTTCTCCTGTGAAGATGGCGACAGCCGGTCGCTTTTCGGTGGGACAGACGACTGAATTGCCGATCTGACTGCAACCACTGTCTCCCAGTCCGGGAAACACTTTCATAGTGTTTTCACCAGTCCACTGTCTCATTGGTGGCAGGTACACCTGCTCGCTGTCTGCACGGTGACAGCCGAATACACCACCCTGAACGGTTTTTCGGCCAGTCATTGAACTGTGATACATTGAAGTCATGTCTTCGCGCTTTGCCTTCTACTTTTTTTACTTTTGGTTCTCGGTCCCCGGCGGACGAGAGGCGAACGCGTAAGCACCCGAACCCCTCGCACACAACCGCCGGCGCCCCCAGCCCGGCGGTTTTTTTTCACCTGAACCTTTTCGACTTTCACGCACAAGGAGCCCTTGATGAACACCAAAGCCACCGCCGACGCCTGGCAACAGCATCCTGCAGACCGCACTGGAAAAACCGACGACGAACGCATCAAGGACATCACCGTGCTGCCTCCGCCCGAACACCTCATGCGCTTTTTTCCGATCGCCGGCACGGCGGTTGAAAAGCTGATTGCCCACACCCGCAAGACCATCCACCACATCCTGCACGGCCAGGACGACCGCCTGCTGGTCATCATCGGCCCCTGCTCGATCCACGATCCGGCAGCCGCGCTCGAATACGCCCGTCGTCTGAAGCCCCTCCGCGAGAAGTACGCCAACACGCTGGAAGTCGTGATGCGCGTGTACTTCGAAAAGCCGCGCACCACCGTGGGCTGGAAGGGCCTGATCAACGACCCCTATCTGGACGAGAGCTACCGCATCGACGAAGGCCTGCGCATCGCGCGCCAGCTGCTGATTGAAATCAACCGCGCCGGCCTGCCGGCCGCCAGCGAGTTCCTGGACGTGATTTCGCCGCAGTACATCGGCGACCTGATCAGCTGGGGTGCGATCGGTGCCCGTACGACCGAAAGTCAGGTACACCGCGAACTGGCCTCGGGTCTGTCGGCACCGATCGGCTTCAAGAACGGCACCGACGGCAACATCAAGATCGCCACCGACGCCATCCAGGCTGCGGCGCGAGGTCACCACTTCCTGTCGGTGCACAAGAACGGGCAGGTCGCCATCGTGCAGACGCAGGGCAACCAGGACTGCCACGTGATCCTGCGCGGTGGCAAGGCCCCGAACTACGACGCCGACAGTGTGGCGGCGGCCTGCAAGGAACTTGAAGCCGCCAAACTCCCAGCTTCGTTGATGGTCGATTTCAGCCATGCCAACAGTTCCAAGCAGCACAAGAAGCAGGTCGAAGTGGCGCGCGACATTGCCGGACAGGTGTCCGGCGGCTCGCGCCAGGTCTTCGGTGTGATGGTGGAGAGCCACCTCAAGGAAGGTGCGCAGAAGTTCACGCCGGGCAAGGATGATGTGGGCGCACTGGAATACGGCAAGAGCATCACCGACGCCTGCATTGGCTGGGACGACAGCGAAGAAGTCTTGCAGATCCTGTCGGATGCGGTGAAGGCGCGTCGTTCGCGTTGATCGTACTCACCCGAGCGTGCCGCGTTCAGCGACGCTGGCCTCGTGCCTTCGTTTCCGCCAGGGCTGATGCCTGCCCCGAACCGGCTCGACGCCGCTGCGCGCCTGAAGTCGCCGGTCCGGGGCAGGCATCACCCCTTGCTGCGTTTCAGTAGGTTTTCGCTGTGCTTCGCCGTTAAGGCTTGACGTTCGCAGGGCGGGGCTGTGCCTGATGCGGCGACTTCAGGCGCGTAGCGACGTCGAGCCGCGTCAGGCACGGCCCCACCCTGCGAACATTCCAGGTACGCTTACTTCGAAAGGGCCGCGAGCAGCCTGGCGTGAATCCCGCCAAACCCGCCATTGCTCATGCACAGCAACTGGTCCCCCTGTCGCACCTGCGCCATCACCTGCGCGATCACGCCATCAATCGTGTCTGCCACCTGGGCACGGTCGCCCATCGGAGCCAGGGCGGACACGGCGTCCCAGCCCAGCCCGCCCGAATGGCAGAACGCCAGATCGGCTTCCTCCAGACTCCAGGGCAGCTGCGCCTTCATCGTGCCCAGCTTCATGGTGTTGCTGCGCGGCTCGAAGATCGCCAGGATGCGCGCATCACCGACTTGTCGCCGCAAGCCGTTGACCGTCGTCCGGATCGCCGTGGGGTGGTGGGCAAAGTCGTCGTAGACGGTGATGCCGTTGACCGTGCCGCGCACCTCCATCCGGCGCTTGACATTCTCGAACGTGGCCAAGGCCTGTGCTGCTGCGGCAGGACTCACCCCGACATGCTCGGCCGCGGCGATCGCGGCCAGTGCGTTGAGCTGGTTGTGCACACCACCGATAGGCCACTGCACCTCGGCCACAGGTTTGCCGGCCTGCAGCACCTTGAAGTCGGACGGCTCGCCGTCAGCCACGAAGTCGCTGACCGCGGATCCGAAGGTGCGGACCTCGCTCCAGCAGCCCTGGGCCAGCACGCGTGTGAGGCTTTCCTCCAGGCCGTTGACCACCACGCGGCCAGAACCGGGCACGGTGCGCACCAGGTGGTGGAACTGGCGTTCGATGGCGGCAAGGTCGTCAAAGATATCGGCGTGGTCGAATTCGAGGTTGTTGAGAATGGCCGTGCGTGGGCGGTAGTGCACGAACTTGCTGCGCTTGTCGAAGAAGGCGGTGTCGTATTCGTCGGCTTCGATGACGAAGTATTGGCCGCCGCCCAGACGGGCCGACACGCCAAAGTTCAAAGGCACGCCGCCGACCAGAAAGCCCGGCTGCAGCCCCGCATGCTCCAGCACCCAGGTCAGCATCGATGTGGTGGTGGTCTTGCCGTGCGTGCCGGCCACGGCCAGCACATGCCTGTCCTGCAGCACATGTTCGGCCAGCCATTGCGGGCCGCTGGTGTATGGGGCGCCCGCTTCCAGAATCGCTTCCATCAGCGGGAATTTGGGGCTGCCATCGGGCAGGCGCGAGCGGCTGACCACGTTGCCGATCACATACATGTCCGGCTTGAGGTCCATCTGGTCGGCGCCGAAGCCTTCGATCAGGTCGATCCCCAGGGCGCGCAGCTGGTCGCTCATCGGGGGGTAGACACCCGCGTCGCAGCCGGTGACTTGGTGGCCCGCTTCGCGGGCCAGGGCTGCGACACCACCCATGAAGGTGCCGCAAATGCCAAGAATATGGATGTGCATGGGGTTGGATTGTAGAGATGGGGTTGCTGTGGTTTGCATCCGGGTTTGCCGGTTGTGGGCGGGGTGCGCGCTCGGGCCGCCTCAGCCGCTGCGCGTCAGCAAGTTGGCCCAAGCGCGCACCCCACCCACAACCTCCATCACGCCCCTTTGACTCCTTTGGTCCAGGCTGCCAAGTTTGGTGGACGTGCCTGAGCGAGAATCCCGCCATGAGCGATGTCCAACTCGAAATTGCCGCCACCGCCGCGCGCCTGGTGGTGGAACAAGGCCTGGGTTTCGGCCCGGCCAAGCAGCGGGCCCTCAAGGCCCTGGGTCTGCCGGGGCGCACCGCCTTGCCCTCCAACGACGAAGTGGAGGACCAGGTGCGCGAATACATCGACATCTTCTGTGCCGATACCCAGCCGGGCGAGCTGCGGGTCCTGCGCGAGCATGCCCGGCAATGGATGCAGCGCCTCGCCGAATTCCGGCCCTTGCTCGGCGGGGCCGTCTGGAAGGGCTGGGCGACGCGGTTGTCGGACATTGATCTGGCCCTGTTCTGCGACGACCCCAAGGCCGTCGAGATCGGGCTGATCAACCAGAACCTTCGCTACGAGGTGCAGACGCAGACGGGTCTGCATGGCGAGCCGGTGGATGTGCTGAGCCTGCACAGTTTTTGCCGTGAGCTGGGTGAAGACATCGGGGTGCACCTGCGGGTGTACGACCTGAACGGGCTGCGCGGTGCCCTGCTGCCCGATGCGCGCGGCCGCAGTCTGCGTGGGGATTTGGCAGCACTTGAGCAGCTTTTGGCGGCCGATACGGGACAATGAAGCGATGAATCGATCCGAAGTTTCCTTTTTGCGGCGTCACTGGATGCTGGGCGTTGGCCTGGCGGCTGCGGCAGCGGGTGCCGGGGTGGCGGCCTGGCGTTTGCGCCCGCAAGCGGCAGCACCCCAAGCCACACATGCGTTCTGGGATCAGCGCTTTGAGCAACCCGCGGGGGGTGAGTTGTCGATGGCGGCCTTTCGGGGCAAGCCGCTGCTGGTCAACTTCTGGGCCACCTGGTGCCCTCCCTGTATCGAGGAATTGCCCATGATCGATGCCTTCTGGCGTGAACACGAAGGCAAAGGCATGCAAGTGCTGGCTTTGGCCATCGACCAACCCTCTGCCGTGCGTCGGTTTCTGGAACGGCAGCCCTTGTCGTTTCCTGTCGGGCTGGCGGGTCTGGCCGGGACCGAATTGGCCAAATCGCTGGGCAACACGGCAAGCGGCCTTCCATTCAGCGTGTTTTTCGCCAAAGATGGCAGCATTTACTTGCAGAAACTGGGGCAATTGAAGCAATCTGATCTGGATGGCTGGCGTCAGGTCAGCCTTTGATGGGATTGGCCGCTCTCGCAGGTTTCGTTCTGCCCATGGATTCAGCTCATCTGCTGATGATTTCTTGAACGATCACCTGGTTTTCCCGATGTTTTCGCCGAAATTGGGGTAAATTCGGTGCATTGAAACATCTGAAGCGGGAGATTTCATGGATTTGCGCAAACTCAAGACCCTGATCGATCTGGTATCCGAGTCGAATGTATCCGAGCTCGAGATCACTGAAGCCGAGGGCAAGGTCAGGATCGTCAAGAGTGCAGGCGTGGCCATGGCCGCGCCGATGGCCGTGGTCCAGCCGGCGGCGCCGGTAATGGTGGCGGCACCTGCAGCCGCTGCTCCTGTTGCTGCCGAAGCAGCGGCACCTGCACCGGCAGCACCAGCCGGTCACGCCGTCAAGTCCCCCATGGTCGGCACCTTCTACCGCGCCTCGAGCCCGGGGGCAGCCCCCTTCGTGCAGATCGGCTCGGTCGTCAAGGAAGGCGACACCCTGTGTATCGTCGAGGCCATGAAGATCCTCAACGAGATCGAGTCCGACAAGTCTGGCACCGTGACCCAGATCCTGTGCGAAAACGGCCAGGCAGTCGAGTACGGCCAGCCGCTGTTCATCATCGAATAAGCCGGGGTTTTCATGTTCAAGAAAATCCTGGTCGCCAACCGCGGCGAGATCGCCCTGCGGATCCAGCGCGCCTGCCGTGAACTTGGGGTGACGGCCGTGATGGTCTACTCCGAGGCCGACAAGGACGCCAAATACGTCAAGCTGGCCGACGAAGCCGTGTGCATCGGCCCGGGGCCTTCGGCGCTGAGCTACCTCAACATGCCGGCCATCATCTCGGCCGCGGAGGTCACCGACGCCGAGGCCATCCACCCCGGCTACGGCTTCCTGAGCGAGAACGCCGACTTTGCCGAGCGTGTCGAAAAGTCCGGCTTCCAGTTCATCGGCCCCACACCCGAGTCGATCCGCATCATGGGCGACAAAGTCTCGGCCAAGCAGGCCATGATCAAGGCGGGCGTACCCTGCGTGCCCGGCTCGGACGGCGAACTGCCGGACGATCCTGCGCAGATCCGTGCGATCGCCAAGCGGGTGGGCTACCCGGTCATCATCAAGGCGGCAGGCGGCGGCGGTGGTCGCGGCATGCGCGTGGTGCACACCGAGGCGGCGCTGATCAACGCGGTGCAGATGACCAAGGCCGAAGCCGGCGCCGCCTTTGGCAATCCGGCGGTCTACATGGAAAAGTTCCTGCAGAACCCCCGCCACATCGAGATCCAGATCCTGGCCGACAAGCACAAGAACGCAGTCTACCTGGGCGAGCGCGACTGCTCCATGCAGCGCCGCCACCAGAAGGTGATCGAAGAGGCACCGGCCCCCG
>JACCDV010293642.1_pt1 | contig 12832 bp, 14 predicted proteins | sample 7446131 | NCBI WGS metagenome assembly JACCDV01 (sample SAMN15323448, study PRJNA562643) | freshwater metagenome | isolation source: river surface water | place: USA:Blue River Watershed | collected 2017-08-17 | reverse complement strand
CATCTGGCACGTCCGGAAGGGCTCTACCGACGATAACGCTCATCGCGTAGTCGAGGTAGGAGCGCTGCATTTCGACCTGAAGGTCTACCTGCTCAATTTTGTCCATCTGGTTTTCAGTCATTTTTCAAATCTACTTTGGCCTAGATGTCCAAGAAACGAACGTCTTTGGCGTTGCGCTGAATAAAGTTTCGGCGGGACTCGACGTCTTCACCCATCAGGGTCGAGAACACCTCATCGGCCAAGGCCGCATCGTCCAGAGTCACCTGCAGTAGCGTGCGAGTGGCTGGGTTCATTGTGGTCTCCCAGAGCTCGTCGTAGTCCATCTCACCAAGACCCTTGTAGCGCTGAATCGCCTTCTCTTTTGGAATCTTGCGACCAGCGGCAGCTCCCGCAGCGAGTGCCTGATCGCGCTGGGCGTCGGTGAACACGTACTCGTGCTCAGCATTGGACCACTAGATCTTGAATAGCGGTTGCTGTGCCATGTAGACATAGCCGTGCTCGATCAAAGGTCTCATGTACCTAAACAGCAGGGTTAGTAGCAGTGTTCTAATGTGCTGACCATCAACATCGGCGTCGGCCATCAAAATGCACTTGTGATAACGAATCTTCTCGACATCAAACTCCTCACCAATTCCGGTTCCAAAAGCGGTGATTAGAGCCTGAACCTCGGTGTTTGCAAGGGCCTTGTCCAGTCTTGCCTTTTCGACATTCAGAATCTTTCCGCGAAGCGGCAAGATTGCCTGAGTCTCTGGGTCACGACCACGAACCGCGGAACCACCGGCCGAGTCACCCTCAACGATGTAAATCTCTGAGACCTTCGGGTCGCGGGAAGAGCAGTCGCGGAGCTTTCCTGGCATACCGCCAGACTCCAAAAGTCCCTTGCGCCTGGTCGCCTCGCGGGCTTTTCTAGCTGCAAGTCGAGCGGTGGCTGCCTGGATTGCCTTGCGAACAACCTCTTTCGCCTGGTTTGGGTTGCGCTCAAACCAGTCGCCGAGCTGATCGTTCACAACGCGCTGAACAAATGCCTTGGCTTCGGTATTGCCCAGCTTGGTCTTGGTCTGGCCTTCGAACTGTGGCTCGGTTAGCTTCACAGAGATAACCGCGGTCAGACCCTCACGGACATCGTCACCGGTTAGGTTGTCGTCTTTTTCCTTGAGTAGGTTCTTCTCACGGGCGTATTTGTTGAGCAAAGTGGTTAGCGCCGCACGGAAACCCTCTTCGTGGGTACCACCCTCATGGGTGTTAATCGTGTTTGCATAGGTGTGGACACCCTCGTTATAGCCAGTGGTCCACTGCATCGCAATTTCGACCGACATGTTCTTCTCGTCGTTCTCGGTCTCGATAGAGATGATCTCATCGTGAACTACCTCAACCTTTTTGGCGGAGTTCAGGTATTCGACGTAGTCGCTCAGGCCTTTTTCGTAGTGATAGGTGTCATTCTGACCATCGCGCTCATCCTTGAGTGAGATGCGAAGACCCTTGTTCAAAAAGCACATCTGCTGGAAGCGCTGGCGTAGCGTCTCGTAGTCAAACTCGACTGTCTCAAAAATCTCTGGGCTAGGAACAAACTCAATGGTGGTTCCGGTGCGATCAGTCTTTTCACCCTTAGCCAAAGGAGCATCTGGGACACCAATGGTGTAGCTCTGACGCCAAATGTGTCCTTCGCGATGAACCTCTACGTCAAGAGTTGATGAAAGTGCGTTTACAACCGAGGCACCCACACCGTGCAAACCACCAGAAACGGCGTATCCGCCGCCGCCGAATTTTCCACCGGCGTGCAAAACGGTGAGCACAACCTCAACAGCTGGCTTTTTTTCTACTGGGTGCATGTCGACCGGGATACCACGGCCGTTATCGCTAACTCGGATGTGGCCTTTTGACGTGATGACAACATCGATGTTGTCGCAGTGGCCGGCAAGTGCTTCGTCTACTGAGTTGTCTACGATTTCGTAGACCAAGTGGTGGAGTCCTCGGGGACCAGTCGACCCGATGTACATTCCGGGGCGCTTTCGAACAGCTTCTAATCCTTCTAGAACCTGGATGGCGCCGGCATCGTAAGTTGGTTTTGTTTCAGACATTTTCAGTTACTTTCCGTTCGGGTTAGTTCCACTGAAATGCGGTCCCAGGGACCGACTGATATTCGGGTTGACTAACCCTTGAATTCTACCTTTTTAGACTGACAATTCGCGGTAACGACTGCCTAGCCATATGTGTCGCGTGGACCGCGACCCGGCACCGAACGAGGGCCTTTTTTCCAAGACGGCGCATTCGGACCTACAAATTTGATTTCGGTGATCTCTAGGTTTGGGTAAGAGGCAATTACCTTGCCTAGAACCTCACGCTCCAAAAGCCTCAGCTGTGTCGCCCAAGCTGTCGACCTACACCTAACGGTGAGCACCGAACCAGCAAGATCTTCAGGGGTTGAGGCTTCGGCGCTGTCTTCACCGACAACTTTTGCCCAGTTGGTGAAAAGGTCTGCCTTATCGAGTTGCTGGTTCCAACTGAAGTTGGAAATCAAGCCATTCATTGAGTCTTTGGCTAAAACTGGGTCGCGGCCTTTGTCAAAGGGCTTAGACCCCTTGGCCTTCTCTTGGCGCCTTTTCTGATCTTTGCTGATGATCCCTGCGGTTTTTTGCAAGTATTCGCGGAAAAACTTATCGGCGACCTCAAAGTTGAGCTTCAATTGCGCCCCCTTGGCCGACTTCTAGTTCCCTATCCCAGTGTAAATCTGGCGCACTGGCACGATCAGCAGAAGTAATGATTACCTGCTCAAAACCAGAAACAAACTTCACTAGCCTGGCTCTTCTACCAGCATCTAATACCGCGAAAACATCGTCGAGGATTAGAACTGGGTCTCCGCTTTGGGAGTCAATTCGAATTAATTCAGCAAGTGCGAGTTTTAGACCGAGTGCGATCGACCAAGCCTCGCCCTGGGAGGACTGTGTTCTTGCTGCAAGTCCAGACTTCGAAATAAACAACTCATCTCGGTGGGGGCCAGCCAGAGTAATTCCGCGTTCCAGCTCCCTACTGCGCAAGCTCTGAAGTTTCACGTGGAACATGTTTCTTATTTCAGCCAGGTCTTGGGTCTCGACTGCTTCTGGCTCTTCCTCGTCTTCCGCTGAGATTGATGACTGAAGGCTCAGCAGAACCTCCTCCCCTGTCCCAGAAAGCTCTCGATAAAAATCTCCCAACAATGGCTGTAGCTCTTTTATGAGTTCGAGTCTGGCGAGAATTAGTTCGGAGCCGAGGGCAACAAGTTGGTCATCCCAGATATCAAGAGTCGATAGTTCGGGTTTACTGGTCTGTTTTGCGCTTTTTAGTAGTGCGTTTCTCTGCTTTAGAACTCGCTCATAGTCGGATTTGACCCCCTGGAGCCTGGGTTTTAGCAGCACAAGCGCTTGATCCATGAAACTGCGTCTATCTTGTGGGTCTCTGCGGACCAGGTCTAGGTCTTCCGGGGAAAAAATTAGGGATTTAACAATCCCGGCGAGATCACTGGATTTTTTGCGGGGGCTGCCGTTGAGAAAATAGCGATTGCTGCTGGTTCGGTTCACCTCTGCAGCTGCAACAAGCTTTCGATCTCCGAAATTACCAGTGACCGAAACTGTTGCTGTGGGCTGTTCAGCCTTGATTAGCACTGAGTTGTTTGCTGCTCTGTGGGATTCCAGGGTTCCTAAGAAATAAATCCCCTCAACCAGGTTTGTTTTTCCGCGGCCATTTTCGCCATAAACGAGGTTTAGGCCTTTTGTGAAACTAACGGCAATTTGTTCGTAGTTTCGGAAGTTGTGTAGCTGGACGCTACTCACCCACATAGGGCACCTTCCTTAGGAAACTAGAAGGTTTGGCTGAAGTAGGTACTTGAAATTCAGTTCACCAGTGGACGGGGTAATAAGAACCGGTCCAGGCTTATTTGGGTTTGATGGGTTCTGGGTGAAGGAAATCTTCACATTCTCCCCATCGATGCCACCCAGTGCGTCAGACAAGAACTGTGGTCTTAGAGAAACGGTGGTTTCCTCGCCGTTTAGCGAGCACTGGACCTGTTCTGATGCTTCTGCTACATCTGAACCAATTGACTCGAGGGTCAAATCTGACTCGGAGAACTTATAGCGAAGTGGCTTCTCTCTATCTACAACCAGTGCGACTCGTTTTGTTGCGTCCATGATGTCGTGGGTTTTTAGGATCGCAAAGTGCTCTGTTACAGGTGGGAAAAGCTGCAGTACAGCAGGGTATTTACCCTTGATTGTTGCGGTGGAAACACTCTTTGAGCCGGCACTGAAACCGACCAGCTCCCTTTCAGAAGAGGAGAAGGAGATTTCTAGATCACCCTGGTTGGAAAATGTTTTTGCTATTTCCAACAAAACCCTTGCAGGAATAAGGATTTCCTTGTCAGATGCGGTGCCCTGCCAAGGAAGGGACTTCACGGCAACTCGGAAGCGATCGGTTGCAACCATGGTGATTTCTTTTGCTGATGAGGTGAGCATGACAGCGGTAAGAACCGGTGTCACTTCCTCCTTCGATGCAGCAATAGCAACCTGGGCTACTGAGTGAGCGAAATCAGAAGCTGAAACCTTGCTTCCACCGGTTGGGATCTCAGGAACGTCTGGGTAATCACTTGTTGACATTGCGGAGAGAGTGAATTTGCTGGGGCCGGAAGAAACACCAAGTCTGGATTCTGTAAGTGAAAAAGCGACCGTGTCAGCAGGAAGCTTAGAAACAATTTCAGCCAACAGTCTTGCTTGAACCAAAACCTTGCCCGGCTGATCAACTGCTGCAGAAATTTCAACCTTTGCCGAAACCTCATAATCAAATACAGTCAAAACAACAGTGTTGTTCTCGGCGGAGATCATAACCCCAGAAAGCTGTGGAAGCTGTGGTTTCGGGGAGAGCATTCTCACAACAAAAGAAATAGCGTCAGCTAGTACTTCGCGATCTGCTTGAAATTTCATTATTTCTTTCCTAAGACGGTTCTTTATCTTGTCACAGTCCAGAGCAAGGGAAGAATCCACCCACAGATCTGAATAAACCCAGATATTTAAATTTAGATAAAAACAACAATAACCACTGTGGATTCTGGGGATAACTCGAGACACATCATGTAATTACAGAAAACTACACCGTTGTAAGTTGTTCACAGCTCTGGGGATAACTCTGTGCATAACTATCTGGCCTGTGGAAACCAATCGGGCGATTAGTTGTTTTTGGCGAAGTAATGCACATTTTTAACAGAGTTATCCACAGCTATTGATTGATTTATCAACAAGATATTTCTAGAACTATTTATGTTCGTCTTTAATCTTTTCGATGATTTCTGACACTTGGTTGTAGATGTAACGCTTTTCGCGCATCTCCTGGCTGATCTTTTTGGTTGCGTACATAACCGTTGTGTGATCTCTGCCACCAAAGTGGGTGCCAATTTTTGGAAGAGAAAGATTTGTTAACTCTCTGCAAATGTGCATGGCTATCTGCCTCGCCAGAGCAACTGCTTGCTGCCTACCAGAACCTGTGATTTCTTCCGGGGTCAGCTTGTAGTAGTTAGAAGTTGCAGTAATGATGGCAAGTGGCGAAATTTGTTGCCCATCCGCAGACGAGTAGTTGTCTTTTAGGACCAGTTGGATCAGGTCCATGTCGATTGGTTGGCGGTTTAGGTTCGCGAAAGCAGTAACCCTGATCAGGGTTCCCTCCAACTCACGAATGTTCGAGGAGATTCGGGTGGCCATGTATTCGATGACATTGTCGGGGATTTGAATCTTTTCGAGAGCTGCTTTTTTGCGCAGGATCGCAACTCGTGTTTCAAACTCTGGCGCTTGAATGTCGGTGATTAGGCCCCACTCAAAGCGAGAGAGCATTCTTTCCTCAAATCCGGCAAGCTGCTTGGGCCTTAGATCAGAGGTGATAACAACCTGTTTGTTGTGATCATGCAGGGTGTTGAAGGTGTGGAAAAAGGCTTCTTGGGTTTGGTCTTTGCCCTGCAGGAACTGGATGTCATCAACGAGCAAAATGTCTACATCGCGATACTGAGCTTGAAATTCGCTGGTTTTGTTGTTTTGAATCGCGTTAATGAAGTCGTTTGTGAACTCTTCGGATGAGACGTAGCGGACCTTGGTCTTTGGTTTGAGGTGAATGGCATAGTGACCAATTGCGTGCAAAAGGTGGGTTTTACCCAGACCACTGGAACCATATATAAACAAGGGGTTGTATGCCTCAGCCGGAGCCTCAGCCACAGCAAAAGCAGCCGCGTGAGCAAATCGGTTTGATCCACCGGTAACAAAGTTCTCGAAACTGTACTTAGGGTTCAGCCCGCTGGCACTGGCGGTCATTACTGGCCCAGTTGCTGGATCACGCTCAACATACAAAGGCGCTGGTTCTTGAGCCACCTCAATACGAACCTGGCTTTGCAGAGCCTCGTTGGTGATGGCAACAAAAGTAATTGGGCCGCCCAGTTCGGCTAATTCATCCAGTGCACCAAGAATCTGATCACGCAGCCTTTGCTGCAGCATCACCCTTGTGGTTTCGTTGGGGACTTCGATGTAAAGGGTGTCATCCAAGACGCCCTTGGGAACTGCTAGGTCAAGGTGACCTTTTAGGTGAGGGGTTACAAGCTCATCGTTAGCTACTCGGGAGACCAGCTTTTGCCAGGCTGTGTTTAGCACCACATCAGCCATCTATCGCTCCTCGAGAAAGTTATCCACAGATTTTTCCACACTCAATAAGGTTGTGGAGAAGTCTTCAATCAACTGTGGATAACTTGTTGAAACTTAGCCCCGAACCATCAACGCACATTCAACAAGGTGTTGGACAAGATATCAAATTGGTTCGGCGTGTCTTGCGGGATATTTTGTATCAAATGTGAGATGGGTCTGATGCGCGACCGAATTCTAAAGTCTCGCTTGACTCAGTCGGTCGATATGCCGTAAATTACTGAAGTTGTCTTGGACCCTATTGGGAGTCCAGAAGATCCAGGGAGATTTGAAGTGAGCAAGCGCACATTCCAGCCGAACAACCGTCGTCGTGCTAAGACCCACGGTTTCCGTGCCCGCATGCGTACCCGCGCCGGCCGTGCCATCCTTGCCGCTCGTCGTGCCAAGGGTCGCACTGAGCTAAGCGCTTAGATCTGACTTGTTGCCCAAACCACATCGCCTAACTTCTGGCGATGAAATACGGGCCACCATGCGCACAGGAAAGCGCGCTAGCAACCAAACACTCACAATTCATTACGTTCCGGGCACTGGACGGTTCGCATTTATAACACCCAAGTCTTTGGGGATAGCTGTTAAAAGAAATCTGGTTCGCCGAAGGGGGCGCGCCATATTGGCAAAGCACCTAACTGATGTTTCTGCCCTTGACGCAGTTTTTAGGTTTCACCCAGTCTCCTCCTCACAGGATTTCAAAACCATCGAGCGATCTATAGAGGATCTGATTACGAGGTCCCTGGTTTGAAACTGATTCTCTGGCTTGTGCTTTTGCCCCGAAACATTTTGATTGCCCCTGTGGTCATCTGGCGAAAGTTCATCTCACCTCTGTATGGAGATGTTTGCCGCTACTACCCAAGCTGTTCCAGCTACGGCCTTCAAAGCCTTCAAAGGCTGGGTGTCATTAGAGCCATACCCCTCACCACTTGGCGGATTTTGCGCTGTAACCCTTGGTCATCTGGCGGTATAGATGAGGTTGTAATTGGCCCTGATTGGAACCGACTTGGCAAGCTAGGATTTGTTATTCCGAACCAGAAGAAGAAAAAGGGGTAAGTCATGGACTTGCTATGGCCAATCAAGTGGCTTATCGAACTAATTCTTGTTTCTTTCCACACGCTTTTTAGCAGCATTGGATTAGCGTTCGATTCGGGTCTCTCCTGGGTCTTGTCAATCGTCGGCCTGGTGTTGGTGGTTCGTGCCGCACTAATCCCAATCTTCGTAAAGCAAATCAAGAGCCAGCGCAACATGATGCTGGTGCAGCCTGAGCTGCAGAAGCTGCAGAAGAAGTACAAAGGTAAGAACGACCGCGAATCTCGTGAGCGCTTTGCCAAAGAGCAGATGGAGCTCTACAAGCGAACCGGCTCCAACCCACTGAGCTCTTGTCTTCCTCTATTGCTACAGATGCCTATTTTCATGGGTCTGTTTTTCGTTTTGAACGACGCCCAGCAGAACAAGGCGGGCGTTGGACTCTTGGACGCCGCGCTGGCGCAGTCGTTCTCCCAGGCAGAAATCTTGGGAGCAAAGCTCTCAGACACCTTCTTTGGTTCTGACGACCTAAACGTCAAGATCATCGCCGGAGTAATGATTGTTCTGATGTCTGCCTCGCAGTTCATCACCCAGAAGCAGATCATGGCTAAGAACCAGAACCCAGATGTTCAGAACAGCCAGTTCATGCAGACCCAGAAAATCCTTCTGTATGTACTGCCATTCGTGTTTTTGATCTCGGGTCTTACCTTCCCACTGGGTGTAATGACCTACTGGCTGGTTTCAAACTTCTGGACCATGGGGCAGCAGTTCGTTGTTATTCGCAACATGCCAACCCCCGGATCCCCCGCCTTCAAGGAGCGCCAAGAGCGCCTTATCAAGAAGGGCAAGATTTCCCTCGAACCCGAGGCAGCACAGGAAACCGAAGCTGAGATTCGTCAGCGTCAGCAGCCTGTCAGTAAAAGCCGCGCAAAGAAAAAGAAGAAGTGATGAGTAAAGACACTGAACTAGAACAAGAAGGCGAAATCGCCGCAGACTTCATCGAGGAGTTCCTAGACACCGCAGATCTCGATGGCGACCTAGAGATCGAGTTCCGACAGGAGCGCGCTTACATTTCTGTAAGCAGCGAAGAGGGCGACTCAAACCTAGGCAAGATCTCTGATCCAGATGTCGTTGAGGCTCTTCAAGAGATCACCCGCATGGCTGTTCAGGCTAAGACCGGCCAGGTCAGCCGCCTAATCCTTGACGTTGGCGGATCCAGGGCCAAGAAGACCGACAAGTTGAAGCAGATGGTTGAGCGTCACATCGCGAAGCTTGAGGAGACTGATAAAGAGCAGCACCTCAAGCCAATGAGCAGCTACGACCGCAAGCTGGTTCACGACATGGTTTCTGAGGCAGGTTTTGTTTCCGAGTCAGAGGGCCAGGGCAAAGAGCGCCACATCGTCATTCGCAAGGCCTAATGTTTCACGTGAAACATTGGGGTAATTGATGACCGATTCAATCGAGTTTGAGAAGGAACCGGCTTTTGCGGCCGAGTTCTTTGGTGCTGGCATAGAACTTGCCAGGGCTTATGCCACTCGTTTGGGCAATGACTCAGAGACTTTCGGGCTGCTTGGCCCCAGAGAGCTTCCAAAAATCTGGAGCAGGCACGTCCTAAACAGCGGATTGATTGCTGAACTGGTCCCGGCCGGTGTGAAGGTCGCAGATGTTGGCTCAGGTGCGGGCCTACCAGGGATCCCTATGGCCATAGCTCAGCCCAACTCATCCTTCACGCTGATCGAACCGATGGAGCGCCGAGCAAATTGGCTTTCGAGTGTTGTTGCCGATCTAGGTCTAAAGAATGTAGAAGTCCTGCGTGCAAGGGCAGAGGATGTTCATCGCACAGACTTCGACATTGTGACAGCGAGGGCCGTTGCATCATTGGACAAGCTGATTCGTATGCTGGCTCCGCTAACTCGCGGTTCTGAGCTAGGAACAGTGCTGGCACTCAAGGGAGCTAGGGCGCCTGAAGAGATCGCAGATGCGCGGCCCCGACTAAATCGACTCGGTTTCGGAGAGGCAGAGATTCTGACTCTTGGTCTGGGGAAAGCACCAGAAACTGCAACCGTGGTTCGGATTAAGCTAAAGCCTCAGGAGGAACGATGAAAGAGCAGCCCGCGGAGTCAACCGCAACAACTGCCTCATCTGTAACTCCTGGCCTTGGCTACCCAAACCATCGCGATGAAGAGTCCCCCACCCCAACGGGTTGGCACGGCATCAATCAAGAGAATTTCACGAATGTTTCACGTGAAACATCGGAGTCAGAGTGACCATATCCGGCCAGAACACTCCCCTGCTTAGGGAGATGACTCTCAATAACGAGCGCGCAAAGCAGATTGCGGAAATAAGCCTTACTCCGCCTGCGAGCACAAGAATTCTCACAATTTCTAACCAAAAGGGTGGCGTTGGTAAGACCACCACCGCTGTCAACCTGGCGGCCTCACTGGCGCGCAAGGGAATGAGGGTTTTAGTGATAGACCTGGACCCTCAGGGAAACGCCTCTACAGCCCTGGGTGTTGAGCACCACAATGCTGTTCTAGGCAGCTACGAGGTTTTGGTTGACGGTTTACCTATGGCCGATGCGGTCAAGCAGAGCCCAGAGCACCAGAACCTGTTTTGTCTTCCTGCAACAATCAACTTGGCTGGTGCCGAGATCGACATGGTTGGCTTTGAGAAACGCGAACGCGTGCTGGCGAATTCGCTACAAACCTTTTTGAAGTCCCAAGAGAACCCGATCCACTTTGTGTTTATCGACTCCCCACCATCTCTAGGCCTTTTGACCGTCAACGCCCTCGTGGCAGCAACCGAAGTTTTGGTTCCTATTCAGTGTGAGTACTACGCCCTAGAAGGTGTAACTCAGTTGATGAGCAACATTGACCGAGTCAGAGTCGCGCTGAACCCAGATCTCAAGATCGGCGGCATTCTGCTGACCATGTTCGACAACCGGACAAACCTCAGTACCGAGGTTGCAGCCGAGGTCAGAAAATACTTCCCGGCAGAGACCCTGCATGCCACAATCCCAAGATCTGTAAGGCTTTCCGAGGCGCCGAGCTTCGGACAAACTGCAATTAGCTATGACCCAAAGAACACCGGCTCCTTGGCCTATCAAGAAGCCGCAATTGAGCTTGCTCAAAGAGGAGTTGCCAAATGAGTGAAGAGAAAAAGCGCGGCGGACTGGGTCGCGGAATCGGTTCACTGATCCCTGGTGGAGATAGAGACGCGGTCGACGTTTTCTTTAGCTCAACCTCTGTCCCCACCAACCCATTGGCTCCGGTGCCAGGCGCACGCTTTGCTGAGCTTGAGATTGCGAGCATTGTCCCCAACCCTCAGCAGCCAAGAAGCGTTTTTGAGCCAGAGGCGTTTGCAGAGCTGGTTCACTCCATCAAGGAGTTTGGTGTCTTGCAGCCGATTGTGGTTCGCGTAAAAGATTCCGGCTACGAACTGATCATGGGCGAGCGCAGACTTCGTGCCTCAAAAGAAGCTGGCCTGACTGTAATCCCAGCAGTGGTGAGGGAAACTGCCGACGAAAACATGCTTCGCGATGCTCTTTTGGAGAACTTGCACCGTGCGAATCTGAACCCACTCGAGGAAGCCTCCGCCTATAAGCAGCTTCTTGAGGACTTTGGCACCACTCAGGAGCAGCTGGCTGACAAGCTTGGCCGCTCAAGACCACAAATCACCAACACCATGCGACTTCTGAAGTTGCCACTATCGGTTCAGTCCAAGGTCGCCGCGGGAGTTTTGTCGGCTGGCCACGCTAGGGCGCTGTTAGGTGCACCAGATGACGCCACCATTCAGCAGCTTGCTGACAAGGCAATCCGCGAGGGGTTGTCGGTTCGTGGCCTCGAAGAGCTAGTTTCTGGGGTAAAAGTCACTCCAAAGAAGGGCAAAATCATCGCCGGGGGCAAGCAGGACATGCTCAAGGAGATGGCTGAGGGGCTTGGAGAGAAACTCGATACCGTTGTAAAGATTCAACTTGGTCGCAAAAAGGGACAGCTGATCATCGAGTTCGGAAACATTGCAGACCTGCGCCGCATTGTTGCGCAGATCGAGAAGGACTAAATCCTCGAAGCAGCCTGAGCTATCGAGAGATACGACTCGGCAAGCTCACTCCCGTCGGCCGTGATGGCCTGTGGGAAAAGGGAAGTTTCGGTCATGCCCGGGGTCACATTGGCCTCGAGGAACCATGGTGTTCCTGACTCATCGACAATCAAGTCCACCCTGGAAATGTGCCTCAGCCTCAGGGCGTTGTGAGCTGTTAGGGCAACCTCAACTGCTCGCTCAATCACACCGGGGCTGAGTCTTGCCGGGACGTAATAGTTGGTTTCTCCCGGTGTGTAGCGCTCCGAATAGCCAAACCTGCCACCCTCTGGCTCGACCTCAACCGGAGGAAGCGCTCTGGGACCAAAACCTAGGTCTACAACGCTGACCGCAAGCTCAGTGCCCTCGATGAACTTCTCGATCAGGACCTCATCGCAGTAGACGTAAGCGTCAACCATCGCTTTAGCAAAGTGCGCACCGTTTTCGACCTTTGTTACACCTTGCGCAGAGCCACTCTCAGCGGGTTTCACAATCAGAGGAAAGCCCAGCTGGGTGCCAACCATGGCCAGAACTGCCTCAGCATTGAGCTCTCTGAATGTCGATCTTGGCAGGGTGATTGACTCCGGGGTTTGAACCCCATGGCGATGAAGAATAGTTTTTGCTGTTGGTTTGTGCCAGGCAAGTTTTGCCGCAGAGCCATCAGAGCCAACGAAGGGGATTCGAGCCAGTTCAAGCAGGCTCTGGATGGTGCCATCCTCACCCACTGAACCGTGCAGCGTTGACCACACGACATCGGGCCTAGAAGCCATCAGGTGACCAATTAGGTCGCTGTCTGGCTCTCTGACCTCAACCTCTGCCCCAGCGTCCCTTAGAGCGTCAGCTACGCGTCGACCTGACTTCATCGAAACATCCCGCTCGTGGGAAATTCCGCCCGCCAAGACCAAGACTCTGAGGGCCATCGCGCTACTCAGCCCTGAAGGTGTCAAGAAGGTCTAGCTGCAAGTTGATTACGTTGGAAAGTCGCTTGATACCAACTTTGACGATCTCTGCCGCTGGGTGCGAGAAGCAGTCTCGAATAT
>JACCDV010409131.1_pt1 | contig 12833 bp, 6 predicted proteins | sample 7446131 | NCBI WGS metagenome assembly JACCDV01 (sample SAMN15323448, study PRJNA562643) | freshwater metagenome | isolation source: river surface water | place: USA:Blue River Watershed | collected 2017-08-17 | reverse complement strand
CCAAATAGAGAGGGAGAATAAAGGGCAAGGCAACCTCGATATTGCCAAATAATTTACTAATTCCCAAGTATTACCTGATAAGAATTAGCTTGCTATCAGGCAGAAAATCTTTCAATCCATTCCTCTTCAAAAGTAAAGGAAGACTTCATTGATTAATACTGAGGAATGGGCAAACTAAAAAATCAACCAAAGGGCAACTGAAAATATTGTCGAAAGGAGAGTAAGCAACTCTATGAATCGTAGGAGAGTATTTAGCGAGATTCAACCCCCCAAGCCAAGATTATTCAAAATGGTGTAGGTGTAGATAGAAAATGAATAGATTCCCTAGCTAGCGAAAGATAATTGGTAGAGGGAAAATCATAATAATATAAAGGAATGGCAAGTGGAAAGCCCAACGCTCAATGCTTCTCCAGAAGGGAGGGTGGAATCATTTTGATGCTTGCCTTTCTTGTTGTCCATACAAGCTTTATTCACTAAGTATAACTGCTTATTAATATTGAATCTTGCTTCATAAAATAATGTTTTGAAGATCACAAGGCACATCCGAAGACATTCACGATGCAGATCAAGGTAGGGGCGTCCCACTTGATAGTCACTGTCCCATCAACTTCATTGTCCCAAAAGCATGATCCTGAAATATTGAGTCCGCAGTCAGCTTTTTGCATGATGATGCAGTTGGCGATGAACTTGAAGTTCTTATTGACTGAAGTAATGGCCTTGAGAATCTAAATAGGTGGTTGAGTACATCATCGCAGATTTGGTTGGTCCATAGTTGTGCATCGTTGACGTTATAGTTCTTGTTGGTGAGGTGGGCACTGATCACATTGTTCACCTCCTTCTGCACAAACGATCGGATGTTATTGAAAATTGTCTCCTTCTACTCACTCATTCCACCGCAATAAAGATTATATCTCCAAGCCAAATATCAGTCATTTCCCACTTTAAAAAATAAGAAAATAGCATCAACAACTCTTAGGCATAATCAAAGGAAACAAATACATTTCTATAACCAAATATTAGTAATTAGTCTTTGTATTATAGGCATCTATCCATTACCTAATGAGTGCGGTTATGAATGACAAGTTTAACTAGACTGTAAAATTGATATAATTAAGATTGCTAAAAGTTCATAGATTTTGTTCAAAGCCTTCGAATCAATCTACCACCTCACTTCTCAACTCGTTAAACTCAACAATCAATAGCCAAACAGTAATTCTAAGCCCAAAGAATCAAAGGATCCAGATAACCCAGCCAAAAAGCCTAACTATGAGAGCTTGAATAATGTTTTGTACTAGACCAAGTAAAAGAAACACAAGGATAAATAAGAAGAATAGACTAATACATACAATAAGTATCTTGGCTACCTAGATAACTATAACCCCAATCCCACCCAAGAAAAGAAAGCCGAAACAACTAACCAACCGAATGAGCCGGGCAAGGAGGAAAAGAAAAAGTTGATGAAAAAATCAGGTAAATTGCCCACAGCGACAGTTCAATAAACTTCAAAGCCTAAGCCCAAATAAGCTGTTGTTTATTAGAAGCCCAAATATCCTGTTTCTGCCTTTTTGCGCTTTAATAGGGACAACATTTAGATTGTTAAAAAAGACTATCCTCATATGTCTTCATCAGATTTGCTCACTGTTACTGGCAATATGTGGAATCAACTGCGTCCTGATTTGAAGAAAAAATATGAAGATGAGTACGCTAAGGATAAGGAAAGATATGACGCAGCATTAATAGAGTACCATCTTAAACATCCCTAATAGAAAAAGAAGGTAAAGCACAGCCATAGACATATAAAATGATGAATGCCTTGATTTGAGCTAAACATGAAATAAATTTGATTATTGATTCGATATGCATACTGTTGGATTAAAATGATATATGGATGATGATCAAACTTTGGGATAGACTTTGGTGACTACGTTAACGAATTCCTCAAAGCTGATTGCTCCGTCTCTGTCCTTATCGGCATAATCGATCATTTGGTCGACCTCAGCGCTGGAGAAGTGCTCTCCAACACTGGCGGCCACCTTTTCGAATTCCTCGGGTCCGAAAGATCCTGCACCGTGGGTATCGAATGCCTCGAAGACGGATTGGAGAGTGGTCTCACTGGTTGAATCTCCACCGAATCCAAAGATATCCAAGAATGCTGCGAAATCGATGTCTCCACTGTGTCCTGAGTTGTTGACAATTGCCAAGATCTGTCCAGCTTGAGACTCAAGGTTGAGAGCGCGGATGGTGTTGACCAATTCTTCAGTGGAAACATTACCACTGCCGTCATAGTCGAACACGTCAAAGACCTCCTTCAGTTTCTGGACAGTATCAGCGTCAAGGCCCTTCTTGACGTATTTGGAGGCATCAAAGCCCTTGGAAGCGGGAGTGCTTGCTACTACTTTGGACATAAGATATTTTAAATTTAATAAAATAATTAAAGTTTCATACCATTAAACATACTCTATGCCACTCACTAAAATAAAATAGCAGCATTTTCATCAATCCACTAGGTCACCCCACTGAACAATTTGCAATTCTCTTTCTAGTCAACTAGGATATGTTGGGCCTTATCTTTTGGTAGCCAAAATACTCGTGCTTGACCGTATTTGTTCTCGCAAAGGTTGGCTCCTGTATTTTTTATCTAATCTTTTACATTTTCTTAAAGTCTCCTTCGTAAAGGTATGGATAGTGGCCATTAACATCTTTGGAGTTGAAGTTGCTGAATTATTTACCCGTCGAAGGTATTTTCATTCCATGATATTCTTCATAAAATGTTTATCTACTTTTAGGATAAGCATAGGAGCGCTTGGATAGAGATATCCTTGCGATTTCCCAATTATCAAGTTGCTTATGTTTTAATGGTAAAAGCTTATCCTCCCTTTTGCTAAGGCCGTTCGCTATTAATCAACAAAAGTGTACTTTTCCAGCCAGGTTTATAATTCTTTCTCATTGAGGCTTTAAGCTACTCAAACTCATCTTCCTCTTCGTTATTATTAGAATAGTAATACTCTCGATTATTTGCGAGTTTCTAAGTGTTTTTCAATAAAGCGAGGAGGGCTGAAACACTGTTCATTCTTAATAATTTTATCTCAATAATAAAGTTACAGAGATTAAGAAGGACAATCTTGAAGAGTACAAAGCAAGTAGGATTATAATGTTGATCGATTTGAATAGACTGTCGCAAAATTTGAGCTCATTTAATATAGATAATTCATATTTTTAGTATTATATGGCAAAGCGAGCATTACCGCAGAGAACTAACCGCGGACAACTTCCACCCCATCTTAGATAGGAAACCACTGTTCAAAGAACCATCAAAAAAAAGCCAGAGGATTAAGACGAAAAAATGCGTAGCTTTTTACTTATGAAGGCAAGGCGATGGAGGTCAATTGCAAGATGAACCAACTGATTAATTTGAGGAAATATCCTTTCGGAAGGGCCATTCACTATTTCATGAGTCTTGACTAGCTTCCACGTGCTTGCCAAAGCGTTTCATACGCCATCAACGACCGCATATTGCAGCATACCTACTCGAAAGATACCTTACTAATAAAGTAATCTAAGGTAGGAGACTTGGTCAATCGCACACTAATCGGACTGCCTATCAACCCAACTGGAGAAATCATAGCTAGGAAATAAAATAAATGTAAAAATGTTTGCTATGCTTATCTGTTTGATATTGAAGATAAAAAACATAATAATGACCGATTAATTTATACCATCAAAACCATACTCAAAAGGCTACATAAACTGGGAAACAAGGAACTACAAACATATGACTGCATTAAAAAAGATAGTGATTTGGTGTAAATTCTGAATGAGGAACAATCATTGGAGGACAAAATATATACCCTCTAAAGGAAGCTTAGTGCTCTTACTTCCCGCAAATAAGCAAATTATATAAATTGGTAATTCGATGATCATGTACTTTTCTACCACGCACTAAATCAAAGATTACATAACAAGGTGGTGGAATTAAAAAACCAGCTTAGTGAATAAAATCTTTGTCAACTTGTCAATGGGCACGTAAATAACATTGATTTATAAAATTGGATTGACATGAAGTCGAGATACTATTTTAGTAAAGATCTAATCTTCTCAAAGAAGACATTCTAGCTAATAAAAAAGATAAAAAATGGCTGTAAGGTCCAAATAAACTATCCTATAGTAGTATTATACTTCGATAGAAATTTGACCTCATTCACAGACTTTCTCATAAGCAGAAGAGCATTCAGCATGGGTTAGGTTCATTATTATTAAGTAAAAGCCATGGTAAAGAAAATCTTTAAAAGAGACCTAAGGATGAAGAGCTAAAAGATTTCCTCATATTAGCAGTATTATAAGCAATTTCGAAAGAGATATGCATAAATATGCCGATTTAAGAAAACTAAAGTGGATAAGCAGCCAAAGATAGAAGCTTAACCTTCTCCTTTACTTGATGATTTTGTTAACACATCTCCAACATCAGCAAGACCAAATATCCTTGAACTTTAATAAACAGTGCTAGTAACAAGGAAATAATATGCATTTATGATGATCTACTTTTGGCTTTCACAAGCCTTATCAAACATCCATCAGTATCTCCTTCAATTTAACGATCTATTGGAGATTATTGGATCTGATTTTTACCCCAAAGTATGCAACCCTTTAGTTGAAGCTATTGGCACTCCCCTCACTGGCATCATCTTCTATCTGTTTTAGGCGTTAACTGACTTACTAAATAAGGCCGAACCTCTTCCCAGTATCAAAAATTAATTATTTTGCGAATATAGTTAGACTCTTGGCATCAGCGTTATTTGGAGAGGATAGACAGTAGGAATCACTGAATAATGCAAAGGAGATAAATATGGGAAGCCTTGTAAAAAGAACAAGCAGGAATGAGCATTTTTTTTCATTTTTGATCACAAATAATCTTATATAGACATGCATATTATTAAATGTAATTTCAATTACTACTCAACTAATCCTTAGAAAAAAACTAATAAATTCATCGTCTGATAGATAAACTTGCTTAGAAGTTCATACTTGCTTATAAAGATAGAAAAGGTGCCTTGGGAAAGCTGAAAACGAGCATCAAAGAATAAAGTGCAGTAGTAAAAAGCAACATTTTTAACAATATTTTGAGCAGTATCAAGCACAATTTAGAGAGGTACCTGTATAACTATTGTAGAAGGGTAAGCTAATTTGTTCGCAGGCCATGAAAGAACAAAGATAATTGGACAAAAAATATATCATAAAAGACTAATGCATCAAGTTTTATGCTAAAAGCATACCTCTCTTCGAAACAAACCTTATTGATAAACTTAAAAGTTTAGTATAAAACACTGATTTCTCTCAACTTTGACTTATATCTCATTTATGATTAATACAATTAAAATAGATTTGCATGTAAGGAGGACAAAATAGTTTTCAAATTATACTGCCGACAAAGCATTTGCTCAAGGGAATATAAAACCAATAAGCTTCATTTTCACCGCAATTTATTGTTGGATATCGAAATGTAGTGAGCCAAAGAGAAGACTCGATCGAATGGGGATTAGTGAGGAATAAAAATTATTGCGGAAAAGCATTCACCTTTCCAATTCATTAACAAGAAGCATTAAAAGTTTAATATTTTAGGCAAAATGACTAAGTTATATAGAGGGTTGGCAATAATTTCTTAATCTTGAAAGTTGAATAAAAGATAGTTAAACCAACAGCAAAGTTATCTTTGGAAGGATTGAAGAAGCTTTTATAGGATTTAGGAGGAGTAAATAAGATTAATTTGAATATTCTTAAAAATGCTTTTGGATCATTTCATTAATATCGTTCGTTGATTGATAAGGAAACTGAAGAGCAACTAAATCTAAGAGAAGGATAGAAGGAAATTGATATCGCCAACAAGGTGAAGATTTAATTTAGCTCAAAAAAACTTTCAGGAGAATCGTTGAGGCAACTTCCCATCCTTTCGAAGTAAACAGGTAATTGGTCTGAAAATTAAACAGTTGAGCTCAAAGTGCTGTAAAATTGATATATCTATATTGGAATATTGTATGTGTATGATTAATTAGATTAGCCAAAGTAATAAAAGTAAGTTGGATCATGGTGATTGGAATTGACGAACTGCCTCACGCCTGCTCGATTGTAGCTTGTCCTATCTCTTACGAACAACAATTGAAGGACTCATTTATACTTCTTTGGCTCTCAAGTAATAAGAGGCACTTGTGTTAGTAAGTTCCCTAAAAGTATTGATTTTATATTCCTTCTCAATATCCATTTCTGACATGAAATAGCAGTGATTGAGCGCACTTTAAGCTGAAATTCTTTTTAAGGGATCTTTCTATAGCATCCTAGTAAGGAGCTAGAATGCTCTCGGATTCATCTTTGTGTACATTTCCTTAGCAAAGTTGAATTAGCAAGCCCTGTTTTGACTCAGGATTTAGTTATACTTCTTGCCCTAGAAGATGGATGTTCCAAAGAGAAGATGGTGGAAGATTATTCCTGCCGAAAAGACATCACTGATTGGGTCACTTTTTGTACTCATATCGCGGATGTTGATGATTTCAGGAGCAACAAAGCCAGGTGTTCCACATCTTACAAAAAGATATTTCTCTTCGTCAGCATAGGTGGCCAGGCCGAAGTCACATATTGACAAATCCCATTAGTTTTGCCTACGGAACATAATGTTCTAAGGCTTCAAATCTCGGTGGATAATCTTGTTCCTTGCTAAATGGCTGAGGCCTCTGAGGATGTGCTGTATAATAGACTTCACTTAGTCACTTTCTATTTTTCTGCCACTCTTGAGGAGTTAGTTGAGTTGCATGCCTTCTAAGTATTCCAGTATCACATATATTGAGTTGTCTGTTTCGTATACACCTTAAAGCTTCATAATATTGGTATGATTTAATTTCCTCATTAGTTTGATTTAATTTTGAAGGGACTCTTTTCCTTTGTCTCCTGCAAACTGTTTTTATTTTGAAAAGGCTTTGACAGCCACCATCTTATGGTCTCTTAGTCTTTCGGCAAGATATACAGTTGCAAAAGCACCCTTCCCGATCTTCTTTTTGGCCTTAAACAATTTATGAAAATTGCGCTGATTTATCCTTTTCTCAAGTTAATCAGCCCAGATTTCAAGGACTTGTCCTTGTAGGGGATAGAATGTAAGCTGTTATTGGCATCCCTCGCGTTCTATTTTGAAGGCAAGTGGGACTCCAAGATGTTCTTATTGCTGCATATGAGAGGAGTTACCTGTAGAGGTTGATAGATGACTTAAAACTTGACCTAGAAAACTAGTTTACAGAAATGTGTAGGGGATCTAAAATTAAGATGGTCGGATAGGACAATATAGTTGTCAGTGAGGGTTAGTTGAACTTATATCTTATTGACTGTAAAGACGTTTCTTAGTTTGGGTCTTTCTAATTCTTGAATGAGCTGTGTTGAGCTGGGGGTGATTTACTCGAACAGGTGCAAGGGGGATGACATTTAGAAGATTACTTGAACCACTTTATAATATGCTTTAGAATATTCGATTTATTAGAAGAATTAATAGAGTTTAAATATATTGGGGAAGGCGGCAGTTGTACATCACGTCCATAGTATCGACCATCAAATTATCACAGTCAGCTCACTACACTAAGCCGAATACATTTGCCCAGGGCGAACTTATAATTGCATGAAAGTACTCTTTGAGGGTAAAAATAGACTTGTAGTGAAAATAATAAGACGTAAAAACATAGCTAGAAATGATTTGAAATTTAGTTCAACACTCATCAACAACTGATTGTGAAGAATGGCCTTATTGTGAGATTATAATTTTACGAATATATTTGTTTAATATAGCTATGATCAAAAAAGCATTAGCTATCTTTTACCCCAACGCCATCACTAGAACAACACTTCGTTTCTTTTCGCAAAAGCTTCCCACTGTGTAGGTGGAAACTGAGGAGGAGAATTTATTAGTCGTAAACTGGAGATAGCTGATTGAAGCATAATAAAGGAACGTAATGAAGAATTATGATACGATTTTGCCTGGAGTTTACGTACGCAACTAAATGATGATATAATCGTAAATGTGGTAGACTAGAAGCAAAAGGCATCGCCATGCCAAACTCAAAAGAAGTCGTAGAAAGGGACCAAGAAGGACAGTCATCACCAATAACTGAGTGATCTATTGGCTTTAATCCACTTAATTTTTTGTATTTTCTCATAGTCAACAAGAATAGATTCATCGAGAATAAAGTGGATAAATTTAATTAAGGCAAGAGTATTGAAAAATGAGTCAAACCACCAAAAAATATCATTCTTTGTTCCATAATTAAATATTTTTAATCAATAGCAGGTTATTCCAACCTGAAGCATTTATTTATACGGGATAAGTAGGGGTTGACCTGAAGGGCGAGCGATAATGAGCATATAAATATGAATGGAATGGAATGAGGAAGAATGAATTTTCACATTATATTTGGGTAGCAGTCGATGATTGTTCCTCAATAAAAGGAGGTTGCTTCGCGATTTATAAAAATAGATAGGCTCTTTACCAATCAATACTCGATGCTCGATACGTCATAAACGTTACCAGTATGGATTAACCTTCACAGTCTTCATAGATGCATGATCCATAAGGTTTTTAATAACTTGCATCGGCTAAAAATGGCTACAATCAACTAATAGACTCATCTAAACAGGAAGAGTAAATCAAAGAAGAAAGTTTAAGCTAAAATAACAAAGATAAATAATCAAGGGTTTAAGCGTAAACTAAAAAGTAAGCATTTTAAGAGAAGATAGAGCAGTAAGATTCTTAATCTTCTCTCTAAGACCAAGGATAAATTATCAAAGCACAGATTCAATATCACTATCAAGACAGAAATCAATAAAGTAACTCTGTTTAATAATAACACTCCTAAGAATTTACCAATAGTCCTCACCTTCAATCCTCCAATAGTCAACCAAATGACGAAAATTCTAATAAACTGGACAAACCTAAATAACAAAATAAAAATAACAAAGATTCTCCTGCAATCAATAAAAAGCGAAAGATCAAAAAGGGTAAGAAAAATTACAAATGCTCAATTTGCAAGATAAGTGGTAAAAAAGGAGAAATGATAAAGTGTCGAAAATGTAAATAATATTTGCATGTAAACTGCCTTGACTAAAATTAGCTCAATTAATAGAAAAATAATACTCGATATGTTTGCTAAAAGTGTGAATTTCAAGAAAAGAACAAACCAATCCAAAAGGTAGAATAGCTCTAAGTGATAAATCTGTAAGGTGAATAGAAAGAGGTTGAGGCTAACTAATAAGTGAAATAATAGCTCGACAACTACATGAATAGAATGGATCGAATGTTTATTGATAAATTAAGCTGCAACAAGCGTACTTTAAACCGCTTTGACAAAAGAAATTACTAGTTTAGAATATTTAAATAAAGATATCCTTACTATGTGTAAGGAGACAAGATCAAATATCCAGTGGATGATCGCTTAATGATCATTTATGCAGATTTGTTACAGGTCTAAGATAAGAGGGTAATACCGCCAACCGACCATCCAATCATTCCCTCTTAACATCTTGGAGATCTTCTATAAATATAAAATTGGCTCATCTCATTTAATTCCCTCATAAAAGTTCACTTTCCATAGTGCATATTACCCTTAAGGCATAATAAGGAATATTTATTCCAATCAATGAAATAATAAGGATACGACGAGGCGTTCTTTGCAATACTAAACGTTATATTGAGGATATACTTGGCAGATATTTTTGATACTAGTCGAAAATAAAACATGAAAATGCTTAGTTAGCATAGCTTTTTCAGTATACTTTCTCAACTTAAATAGTCAGGAGATATGAATGATTAATTTTTAGCTACCTCTGCCCAAGAAATACTTATGCAACTTTCCAACGTTCCTTCATTTAAAGTAGTTCTTAAGAATGTTCTGGTTCCTTCAATACTAAACATTGCTTCCAAGTGCCATTTTGTTATATCTCTACTCAAAGGATTAACCGAAACCTATGGATTCAAACTTTTAGCCACTAAAAAGACAGAAGTGATTCAATAATTGATTGATAGAAAAGGTAAGCTCATAGCAAGGATTAAGCAGGCTTAAACTGGCAAGCTATAAAACAGAGAAAAGATAAAGGAATACGAAGATTTAATGTAGTAAGAAGAAGGTTTTGTGGATGTTGACGAGACTTCAAACAAAAAGAAGAGCAAGCAAGGCAAATAAAAGAATAAATAGAAATAGAAGGCCAAGAAGAAAATAAGTTAAATACAAAATCAAAATAGCCTTACCTAGAGCGAGCTTGTACAGATAAAAGATAAGTTAAATTAATGCCTGAAAGCGCTTCAATTTGCAACTACTGAAATATTATTTTTAGGAAAGGATAGAAACGGATCTGAATTCTATTACTCGCGTTATTAACCCCATCGCCTCTATGTAAACTATAAGAAATTTCTGTGTGAAAATAAGAAAGCTTATAAAATGTATGAAGGTAAAAAGAAAATACTGTAAATAAGTCGAAATTTAAATTGTAAAGGAATAAACTAAAAGAGGCTTAATCATCAAATGAATATCCTAACAAAGCTCAATATGATCCAGGATAATATTGAGATTTAAGAAGGTGAGCAATACAATATACATGTTATGAGATGTTCAATAGATAGAATGTTCATAATAAAATACTTCAAAGAGATTTAGACCAAAATATCTTCTTTTTATAAATAGAGAGCTATGTAATGGGCAAGCCATCAGTAAAGGATAAAGGTAATGAGGGAACTTGAGTAAGAATAAGATATCAATAAAATTGCTGCAATTATTTTGAGCATTCAAGAGATGTTTCTAAATGTCTAAACAAAGTTTATAGATCCAATCAAAGCATATAAAAAGGCTTATGGAATCAATTTTTAAACAGAACTTAAGATGTCGAACACAAACAAAGCACGAAAAATAGCTATGCGGATATGGGGAGCCAATCCAGAGAAGCTTAAGAAATATTGGTGCGATTATTTGACTAATAGTCCAAATTTAATCAGCATATGGGTCTGTCTTTACACCCTTAAGCTTCATATTGATAAATTTATAAAAAGAAAAATATAAGCTTAGGAAACACAAAGACGAAAGAATTTGAAGTAATAAAAGCTGAAGACCTAAAGAAAAAAATATAATGTTGAAGAGGGAAATGTTTAAGAAGCTTCACGTACGATGGGTAGATTACGCCGGAACGTTTCCTATCGATAAAGCTATGATTAAGCTTCAGATACTGAGAAATAGATTCACTAAAAGGCCGATAATAAGCCTGAGTGCAAAGAACTAAGTTAATTATAAAATAGTATTCAAAAAAAATCTTTGAGATCCCGAAAAATGTAAGTAAATTAATCATAATCAAAAAGAAGTGACTAACAGCCTATCGTTGAAAATAAACAATAAAATAATAACGAAGAACGGAAAAAAAAGAAAAACAAAGAGAAAAGGAACATTCGAGGAGAATAATAGTCATAATAAAAGAGTAGTAAGAAGAAAAAGCACAAACATAAGCATAAGCACAAGCACAAAGAACATAAGGAGCAAAAGTAACAATAATAACAAAAAGGAAGTGATAATGAACTGATAGATTAAGCATAGCCAAGCAAAGAGAAATCGAATTAGAAAGAAACTGATGCTATGAAATAGAAAAAATAAAAAAAGAATAGCAAGGCCAAAAATTAGAAAGAGAGAAAAGACAAAACAGTAAAGAAAAGGAATAAAGATTTAGCATAGATGTAGTAATCTTCTTAAAAGATTGCACCAAGTATAAAGCTAAGATAAAGAAAGCTTACTCTTTAATCACAATCTTCCTTTCAATAATCTGATAAAGAAAAAATGCCAATCCAAAACTAGGTGTAAAATTAATAGGTTTACGAGGAAAATTCTTACCAAAGCTCATAGCAGTTGAGCAAATAATAAATTGTTCTTTGTGTTTTATGTAGTGCTGGGGAGGAAGGAAACACGTTTGTTATATGTTTTGAATGCCGATAATCATATCATATGAGTTGTGCAAATTTAAATCGTAAGCCTAAGACGTAATGGATCTGTTCGAAATGTACCAATAAAACTCCAGTCCGTCTCACTAGAAGAAGCAAAAGATGATTATTCTTAGGCTTTGTTCATAACTATTTCAAAAAATATATCAGTTGTTTGATAAATTAAAAGCTACATTTATTTTTGTTGGATTTATCGATCAACTATTTGATAATATTTATCTAATGGGAAAGTAGGGCCATCACGGGCATTAAAAATAGCATCACGAACACCACGACCATCACGATCACCATGACGAGCATACCTCTGAATTGAAGCACGATCACCCAATGACCAACTCGGTCTACCACCCTCATGGCAAAAATGATCCTCTCGATTTTACCAAAAAGCATCCACTCTTTAATATCCAACTTGAGAAGAAAGGGCCCGAGTTCAGTGAGATTGATGACAGGAGACTGGAGTATATCCAAAAATACGCAGGAAAAGTTCCATCCAGCTACATTCACGTCCCGAAAAACATCCCAGGTATACATATGTTTAGTCAGGGCTTGTTCCCAAAGTTGGCGAAATGCCATCCAATCGCAAATTCTGGAGGCCAACAGGCACCTTGTAGCGAAACGGATCCTTTAACGTTCATACTCACAGTTTCAATACGAGGTTCATCATGCCATTCTTCTTCTCATTCTTGCTTTATGGATGGTGGGGACACGCGACCTACGCTTACTACAAAGGAAGATACGAGGACAACGACGAGTTCCTTGGGAACTTCTACGACAAGCTGAACACCAGGTTCCCACCACCAACCAAAATCTGGCTCAGACCAGGATGATACATTTAAAT
>JACCDV010568190.1_pt1 | contig 12835 bp, 1 predicted proteins | sample 7446131 | NCBI WGS metagenome assembly JACCDV01 (sample SAMN15323448, study PRJNA562643) | freshwater metagenome | isolation source: river surface water | place: USA:Blue River Watershed | collected 2017-08-17 | reverse complement strand
TGCCACTATCCAACGACGTGCAGTCCTGGGGCAACCTTCGCCCACACGAGCAGAAGCTAACCATGCACGTCTTCACCGGACTAACCATGTTGGACACCATCCAGGGCACCGTCGGTTCAATGAGCCTGATGCCAGATGCACGCACTCCTCACGAGGAGGCGGTAATTACCAACATCGCGTTCATGGAGTCGGTTCACGCCAAGAGCTACTCGAGCGTGTTCTCAACCCTTTGCTCCACAACCGAGATTGATGAGGCGTTCCGCTGGTCTGAGGACAACCCATACCTGCAGAAAAAGGCCGAAATCATCCTTGGTTACTACCGCGGTGATGACCCACTAAAGCGCAAGGTTGCCTCCACCCTTTTGGAGTCCTTCTTGTTCTACTCGGGCTTCTATCTACCTATGTACTGGTCTTCTCGCGCCAAGCTAACCAACACCGCTGACCTAATCCGCCTAATCATTCGCGATGAGGCCATCCACGGTTACTACATCGGTTACAAGTTCCAGCTTGGTTACAACGAGGCAACCACCTCGCGCCAGGAGGAGCTAAAGAGCTACGCCTATGACCTGCTTCTCGAGCTCTACGAGAACGAGATCAAGTACACCGCAGACCTCTACGACGAGATCGGCCTAACCCACGATGTCAAGCAGTTCCTGCACTACAACGGCAACAAGGCTCTGATGAACCTAGGCTTTGACCCGCTGTTCCCGAAGGACGACTGCCAGGTCTCCCCCGCTATCTTGAGCTCATTGAGCCCATCCAGCGACGAGAACCACGACTTCTTCTCCGGTTCTGGCTCCTCCTACGTAATTGGTAAGCACGAAGCCACCACCGATGATGACTGGGACTTCTAAGAAAGGAATGACCATGGATTGCAATTGCGGTAAAGACACTTGCGGCTGCGGCCACAAGCACTAGTTTCAAAAGCTAACGAAAAGGCCGGTTGACCATAAGGGTTAGCCGGTTTTTTCGACCCGGGAAAGGATCACACTTTGGACAGCGCACTCTTGCTCGCGTTTGGCGTGACTCTATTTGCTGGTCTTGCCACCGGAATTGGTTCGGCTATTGCCTTCCTGGCTAAAACCACCAACAAAGCATTCTTTGCTGTTTCCATGGGCTTTTCAGCCGGAGTAATGATTTACCTCAGCTTTGTTGAGATTATCCCCAAGGCCACCAGCTACCTCGAGTCAGAGGTCAGCGAGATTGCTGCCGCCGGCTATGCCGCGCTTGCGCTAATCGCGGGAATGGTCGTAATGGCCCTGATTGACGCTCTGGTGCCATCAGGAGCCAACCCTCATGAGAACACCAGTGTTGAGCTACTAGAGCCCGGCAGGGCCCAGGTGGCTGGTCTTGAGGTTGAGAAGAAGCGCCTCGCCCAAATTGGAGTCTTTTTGGCTCTGGCCATTGCCATCCACAACTTTCCAGAGGGCCTTGCCACCTTCCTATTGGTCTTGGATGACCCGCAGATTGGTATCGCACTCGCTATTGCGGTCGCTATGCACAACATTCCTGAGGGCATCGCTGTCTCAGTCCCGATCTACTACGCCACCAAGTCCAAGATCAAAGCATTCAGGCTCAGCTTTCTCTCCGGTTTGGCGGAGCCAGCTGGCGCTGTCATTGGCTACCTGATCCTCGCCCCATACCTAACTGACTTTGGCTTGGGAATCGTATTTGCCATGGTCGCTGGTGTCATGGTCTTTCTTGCAATCGACACCCTGCTACCAACCGCCAGAAACTCAGCGCGTGGTCATCTCACCGTTTATGGCGTGATTGCTGGAATGGCAGTTATGGCTCTAAGCCTGGTCCTGCTTCGCCTTTAGCAGTCTCTTTCGTCTGAGAACTACCGCACTTCCGGCTATCGATAGGGTCATCAGCACGACCATTAGCCCAAGGGCAACATTGAACCAGGGGAACAAGAGCCCTTGATCAGACTCGGTGCCACTGGAGTCGGTCTCCGGCTTCTCACCATTGGTCGGGCGAGGCTCATCTAGTGCCTCGTCTTCTTCGTTCGGGGCAGTTGGGTCCGGATCGACAACGTTCGGCAGGTTGTCGCCATCAATGTCGCTGTCCAGACCGTTTGGAGTTCCGTCGCCATCAATGTCCCCATCAACCTCATTTGGCACGCCGTCACCGTCAGTGTCCTGCTCATCACCTGGACGAGAGTCGGTCGGCTTGTCCTCGAGTGTTTCGTTCACTGGTGCGCCCATGACTCTCAGTGCGTCCTGAACCGTTAGCTCACCAAACTCTGAGAAAACAACAACCGAGTAGAGTCCATCCTTTAGCCCAAATGGCACCTTGAAGGCCAGCTTGGAGCCGGAGTAGATGACGAACTCGGCTTCGATGCCGCCAATCAACATACGCTCAACCATGTTCAAGCGCGCTCCTGTGACAGTGACAACCTTGCCCTGCGCAGCAGTTGAAGGAGTGAACTTTGCCAGTAGCGGGCCTGGGTATTGGTAGTCGACAACTGGAGGAGTGGGGTCATCGATTGTTGTGATTGAGGTCGAAGTCAGCGTGCTCAAACCGATCTCGTTGCGCGCTGCGACGGTGACCTCATAGGTAGTGCTGAATGCCCAGTCCTCAAGAACACAAGTTCCAGGGGTGTTTCTCACGCAGAGCTCTTCACCGTTCACCGAAACCACGTAGTCCTGAATTCGCGAACCACCATCAAACTTGCTTGCGGTCCAACCAACCAATAGGTCAGTTTCCAGAGCCTGCGCGTCCACGGTGTTAGGTGCACTTGGTGCAGAGATTAGCTGCTGCGACATGATGGTGGTGTTCAGCATCTCCTCAGTCTGCAAGCCGGTGCTGATCGTCACAATCTTGAAGTCATAGCGCGGCACCTGGCTCATCGGGTCAGATGGCACAGAAGGTCCTTGAACTGGGCCGTTCGAAACTGGAGCGTTAGGGTCACTGTTTCCCGATGAAATACGGAAGGACGAAGGCTGGAACTGCGGCTCGCCCTCTTGAGGCTCTTCTTCAACATATGGGTCTGGGAGATCTGCAAGGGCAATGTCAGTTCCTAGGGCGCCAAGCTCGTCCACAGAAGTCGTGGGCTCATCGGGGAACTCGCCATTCTCCGCGCGGACATAGATGTCGTAGCGCAAGAACTCACCCTCAATGGCTTGTGGCTCAATCCAGCTCAGGGTCGTGTCCTCGCTGCTGGAAACAGCTGAGACACTGGAAACCGCTGAATAGTTCGCTCGAGGGCTGAAGGCTTCTGTCGCAGGACCCTCCCTTCCCACTCCAAAGTCGGTAATTGCGGCCATGCGCAAGGTGTAGGTAACGCCGTTAGTCAGGCCATCGATCTGGCAGACAACGGTTGGCTGAGTGTCTGAGACTGGGCCCATGAATGGCAAACAAGAGGTGTCAACAATCGTGGTCGGGTCATCCCCGGCGGAAACAAGGGTTGCCTGGTAGGCGCGAGTCGCTGAACCACCAGTATTTCCAGGCTCACGGTAGGAAAGGGTGATCGACTTGTCTCCAACCGAAATGGAGGTAATGAAAGGTGGCTCAGAAGCAACCGGTAGCACCTTGAACTTGTGGATCACATCAGAGGCAGCCGAGTAAACCTGGTTTCCAGCTCGGGAAGCAATAACTTCACAAACTCCCGCCTGACCCACGGTTACCGCACCAGTTGGAGATACCGTACAGGACCCAACATCGCTTCCCGGACCTCGGGCGAATGAAACCGCGAGTCCAGAGTTAGCGGTTGCAGTGAGTACGAATGGGTTGTCACCGAAGTTGACATCTGCAGGCTTGGCGAAACTAATTTGCTGGTTTAGTCCACCAACCAAAATTGACTGTCTCACGGTGGTACCGGCAACGTAGTTGTCATTTCCTGGCTGAGTGGCTTCTAGGACACACTCTCCAATCAAACGGAAGACAACCTTGCCGCTCTCGAATTCACAAATTGGATCTCCAGAGTCTGGGTCGATTGAGTCAACGATAGATATTGTGACTGGCAGTGATGAAGTCGAGGTGGCCGATGGTGTGTACTCGTCTCCAACTTGAGCGAAAGCAGGCTTGTTCGAGGTGAAGGTAATTGACTGCAGTGCCTTGTTAACGCTAATTATCTGGTCCTGGAAGCCGGATGCAACAGCATCGTTATCAGTCTGAGTTGCCAAGAAGTTGAGTGACGCTGCCTTAGTTGCCCTGACCGTACAGATCGCTTCGCCGGTCACCAGACCGCGCAGAGTTACACCGGCTGAGTCGGTAGAAATCTCACACTTGTCGTTACCAGATGTGATTTGGTAGTTGACTTGACCTTCACCAGAACCACCACCGGTGAATAGTCTCAGGGTTTGGCCGAATGAGAAGCTGTTTGCATTTGCCAGCATCATCGGTGCCTGAACGGTAGGGATAACCCTGATCGCTAGGCGGTTTTCGACAGGTAGGTAGTTCGCGTCTCCAGCCTTGCTGAAAGTAATCTCACAAACAACGCCAGGAACACCCTGGTTCAACACAACACTGCCGGCAAATAGGCGGCCGCCGATAACACGGCATTGATCCGCAGTTGTCGGGCTAACAATAGGTTCAGATGTAGATCCCCCGGAGAAGTTCAATGGCAAGAACCTTGAGAACTCAACGGTGGCTCGGTACCTAGTAACAGACGAGTTGCCAACCTGAGTTGTGATTGTCTCGATGAAGCCATGGCCTCCGGAAACTGCGCCGGCAATTCCGTTTGCAACCAGTGGAGCTTGAGGGGCCTTGGCAACTGTGAACGTGTGGGAAACGGTGGTAGCTGCGAATCCACCTGCAGAGATGTTTTGCGCGACAGAGTTAATGGTGACACTGCGCTCAATCAGGGTTGGTGCTAGAGCCATTGTTACGTGGCAGTCACCCGCTCCCAAAACAGTCACGACGCCAGTGCTGGAGTTGATTGAACAAACGTTGGCCGAGCCCGCTGCGACAGAGAAGGTTCTGACACCATTGCTCTCGCTCGCGATCTGCGCAGTCGGTGCTGGGTCGTTGAAGGTGATGTTGGCGTAAGAAAGTGTTGTGACAGGCACCTTGGTGACTGCAAGGAAGCTCTGGCTCACCGCAGGCACTGTGCCGCCCGCGGAGTAGGTCAATGTGTAGTGCTCTCCGGGCAAGCCACGAACAGCTAAAGCATCAAACTGCGCATAACCGCCGGAGAAGTTGACGCTCGTGGAGTTATTTGCTTGGACCACTCCAGCCTTCAGTAGAACACCAGCAGGGTCTCCTGTGAGAGTGACAACGGCTGTCGTGTTGGCCAGTGTTGCAAGGTTGCCCATCTCATCACGGCCACTGAGCTTTGGCTGCTGTGCGGCCGTGGCGCCTGTCACTGACTCCCTGGTCATTGGCATGTCTAGGTTGATACTTGCGATTGGGCCAGGGTTGAGTCGGAAGGAGCTTGTCTGCATTGCACTTAGCGCAACCGGGCTGATGTTGTTTGATATATCCGGATCGGCTGCTAGCTCTTGCAAGGTCGGTGCCCTAAAGCCAATCGTGTAGTCCTGGCCAGTCTTGCCCTTGATGCCTAAGCCGCTGAATGTAACGACACCATTCTTCGCTATCGCGATTTGCTTGCCGGTGAGCATTGCGGTCGGCAGGTTGGTGTTCGGGTCAATCACGTTCTCAACGATGAATGCCATAACCGGAGTGGTTGAGTCATTCTCGGCAACGTTGTTGTCGGCATCGGTTAGAACAAGTCGGGGCTGAGTCTGAAGCACTGAACCGCTTGCGGTGGCAATCTCGCCGGCTGCCCCAACAACATCTCTATCCAACAGCAGCTGAGATGCGACGCCGTTTACTAGGCCAATCGGATCTGCAGCTGCGGTCAGGGTTGAAGATAGACCGACTGAGCCAAAGTTAACCAGCTCAAAGTTCAACGTGTATCGGTAACTGGTTGAACCTGTGAGCACAAGACCGACTCCTGGCAACGGGTTACCGTTGCCATCCACTGGAACCGCAGGCATAGTAAATACGCCGTCTTGGTTCATTGTCAGCTCAGGAAGAGTATCGCTGCAAACTAGCGCAGACTGAGGGACTGAGCAGTAGGTCAGGGTAGGAGGCACCATCGCAGGTGAAGATGAACCTACCGGCTGATAGTAGTTGGAGAGCGAGACCCTTACCTTCACATCCGATGGGACGCTAAGGATTTGGTTGTCCTTCTCATCGAAGATCTTGAGCTGGGGGTTACGCGTAAGCACACCACGAGTGACACCACCAGATGGCTGGGTGCTCAACGAAAGCCTTGCTGGAGCTCCAGGGTTTAGCTGGAACGAACTTGAGGTGACAGCGGGCAATCCACCAGCAGTGATCGTCAACTGGTAGTTAGTTCCAACAACACCCTTCACGACCAAGGAGTCGAAGGTTGCAAGGCCGGAGACAAATGCCGCCTCGGCTGAGGTTAGAGTCGCTGCCGAAGGTCCAGAGTTGGGGCTAATTGAGACAACAGCGTTTGCAACTGGGTCAGTGACGCGGTTTCCGTATGCGTCGATTGCCTCAACGACTGGTCTTGCATTTTGGCTAAACACAGCACCTGAGTTAGCGGTCTGAGGTTGGTTGACAATTCGAAGGCCGACTGGTGAGGCAGGGGTGAGTGCAACCGCAGGGGTAGCTGGCGAAATGATTCCCAGGCTAGGCGCAACCACTTCAAACTGGTAAACGGTTCCAACGGTGCCACCAAGGCTAAGCGAGCTAAAGCTGGCTCGCCCCTGGTTCAAAGCGGCAATCTGAGTGCCGGTTAGAACTGAGTTTGCGCCGATTGCAGGGTTGGAGACATCGCGCTTAATTCTGATTTGAGCGTTAGGTCCATTGACCCCGGTCATCACCCTGTTACCAAATCGGTCACGCAGCTCTAGGTGGATTGCAGTGACGCTCGATCCAGCAACCATGGTTGTGTTTGCAGGAAGACCAGTGGTCACGGTTGGCTCGACTGCGCCGTCGGTGAAAACGAACTCACTTGCTGCGGCATTGCCCAACACAAATGCGGAGCTCTCAGCTGCAACCATTCCAGGTGCGGTGAAGCGAAGCTTGTAGGAGTGACCTGGTACACCAACAACTGCCAGATCACTGAAGGTCAATCGACCATTTGCACCAGTGGTTTGCATTGGAACACTCAGGGTGTTGACATCAACTGGCCACGATGCGACCTGGCTAGCCAAAACCGCCCTCTGGAATGCGCTGGTGTTAGGGACCCGCGTGGAAGCAAGAATCTCAACACTGATTTGCTTGGTGGATGAGACTGGGTTACCCCATTGGTCCTGAACCTGAATCACAGGTTGCGGGGTGAATGCTGAGCCGGTTTGAACCCCAGTCGCAACTGGCTCGACGACGATTCCAAGCTTGTTGGCATCTCCAGCCGCAACGCTCACGCCATCCTGAGTCACTGAAAGAACAGTTGAACCGTAAGTGGCGCGGTAGGTGACCGAGTAGGTACCAATAACTCCACTTATACCAACCGGAATTGAGGCCTCTCCGGTTGTGATGCTTCCGGCACCGAGCTGGTTCGCAAAGTATGGTGAGCCAGTTCCAGAAACTAGAACACTAAGGGTTCCGTTTGCATTATTGACGATGTTGCCCTTGAAGTCAGTGACCCTAACAACTGGTGCTGTGGTGAACACCTTTCCGGCTAGGGCGCCGGCAGCAGGTGTTACGAGTGTGATGTTGCTTGGAGCACCAGGAGTGATCTGGAATCCAGTGGTTGCAGGCGAGAGCACGTCGTTTGAGGCAAATCGCAGCTCATAGGTCTGGCTAGTCAGTCCGCCAAGCACGAGGTTGCTGAAGGTGACAACACCGTTTGAGCTTCTAACGGTTCTTGTGCCGGTGAGCTCCCCGTCGGTTCCGGCAAAAATCGACGCGGTCACATCGGTGTTGCTGTCATTGAGAATTGGGTTGCCGAAGGCATCCTTCATCTCCAGCACGGTAGTCCCAAGAGCAGTGCCGTTCGCACTTCCGGTTGGCTGGGTCACGATGTCTAGCTGGCGGAAGCGTCCAGGGGTTAGCTGGAAGCTGGAACTTGAGTCACCGGTCAGCGCGGTGGTCGAAACACCGTCATTGAAGGTGGCTGCAAAGCTCAGGGTGTAGTCGACACCAACCTGACCCTTCATCCTCAGTCCATCAAATGCAACCTGACCACCAAGGGCGGTTCGGGTGACATCGGATGAGCTGGCGCTGGAGTAGTCAGACTTGATTAGTTCTAACGTTCCCGCCACACCATTGGTCACCGAGGCAGTCACGCTAACCTCAGTGCCTGCCCAGTCAACGTAGTTTCCGTCAACGTCGTAAACCTTCACGATCGGCTGGGAGCTCAGTACCTCTCCAGCCTGTGATGTAGTTGGTGAGGTAGTGACATCAATCGAGTGTGGGTTACCTGCCTGGAGGGTGAGTAACTGGGTGCGGGTGAAAGTGTCTGAGCCAGCGGTGTAGCTGTAAACCAAGACATAGTTCTTCGCCAAGCCCTTGATGGCAAGACCACTGAACGAAGCAACACCAGAACTCAAGTTCGCGCTAGCCCCGGCGATAACGCTCGCCCCTGTGGTTGTGTTGCTAACGCTCACTGAGATTGAACCAGAGCTAACCGAAGTGGCAGTGTTGCCGAATCGGTCAACTAGCCTCAGCACTGGCTGAGTTTGAGCGGCGATCGCGCTCTTTGCCGAACCAGCAAGTGTGACAATCTCAATAGCTGCAGGAGCTGCGTGGGTGAGGTTGAAGTCAATTGCACTGGCGGCAGAGGTTAGCGAAGGCTGCTTCCAAGCAAGGTCGTTTCCGTTCCACCTAGCAGCCAGGCTTAGCTGGTAGACACCGGGAACACCGGTGACAGTAAGCGCTGGGATAGAGGCAGCCGCATTCGCACTAACCACTGAGGTGCCAGTAACCGACTGCAATACTCCGGTGCCACCTGACTTGGCAACAACCGAGGCGCTGATAGTGGCAGCAGAAGATGTGGTTGCTAGGTTGCCCCACTGATCGAAGACTGCAACATCGAATTGAGCCATAGGGCTTCCGGTTGCAGTCTCAGAAGCTGAACTTCCTCCTGAAAGAGCAAACTGCGTTGGGTCACCGTGGGTGAGGTTGAACGCGGTGGTTACTACCGATACCGGTGAGCCCTGGACAGCTCCGCTAATTTCAACCAGCTCGGCCTTTAGGCGGTGAGACGGGTTGGTCAAGTTGAAGCCAAACTGCACACCGGAGAAGCTCGAGAGTCCCGAGCTAGCAGTTTGGGTGTAGGTCGGCTGTCCGACAACAACGTTTCCATTGCTATCGATGAGAGAGAGCTTGACCTTGGAAACTGAATCTGCTGCAACCCGGTTACCCTCAGCATCGATTAGCTCAAATGATGGGGCTGGGCTGAAAGTCTTGCCAAGTTGGAACGCTGAAGCGGTGGTGCCAACCTGTCGGACTCCGACTGGGTTTCCTGGTGCAAGTGCAACCACCTGAGTTGTGGTTAGCACGTTGCCGCGAGAGTTGGTCACCGCGTAAACCAGTCTGTAGTTGCCTACCGGCCCAGTGAGCATAAGCGCGTTTGCAGATTGCGCATCCAACTTGGCGAATGTGGCCTCACCGGCTGCGGCCGCGAGGTTCACGTTCGTCGTGCTGAGAGCAGGAATCGAACCGGTGGCAGGAGGCAACAGTTCAACGCTCACAGAAACATTCAATGCAGCGTCCGGGCCACTGGTAATTAGGTTGCCTTCGGCATCGCGGATCTGAAGCTTTGGCATGGTGGTGAATGGCAAACCGCTTCTAGCACCGGCAGCTGCCTGAGAGACAATCAGCTGGGTTGCGGATCCTGGCATCAGAGCAAAGGCAGCCCCATCTAGAACCTGGGCATTGACCGGCTCTCCCGCGTTACTTGCGGTAAAGCTCAACACATAGCCAGAAGCTGCAGCTCCTGTGAGTCTCAGAGCGTCAAATGTTGCTACTCCGTTGACCACAGTCTCGGTCCTACCGGTCAGTGCCGTCACCACTCCAGCAGCAGTCTTCACACTCGCGGTGATTGTTGTCGCGTTGTCCCAAGCAACTAGATAGCCATTTGCATCCAGCACCTCAACCCGAACATCGTTGCCAGCAGTGTTCTTGACACCCAGACCTGAGATTGAGTTGCCGACAGTTTCACTATCAACAAATCTCAGTGTTGCAGGAGCGCTAGCTCTGATTTCAAAAGCGGTGGAGTCGAGTGTGAATGCAGTTCCCGCCAATGCATAGCGAAGCTTGTAGCTGGCACTTGGCAGGCTGACATAGTTCAGGCTTGAGAATGTGACTGAGCCGCTAGTTGCAGCCACCGCAGCCGAAGGTGAGCCAACAAGGTTTGCTTGCGGGTCAACAAGCTGAACTGTTGCGCTTCCAGCCTCAGAGGTGTCGTTGTTCCAACCATCCTGCAGCTTCACCCTTGGGTTAGCAGTGAAATTCACTCCAGCTGAAACTTGGACAGGTGGGGCAACAACCTCTACCAGCTTGGCCGGCGCTCCACCAACCAAGGTGACCGATGCTGATGCCAAGGTAACCGAATCAACGCTGCCACTGTATGAATAGGTGATGGTCTTGGAGCCAGCTGCAGCACCAATTGCAAGGTCGGTGAAGGTTGCGGTGCCTCGAGCTGCTCCTGTCCTGACAACACTGATGTCCTTAGTGCCAGTGAAGGTTTCAGTCACAGCCGCTGCACCATCGAGCGAGTATCCAGCGGTGATCTTCGGTCCTGCAATCTGCAAGCGATCCCAGTCGGTAATGAGGTTGCCATCGACATCCACGACCCTCACAACCGTGTTGGAGGTCTGTGCAAGTCCCGCCTTCAGCTGGGTTGGGTGCGAGGTAACTTGAACCGCGGCAGGTCTCTTGTGAACCAGGTGCAGGTTATTGCTCTGCTGCGACTGGAACCTAGATGTTGTGAAGACCAACTTATAGATGTTTGGAGAAGAAACATCTGAAGAAATTGCGCCGTTTGCGTCACTTGGAGTTGGGGTTCCAGTCAAGGTGAGGTCTGTGAAGTTTGCCACACCACCTACAACTCGAACTGTCCTCGTTCCCCCCAGGGTGCCAGCCACTCCCGGAGCAAGTGAGACAGTCACCAAAGTTTGATTATCCCTGGAGGTTGTGTTGTTTGCCTCGTCCTTGAGTGTTACCTGTGGCTGAACCGTGAGGGCCTGGCCGCTCTGGACATTCACAGCAGTGGGCTGTCTGGTGATGTCTAGCTTGGTAGCCACACCGTGGTCCAGGTAGAAGAAGTCTGATTCCAATGTGCCCAGACCAGTCGCGGCAAAGTTGAGCTTGTAGGCATCAGTGGCGGCACCATCGAAGAGGATGTTGTTGAACGTGGCAACACCATTGGTAACAGTGACGGTTCGGGTTGAACCAGCTCGGATGTTAGCGCTGAAGGTTGATGGATTAGCGGCTGAGTAAGTCAAGTTAGACATTGACAATGTCTTGCCAGTGCCAGAGGCATCGACCGCGATGCTGGTCGAGTCCGGCTTCAACAAGAAGACTGTGCCCTCCACTGGGAATGAGGACGTTCTTGGTGTCGTGAATGCCGACCCTGGTGTTCTAAGGGCTCTGCCCTTGACGAAGTGAACGTCAGCTAACTCCCCATCAAAAACAGTGCTGGCTTCTGTTGTCAGTCTGCCGATTTCAATGGTGGAATTGGAAGGGCCTAGGTTGGCGGGAAATGAGAGCGCATTTGCTGCGGCAAAGTAGACGCCGGCTGAACTGGTCTCCAACTCAAGTGGCACCACAGCTCCGTTTCGGAACAAGCCCAATTGGCCATCTTTCCTAACGACCGAGTAGTGAACCCAGTTGTTGACGTTTTCGTTCGGGTAGGCAAATCGGATGCGCTTGCCATCGGCGAAAATGTAACCGAAGTTACTGAGCTCAAACGCTAGCTGGATGGAACCGGTATGGAAGATTCGCTTCCATTGGCGAGGCGAGGAAAGCGAATCAGCGTTCATCCACCATTCAATTGAGAAATCTCCAGTACCGAAGTTGAAGTCGGTGCCCGGATTAGTAATCGTCATGGCTCCATAGGAGCCTCCGGTTGGGAACAACACGCTTCCGAGGTTTCCTGGCTCCGAAACTGTAATTGCAGTTGTTGAGTCAGATGTCACAGTGTTGCCATAGGAGTCAACGACTGCCACCTGAGGGTGGGATACGTAAACACTGTTGGCTACTCGACCGACCTTGTTTCCAGAATCGAACCTACCCTCAGGCTCTTGAATAATTCCGAGCCTCACAGCGGTGCCAGGGGTAACAGTGATGCTTTGCTCGACCGTCAAACTCGTTGGAGCACTAATCGAGTAGCGGATGGTGTATGAACCAACCTTGCCGCCGATTCTCACTCCATTGAAAGTGGCAATACCGTTCACTGCGGTTGTGGTGATCCTGTCGTCTGCATCTGCCACGAAGTTACCGTTACCGTCATCGACCAAAAGATCAGCAAACTGCCCAAAGACGCCATTCGGAAGAATCTCCATGGTCACTGTTGCGTTCGAACCTGGGCCCTCGGTCACGGTGTTTGAGAGGGAATCCATTACTCGTATCTGAGGGGCAGGGCTCAGAGGAGCACCTGAACCTTGCGTCACGATCGTTGCCCTATTTGCGGCGACTGTTGGCACTGGAGTTATAGGCGCACCGCTCAGGAACGTTACACGCAGGGAACCATGGCCTGCGTTTGTTCCTGACGTTCCTGTTGGGTTAGAGCCCAAGTTTCTTGAGAATGCAGTCGGGTATGCAACATGCCAACCTCCACCAGCAGAAACTGAGTCATCATTAGCCGAACCGCCGCCAAAACCACCAGTATTGGTGCCTTGCCGGGAATAGGTTCCACCTATGCTTCCATTCAAGAATGAGCCGCCCTCAGTGCTAGCTCCGGATGATCCAC
>JACCDV010142422.1_pt1 | contig 12836 bp, 14 predicted proteins | sample 7446131 | NCBI WGS metagenome assembly JACCDV01 (sample SAMN15323448, study PRJNA562643) | freshwater metagenome | isolation source: river surface water | place: USA:Blue River Watershed | collected 2017-08-17 | reverse complement strand
TTCCACGTGCTTTGATTCTTTCACTTGTACAAGTTGAGTTTTTGTTTATGAACAGTATTGCTTCGTTTCAAAGTGTGGGAAGTACTGCAACTTTGAACTTGGCAAATAATTTACAATCAGTCCCTATGAGTTTGATTGGTGTGAGTTTTGTAGTTGCTGCGTTTCCTATATTTTCAAAAACATTTGCAGAAAAAGATGAGGCAAAGTTTTGGTCTACATATACAGAGGTGAGTCGGAAGGTTATAGTCTATACACTTCTTGCAACAGTAGTGCTTTGGTTGAGTAAAGATATAGTTGTAGGTATACTGCTTGGAAATAATTCACCAGAGCTTGCGTTGGCTTTCGGGATATTTATATTATCTTTAACTCCTCAATGCATAGAGTTGCTTATCACTCGTACATACTATGCGAGAGGGGAAACAAAGAAAGCTGCGTATCTGAACATTTATGCGTGTATTATAACTATTGCTCTTGTGTATGCTATGGGAAATTCTGTTGCTAACATAGCACTTGCGTTTACTATAGGAGCGTGGGCATCATGTTTGATGTTCTGGATTTCGGTGGGGAGGTATAGGATGTTATCTATATAATACAGTACCCGCAAAGGGGACACTTGCGGGTACGAATGCCTCTCTGTCGACAAAGGCCAAGAGGGCCAATCCCTCTAATAGAGAGTATTATATATGAGGTATATGTCGTGTCAAATTAAGAGGTTTTTATAAAAAAATCACCGCCTAGCTCGTGGGAGCCAGACGGCGGGGTGCAGATTGTTACTCTGCTTTGATTTTTTCTTCCTGCTCGTAGACAGGAAGGAGAAGCTCAACCATACGTTCACGGGCCATCCCGTGACTTATGGGGTTTTCTCTGTTGAGTTCTTGTCTCAACTCAGGAAAGTTTTCTCGCAGTCCCGGACTTTTCTTTAAAAGCTCATCCGCGAGGAGGAGGTCGAAGAGGATTAACCCGATGTCTGACTTGATATGGGTGAACTCGTATGAGGGAAGTTTGCCTTCTTCTGCCTTTCGGAGCCGATACTCAATCACCGGAACTAAGCAGTCCCGGTGGACCGCGCTTGTTCCGAGTTTATCTAAGCCGAAGCCGTGGGTGTTCTCGAACTTTTTGGCTTCTGCTTCCAGCAGCTCGAACCGGGTCCGGACGAGTCGTTGGATTTTTTGTTCTTTGGCCGCGACTGCTTTTACCTTACCGGCAATACTGTCTTGAACGGTATTGATAGTTGTCACGGTTGCAAAGAGGATAATTCCAACTGCAATGAGGGCGAAGAATTTGTTCATGTTTTTTGCGTTTTTGTTCTGGTTCTGGCCGGGCTACAGTGCACGACTCATACCTTATATTATAGCACCTTTAGAGCTATATGTCAAGCACACAAATCACCACAAAACCCATAAAATCAAAGGTTATTTATAACAATCCATAGGTTGCACCCCAAGAGGGTACTTCCGATTTCTAATCAAAATTGCTATGCAATTTCTTAAGAAATCTAGGGCGCACCTCAAGGGGTATTGGGATCCCTAATTCACTATGTTCATAAGGGCTCCAGGCATGCTATACTCACCATAATGTCCCACACTCTGTCGAAACGTATAAAAGAAAGAGTCAATATTGTCGATGTTATCGGTCGGTATATTAAGGTTACGAAAGCGGGGATTAATTATAAAGCCTGCTGTCCATTTCATAACGAAAAAACACCATCGTTCTTTATCTCTGAACCACGGCAGACATTTACCTGTTTTGGATGTGGAGAAAAAGGTGATGTGATTACGTTTATTGAAAAATACGAACATATGGATTTTAAGACAGCGTTGCGTGCAGTTTTTGATATGTCAGGTCTTCCAGAATCAGACTGGAATGAAAGCAGAGAAAAAACAAAAGAGGAAAAAGAGAAAGATGATGCAAAGAAGCGAGCTGGTATTGCGTTATCTCTTGCTGTTTGTGTCTACCAAAAAGAGTTGAAAGAGGATACTGTTCCCTCACGAAAGGCGAGTGCATATCTTGAAAAACGTGGACTTAAAAAAGAGATGATACAAGAATGGCAGATTGGGTATGCACCAGAGCTGTGGCAGTTCATAGAAACTCGTGTAAGAGGACAGGATGAATATATTCGTTCTGTTGATTTGTTTGCTGCTGGACTTATAAAAAGTTCAGACAAACAACCTGGACAAACATATGATTTTTTTCGAGGTCGTATTACATTTCCAATCTTTGATATGCAGGGAAGTGTAGTGGGAATCTCTGCACGTATCGTAGATCAAGGAGAGCCAAAGTATCTTAACAGTCCAGATACGGTTTTGTTTAATAAATCAGGAACACTCTATGGATTACATAAAGCAAAAGATGGAATACGAAAGTTTAAGTATGCACTCCTCGTAGAGGGGCAGATGGATTTGCTTCTCTGTCATCAAGAGGGTTTTGATAATGCAGTGGCAACATCAGGAACATCACTCACAGAAGAACATCTTCGAATCCTTAAGCGATATACAAACAATCTTATGCTTGTGTATGATGCTGACCAAGCTGGACTTAAGGCGACTGTTCGAGCGTGGACACTTGCGCTTGCACAAGGGCTTGAAGTAAAAGTTGCGGTATTGCCAAGAGGTGAAGATCCAGCATCTTTGTTACTTGCGAACAAAAACGCCTTTGCACATGCTCTTAAAAACTCTATGCATGTGATAGAGTATGTCCTCTCACAAAGTGATACTCGAAGTCGGTCGGGTAAAAAAGATGCACTTGAAAAGCTTATACCTCTTGTTGCATCACTTGAAAACAGTGTTGATAAAGATTTCTTTGTAAAAAAGATTTCTGATGCTTTTGATATGCCTATTGATACTATACAGATAGAATTACTTAAATATACAGAACTGCAACGTAGGGGTGGTGGGTATACAAGGCAAGAAAGTGGAATTGCAGATGTGTCTTCTGTATATGAAAATCTCTCAGTTAGTGCTGAAGAACAAAGATTTACTGCCATACGTAAAGCCCTTGCGGAAAATAAAAGTATAGTGTATATTTATGTCCAACAACTACATACGTTACACCCTCAATCTGCAACACCAGAAAATGGTACAGATATATATAATGCTATAGCCAAAAAAGTACAGACATATAAGGAGTCTGTACTCGGTACTATACAAAAGGAACTATTCGGAGAACTCTCTACGGATATTGACACATATCAAAAAGAACTAGAAGAAAAGAACCTTATTCCTGACGAGCAAATAATTTTTAGACTAGAAGCTCTCTATGAATCAAAAGGAGTTGATTTGGATTTCTATAAACGAGAAATAGATATATCTTTTGCGTATATTATAAAAAAGATATACGATGTAGCATTTGATATGATTCAAAAAGAACTCAAAAAAGCGGAGGCTGTTAAAGATACACGAGCTATAGAAACATATAGTACATACATACAAAATCTTTCGACACATAAGTATACATATATACAAAACATATAATCATTTACATACTATATACATACATCATGCCAAAAAATTCAAAAAAAATAGTTAAAAAAACACCTATAAAAGTTTCTATAAAAAAACCCACTAAGGTTGTTGCTAAAGTTTCTGCAAAATCTAAGTCTGCACCTAAAGCAAAAATTGTTGCTAAAAAGGTGACTGCAAAAAAGGAAGTAGGTAAAGCTTCTCCAAAATCTGTTCTAAAAAAAGGGGATAGTAAGCCAACAAAAGAAGAGCTTAAAAAAATGAAACAAACTACTGTAAAAAATCAGGAGCCTGTTAAAGTGGTACCTATAAAGCCTTTTGGTGACACTAAGTACGATAAAAAAGCAGAGAAGCTTATGCATAAGGGTAAGGAAAGAGGATTTGTAACATACGATGAGATTTTAAAAGAGTTTCCGACTATTGAAGAAGATATACATTTTTTGGATTATTTATATCAAAAGCTTTCAGGGGCAAATATTGATGTGCTTGAAAGTGGAGGTCTTTTAGATGTACAAACTGAGAGTGATGAATTTCTTAAAAAATATATTCAAGGAGGTGGGCGCGATGATCAGTTTGATTCTATACAGATGTACTTGAAAGAGATTGGGCAGTTTGACCTTATCTCTGCAAGTGAAGAAAAAGATCTTGCAAAGCGTATTGAAGCCGGAGATGATGAAGCAAAGACTCTTCTTGCACGAGCAAACCTTCGTCTTGTTGTGTCTATTGCAAAAAAATATGCAAACCGAAGTCAGGATTTGACACTCCTTGATCTCATACAAGAGGGAAACATCGGTCTCTTTAAAGCGATCGAGAAGTTTGATTGGCAACGAGGGTTTAAGTTTTCTACATATGCAACATGGTGGATTCGACAATCAATCACACGTGCGCTTGCTGATCAGTCACGAACTATACGTGTTCCTGTGCATATGGTTGAAACTATTGCAAAGTATAAACAAGTTGTACGAAGACTCTTTCAAGATCTTGGACGAGAACCTATGCCAGAGGAGATATCCCTTGAGATGGGTGTTGATATCGAGAAAGTGTATATGATAGAGAAGATCAATCAAAGTACAGTTTCTCTTGATACTCCTGTTGACGATGAAGATAAGTCTGTCTTTGCTGACTTCGTGGCTGATGACAAAGTGATGACTCCTGATCAAGATTCTTCACGACGTATTCTTCAGGATCAGGTTCGAGAGATATTGAACGACTTGAACGAAAAAGAGCGAGAGATACTTATGCTTCGAAACGGTATGACTGATGGTATACAACATACCCTTGAAGAAGTGGGAAAGATGTTTGGAGTCACTCGTGAGCGTATACGACAGATAGAGGCGAAAGCGCATGAGAAGATACGACAACATGATAAGGCGAATCGGTTGAAGGGGTATTAAAAAATCAGAAAAAGAAAAAACCAACATTAGTGATAGACTGTTGGTTTTTTCTTTTTCTGATTTATGAAATTCTAGTATATGTACTTAAAAAAGTATAGTCATAGTTGTACCAACACCTTCCTCACTCTCTACAAGTAGTTTACCTTTAAGGTGATGCTCTATGGCATGTTTTGAAGATGAAAGCCCTATGCCACAATTTGTCTGTAAATCATCAGCCTGTGTATTTTTTGTTGAATAAAAACTATCAAAAATCTTAGACATATCGCTTGCGGCTATACCTTTTCCTGTATCAACTATAGAGATATATGTAGTATATGGAGAATCATGCAGTCTTCCAATATGTATAGTAATACTCTGTTCTTTCTCTGTGGTAGTGCATGCTTCACATGCGTTTGATATAAGATTTAAAAGAACGTGATTTAAGATAACTCGTTTAGTTGATACTGGGTATATATCCGTCGCACATACAATCTCAATAGTTATATTTTTCTGTATATATAAATGTTTTGTAATAAGTAGAATATCTCGAATCTCTTGTAATACGTCAAATGTTTCTACAAGCTGATTGAAACGAATTTGTTTCCGCATAGTTTCAAGCATATGCTCTATCTTTTCTGATACTTGTTGCATCTTTTGTAGTTGTAAAAAAGGTTTTTCATCTAACGTTTTTTTGGGAAAAGATTCTAGATATAACTTGAGTGTCTGGATAGGAGATATAAGATCGTGGAATAATCCACTTGATATTTTTCCAAATTCTACAAATCTGTAAAGCATGCTTATGTGCTCTATCTGTGCAAGTTTAACCTCTTCTATCTTTTCTCTGATGCGTATTTCTAGAGAATCTTTTTCTTTTTTGAGTAAGTGTTCTGTTCTTTTTGCGCGGCTGAGTAGATTGCTTTGTGCTCTTTGGGAAAATACAAGGAGAGCAGTTATGATTGTAAATATAACAAAAATCTCTATGATATCATTGAGTTCAAAATTCTGACCATGCCATGTTTGTGTGATGTTGGTATAGGTTCTATATGTATGACCTCCATACATCATGATAAGTATAGTAGCGAGATGAATCTTGTTTTGATTTCCAGTACCTACGGTTGTCACGATAACTATTGAAAGGATATATCCAAGTAAGACAGATGGTAAATCAAAACCCCACCATATACCTGTAAGTGTACAGATTGTTACTATGGTTGTACTTAATATTGTAAGAGACAGGTCTGTGTATTTTTTGTAATTTGCAATATATGCCGCAAGAAATAAAAACACAACAACAATTCCTGTTGTTAGAGATAATCCTATATATGATGCACCAAATCGTATGTGTCCTTGTACAAGTAGTACAAAACATATACATGAAAAGAATAAAGCAAATATACTGCAACAAGACAATATATACTCTGTTCGAGCATCATGTTTTTTTGAAAGTTTGAAAAAAGTAGATGTGCTAGACATGGTAACTAAGCTTTAATCTAACACTTAACTATGCCAAGGTAAATATTTTTGAAAGATTACTTTTTTATCCTCTCTTTACAGCTCCCTCAATCAACTCCTTTGTAAAACCTTGTGGTACTTTTCCAGTTGACGCATACTCATACAGCGCAAGGGTAAAGATTGCATTCAGTGTTGCAAGTATGATCCAAAACCCGATAAAGAATATGATATACAAAATCCCAACAAGAAATACCATCTCAACAATAGGAACAAGAACTACTATACCAATACTCAAAGCTGAATATGCAAAGAACACAAGTGCAAAAAATATTCCTAATCCAAAGTTCATAATAAGTGCTTCTCCCCAAGTTTTTCTGATTAGAGTGGCTGATTCTTTAAAAGATTCTTTAACAGTTTTTTGTCCAATAATAAGAGAGGGAAGACTGAAGTATGTTAGTATGCCCCAAACTGCACCGAGAAGGGAAGAAATAATCTTTCCAATAAACTCTGATTTGTCTGATATGATTCGTAGAATCACCCCTACTGTTGCAGATATGAGTGACCATACAAATATCTTACTGATGTTTGCGTTGGCATTTTTAAGACCATCTGTCACTGAAAGATTTTGTCCGTTGAATCTTGCGTGTACAACAGTATACAGTCCGGCAAGAAAATAGTTTGTAACAAAGAACATGATAAGATAGTAGATAAACATTCCAAGATATGCGACATTTTTATATCCTTCTCCTACGAGTTTAAGTTCTCCGTGTAATGCAAAAACAAAGAACAATATTGCCAATGCAATCATGGTAACCATACTTGCAACTGCAGAAAGTACTGGGAACCAAGCAATCTCCTTGTCTTGTCTCATGACATTCCATGATTCCTTGGCGAGTGAAAAGCTAGCTGCAAATCTCCCTATCTTCCTAGTTGGAACTGTTGGGGTGATTACTTCATGTGTGTTTTCTACTGGTTGTATTGGGTTTTGGTCTTGTGGGTTCATATACTGATAGTGTAGACTAGGGATATAGTAAAAACAAGTATATGACACCTATCACAGTTGAAGCTATTATAAACAGTCCAGTCGAAAAAGTCTGGAAATTCTGGACAACGCCAGAGGATATACAGGCGTGGAATCATGCGTCTGATGATTGGGAGTGTCCTCGAGCAGAAAATGATGTACGAGTTGGTGGAAAGTTTATGTCGACAATGTCTTCAAAAGATGGAATGTTTAGTTTTGATTTTAATGGAATGTATAGTGAAGTTGAAGAATATAAACTTCTTGCGTATGAACTTCCTGATGGCCGGAAGGTGAGAGTAACTTTTGAAAATCTTGGTGAGACTACAAAGGTTGTGGAAGTTTTTGATCCAGAGAGTGAAAATCCTGTTGAAATGCAAAAATCAGGATGGCAGTCGATACTGGATAATTTTAAGAAGCATGTAGAAGGGAGATAGGTATATATAATGCAGTACGGAACTTTTTGACATGGGGATATAAAGGATAGTACAATTTTAGATATGTCAAACATACAGTTCGATGAGGGTAATATGGGTCGGATTGCTCATTATCGTGTGAGTGTACAAGACGAACCTAAAACATCAAAGATGGTAAGTATGTTGCTCAAAACAGGGTTGGTTCGTGATGAAAAAATGGCAAATAGCGTACTTCTCGGTATAGCACTTCTATGTACGGCATTGGCAATATGGCTGACTTTTTTTGCAGCATCATCTTCAGAGACAGCTGTCGAAAATCGTATTTCAAAAGATCCTAGTGATATGTTTATCCCACAGCCGTAACTATATGAAAAAACCTATAAGAAATAATTCCGGATTTACACTCATAGAACTTTTGGTTGTGATATCAATCATCGCTCTTCTCTCATCAATAGTAATTGCAAGTTTGAATTCTGCAAGACTTAAGGCTCGTGATGCAGCTATCATTGCTGGTGTTGGAGAGATGAGGAAACTGCTTGAGTTGGAGTTCAACGATACAGGAAGTTATATTAATTTTTTTAGTTCTGGTGGATGGATAAATTCAAAAACAGGTTGTGATAATAGTTTTTCAGGAACATATCAAACACAAGCACGGAAAATATGTGCAAATATTGTAAATAATTCATCTGGTGATGAACCGTGGGGTTATGGTGATATACGATTCTATATTGGAAATTCTATTGATAATAACAAATACTACTCAATACTCGCATATCTTCCTGGAAAGAATAAGTTTTATTGTGCTGGGAGTAGTGGAGGAAACTCTGAGGTTACACTCGAGAATGGTGTTAGTTCTTGGTCTAGTCCTGGATGTTATAACCAACCTTAGGTTTGTAAGGATTATAAATATTGTAAATAATATATGGTGTGATTCGAAGCTTACAGCTTCAGTACACCTTTACGATTTTCTCGAACTCTACGAGTTCTCAAAAATAACGTAAAGCTTTTCGAATCTCACACGGAGGCAAAGCAGTTTGCCTCCTCTCCTCCAAATCGAAAAACATCTTCTTTCGAAGATGTTTTCTGTTTTGCGGAGGAGGTGAGATTCGAACTCACGGGACCATGACAGCCCTCCTGTTTTCAAGACAGGTGCAATCGACCTCTCTGCCACTCCTCCATGAAGTGCTAAGACTATGTGTCAATTAACATATGTGATACTATCATAAGATATATGAAATATCTAGGGGTAGATTATGGTAAAAAAAAGATAGGTATTGCCAAAAGCAATGAAAATGGAACTATTGCATTTCCTTTATGTATACTTGCCCCAGATGCTAAACATACACATATAAAAAAAGTTTTAGAAATATGTGATGCGGAACAGATTAACGATATTGTGATCGGACACTCTATTGATTTTACAGGCAAGGATAATCCCATAGAAAAAGATATTGCAGAGTTTATTGAGCATCTTGCCATCAGGAGGTTGCCTCTTATAGTACACAGGTTTGATGAGCGCATGTCTACATCAGGTGCTCAAGCAATGCTTCGAAATACATTTCAAAAAAATACCGGAGAAAAGCATAAGAAAAAAAACTCTAAAAAAGTAAGAGAGCATACAAAAGATGATGATGCACAAGTTGCAGCATACATATTACAAGGATTTCTCGATATGCAAGGGAACTTGTAGTATACTATAGACATGATTACATTTGATGATGTACAAAAAGTAGAATTGCGAGTCGGACAGATATGTTCAGCTGTTCCAGTTGAAGGATCAACTAAGTTGTTGCAACTTTCAGTAGACTTTGGAGAAGAGTCACCTCGAACAGTTGTTTCTGGTATCGCACAATATGTTGAGATAGAGCAACTTGTTGGATCAAAAAAGATTTTTATCACAAACTTAGAACCCCGTATGATTATGGGTATAGAAAGTCAAGCTATGATTTTAGCAGGAAGAGATAAAGAAATACTTGGTCTTGCAACCATGGATAGAGATATTACTAATGGAACACTTTTATCATAATACATACTATGAGTTCTTTTGTATCAACAATTATACAATATCTTCCTGCACCAAAAAGCATGTCTTTTGCGCATGCAGGTATTGATATCGGTACAAATCATGTTCGATATATAAGTTTTAACAAAAAAGGGGATTACTTTACAATTGAAAATTTTGGAGTGGAAACAATTCCAACTCTGGACAAAGAATCTGTATTGGCTGATCAAAAAGAATTATTGACTGCATTGCAAAAAATACAAAAAGAAAATAAATACACATACGTTGAAGTTTCTTTGCCTGAAGACCATGTATACATATATACTATGGAGGTTGATGGTATGGATGAAGAATCGATACGAGGTCAAGTTGAGTTTCGTATAGAAGAAAATGTTCCCCTTAAAGTCGATGAGGCTGTTTTTGATGTGACACCTGTGTTGTATCTTAAAGAGTTTAACAAGAGTCTTGTATCAGTAGCTGTAGTTTCAAGAAAATTTATCGATAATTATATTGACCTGTTTAAAAAAGCTTCTATGGAGATTGTTTCTTTCTTGGTTCAAAATCAGGCATTGTCAAAAACACTTGTACAAAAAGAAGATAAAAATCCATACTGTATCGTTGCGGTTGAACAAAAAAATATTATAGTATCTATTGTGAGTTCAGGTATTGTATTATATACGTCAACAATCTCTCAATCTGTGTTTAAGGATGATTTAACATTACATAAAGCAGAAGTCTTTCAAGATCTTGTGAAAGATATTTATAAGGTAATTGTATTTTGGCTTTCATATATTGAAAAAAATCAAAGATATCACTTCACACCACTTAAAGCCATTATTTTGAGTTCGACCCATAGAGAGATTCTAGAATCTGATTTTGCGAGTATTCTTCATAGAGAGCTTACGCTTGATGTATACATAGCTGATGTATGGTCAAATGTTCCTATGAAAAAGAATACTGTCCCTGATATACAAAAAAAAGATTCATATCAATATGCTACCGCTATCGGTCTAGCTATGCCTAAGATATAATATATATAATGCTGTATCTTATACATGAACAACAAAGAAAAAAAGTTATCGCAGGGTACTATGGACAAGTACTAAAGTCTTTCACGTTTGTGTTACTGTGCGTCTCTATATTGATTGCTATACTTGCGCTGCCAACAATCATTCTCTTAAGAACAGAAGTTGAAATCAATGTTGATGCAATAGAAACAATGACATCAGAGATCGAAGCAGCAGAATCAAAAGATTTTGAAAGTAATGTGAGTGCTATACAACATAAGATTGATATACTTAAACAAAGACCACCTTCTGATGTTCGTGCTGTGTACACTGATGTACAAAGAATAGTTGATACTGTGGGAGGTGTGTATATTATGGGTATATCTGTTGATGGACTGACAAAAAATATTGGTCTTACAACTCAAGTTAAAGATAAAGAAGTTGCAAAAAAACTAGTCGACGTTTTGCAAAAAACTCGATATGTAGGTGCGGTATTGTCTTACTCTGTCTTAAGTGAAAAAGGATCGTTCATCTTTAATCAAAACCTATCATATGAATAAATCATCAGTACAACTTTACATAGGTACATCAATCACTATCTTAGGAGTGTTGTTTTTTGGTGTGTACGAACTTCATACATATGTTACAGGTTTTTCAAGCAGATCTTCAGATATACATATGCAGGTAGAAAAACTACAAGAAAAAAAGAAGACCATAGAACTGTATAGAAAGATTCTTGCAGAAGGTTCTCAAGAGCAAGATCGTCTCAATACATATATATTGAGTGGTGATGCTGTATTTACTGCCGTCACAGATCTGGAGAAAGATGGTAAGAAGATAGGTTTGTTTACACCTGGCGGAGGAATACTTTCTGTAAGTAAAAGAGAAGGGGAATCTTTAAAAAATCTACAAGCAGGAGAGGTTATTGTACAGATGGCTGTTGAAGGTGATGCAAATGATGTTGATCTGTATATACAATCTTTAACAAATCTGCCATATGCTTCATATGTTGAAAAAGTTTCTTTAAATTTCTCTAAAGAAAATGCAAAGACAAAAGCAGATATTACACTCGTAATAATAGAACTTATATGACATATCTTACTCGTATACAAAAACATATAATAGGATTTAAACCTGATACACATTGGAAGATGATACTATTTACAGCGTTCTTTTTATTGTTTGCAGGTATCGCATATGATGTGTATGTATATATGTACGGAATGCAACAGATACGTACCATAGGCAGTAGTGTTCCAAACAAGGTTCAGGCAACAAGCACGGTGGATTTGAACATGGATGAGCTTTTTGAGATGTATGAAAATAGAAAAGTTTTGTATACAGGTATTATACAAACATTGTATGCAAACAAAGGAACTTCTCCTGTACAAGCTACAACATCTACCACAACAGGTAAAACAAACACCGTTGCAACATCGTCAAAACAATGATATATATTGACTATTATATACACGCTCTTGTAGTTCAATGGATAGAACTGCGGACTTCTAAGCCGTTAATCTAGGTTCGATTCCTAGCGAGAGCACTAGTTGAAAACACACCCAGTCGGGTGTGTTTTTCGATAAACTCTCGAGAGCAGACCGAAGACTCGGTCTGCATCTAGGAATCGAACGGACTTTCCTTATATGTGAGACTTTGTAAAAGTTGAACATATGGAAAGTCACCTGCCGACGTGGTCGGAGATTCCTAGCGAGAGCACCGTACAGAAAAACCACATCCGAGGTGTGGTTTTTCTCGTTGTGTTGGGGGCCTTATTGTAATCTATTGACATAATACGTTATATGGTGTATTATATATTTGAACTTGTAGGCTACTGTGGTCTACCGTTCTGTATCACAACACTCGGTTTGTGTTGTGATAGGTTAGAGGAAGTATAGAAAAAATCCATCACCAAAATTGTGAAAAAAATCTTAAGTCTTGTCGTAGCCTGTATGGCTGCTTTGATGTTTACCTCATGTGAGGGTCAGGGTCCTACACAGATTCGACCTGGGTCGATAACGGTCAACCCTGTCTATAAGCCAGGGCCAGGAGGTCGTCCTGTGATTCCTGTTCAGGTTTTGACACAGGTCGACCAATACGGTCGTCCTTT
>JACCDV010721340.1_pt1 | contig 12838 bp, 10 predicted proteins | sample 7446131 | NCBI WGS metagenome assembly JACCDV01 (sample SAMN15323448, study PRJNA562643) | freshwater metagenome | isolation source: river surface water | place: USA:Blue River Watershed | collected 2017-08-17 | reverse complement strand
TGTTGTCGACCCTGATGGTATTGACCTTACCGCCTTCAGCTCAGGCGTTTTTTTCCCAACAGAACCCCGCTGCAACGGCTGAAGACATTCGCCAGCAAAGTCAAATTGAAACCAGTTATGCCTTAAATCGATATTTACGTGGGCATCCTTTGCAAGTCACCGTCGAGCAGGGACATGTCACCGTCACTGGACGCGTGGACGAAGCGGCCAGTAAAGAGCTCGTTAGCAGTATTGCTTTTGCCATCCCAGGCGTGGTCAGTGTGAACAACCAAGTGGTCATTGACCCAACGGCATTACCAACCGAGGAGCCTGCAAAATTTGGCAATACCATTGACGATATCAGCATCAGTACTGTGATCCGTGCCAAGTTAAATTGGTGCAAAGAGACGGACTCCATCGACATTAAGGTGCGAACCTTGGCCGGGCACGTCACGATGAGTGGTGAGATAGCCAGCGAGCAGGGCAAAGGTTTAGCCAGCGTCTTAGCCTTGGAAACCCGTGGAGTGGTCTCGGTGGATAATCAGTTGCAGGTTTACAGTGGAAGTATTACTGACGAAGAACGTTCACAGATGGCATTGCAGCAAGTCAAACGACATATTTCGGATGAGTGGATCAGCACAAAAGTTAAAGTCTTGCTGTTTCATACCAGTACCATCCATGGCAATGCCATCCAAGTGAGCAGTTCAAATGGTTTGGTCACATTAACTGGGAGTTTTCCAAGCAATGCCGAACGAAATCTCGCTATGACGGTGGCACAGCGAGTGCGTGGAGTTGAACGCGTGCAAACCAAGCAACCGTAGTTTCGGCACCAACCAGTAACTCAACAAGCTGTCGCCATTGGCGCAGAGGATGATGACTATGATTACCTTTATGACGAAACATTGGGCACCTATCACCTATTTGCAAAGCCATGGTGAGCAGATGTTGCACATTATTGGCTACCCAACGGCGACGACCACCCAATCGGATCTGCAAAAAAGTGCGGGGATTGTGCCAGCTGAAGCTGTGCGCGCAGCGCTCGCAAGTCTTGATCAGTGTTGCCTTGACTACTACCAAACGCAGCTGGATGCCGTCGAACGAAAAACGATGTCACCCTCGCCGCGACAAGATCTAGATCCCGATCTCAGCATCAGCCTAGCCACTCGGGCCTATCCGTTAATCGAATTGCTGCGCGTGGCACGTGATTACAATCAACCCGTCGTGTGGCAGCAAGAAGGGCCAATTCGCTTGTAGGTCTTGCCGTGTCGTTCACGGCTGCATCATGATACGGGTGTTTGCGGGTAACGGCGCTTAAGCTCCGCCATCGAGCCTTGCAGCACAGCGCTAAGTGCTGCAAGGTCCAATTCAGCCAAGCGTTTCAGATACAAGCAGGCTTTGCTTAGTTTCAGCGGTGTTTTGCTGCGTGTTTTATCGGTCGGATCTGGCGGTGCCAGTAACGCAGGCAGGTCCGCTTCGGTCAAATAATCCGCTGCCAGATACAGCACCAAGTCGCGGCCACGAATGGCAAACCCCAGCAAGAAACTCTCCCCGCTATGGCCGCTGGCATAGGTGTAGCGATAGCGGCCAAAGCCAACCATCGACGGCCCCCACATCGTGGCGGGTTCGCCTGTCAGCTGCTGCATCACCTCGATTAACGCCTTGCAATCGTCCCGTTGGCTGTCGCTGGCGCGGCTTTGCAGGTAGTCTTGCACTGACGCTGCATTGGGGTGAGTTTTGTTGTCGGCCATGGTTGCTCCTGACATAGTTTCTTCTGACATGGTTTCTGCTAACGGACCAAGACCTAACTACCATGCATGGTAAACGCACGAAAAGCAACGCGGGGGTTAGCTGTGAGCCAAGCGTCGACATTAACACCGTTTGCACGCATCGCACTTGCATGGATCATCTGGCAAGTAGTTGTCTTTATTGGAAATGCAATGGCATTGGCATACCATGGTAATCACCCCATCAACCATAGGTTCAATCTTATGCGTAGCCAGTTGTTGGAACACAGGTCGAGTTTATGCAATCACTAAATACCATCACGCTCCATTACTTGCAGGCGTTTGTGCTCAGTGCTGAATTGACATCGATCTCAGCGGCCGCAAGGAAATTAGGCAAGCGGCAATCACAAGTCAGTGGTTGGATCCAAGATTTAGAAGCAGAGCTGAATGTCGAGTTATTCACTCGAAGCGGGAATAGCCTGCAGTTAAGTGCGGCTGGCCATACTTTATTACCGTTGGCACAGCACACCTTGGCGCAATCAAGCCGGTTGCAGGCGGCAGCTTATGCGCTGCAGCAACATCATCAGCTTGAGATTGTTATGGGTGTTGCACCGCATATCCCTCAGCAACTGTTAACCGATGCCATCGTCGCTTTTTTTAAACAGCATCCGCAGGTGCAAATCCGTGTCAGTTCGCACAGTGAAGACCATTTAACCAGTGGTCTCGCCGATGGTGTGTTTGATGTGGTGTTGTTGCACGAGACTGTGGAGTTACACAGCAGTCGTTATGAGTATTGCCGGGTCGGTTGCTATGACGAAGTCTTTGTAGTGCGGGCAGGGCACCCACTTTGTGCGCAGCGAACGGTGGATGTGGCGGATTTAGCCCCCTATCGCGAATTGATTTGGGCTGAGGATTATCAACAAAGCGCGAACGAGAGTGGATATAGTGGGCATTCCAGCCAGATATCAGACTTGAGTACTCTTAAAGGGGTGCTGTTAAACACGGATTGCATCGCGTTGTTACCGCGTTTGATGGTGGCCGCTGAAATGCGTGATGGGGCATTGGCTGCGCTGCAGGTGAATAACGAATTATCGACCATTCGCCGTCGGTTAGAGTTGCGCTGGCCGTTAGGAAGCCAGCACAACATCTTAATCAACAGTTGGTTACAGTTGGTCACTCAAGTGCTTAATACTGTGGGCTCTGATACACCACCTTGCCGTTAAGCATGGTCAATAAGAACTTTGCTTGACGGATCTTCGCCGGTGTTGCCTTGCTAATGTCTTGATCAATGACCACAAGATCGGCAGCTTTCCCAACTGTTAATGAGCCTGTTTGCTCGGCAAGGCCAAGCGCTTTTGCAGCATTGATGGTGTAGGCGGCAATCGCGGTATCCGCATCAGGGAACGCTTGCCCGCGCAGCTCCAGCGCATTGGCAATACTAAGCAGCGGATTGAGTTCATTCACATTCCAATCACTGCTCAGGGTTAAATTGGCTCCTGCGCTTAGGAACTGACGAACAGGCATTAACTGCTCTGCGCGCTCATGTCCTAACAATGGAACAGCCCAGGCATGCTCGGCATGTAGCACTCCTTCATTGCCGATTTGCATGTCAGCATCCACAGATAACTGTTTGAAGCGATTCACATCCTCGATTTGCACCAATTCCAGATGAGTTAAACCATACAACCGTGTCGAGCCAGCTTGACGAGCAAAAGCAACCGCATCGAGCGCGTTTCGTGTCCCACCGTCGCCGATGGCATGAATGTGCGCGCCGTAACCGATAGTGTTGAGTTCGACTAACCACCATTTCATTTGGTCAGGTGCAATGTAATCCAGGCCTGTTGGCAGATCTGGATTCAAGCTTTGGCGATAGGGCTGCAACAATCGAGCAGTGCCATTTTGCAATAATCCATCGCTATACAGTTTCACTTGGTTAATCACCAGCAAGCGGTTGGTGTTTGGTTGATACACTTTGCGGAAGAATTCGAGCTGCGGCTGAACAGGATCCGCAGGGTAAATCCACGGGCGAATGCTGACACGAGCCGTCAATTTTTGTTGCTGTTCCAGTTGTTGCCAAGTCTCCAGCCAGCCCCGTTTCCAATACAGTCGACCATCTCCCACCGTGGTGATGCCGTTTTTAGATAACTGGCGAAGACCACGTAGCAGGCCACGTTGATGGGCGTTTTTCAGATCAGGATGCTGGTTCCACGCGATCTCAAACAGACGATCGCCGGCATTGTCCAACAGAATTCCGCTAAGACTACCATCGCTTTCTCGCACAATGCGGCCGCCTTGGGGGTCAGCCGAGCTGCCATGAATTCCTGCACGTTGTAATGCGATGCTGTTCACCCACATGGAGTGTGATGTTTGCTCCATCACGACCACCGGATTATCTGGAAATAACCGGTCAAGCAGCTCCAACGGTGACTCTTCAGTCAAGGTCAGTAATGTCGCTAGATCATGGCCATACCCCATGATCCACTCGTTGGGTTCAGGCGACAATTCGCGTTTACATTGGGTTAGGATCCGTTCATACCCTTGGATGTTGCGTGCGTCTGACAAATCACAATCACCGCCAATGTCGGCATCCGCTTCAAACACATGGTTATGGTTATCAATAAAGCCGGGCCCTACAAAGGCCCCGTCTAAATCGTGCCAGTTGTTTGCATGGGGATACTGTTGCTGAGCAGTTGAAGCATCCCCGATAAAGGCGATGCGTCCATCCTTGACCACCAGCGTGTTTGCGCCCTGATACTGATAAATCACCGCATTTGTAAAAACGACGGCAGACGGCTCGGTGACAGCCGCGGAATGTGCCACCTCTTCATCGGCGTTTGCGGCCTTGCAGCCAAATAAAAATGCGCTAGCGGCGAGCAGGGATAGATGACTAAGTTTCATGGGGTTGGCTCTCAAGATGATTAAACTTTCGACATCATACCAATCTTGTTGGGTGCTAAAAGTTAGTCACTATCACGATAAGTTGATAGCGGCAGCGCGCCTGCTGCCACCAGCCCCTAACAGCCGCCGCCATAAAAACTGGCTTTTACCGTCACGGTTTCTTGGCGTGTGGTATCTCGCAGCTGCCAATTAAACGGGATGAAAGCCTGCCCTGGGCAGTCAGCAAGTGCCACGGTGATGACAAATTCACGGTCTTCCTGTGGCTTTAGCTCCAGCGTGGTGCTGTTAGTTGCGCTTGAGCTTGCGCTTGCGCTGGGCGTTGCCGGCAACAAGCGGGCACCGGCAAGCCCCTGCAGCGTCAGCTGATAGCGTCGTGGCGCTAGCGTTTTGTTGCTAACGCGCAAGGTAAAGGTGTTTTCCAGCTGGCCATCGCTAGTAAGCCGTGACAACTGCTGGCGGTCGCGGCTAACGGTAAGCGCCGTGCTGGTGAGGTGGCTGAACCACAGCAGCGTGGCGCCAAGTAGCACCAGCAGCGCCACGCCATAACCGAGGTGGCGGCTTAGCCTGGCAAGGCCTTTGGGGCTGTGATCACCATGGTAGCGGATAAGCCCTGTCGGGTAGCCAAACTGGCGCATGGTGGCGTCGCAGGCATCGATGCACAAGCCGCAGTTGATGCACTCATATTGCAGGCCATGTCGAATATCAATGCCAACAGGGCACACCTGCACGCACAAGTTGCAATCGACGCAATCGCCCATGCCGGTTGGTTTGTCTGCTGATTTTTTCCGCGCGCCACGTGCTTCACCGCGTGCGCTGTCATAAGCCACCAGCCTGGTGGCGCGGTCAAACATCGACGATTGAAAACGGGCGTACGGGCACATATGCAAACACATTTTCTCGCGCACCAAGCCGGCGTTGAGATAGGTGCATAACGCGAAAAACCATACCCAGCTTTGTACCGCCGCGCTGGCGTTGCCTTGAAAAAAGTCGCTGTACAGGCTGCGCGCTGGCACAAAATACGACACAAACACCAAGGCCGTGGCCAGCGACAGCAAGCCCCACACGCTGTGCTTGGCCAAGCGGATCGCCAATTTGCGAAGGCCCGCCACCCCGCGCCATGGCTGGGCATCGAGCGCTTTGCTTTTGCTGGCGGGGCCTTCAATGCGCCGCTCCACCCACACAAACAGTAAACTCCAGATGGTCTGCGGGCAGACATAACCACACCAAATCCGGCCATACAACTTGGTGGCATAAAACAGCGCAAAGGCCGCAATGGCAAACAGCAGCGCCACGATGGCAAAGTCTTGTGGCAACACCACAAAACCAAACCATTCGATGGCAAAGCGCTCGACATCAATGCGCAAGGCTTGGCGGCCGTCGATCTGCAGCCACGGTAACGCCATAAACAGCAGCATCAACAGCCAGCCTAAGCGGCGGCGTAGCCGCTGAAAGTAGCCAAATTGCTCGCGGATATAAATTTTGCCGCTGCTATCGGTGGTGACGGGGATGATCAAATTCTCTGACGGGCGCTGCATACAACCTCCTACGCAACTTGAGCGATATGCTGGCGCGCAGTCTACGGCGGTTGGAAAATAAATACAGATACAGAAAATTGAAATAAAATAGATACAGATGAATTCGCACAAGGGCGCGCTATGGCGTTTAAATATCAGCAGCTGACCACGCAATTAGTGGCGCAGCTGCAAAGTGGCTACTGGCAACCGGGCGAAAAGCTACCGTCGGTGCGGCGCTTGTGCACCTTGTATCACTGCTCCCTTGCGACGGTGCAGCATGCGCTGCAGCAACTCGAAGCCATGGGCTGGTTGCAGGCCGTCGATCGCTCCGGCTATTACGTGCTGCAGCCGTCAACCACTGCCGCTGCGCGCCCGCCAACCGCGTTGCCTAGCGTGGTGGCGGCGCCGACCGACGTGACGGTGCCGGCGCTGTTTTACGAGGTGATGCAACGCAGCGCCGCCTTTGATTTTTACCCCGCGGGCCCGTTGGTGGCGCTGCCGCAATTGGCGCAATTACACCGGCTGCAGCGCCGCGTGATGCGCGAACTCGGCACTGTCGCCGCGCTGCGTTACGACGAACCTCGCGGTGCTTTGCCGCTGCGCGAGCAATTAGCGCTGCATTACCAAGCGATGGGCCTGACGCTGCAACGCGATGAGTTGTGTCTAACCGCCGGCTGCCAACATGCGCTGTTTTTAGCGCTAAAAGCCAGCTGTCAGCCCGGCGATGTTGTCGCGGTGGAACAACCCGGCTTTTATGGCGTGTTGCAACTGTTAGAACAACTGCAATTGCGCGCGTTGGAAATTCCGCTGGGGCCGCAGGGCATGGACATGGCAGTGCTAGAAAGCGCGCTGGCCCAATGGCCGATCAAAGCTTGTGTGGTGACACCGGCTTTTGCCACGCCTACTGGCGTGTGTTTATCGCATGCTGCCAAGCAGCAGTTGCTGGCACTGGCCGAGCACCACGATTTTGCCATCATCGAAGATGATATTTATGGCGACTTGGGCTTTGTCGAGCGGCCAACACCTATCAAAGCCTTGGACACCTCGGGCCGAGTGCTGCTGTGTGGGTCGTTTTCCAAAGCCTTGTCGCGTGATGTGCGAGTCGGTTGGATAGCGGCAGGGCGCTACCAAGCGCAGGTGCAACGCTTAAAGTTGGTGACGCAATTAGCCGGCAGCCAAACCCACGAACTGGCGCTGGCGCAGTTTATGGCACAAGGCCATTATCGCCGCCATTTGCAGCATTTTCGCCAACGTTTGCAGCATCAACACCAGCAATTGCAACAATTGCTGCAGCAGCTGTTTGCCAAGCAGCCGCAAGTGCGCTGGAGTGAACCGAGCGGCGGCTTGGCCCTTTGGTTGGAACTTGCGCCGCACATCGACACGGTGCAGCTGTACGCCGAGGCCTTGTCGCACGGCGTGGTGTTAACCCCCGGCGCCATGTTCAGCCAAGCCGGCAGCTTCGGCCATTGCTTGCGCTTAAGTTTTAGTAACCCAGTGCTTGGCGCCCGCACCCAGGCACTGCAATGGCTGGCCGCAAAGCTAACCGTTTAGGCACTGGCGTGCGGGAGCGTCCGGTGGCAAGGTTTTTAAGCTAAGTTTTTGAAAATGAGCCAATAGTCGAGTGCAGGTCGGAATGACTTTTCTCAGGGGCGGGCTTTTTGTCCAGGTTTATCTTGGGCTGAGTGCAACCATGCCAATGGTAAAGTCACGCGTCTATCGCCAAACGCTCGCGCAGCGCCAGCATGCCATTAAAAATGGCTTGCGCTAACCCGTTTGGAAAATTGCCGTTTAACTGGCTAGATATATCGTTTTTCGCTTGCTCAATAACGGCTGGTACTTCGCAGTACACTTGATGAATCAACGTTTTTACTTGGTGTTCAGGAAAACCTAAATACTGGCCAAAGGCTACCCAATGACGGGCGACGATTTTATCCACAAGATAATGCTTGGAATTTGACACCACCGCCATGGCGAGTTTCAGCTTCTGCTTTGGAATATGGTTCTGGCCTTTGCCAACCAGCGGGTGAGCGGATAAGACGTCATACAGTGGCGCCAGTGAATACGATCCGCCTTTGTGCAACTTGATCGAAAAGTTTTTAGCGTGGCCATCAGTCGCTGCCAGCAGCCAGAACACTAATAACGATTTGAAAAAGTTCAAACAATCTTGCTCAGATGACATGCCATTACGCAACAGATCTATGATGTTTTTCGCGGTTGGGCCACCATCCATCTCGTATTTTGCGAGCGAGTTCACACCCAATGCTTGGCACATGTCCTCTTGCGGCAAACGAAGCAGGATGCCTGCTTCGTCATCAATGGCCCGATCAAAACGTTCCACAACTAAAGCTTTGATCGCGCTTTGCCCAGTACCAAAGATGGCAGGTTTGCAAAAAGCGATCGGGATGCCAAACGCATGCACAATCCGCGAGCATAGCCACTCGTTTTCAACAGAGGTCGACATGTCGGCTTTCATATTGCCGACCAGGCCTAGCGGTAATTTTAAAATATGCGTTGTTGGCGTGGTACCAACAGGTAAAAACCACCTGTCATCGATATAGAGCAGCGCGTTTTTTTCCTGTGCGCCGGCGATTGAGAGTCTGAGCCCATCTTTGCTTGGCACACTCTGTAGGTTGAGTGCCGTGCTGGTGGTCGTATTCCGTAAAATGTCCGCAACGTCTTCTGTGGTTAATGGGACTCCCTGGATCCCGTCGAAAGCGGGTGGTGCAGCATCGTGCGGTAATAATTGGATCGCACCCACACAATCCCGCCCCACAGCTTCTAGCAGGGCTCCTGCGCTGGTGTTCCGAGTCTGAAATTTGGTTGCCAATCGTCGTCTGATCGCATCAGAATCTGGCAGCAAATTATCAAAATAATTCGATACCACCTCACCTTTGTGCGCAGCGTTTCCTGGCGTTAATGGCATGGCCAGTGACAATGCCCTGGCATGAGGGTTCGTGCTCCAGTCTGGATGATACTGGAAGAGTTCTTTTTTCGGCGACCAATAACCGACGGCTTCTCCGTTCATCCAAACAGAGAGGGTCGACGTCGTCATTCGTCTTGGGTGCATAGCCATGATCTACCACTCCACTTTTTTACCCGTTGCTGTTCGGATCTGCTCCACTGAATTAGACGGGGCAGTTTCACGGGGCTGCGCTGATGTCACAGACTCAACCTGTACTGGATTATTCGTTCTAACCGCGTTGCTCACTGCGGTGCTTGCAGGCGTCGGTGCTTTTGGGGTGTGGTAAGTAGCAGGCTTTTCTTCGGTCATCGGTGCGTCATGACGTGTATCCCGAATCACCACCCCTGCATTTAGGATCTGAAGCACCTGCCAAATCCTGCTAAAGCTAGTTTTGCCCGGGTCTCTTTCGAGCGCTTGGTAACTTTGCTGAGATACGCCAAGTAGTTCACCCATTTGTTGTTGGGAGTAACCAGCTTTAAGCCTCAGCGCTTTTAGGTATATCCGCAGCTGAGCTTGTGTAAACAGTGGGTATTCCATAGTTACCGGCCTTGTATGAACTCACTTAAATAACACTGTATAGCATGTAATTTATAAATACAGTGTTTAGATTGTTTTTAATAAATACAACTTTAAAGCTGTAAATGCAAAAATCAGGTTTTATGTGCTAGTTGAGCAAGGCTCAGATGGCGTGTGTGCCTGTGGGTTTAAGTATTAACCCTGCATCCTGCTTCCTTTCCGCCAGTGCCCCAGTGCCCAAGCATGCTTGCCCTGCGTTTTGCCATGTTGCAGGCTTCGCCATGCCGTTCCCCAATCAACTACACCGACCAGCGTTGGCGATTTGCGCGTTGCACAGGCAATTTCTGAAATTGGCTCTAGAATCAGAGGAGTAGTGCATAAAAAAGACAGGGGTATTTCATGTTACGGCAATTTAAAATCGGCAAGCGGCTCAGTGTAGGCTTTGGCATCTTGGTGCTCATTAGTATTGTGGTAGGTATCAGTGCCTATCTGCGTTTAACTGACATTCAAGGCAATTTAAACAATATTTCTGAGCGGCGATTACCGGCAGCCTTGCTGGTTGGCGAGATGAATCGCGAGTTTTTATTGATGCGTATCGAAACCATCAATTGGTTGGCTGATAACAGCGGTGGTGATAGCAGCGGTTTTGTCAGCAAAATCGACCAAGCGAAAAAAGCCTATGACGATGCCTCGAATCAAGCCGAAAACTTCCACAAAACCCCAGCCGGTCGCGCCACCTTTGAAAAGGTGCTGGAGGCCAAAAAACAATATGACAGCTTGCATCAACAGTTAATTGCCCTGTTGCAAAGTGGCAAACGTGACGACGCGGTGGCGTTTCGCGATAGCAGTTTTGCCGAAGCCTCGAATGGCTTAACCAAGGCACTGCAAGACTTAGCGCAGTACCAACGCGACACCGGGAAAAAACAAGCGCAACAAGCCACCGATAGTATGGTGGCTGCTGAATTAAGCATTCTGATCAGCATCGTGATTGCGGCGGTGCTTGGCACTGGGTTTGCGGTATTGATCACTCGCAGTTTAGTCGGGCCGATGAATCATGCGGTGTATGTCAGCGAAACCATCGCCCAAGGCAATTTGCGTGAGCGCTTTACTGACGAGTCGCCGGATGAAGCGGGGGCGCTGATCCGCGCCATGTCGTCGATGCAACATCAATTACGCGACACCATCACCGATATCAATCGTTCGGCCAATCAACTGGGCGTTACCTCGCAAGAGTTACACGCCGTGACCGACCAATCGGCGCGTATCATGCAACAACAAAGTTCAGAAGTGGACATGGCCGCGACCGCGGTGACCGAACTGACCACCGCTATCGAGGAAGTGGCGCGAAGTGCTGCCGCCACGTCGAACAATTCCAACGATGCCGACGCCACCGCCCGCAGTGGCCAGCAACAAGTGCAACAAACCATCGCTGCGATTCAATCGCTTGAGCAAGAGTTGCAAGCGTCACGCGGCGGCGTGGAGCAGCTGTCCAATCGCGTCAACGAAATCGGCTCGGTGCTGGATGTGATCCGTGGCATTGCCGAACAAACCAACTTATTGGCCTTAAACGCGGCGATTGAAGCGGCGCGTGCAGGTGAAAGTGGTCGCGGTTTTGCGGTGGTCGCCGACGAAGTGCGGGCGCTGGCGCATCGCACCCAAGAATCGACCAAGGTGATTGAGCAAACCATTCGCACTGTGCAAGCCGAAACCGCACAAACCGTGGTGTCGATGGGGCAAAGTAGTGAGCGCGCGACCGTCACCTTGCAGCTGGCGCGCAAAGCAGGTAATGCGCTGGCGGAGATCACCAATGCCATCAGTCAAATTAGCGATCAGAACTTAACCATCGCTAGCGCTGCCGAAGAACAAGCCACGGTGGCGCGTGAAGTTGACCGTAACTTGGTGAACATTCGTGATTTATCTGCCCAAACCGCCACAGGCGCCGATGAAACGCGCGTGTCCAGTGAATCCTTGGCCGAGTTGGCAGAGCACCTAAATAGCCGCGTCAGTCAATTTAAGGTGTAACGGCCACGAAGGGGTCCAAATCAGGGTCCAAATCAGGGTTTAAATGAAAACACCGCGCTGCTGCGCGGTGTTTTGTTATTGTCCAAGCGGTGCTTGGCACAACTTCGCCACGATGGGCGATAGCAACTGCGGTAAGTCCGGCGTGCGCGGGAGCACGGTCACTGCGCTGAGCGGGTAGGCGTGTGAGTCGGCTTTGGACGTTAATAAAATCACCGGGGTACGGGCATTCACTCCTTGATTGAGCTGTAACGCGGCGACCAATGCCTGGCCTGTCAGGTGCTGTAGTTCTGCCGCCACAATCAACAGATCAAATGGCTCGTGCAACAAGCGCTGCAATGCTAACAAGCCATCCTGTACGACTGTGACGCGGGTGCGATACTCACCGAGCAGCCGTTGCAGCAGCAGCGTCATGGTTTTGGACGATTCGAGTACCAACACCGAGGTGATATCCGCATCGTAGCGCTGCTTTAACGCTTCGTAGTGCTGCGCCACGCCTTGCAAGGCATGTGGCTCGCTTAGGCGCCCCAACGACGCCACTTGACGTATCGCATCGGTCAGGGCCAAGGCGTGATTGATCACGGCGGTATCTAGCGTTAGTTCTGGGTGGCTTAACACATCTTCAAAATGGTGGCAGATGGCGCTGATCAGCGGCAGGCCATGGGTGCCCCCGGCACCTTTAAGGCTATGGATCAGCCGATATAGCTCCTCAAAGGCCAGCGAGTGCCGATGTTGCCCATCGCATTGCAACACGAGCGCCTCTATATCGTCGCACTTGGCTGGTAATGCATCCAAAAAGTCGAGTTTTAGGGCGTCTAACATGGCCTTGATTGGGTCGTTCGATGCAGGCAAGAAAACCTCTTGTGCCAATTCCATGGACAGTTCTGGCCAGTCTAGATCAATTCAGTGACGAAATCAGTGACCAAAATAGAGACATTGGTCGGATTTCCGCGCTGTCAGGTCACTCTCAAGTCACTTTCGGGATATCAGGCCATTGCGTGGTATAGGCCGGTGACAACAGCTGGCGTTTCATCGCCCAGTCTTGGTGCAGACCTTTGGCGGCGAAAAAGATTTTGGTTTTACCGCGCTGGTTGATGTCATCCAGCACCGCCATCAATGCCGGATCACTGCGGTACGACGGTAGCGCTTCGGCCACGTGCGCAGCGCTGTGCTCCACGACATTGCTGCCGCTGTTGCCAAACAGTTGCAGTTGCTCGACCCCCTCG
>JACCDV010412996.1_pt1 | contig 12838 bp, 13 predicted proteins | sample 7446131 | NCBI WGS metagenome assembly JACCDV01 (sample SAMN15323448, study PRJNA562643) | freshwater metagenome | isolation source: river surface water | place: USA:Blue River Watershed | collected 2017-08-17 | reverse complement strand
CGCCTACGGCGCCCCACCGCCTTGGAACACAAACGCTACGTAAACAAATAGCTTTTGTGTCTCCATGCCACGACGCCAATTCCGCATGGTGTGGTGGCATGGGGAAGTGAGAGAGTAACAAACTCGCTGAACCAAAATGAAAACGGTGTAGTTTCCTACCGCAAAGTGGACACACCATATGGCAACAAAGGATATATGCCATGTTTGTGACGACCGAGAAAAAATTTGAAAAAATCCTCATCGAGGAGGGCGCGACCCGCGCCCTCCTCGAGACGGTGGAGGCCCAGCCGGGCCTCCACCGCTTGGCTCGGCGCATCCGCGCCGAGCTGCGGATGCCGGAGATCCGGCATCCGCGGATCGACCCGCGCCGGGCGGCGCGAGTGCTGGCCGCCGCCCAAGCGGCCGATGACGCCGCTTTGGCGGCGAATCTCGAGAGTCTCAGGGCGCACTTCGCGCACTGAGGCTCAACTGAGGCGATGGTGACCGCCTCATTTAAATAAGTCACCACTGGTAGCCGACGCGATTGCTATCGCGTCGGTAGGTTGGTCGGGCGAGTTGTTTGGTTACACTCGCCCACCCATTTGAGTGTTTGAAATAAATGATTTTTGTTTACTGTTCAAATATTGAAATGGGGAAGTGATTGAATCAAAACTTTCACATGACCCCCGAATGGATGGTGTTCGAAAACCATCCGCTCGGGGGTCGTGCTGACGCATACTTCCAAACATCAACCCACTCCCCGTAATGGTACGAGGGAGGCCGCACGCACGCTCTGGTCGAGCTCGTGTTGGTAAACGTCCAAAGGAGGACACAAATGACCACCTATTTCAGTTTCGCCATCGCCGACGGCATGTTCCCGGCCTCCTCCTCCGCTTCCCGCCGCCCGATCTCGGTCGAGGAGGTGAAGCAGAAAATGGAGGCGGGGTACACTTCGTGCTGCAACCCGCAGCACAGGGCGACGAACGGGGCCGCCAAGGCCCGCTACGGTCTCGACATCACGGTGCCAGAAAAGGCGTCGCTGGTGTCGCTCAAGCCCGGCGACGAGGTCATCGTCATGTCAGTGCGCGGGCTCCCTCGGCTGGAGGAGAACCGGCACGAGTACACCGACCAGGAGATCGAAAAGGCGACGTTCGTCTTCGGTCTCTGGACCGTCATGGCTTAATGGCCACCTCTCCCGTGTGAGAGGAGAACAGAAGACTGAAGGGTGTGGCACGGCACACCCTCGCAATTTTTGGTTTTAAAAGGTTTTTGATTGTTCGTACGAATGGTATTCGTCGAACATCAGTTGGAGTTCAGGAGTGGCTTTGTACATCACAAGCCATTCATGATTTGCAACTGGTGCCGCGCGTCTGCGGATCAGTGAAAAAGGAGTAGTGTCCTACCCTAGTGGACATATCACATGGCAACATGAAAGGAAATTCCATGCGGAAATTCGAAGCGACGTTCGGCCTCGCAGCCGGCTACGGCCACGACAATGCCGACGTTGCCGACCCGGCCACGGTCGTCGCCCGCGCCTGGCGGGAGGCGCTGGAGGCCGAGTTCTCGGCCTCAGGAATCCTCGTCGGGGCGGTCGTCACCGCCGGCCGGGTGGTGTACCCGGCCAATTTCGGCTGTCCCGCGGACGGGGAAGTCGTCGCCACGGTGCGTGGCGACGCCAACCCGAAGTTCGTCCCGCCCGAGCGGCAGGACGAATTCCGCGGCGCCGTCATCCGCGTTGCGGAGGCGACCCGCACCGCGCTTCAGCAGGAGCGGGTACAACTGTCCTTTTCGGACAACTCGGGCTTCGTCTACATGGAGCCCGAGCCGTCCGGCGGGATGCAGCGCTGGGGGTGCTGACAGCAACTCTGGCGCATACGGACGGCGGCCGCAAGGCCGCCGTCCGGACTTTCGATCATGCAAATGCTCGGAATTGGTTATTGATTTGTCAAAACGATTGGTATTCGTTTTGGCTCCGTTTTTGGAGCGAAGGAAAATTTTTCGCTATAAAAATGGGGTGAAGAGAGAAGATACCCCTACAAGAACGGCGACGCCCACGGCCGTACAGTGTGGGTAAGAAGTCAAAGGAGTAGCGCCATGCGGCGAATCATCGTCTGCGGACCGCCGCACAGTGGCAAGTCCGTATTTCTCGCGAATCTGATGCGGCTTTTGCCGCCAGATTCCTTCTACCTCGCCTTTGCCGCTCCCGATGGGGAGTGGCACTGGAGCAACTTCGGCGACCAAGACTTGGTCGCCGCGGTGCGGCAAAAGGGTAAGTTCAGTGAAAATTTTGTTGGCTCAATGGTGAAAGCTATTGCCGCCAACGAACAACCGCTGGTGCTTGTCGATACCGGTGGGGTTCGCTCCGAGGCGAACGAGAGGATTTTTGCAGTCAGCGATGGCTGCGTGATTCTTTCGTCCAAACCGGACGAAATTGTGGCGTGGCGGGAATTCGCCGACGCCCATGGCGTCGCCGTCCTGGCCGAGCTTGACTCGGTTTTGGTCGGTACGTGCCAACTTTACCCGACCATGGACGACGGTGTCGTGCGTGGTCGGATCAGTGGTCTCGAACGGGGGCAGACCATCGAGTCGGTCACTCTCGATGCGGTCGTGGCTCGCCTCCGCGAAATTATCCGCGCCAACAGCACGGATATGACAGAAGGCGAACTCATCGCCAACATCAATGTGGCGTCGCTTCTGGCGCGTATCGGTGTTGACGACGCACACGATCCCTTCTTGGGTGTTCGACCGGAACATCTTCGACCGGCGCTCGCGCTTGCTCGCGCGGCTGCGAAGCTTGAGGTCGTGCGGGTGTACAACGCCCGCGCGGCGATTTTGGCTTCGGCCTACGCGGCGCATCTGCCGGGAGTGATCGAGCTTTACGACGTCTCGAAAGGGTATGTTCGCATCCCCGAAGTGACGCCGGAAGGTTCGGGATCCTGCCTTGGGATCGAGTGGGAAGTGCTGCCGCTTCCCGAGTACACCGTGGTGAAGTGGCGGAATACCCGCTTTATTACCACGGAAGACCTCGGGCTGCTTGTCCCGCCGGTTGTCGACATCACAAAGCCGGTCGTCGTTGTAAATGACGGTCCGCCGATGTGGCTCCATGCCACTCTCGTCCGTACCTACGCGCGGGCGGGGGTGCCGTGGGTCGGCCAGTTCTGGCCGGTCGAGTCGGGGCGGGCGCAAGCGCACCTCGACGGTCGCCAGTGGGATGAGGTCCACCCCTTCGCCGGTCCGGCGGTCGTCGTCGCTGGGCCCGACGAGAAGATCGGCGAGATGTTCCCCATCTCGTTTGATCTCTTGCGGTGGGGGACGCCGATCCTTGGTCGTCTTGCCTCGGGCGAGCCGGTCATCGACCGGGCAGACTCGCACGCGGCGGGGCATATCGGGGTGGACGCGATCCTCGCGGAACTGCTGTCGCGTATCCCGTCGCAGGGACGCAAGGAGTTCTGCGAGCAGGTCGACTTCGGGCGGGAAGTCGGGATGACGATCTGTGTCCCTACGACCGGTGACGGGAAGGGGGACCTGATTGTCTACGCCAAGCGCCCCAACCGGCGCGGGCATACCCGCTTCGTGAAAGGTCGCGAGGCGGTGCCGACCCGCTCGGCCGTCGCCTGCCTCAAGCGGACGACGGGCGGGGCGTACCTCCTCATGACTGCCTTCCTCGGCAGCCGGGCTCCGGCCGAGCCGTGGGACCGGCGGTGGGCGACGAAGGAGTCGCTGCCGTTTTGGTCTTCCCACGCGCTTTTGTGGGGGGTCGAGGAAGTGGCGGCGGATACCGAAACGACGCAGTGTCCGTGGTGAAAACAGGCGGGGCGATCGAGAGATCGCCCCGCCAAAACTATTTGTTCTTTGGTTTACGGTAAGTCGAAACTTTTATTTGGTGGTACCAGGTCGAAGGTTTCGCTTTTTCTTGTGTAGATAAGTCTCCCTGATTTGTCTACACAAGCTGAAAGTTAACCACATAAGGATTCGTTACTCTCTCCGAACCCTGGTTAACGAGCTTCATAACAGAAATATTCTGGGATGAAACTCGGTAATCAGGAAACAAGAAGGAGAAGACAACATGAACGATATCATCGCCCAGGCGCTCACGTTTGCGGGCGTCCGTCATGCCGGGCAAATGCGTCCCGGCGATGAGTCTCAGATCGAGCATGTGCAACGCGTGGCCCTGCGGGCCACGCAGTTTGTACTCGATGGCGAGGTGACACTCGCTGATGCGGGTGACGTAATCGTTGTGGCCCTCTTGCACGACGTGCTCGAGGATACGGATACGACCGACGCCGAACTCGCCCTCCACTTCGGCGAGCGGGTGGCGCGGCTCGTCCGCGCCGTCAGCCACGAGGAGGAGGAAGAACCGGACTCGGTCTACCTCCGTCGCGTGGCGGCGGGTGGATCGCTCGCGGTCGTCGTGAAGCGGTCTGACCGCTTGGACAATCTCAACACCCTGCGACATGCACCGGCCGGATTTCGGGAGCGGAAGCTTGCCGAAGTCCGGGCAGCCTTGCCGCTATGGTATGAGATTGACCCGATCGGCGCGCCTCTCATCGAGGCACTTCTGGTGGAGGTCGAACGTGAAGCGGACACTCTTTGAACTTCAACTGCGGGCGGGGATACTCTCGAGTGTGAGTGAGGAATTGCGCGAGCAGTGCCTTTCGATCGCTCGGGACAAATCCCCGTCCGCGAGTTTCGATCTGGCAACTATCGCGGCAACGCAACATGGTGTCAGAGGGATGGATGCCATTGCGGTAGCGAAAGCGACGCGGTGGCTCGCAGTGATCCGGCGGGATCATGGCGAAGCAACGTTCAACGAGGCGGTCGCGCGTCTCGCAAACATGCCCACGACCTAGGGTCACGGGCAAGAAAGGATACGAAATGAAGAAGGAAGATCTCGGTCTCGCCCTCCTCCTCGCCCCGCAAGTTGCGGCCTTGGGGGCGGACGTGCTCATGCGGAACATTGGGCGGGAGGACATCGTGCGGTGCACGCTTCTCTCGCTCGTCGCCGGGCATCCGGCGTTCTTCCTCGGTACACCCGGGGTGAACAAGACTGGGACAGTACAGTCGATCGCGAAGACGATTGACAACGCTATCTTCTACGAGGAGCTCATGCCGGCAATCGTTTCGCCGGAGCAGCTGATCGTGGAAGAGACCATGATCGAGGAGTCGACGGATGCGGCAGGACGCAAGTCCATCCGTACCCGTGATACCCTCGGTCGCGCCGCGGCCGCTCATATCGTCTTCGCGGACGAGATCTGGAAAGCGGAACCTCGCGTGCTCCAGACCCTCATCGACCTCTCGAAGGGCGACGGTATCAGGCACGAGGGGCGGCTGGTGCCGACCCCGCTCCTTTCTTTCCTCGCAGCCAGCAATGAGCTGCCGGATCCGGAGGGGAATTTGGGCGCCATGTGGTCACGCATGACCATTCGCGCCCAAGTGGGATCGCTGTCGCGGACGGGGAAGATGGCACTTGTCAAAGCGCGTCTTGCTCGCGACCAGAAGAAGACGACCACCTCGGCGACGAAGTTGTCACTGGGCGACGTCGAACTGCTGCGCACTGCGCGGCCGTTCGTCACTGTCCCTAACGACATCGTCAACCTCGTGCTCGAAATCTACCAAGAGCTCACGAGCACGGACGAGGCCGAGTTCGCCTGGCTTTGGGCTGACGATCGGCGTTTCGGTCGGGTCTTTGATATCATGCAGGCTTCGGCCTTGCTTGATGGACGGGACACGGTCGGGAAGGTCGACGTTCGTGTTCTCGAGTATATGCTGTGGGACACCCCCGAGCAGATCTCGACGGTGCGGGCGAAGATCGCGCCGTACGTGCGGACGCCTTTGGGCGACGCACAGGAACTGGTCGACGCACTCTTGGCCTCTGGTGGACAAGTGCAGCGGGCTAAGGACGGTGATCGAACGGCTCTGGTGCCGGCATTGACCCAGATCGAAGAAGCCGAGTCGGCGCTCGCAGAGCTCTCGAGCGAAGCGAGCGGCAACGAGAAAGGCGAAATCGCCAAGCTCATTTCCGAGCTTGGCGAAGTGAAAAAGGACATCGCACAAGGCGCAATCCGTGTTCGCAGATGAAGGAATAAGGTGAATGGCTAACGCAATTGACCGTGCCAAAGTACAGGCACAAATGGTGACTGATGCGGATGCGTTCACCACGCTTCGCTATCTGCGTCACCGCGAGAGCGCTCCGGCCGTTTCGGAACTCGAGACGGTCGGGGCAGAAAAACTACCCGGCATGCCGGCGGTCCTCGCGGACGTCTACCATGCACTGTGGGCAGAAGCACCCAGGGTGCGGGATGATGTCCCAAATGACCGCCAGTATGTGGCGGAGGTGCTGCGGGGGGCGATGGCAACATCGGCCTATGAGGAGCTGCACGCTATGACGCAGCTCTCGGATCTCAGGTCCCTCCTAGGGACGCTTACAATGGGTGAGTCCATCGTTGAGCGGATTCCGAAGAAGGACAAAGAGAAGCTCGAGGAGTCGGCCAAGGCGGCGGCGAATGCACAAGCTGCTGAGGCGGAAGCCGAAGCAGCCGAAGCAGGCGCCAACACAATGGCTGACTTGGCCGGACAGCCAGGAAGCGGAGTGATGGCGAGTGAAGCCGCCGCCGCGCAAGCGGCGGCGGCGGAAGCTCGGGCGAAGGCTGATGCGGCGCGAGCGCAAGCGAGCGCAGCAACGGAGGCACTCTTCGGGCAACCGGGCAGTGCGGAAGCGCAGGCGAAGCTCGAAGAGCTGCGCCGGATTGGTCTCGCGGCCGTCAAGGACGCACAGACGGCTGTCGAGGAAGTCTCTGAAACTCTCCAGCAATGGGGATTTGAAGAGGGTGAACTGACCGCCGGTGGCGCAGCTGAAGCACTTGCGACCTTGGAAAAGATCCGGAATAACCGGACCTTCAAGGATTTTGCGAAACTCCTTGGGCGGGTCAAGCGGATTGCCGCTAAGAAAGCGCGCTCCAAAGACCAGTCCGATGGGCTACGGGTCACACGACTCGAAGCTGGGCGGGACATCCGTCGGGCGACCAATCGCGAATTGGTGGCGCTGGTAACGCCCGCCCTTCGGACCCAAGCACTTACCCGCTGGGCCCGAGGGGAACTGCAGCTGCGTGGTCTCGAGCAGAAGCAGAAGAAGGGTGAGGGGCCGGTCGTGGTCTGCGAAGACTCTTCTGGCTCGATGGACGGAGCGAAGCAACAGTGGGCAAAAGCGACCGTGCTTGCGCTCGCCCACTACGCGAAGCTCCGGAAACGGTCGTTTGTGTGGATCATGTTTGACGGCGCTATCCAGCGCTCGAAGCTGTATCCTCACGGACGGCTGTCGCCGAAGGACGTGCTGGAGATCGCTCAGGCACGTTCGGGGGGTGGTACGCAGTTCGAGCCACCCCTCAAAGAAGCCCTGCGGTATGTTCGTGACGAAGGCCTGAAGAAAGCCGATGTCGCGTTTATCACCGATGGGGACGCGTACCTCAACGACGCTTTTTTGGTGGAATTCAATGCTGCTCGGAAGGTGCTCGAGGTAAATGTGTTCAGCGTCCTTGCGGACGTGGGGCACACAAGCGATCTAACGGTGTCACGGTTTTCGGACTCGGTGCTTCGTGTATCGAAGTTCGGAGACGGTGATGCGGAGTCGGTTATCAGACAACTGTGACTGCTATGTTCTTTGGTGGTTTGATCTCGCGCGCTCTCGGTGGTACCGGTGCGCGCGAGGTCTCTTTTATTAGGCGTCCCAATCCCGGGGCGTCTATAGAAGAGGAGGTCGACATGACCGAAGGTAATACCAAGGTTATGACCCTTCTCGCCGAGAAGGGAAAGAAGTGGGAGGAGACGCAAGAATGCATCGCCTCCCACGAAGGGAGCATCGTTTTCCTGCCCCGTGACGTGCGGGCGGGAGACGTTGTGCGCGTCAAGCTTCTTCCGATCGAGGGAAAGATTGACGCACGCGGCAAGGTGATGTACCGCGCTGCCCACTCACCTATACCGCTTGATGCGGATACGTTGCGGTGGATTTCAACTGAGGCAAAGTTGCTGCGCAGTTGCCAGGTCTATGACCGGGCGACCGCCATGACCTTGCTGCGGGCGCAGTACGGCGTGACGATGCCGGCGTGGGAGAAATTCCAGCACTATTACTTCGAGGAATCGGGGTGGGTGTTTGGGACCAATCTCTCGTCGGCGACACTGTTCGTACTCGAGCAACTTTCGTCATTGCCTGCAACGGCATGGACGGAACCCCTCCTCTGGCTCATCGACAATCAGTTTCGTACCTTGCGCGAGCAGGGGAAAGAACTGTCGTGGCAGACTATGATTCCACAAATCTCGGATGAATGGGTGGGTCGGGTGGTGGCGAAGGCGGTAGCACAAGAGCAAGTTATTTCGACCGCGCTCGTTAGTGTCGAGAAGGGTAAGGTGAAAATCCCTGCCCTGCTTGATGCTTTGTGGGCGAAGGCACAGTGGCCGACCTTGCCCTTGCCAGCGGTGCTCGACGGTGGCGACTGGCCAGAGCTGATGACGCACCAGTACGGGATTGACCCGAATGGTGAGAAACTTGTCGGCTACGGGGTTTGTGTCCTCAAGGACGTCGTGCCCTTCGCCGACTGGACCTGGCATCGAAATGCTACCGAAGCCGAGACTGCACAAGCGGTGGCAAGGACACAGTACGCGGAGTGGCAACGTGATGTCATGACGAAGCGAACTGAAGTAATCAGTGCCTTCGAGCGACTTCGCGACCGTCGCTCTACGGTAGGGTTGGCCACTCCAGCTTCGCTTGGTCTTTGGTACTACGAATTCTCAAACTTCCAATCAAGAAGAAGCTTCAAGGAGACAAGTGCCGAGCAAGTCGAGATGGAGACGGTTGAAGCGGAAGAGCGTATAAAACGCCTCGCCGAGAGGGAGCGGCGTATCGCTGAGGAAACAGCTTTGGCTAAAGCGTTGGCGGACGCAAAAGCAAAAGCGGATATTGAGGCAGCTGAGCACCAAGCGAGCGAAAGGAGTGAACAGCTTCGCTTGGCAAAAGCTCGACTCCAGCGTCTGAATGAAAGGCGGAAACGAGTGGGCTGGGAGCCTATCACCTCGAACGGTGAGTATCTCTTAGTTGCTAAATCGTGGCAGGACGCTCTGGAATCGATCACGTTTGAATCCTTGGAGCAAGAAGTGCAACAGGAAGAAAAACGTCTCGAGAATGAGCGTCAAACGGCTGAGCAAGCTGCCTCGCAAGCTATCGCCAGTCCTGATATGCTACGGCGTCTGCTGGGTGAGCGGTTTAAAGTGAAGTAAAGTGTCTCGAGGGTGCGAAAGCTACCTCAGGTAAAATCCTAGATCGGTTTCTAGGGGTGGTTGAGCGACACCATGGTTCAAGTCGCTCACTTTTTTCGATTCGTCACACTCGGCAATGGTGCTAAGACAGGTGGTGGGTCGATAGAGTGTAAGAACTAAACAGAAATTATTTAAATTAATGCCAAATAAGCAACAAAAAGTAAACGTCTAAGATTCTTGATCGTTCGTAAGAATGTCGTTCTTAGAATATCAGTTGGAGTTCAGGAATGACCCTCCCTTATGAGAGAAATTCGTGATTTGCAACTGGTTTCAACGATGGAATCAGAGAAAGAAGACTGTGATGGATCATATGAGAGACGATGATTTTGTCAATTCACTCTGGTACAGAGTAAGGAGTGAATGGGTGGAATACCACCAAAGAGAGGGGGATCAAGAAAACGCCTACGAGATTGCAGAAGAAGAGGCTGATCAGGCGGCAGCCAAAGCTGCCGAAAAGATCAGCCGGGCCCGAGCGGCTGGCTTTACGGGCTCACCTTATGAGGCCTACTGGGTCTGGAAAGCAGATTAAGGCGGCCACGGGCAAAAACCCTGCAATGATTCGCGGTGTGGTTGGGCGATACCACGGTACAAATCGCCCACTTTTTTCGATTCGTCACACTTGGCAATGGTGCTAAGGCAGGTGATGGGTCGATAGAGTAGAAAGGAAAATATGTTAGACGAAGCGCATCACGGTGGCGATGGGGGCGATAGCACCCCAGAGCATATCTATCTGCGGATAGATATCGAGCCTTGGGCTTGGGCAGAGATGCCTGAGGACGTTGAATGTCCTAGGCTGATCGCATATTGAAATGGGGAGGAAGACAGAGAAGTAGTTCTCTCCAAACCAAAGCGGTGTAGCACCCTACCAGAAAGTGGGTGTCTTGAAACTGGGGAGTATCAAATGACCAGATTTGCTCAATTAACACCCAACGCGCTGTTGGGAGAAAATGAGTTTTTGGCCTATCTGGCCGATTCTCGAGTGGAGATAACTTATCCAGAGAAAGGAATATTTCTGTGCAGAACTCACACAACTCGCCCTGAGTCGGCGAGAAAGTATGGAAATATGTTGTCGAAAGAAGGTTTGATGATTCCAAATCTGGCGCCAGAGGAGCTAGATAACCTCTTTACAGAGGTGGCGTTTCGTCTCCTTGACGAGCTGGATGAACACGACTACGAAACCTGTTACGCCAGGACAAAACTGGCAGACAAGAGGTTGACGTATGTAGTCGTAATACGTCACGTAATTAAAGAGTGTTTGAAACTGAGAGGACAAATCCTCAAAATCGAGGAACGGCGATTGTTAATAGATCGTCTAAAACAAAAAGCGAAAGAAGAAGACATACCTTTCACTGTGAGGGCCCTGTTCGGGTTTCAACCGCATGAAGAGTTGTCGTGCTACCCGCCCGAAAAGGGGGCACAAGTCTTCATTAAAGATTCAGGATTGTACCTGACAAGAGAAAATCTTGTGTCTGTCGAGGAACTGATGGATAGCCGAATTGCATACAAGCGAGGAGAGAAAAAATATTACAAGGATTTGAAACAAAGATTTGTAAAATCATTGAATGTCTCTGACGGCTGGCTGCGTGCCCGTTTTGATGTGCGATTGAAGCTTATAGATCAAAGCGGAGATGGCTATTCCCAAGCCTACCGTCGCGAGCGTTTCGGTGGAAGTGGGTTTGTATACAGTGACAAGCGTAAGGTAGAGATTTCGTTTCCGGTAGCAGGTTCACCTGCACTGGAAACGGGTTCATCGACAAGGGTCGGCGATAGCTCGTGCACATTATACGACAGTGATTCCCAAACGACAAGAATGTTCATCGAGGCGATAGAGGAAGTCCTAGAAAGTCAGAGAGAGGAAGTAAAATTTTGGTTTGAAGATTTAGACGGAAAAGAGCTTGCTCCACAGAAGGTGTTCGAACTCTGGAGCATTTTGAAGGTTTTCCCAAAACAATACTTTCCTCAAATTAAAGAGGAATAAGGGAGCAACCTCAAGATAAGTGGTTTTGGACGATACCATAATATAAATCGCCCACTTTTTTCGATTCGTCACACTTGGCAATGGTGCCAAGACAAGTGGTGGGTCGATAGAGTGAAATTTGCGCCAAGGTGGTGCACCCGCGCCTCGGGGTTCTGGGGTGGGAGAAGTAAAATGAAAGACGTGTTCGAACAGTTGAGGAAAGAGGTTCTGGCGTATCGGCGCCAGGAATATCCCAGACTCGATGAGTCCAGGATTGTCAGCGGAACGGACGAGTTCATCCGTCTCGTGCGGGAGGCAATGAAAAGCCTTGCGCCAATCACGTCACCGAGGCCGGTCGCGCACGAGCTCCCTGTTGAGCTTGCCCGCGACCCGCGTTTTGCGCAGGTCACAGAGCGTCTTTTCGCCAGTGCGGCGAAGGATGCCACCGATCGTGCGCAGCGAGTCGCGATGATCGAACGGAACCGTGAGGAGCGTTTTCGTGCATTCTTCTCGGATACAGGCGTATCCGAGATAACGATCGACGCCCTCATCGCGAGGGCGAAGCACGACGGCGGATACTGATCTTGGACGAGGCGGATGTGCTTGCACATCCGCCTCGTCCTCACTACACAAAAGATATACGGATGGTGTCTACTCTCTCCACCAGCTCTATGTCTTTTGTGTAGTGAGGGTGGTTGTTTTTTTAGGCAAATGACAAGTGTCTTATTGGCCCAAATAGCTAGTCGGGTTGTTATAATTAATTCTAATGATTGAGACGGTTCGTCTGTTGGTTTTGGGTGTTTTGTCGGCCGCGACGGTGTTTGTGACGTTGACCACTACCTCTCAGCACCATAGCGCGTACCTTCGGGTCACCTTTTTAAATATTGGACAAGGTGACGCCATTTTGATCGAGACGCCAGATGGAATCCAAACTTTGGTTGATGGGGGACGAGATAGTATGGTGTTGCGTGAGCTCGGGGCTACTTTGGGTGGCTTTGACCGTGAGCTTGATTTGGTCGTCGGCACACATCCTGATTTGGACCATATTGGTGGTCTCATTGATGTGTTTGATCGTTATGAGGTGAAGTCTGTGATGACTACCGAAAACCAGGGTGAAACAGAAGCGGCTGCTACCTATCGCGCAGCTTTAGAAGGGGAGACGGTCAATATCCTATGGGCAAGAGCGGGACAAGTTTACCAATTGGGAGCCTCCACGACTATGACGATTTTGTCGCCCAGTCGCAATCCTGCGCTGTTAGAAAGCAATACGGCTTCAATTGTCATGAAGATTACGTATGGAGAAATAGATTTTATGTTAACGGGTGATGCGCCGGCTAGTATTGAAAATTATCTCACTACCACTTACGGCCCTACTGTTTTAGCGAGTGAGGTATTAAAACTTGGTCATCATGGTTCAAAAACTTCCAGTAGTGAATTTTTTCTACAAGCAGTGCAACCGCAGTACGCGGTAGTCTCGGCTGGTCGCGATAATGATTATGGTCATCCGCATGGTGAAGTTATAGATCGTGTGCAAGATTTGGGAATAATAATCAAGTCAACTGCCAGTGACGGGCGGGTTACCTTTGCCAGTGATGG
>JACCDV010204342.1_pt1 | contig 12838 bp, 5 predicted proteins | sample 7446131 | NCBI WGS metagenome assembly JACCDV01 (sample SAMN15323448, study PRJNA562643) | freshwater metagenome | isolation source: river surface water | place: USA:Blue River Watershed | collected 2017-08-17 | reverse complement strand
GTCATTATGAAGCAATTTTCTATCAAGTAGGCTTTGCTAGGTTTGCATTTTTATAGCTCCTTTATTTGAATTATTGCTTTGCATTGGAAGCTTAATACATTTCTAATATGTTTGGGCATTTTATTATGAAAATCGCCTTTTCATTGAAGAATTAATTTACCTAAATATGATAATAATAAGTAATAAAATACACACTTATGGATGACAGTTTTGAATTTAATGACCCGAAAATCTATTTATTTGGACTTAATTAATATTATAATTGGATCATTAAAAAGAATGAGTCAGCTGATGCTAAGAATAAGAAGGATTTAACGCAGTGCAGCAGATTGGTTTAAGAAGGTCAACCCTCGTCTTGACTACTTTATTGACAAGTACCATGTTGTCAAAGTGGGCTGCGCGATTGGCATACGTAACATTAAGAATTATAAAGTAATTAATAGCTACTTGATTTACGATGGAATGATGAACGTGATTGTCCTAAGGAAAGTGAAGCAAGAAGTCTAAGCTAAGAGAAATCTTTTTTACAAGCGAGTAGAAGTGAAAAGAGAAGAAGTTCTCGCCCTCATGAGGGAACTGGAAAAATAGAACTTGTTGCCAGCTTAATAAGGAAGAACCGCATTGGTCTGAACTCATTATTATTTCTTATTTGAAGCTATTGATATTTTATGAGAAGATAAATAAGCACGTAATAGAATTTGTAGACAAAAATAAATCAATGCAAGGAGCTTGTCATCCAGTCGATCGATAAGAACATGCATCACAAATATTTCTTCAAATACTTATCATAGCAAAACCTGTAGAAGAAAGTTAACTTTCGTGTTAACTATCATGATGGAGTCATTAAATTGTTTTTTAATAGCCACGATGAAGCTATCAAGTTCTATGAGGATAGAAACTTTGCAGACGTAGTAATGAGTAGAAGACTAAACATATATTTGAGTCTTTCTGTTGAAGAGTAGGAAATAAAAAGATATTTTTTAAAAGGAGTCAATGAATAAAATATAAGAAGCGTATTTGAATCATGCAGAAAATATGGATTCACAAGACTCAATTTAATGTATTTACCTAATTCAAAGATGAAGGATACTGCTATACTTTGCTACTTAAGACTTAAACATCTTGATGATGACTAATTTAAAGCTCTATTCTAAAAACTTAAATCCAAACAGGTGACCCTCAGAGTATATAAAGAAAAGTCAAATCTATCAAGATTAAAAAATGAAGGGGAAAATTCACACATAAAGTAATCGTCACTCAAGTATTAATAAAAAGAAACAGAAATAAATTCAAAGAGCAAGCCTGTATAAAACTTTGGCAATCAACCAGTTGTTTTAACTTTAGTCACATTACACAATGAAGATTAAAAGATAACGAAAAGTTCTGAGAAGGAACTGATCACTGCTTTATAAATAAATCTTGATAAACGGCTACAAAACGTCTATATTGACCGAATTTCAGTCCCCACCATAAATCCTAAAATAAATAAGATTATTCTTAGTCGATAAATCGAGTTTTAATCGTATCCCCAGGCATAGTAAGCTTTGGGCAGGATGGCCAATATTTATATGCAATAGAATTTCAAAGCAATTATTTACTTGTACCATCCGCAGGATACTTCAACCTTGATTGCACTTAACTCTTAAACATTCTGTGTAAAAGCCAAAGAAGAAAAATGTGTTGTGTTTTAAAGGACCTAAAAGTAAGATAAAATAATAAAATTACTATAGATAAAATACAAAGAACTTGACGGTTGCTTATTCTAAAAAAGCAGGGTGAAAATTAGTATGTACAAATGCTCTTAGATATAATTGTTTGGGCTTCCGATTGATTATCCAAAATGATGAGAATGATATAGATTCATTCATTTACTGTTTACAATTTTATAAGTTATTGATCTAAAGAGAAATGAGAGGAAGCTGGCTAAAATGTCATATAGATACGATACAACAGTTCCTCCTTAGCCGCCCAAAAAAGCATTATGTGCTTTTTTCCTATATCGCATTGACATTTATTAATAAATCAAGCTCGAACATCCCAACCTGAGAATCACCTAAATTACAAGGATCATTGGAGATATGTGGAAGTACTTAGATCCCAAGCTAAAATAACGCTATGAGCAGGAATATGAGATCAATAAAAAGCAGGTAGCTGCGGAGAGAAGCAAATATGAAAATGAGTATGGCAGGCAAGCCAGGTCCAGAAAAAGCAGAAAAGTAAAAAGAGCTATGGTGCAAATACGTCGATACTTTGACCACCGTGATCTATTGTGATTAGTCTTCAATTTATCATCTTTATTCATATGGTAGAGTATAATCTAACAATATCTAACAATCAGCACTCTTGACCAACAAGATACACAGTTCTATTTTGTAGTGCTTGCACTTTTCTATTATTGTAATGCCCATGTCCAACTTATGAAACTAAATCTTGCATGCTTTCCTCCTTTATCAATATTGGTTCCATTTGGACAAACCAATTCACAGCTTATAAACAAGGTGGTGTTGTCAATGATCCTCGATAATGGAAGGCAGACTTGTCAGTTAATGAGAAGGGAAAGAGATGCGAAAAAGAAGTATGCGAGTTTATCTTCACTCTATCGAAGATATCGTTTTCTAAGGTTTTGTCTACTTAGAAAAATATCCCAATGACTAAAAATTCTTTTATCTTCGGATTGTCAAGGATATGGACGAAGTGAATTTATAAAGGGTATTTTTGGCCATTGACAGTATGCTCTGAGGGTTGATGTAAATGGAATTGTGCCAATTTAAAGATATAGTCATCAGTCTCATTAGAATAACGAACCCATGAATTTTTGTTTGCAGCAGTTTTGAGATCTTAATAAGACGAGGCTCCAAACCTCATATATGGATTTTACCAATAGACTTTATACTTTTTGTTGGTTGGGCAGACATTGATGTATTGCGAGCATGGAATGTCAATGGGTGATTGGCTTTTGCCAACATTGCAATCCCCCGTCCAGGTGGACTGGTTTTAATAATCTATGTTGGAGCATACTAGAGCAATAAAGTGAAATATGAAAAGGAAGCAACTAGCTTTCATAGAATTGAGTATAATTTAAAAAATAATGTAAAGCATTTGAATTCAATATCAGATAATCCTTACAGCTACAATAACATGATAAGTATTTTAGAGAAAAATACTTCCACCCAACATGTAAAAATCTATTTATCGGCTCGAAAACTTTTATGATGCAAATGAAGAAAACTAAGAATTTTTGAGTATTTAGTATTCTTGAACAAAATTGTTGAAAAAGAATGATATAATTATGAAATAGATAAGATTAACAAATCTTTAGACTTTAATCTTTCATCTTCTAATCAATTTGCATTACCTATTAACTACCTGGAAGCACATATTATACTTTTCGAAGACTATCCTCTGTTGAGAATTATAGTGAGGAATCTCAAGGTTATTGGTGAAGGTTCCTAATATTGCCAATCTACGGTCATTAGCCGAAAATGTTTCTGAGACTTACCAATCATTTTCTTTCACATTATATGTCACGATAAATAAATATTTGTCAATTTACTTTACTTGTTTGATTTTACCCTTACACCAAACATAAAAACAATTCCTTACGTCGATTATTTCTCCTTTTCGTAGCATTTAAGGTTTTAGAAATCTAAATTTAGATCGATACTGGTCTCTTCTTATTTGAAAACTATTTAACTGTTAGTTATCAAATTCTTCGATATGTTGATGAATGAGATTGTCAAGAGCTATATTGCTATACAATCTTGACCTCCAAAGCCTTTTCTAGCAGACTGGGCATTGATTGATGAAGAGAAGGTAGTTATCAATGCATTATTGACAAAAAACATGATGACAGCGAGTTTAGGTTGCAAAGCACAAGTATTCTCTGCAATGCTGACATAGAATTTGAATATCAGCAACCGGATCTTTTTTCCTACTTATTTTTTCTTCCATAAGTCATATCCAAAAGACTATATTAGGCATATAAATCTATTATCTATAGAAACATATGCTATTTAGATTCTCTTTGATTGTTGCTAATAATTTGCTAATAATTTTGATATAGCCAAATTTGTGTTTAAGAATCACTTTTTGACGCTCTTGTATGGTTGTACAGTTAACACCCCATTCTTTATCTTGTGCCCATTCAAATTTCTAATCGCATTTTGAACTGCCTCCGTTTGATGGTATTAGACAATGGCTGTAGTTAAGCTTCTTCCGAAGTTATCCACTTCGATCAAACATTTCTCCATAGATCCTTCAGCTGCAAATAATTTCTATATTAGCAAATACATACGAATAAATCTTCATTAGTAAACTAAGGGCTTATGCCTAATACTTTCAGAGTCCTCAGTTATCTTTATCTTCTTTATTGTTGGTTGTTTTATTGTTGAGCCTTCTTAGCTTAGTTTGTATTTTCTCTTTGTTTTACTTAGGGTCTTTGAGGCTTTCCTTAAAACTGCTTTCGAATGGGCTTATTTTTGAAAGATGGATGGTTTCCCTTTCCTGAAGACTGCCGATCATTCCTATCATTATGATTTTTATTAGGAAAATGATTGGGCTTATTGAAAGTAGGCTTGCTTTTCTAAATAGTCTTATAAGATACTTGCACCTTATTTGGCTTGCTTTTCTCTTTATCTTTCTTAATGAGGTCGTCAAGTGAAACGTCAGCCATACTCTTTTAAATTAAATCAAATTTATATTTAAAGTATTAGATTGAACATATCAATCAATTATTAAGTAAATGAAAAATGATTGCTTTTGATTTTTACTAGGGGCTTGTTTTGTTGCTTTTAGATTTCACCTTTCTTTTATCTCCTGATTTAGTCTCTTTTTCCTTTGTAATCTTTGTGGCGATTTGTTAGCCCTATTGAAAAGTTCCTCTGAATATCATACCGTAGCTCCATCTATATCTCCCTTTCCCGCATTTTTTATTACTTAGCACTCTCCCTCATAGTAATCATTTGTTTAGACTTCCATATCCTTTGCCATACATTTTTCCTTTCTTAAAGCTGCCTAGATAAATAGACCTATCTCTCCAACAATACATTCCCTAACCTTACGAATTCCCTGAATTCTCCTTTATAATAATCTCCATTCTTAACATTTACGAAATCTTTCATTATTTCATTTACTGTACCTTTGTTATAATTAACGATGAGTTTATAAAGTAGATACGACAACTGCTTAGCGAATATACTCTCTTTATGCTCATCAACTATCATTACAGCTCTTTCCAAAAGTAAGTTTACACCGATTCAGAATCTTTTGATTTAGATAAGTTTTGCCTTCAATTCGTCAAATACTTCAATCAAATGGCCGATATCGAGCAGCATTTTTCATCCAAAACAAAAAGATTGTCAAACTAAATTGCAAAGCTTAAGTCTTTCCTCTAGAAAAAATAGGTATCTACAAACTCAGCAGTTTCTCTAAGTATGCAAGCACAGCAACAATATATCAATTGCAGTAGAGCTACTCTAAAATTAAAGATATCTGGATATCCTTTAAATTAATCAAGCTAGCTAAAACAAATTGAGGAAGTCGAATAGGAGAGTTCAGGGATTAAGCAAAATTTTTAAAAGCAAATTTTATCTCGATAAATATAGTAAAATAATCGACCAGCAACAAGTATATCGATCAAAAAGCACAAGAGAAAACTTAAAACTGTTGATTTATAATCACTAAATGACCCAGATTGCAGGTTTAATACTTGTGAACAAAATAAATAACCTTCTTAGATGGCTTTAACTGGCAGGACCTCGCTTTACTAATAACTCAAAAGATTGAAAAAATAAAGCCAATCATGTATAAAAACTAGTCGATACAAATGGAATCATAAAATAAAACGTTTAATCTGATTCATTTTTATCTCCCTTCCGAATGTTATTTTATTTATGAAGAATTAATATTAAAATGAAGATCGAATTTCACCTTGGGGGTTCGAATAACATATCCCAAACAACATTCTTATACAGTTCCAAGCTCATAAGAAAAGCCCAAAGCAATCAACCTACACTGACAGAAAAAATAATCAGTTAGCAAATAAATTCAATCGCTTTATTTAAAAGCGCCAACTTAGAAATTCATAAAAAATGGCTTAGAAGTTATCGGAATAAAGAATGATAGCGAATAGTACAAATACAAAGAAGATGCAAATAACTAATATATAGCCACCTGAAGGATATATGAATGAAACCTTTAGGCTAAGCGAAATGTTTCCAAGCTTTAGTCTCAATAAAATGTAAAAAGAGCTCACTTTTTATAAAAAGAAACATTACAGCATTCAAAAGCCTGAGTCCAAACCTTAAACATTAAAAATGCTGCCTATAAGATATTCTTTCGGATCAACTGATGAATAGAATTCTCAGTAATTAGGAAGGTATTTGACGATGGGAAGAATTACTTATCATCTTTCAACAATCCACAAATCTTTCAGGGATCAAGCAACAAAAAGTTCTATCTGCAAGAAATCATTAGAGTAAAGACAAATATCTACCTCCAATTAATGCAATCAATCTAAACTCAAAACGACTAAGAAATCGAAGAGATACGAAGACATAATTTAATTTTTATAGAGAAAGAAAGGAAATACAAAATTAGAGAGGCACAAAACAGAGGGACCAATTTAAATAGATAAATGCCTTAAATCTAAAAAATAGATTTGCTGTAACTTGCCCAAAATACAATTCATATAGATTTCTCAATGATGAAAGTAGACAAATCAAAGATAAGGGTATCTATTCGATTTTGATTTGGTAGACATCGAATTAATTATTTTACGATTATGATTATACATGCTTGCTTTAAAGTTGTTGTTTTAAAGATATGGAGTGTTGCCATAATCTTTGCCTTTCAACTATTCTACTTAGTGAAGCTTGTCTTTGTAGATTTAATTGAGTTTTTTGAGTTTCTTCAAAGGAGAACTATTAACCTATGGAGATGTTCTAAGCTACAATTACTGAAGGTTACTCATATCTTCGTCTACGATCCTTGAACTTTAAGACTCAAATTCAGTTAGAGATTTCTTTACCTTGCCCTAAAATTGAATGTTGTGATCATTTATATTTGGTTAAGACTGATGATGTAAAAAGGGCTATTACTACAATTTTTTAATAGTCATTAGTTCTTTAGAGAAAGCATTTGAATTTAATCTATTTATAGGACTGCTAATTTAGTTTTAGACACTTTATCTTTAGTTTTATTGCTTTTTTAATGGAATTTACTTCACTTATTTTTGAGTTCTGTTTTAAGTTGAATTAAATATTTTAAGTTTGTGTGTTAGATCTTTTCGAGGTGTAGAAAATTCATAAGCACTATCTTTTTTAGCAGTATCTTAGAATATTTTCTTTTTTTCCTTCTTCAATGGTGAAATGAGAATTTTTTATTATTACTACTTTTATTGTTATGTATGAACTTACTTAATAGTCTTTTCACAGCTTTAATCCTCTTCAGCGATCGGAACATTGATTATCTATTTGGGTTATTAGACGATTTTAATGGTTTATATTTCAGATGGAAGCAAATTCAAAGGTTTTATATAGTCTTTCGGCCTGCTTAAAAGCATATTGATTCTATCGATTTGATCAATATACTTTTTGGCTTTTTATCTTTATTCAGATTCAGGTGCATCTTTGTGCTATTTAAAACGGCTGCTTAAATATTAAACTTTCTTTTCTGAAGACCGAGACAAAGGTTCACCAATCACTATTGATTAATTTCTACTATTACTTTTAAGTGGTGATGCTTCACTAATACTTTTTTCTTATTGTTTTGGATTGATTTTCTTTATAGATAATGAATGCGATTAGAAAGACCTTGACCTTTATAATAAGTTAGCATCTTTTATAAAGCCAGATAGTATTGACTTAAGCATACCCTCATTTATCAAAGCCTTCATGCTATCCATATATGGCGTTGATGGATCTTCAAGCATTTTATTCTTAAATGTGAATTAATGAGTGTTGGAAGTATTGTAAACTTGCCCAATTTTCGTGGGACTCACCGATTTGGATCCTGCATCGTCAAATATTTAAAACTGCTTTATGGCTTCCAATTAATCGAAGACAACAGCAAGCCCATTTTAGAATCCGAAGCGGAATATTCCATCAATGTATCTAAGTTTGACAGGGCTTGATTTGAGAAAAAGGTGATTGTTGATGAACTTCAAGAGAGATAAATAGACTTATTGAGTATTGATATTACATCGGGATAAGAGTCTCTATATCTGTTCATGACAATAGATCTCACTCTTTTACCGAATAAGCCAAGTTCCCCCAAAGCTTAACTCTAAAATGACTCCGATCTTGTATGCGCCAAGTACTACTAGAATCTTACTGCCTGTTTAAATGATTCCATTTTAATATGATGCCACTATCACAGTCTCATCCAAACGAAATATTGATACTCCACAAGGGATGTTTTTTTACCACATCCCATATTGATAGTTACGTGAATCATAAATGAAAAAGGAAGGCCCATTTAATTAGCTACTGATGAATCGTTTGCATCCGATCAAATGCTGCTTTGGATAAAAGTAAATAAATCCGCTCTAAGCTAGTGTTTGGTCTATACTTTTGTATCCTCCTTGATATATTGCATTACGATAACGAAGAGTTACGGTCTGCGTATCTGCAGGTCGCGTAAGGTTATTCTTTCGGATCATTGCCATTCTAAAATTTAATAACAAATTTATTCCATTGTGTTAACCCTTTAGTTAGAAATCATGGATATTGTATATTTGATGACGAGGTTAATTGATGTAATAGGCAGGATGCCAAGTAATACCCTATGCTGTATTATATTAGTTAATAAAAGATGTCGCAATAAATATATAAGCTATCTGATTTTGGAGCCAACTACCAGAGAGTGGAGAAAGATAAGAAAAAGCAGGATCTTAAATCCCTGGAATTCATCTTGGAACTTAATAAGTCTATTGGCTTCGATTAGATACTCCTCAGGGAGGGATTTTAGAATTATCCACAGAAAGATTAGATAGTAAATAACCGACAATAAGCCAATTGTCTGAAATTTTACCAATATCTCAAACAAAATTTAGAGTCAATATAATCTAGCTATCTCAAAGATACTAATGACCTCAAGCAAATCGAATAATCGGAAAGTACAAACCAGAAGTAATACAACTTCCTGTTGAATAAAAACAGTGTTTCCAAATTTGTAAGGGATGAGGCTTCCCATTATCAAAAAGTATTAGACAAGTATCTTTAAGCCATCAGCAAGGATTAATAATAGAAAGGAGTGCAGTCTAAAAATATGCATAACTTTCTAATCGATTTGTTTAGTAATAAGTACATAGTTGTTCTTAAAGATGCTCAGCCCTATCTAGCCAAACCGATAGCCTAAGTATCAGTCTTAATTGGAAATTATCTTTCTGAGTATGGCAAAACCATCAAAGAGCTCACTGACTAATAGGCCAAATGTTCATTTTTTATTACTGAAGAAGAAATGCTTGACTTTATGACATTTTGGCTCAAACAGGAAACTAATACGTTCATCCTCTATGCTCGAACACAATAGAGGCTGAACAAATAATCAAAATTTATCACAAATCAATCCCACCTTACCACTATAGTTCATCCCTCAAGAATGACTGCTGAGTAAATCATACAAAAGCAGTAATAGATCGAACTAGTTAAGAAAGAGTAGCTTTCAAAATTACATCTTTCAATTTAAAGGAAATAAAATAGCCCAATAGTTGAATAAATTGCTTATAGCTCAATAAATTCAAACCACGGCTAAGTCAAAACATTAAATTTGAAGAGCTAAAAATCAGAGAAAGAGCTTTCAAGAAATGATTTGCAGCTTAAAACTGAAATTCTCAAGAAGGATTTATCAAAATAGGAAATGCTTAAAAGATAAATGAAAAATATCTTTTAGTTTGGATGCAAGAGAAGGTACAATTTGAACAAAAATACAACATTTGAAGACATATAACAGGAATCAAAGACGATGACCTTTGAAAAGTTTCTCAACTTCTGCAAATTCTTCTAATTAACTTCTATCCTTACAAAATAACTCATCACATAATACTTTAAGCAATTCGCTTTAAACCTTAGACTGTTAGATTATCCTAGATTCGAAAGCCTGATTAATAAAATGGTAAAGGTTGATGTAAGGGTTGCTGAACATTTGCTAAAGAAGATTAAATTTGAAGTAAATCACAAAAAGAATCAAATAAAGAATGACAAAAGAGCACAATAAAAAGTGTCAAGCTATAAGTTTGTTCTACATCCGATAAACGGGAAGGATGTTAGCACATTATAGAAAGAGCTAACCTATAGAAAGCTTGAAAAGATGATTGTAAGATAATAAAAGTAAAGAAAGGGATTTACAAAGAGAGAAAAAATATAAATATAGGAATCTAATACATACAAAAAACATATCCCCTATCGTTCTGTATCCAAAATATCTCACGCAGAGCTTTAGCCAATCCGTGACACCACTTTCAACCCTTAAAAACTAATTCTTAGCAACGAGAACGATAAGCTATGGGACGCCTACTAGGCTAAAATATGGAATAAGGAGTAAAATTCGCAAAGTGCACTTTAATCTATCTTGTCAAAAAGAATACAACGTGGGAATATTGTCATAAACAAGCTGCACTCCCAAAGATCATTTATCTATGATTAGTGATCTTCTTTAATATTTATGGCATCCATAGGTCATCATAGGCCTTTATTAATGTTGGAGATCAATAAACAAAAATATTCTTGACCACGTATGAAAATATATTTTTTCCGGTTGGGTAATACTTTTATATTTTAAATTTGGTCAATAAGCTTTTAATTGCCTTATAATATTTATATATTTAATCTATCATCCATTCAAAGTTCAATAGTCGATAGTGCCGTGATATGTGGTTTATCGACTCACAAAAATTACATTAATTGATATAGTTTGACATGCTTCTTGGGAGGGACATGCCACGCAACACGCAAACTTCAAACATCAACAAACTCAAAATCACTCAATCATCATCTCATCAAACAAACTCAGGATGTTTCATCTGGTCATAGGTAAATATGAAGGATAGACCCAAAGCACGTTTGTGTGCTTGCCGGCGGTAAGTGATGATAAGTTTCATTTGAACATGAACATGATGATAAAACATTACGTCATAAAATATCAATTTATTTAAAATCCTACGCCTTAAATTATAACTTATCTAATTAGTTTATAAATTAATTTAAGGTTCAACAAGTCAGCTCAACTCATCATGTACCTGGGAACATGTATCATCTCTCCTTATACAGTTGAAAATTAAAACGAATATTTTGGTTAGACAAGCTTTGGTTTGCTAGAAAAGTCGCAATTTCTCAATCTCTTACATTCTTCCAATGACTATCCTAACGGCCCTGTCGAAAACAACTTTGAGGAGATTTTTATCAACGATATTGCCCCAAACTGTTCTAAGATTTCCATTTGCACCCAGGAAGACAGAAGTTTTGAAAGTTTCTCCATCGCAGATGAGTTCTTTGGAGAATCATTCGACTGCTTCTTTGACAATCACAATGTTAAAGAAGATACTTTTGTCAGGGCAAATGAGTTGAGTGGCGCCATTTTCAAAAAATAGGAAAATGCATTATAAGTCAAAGAACAAATACCGTTAGTGGATTAGGAAAAGAACTAAGAAGGGATGAAGGACACCTAAGCTCAGAATAGTCATGATGAGACTAAGAACATCCCTAAGAACTACATAAAGGCTATTTTCACATTTATCCTTTAGAATGAAGAGTACATTCTAAAGATGTTCAGTAAGCTCCACTCAGAGAACGAGATTAAAGAGTTTTCTCGACTTGTAGAGTTCGTGAGGTAATAAAAAAAGACAAAAAAATATACAATATAGCGGCTAAAGAGCTTATGGACGAATCCTGAGAATGGAAAGGCCATGAGGATCATCTCTTGTTAATTCTTGAGAAAACGCTCGCCTGGTTACATTTTTGGATCGAAGATTGAGAAGAAGATGCCTCATATTAAGCATCGATATAAGTTTATCCGAGCCATTGAGAATCCTTCGGAATTTACTAGCATTAAGTGACTGGAGCTTGATTAATACTCCAATATTTACTTTATTGATTAAGATTAGCTGTAGGATAATTTCTGTAGCCAAATATCTGATATCTATATTTTCTTTTCTCAATATTCTCCCACTTCACGCTTATAATCACCCTTTCATCTAGCCCTATTAGCATCCAAAAAAACGCCTGTATGCCGATTACTATGAAGGAACAATCGAGTTTCTGCACGTTGAGCAAGTTTGGTTGATAATATTGCCTTTTACTGACGAGCCCGCCAGTTTACAGTCAATTAATTTGGATCGAGAATAATGCCCTCGGCAAATAAAGATGAATCACTTTTCGGTTTCTCTAGATGCATTAGGTGAATAGCGTTTCAAATATGCTGTTCTTAATTATGAAGCGGATTGCTTATCTTACATTTTTTCCATGAGACGAGAATTATAATTTGCCATTTTAGTTAATAAAATAGTCATATATTTGCGAAAAAAGGGGCCAAACCCACAAAATAATCGATAATAAAGCTAATCAAAGCGCTTGGTTCAAATTGATTTTAATGATAAAAAGTTTACTTAGCTTAATATAATCGTTACAAAGCCCATTGAAGATGAAGATATTCCAAATGATTGATATTGCTCTTATCATTGGGCTCTTTAGTAAAAGCTTGAGTCATATTTGTTAGTTTGTTGAGTTTTATGATTATGAGAATGATGATCATTATGCTGCTACAACTTTCTTGTGTTTATTCTTCTTGACGAACTTTGGAGGGAATACTTCAATAGTGTCAAAGCCAGGAATGGTTTATCCGT
>JACCDV011109218.1_pt1 | contig 12842 bp, 11 predicted proteins | sample 7446131 | NCBI WGS metagenome assembly JACCDV01 (sample SAMN15323448, study PRJNA562643) | freshwater metagenome | isolation source: river surface water | place: USA:Blue River Watershed | collected 2017-08-17 | reverse complement strand
CTCGTGGCCAGCCCCGCTGACCTGCAAGGTCGCGACGGCTTTGCCAAAGGCATGAAGCTCTACTTCGCGCGCCACGACGGCCAGGCCGTGACCTGCGACGACTTTGCGCAAGCCATTGCCGATGCCAACTCAGGTTCCGCCCTGGCGCACAACCTGAGCACCTTCAAGCGCTGGTACAGCCAGGCTGGCACACCGCGCCTGCAAGCGCGTGGCGTCTACAACGCCGCCGAGCGCAGCTACACCCTGACCCTGTCGCAAAGCTGCCCCACCACGCCCGACCAAGCCAGCAAACAGCCTTTCGTGATCCCGGTCACGCTGGGTCTGCTCTCGCGCGATGGTCAAGCCCTGACACTGCAACAGACTGGCAGCACCGAAGCCCTGCCTCAGCAAACTTTGGTCTTGACCGAAGACAGCGCCAGCTACACCTTCGTCAACGTCGACAGCGAACCTGTGCCTTCATTGCTGCGCGGTTTCAGCGCCCCCGTGGTGCTGGACGATGGACTGAGCAACGCCGACTTGCTGTGCTTGTTAGCCCACGACTCAGACCCCTTCAACCAATGGGAAGCCGGTCAGCGCCTGATGCTGCAAAGCGCGGTTCGAGCCCTGGCGCAAGACAAGGCAGGCCCCGCGCTGTCCGACGAGCTGGTCTCTGCACTGCGCAATGTGCTGCGCCACCCCGGTCTGGACGCTGCCTTCAAAGAACTGACGCTCACGCTGCCGTCAGAAAACTACATCGCCGACCAACTCAGCGTGGTAGACCCGCAGCGCGTGCACGCCCTGCGCGAAGCCATGCGCCTGCAACTGGCCACCGCCTTGCAAGCCGACTGGCAATGGGCCTGGGACGCACACAAGAACAACGGCGCTTACTCGCCAGACGCCAAGTCCAGCGGCCGCCGTGCCCTGGCCGGTCTGGCCATGAGCATGTTGTGCGTTGCCGCCGTGCAGGCGGGTGACGATGTGACGCCGGGCCGCGTGTACCAGCAGTTCAAGGACGCGGGCAACATGACCGACCGCTTCAACGCCTTGTCAGCGCTGGTGATCAGCGGCCATGGCTTGGCGCAAGACGCTTTGGCCCTCTTCCACAAGCTGTTTCAGCACGAAGCCCTGGTCATCGACAAATGGTTTGCCCTGCAAGCCGGTGCGCCCGACCGCGCTGGCGATGTGCTGCCGCGTGTGCGCCAGCTCATGCAGCATGCCGACTTCAGCCTGCGCAACCCCAACCGCGCCCGCAGCCTGATCTTCAGCTACTGCAGCGCCAACCCCGCCGCCTTCCACCGCGCCGACGCCGCAGGCTATGTGTACTGGAGCGAGCAAGTGCTGGCGCTGGATGCGATCAACCCGCAAGTGGCGGCCCGCCTGGCCCGCGCCATGGACCGCTGGAGCCGTCTGGCCGAGCCCTACCGGAGCGCAGCCAAAGTGGCCATCGAACGCGTGGCCGCCAAAGCCGACCTGTCCAACGACGTGCGCGAAGTCATCAGCCGTGCACTGAGCGCTGCTTGATCTGACATCGCCCGAACCGAATCAAGGAAACCCCATGAGCAAAATCTCCCTCTCCCGTTACCTGGTGGAACAGCAACGCGACAAAGGCCACATCCCGGCCGACTTACGTCTGCTGCTCGAAGTGGTGGCCCGCGCCTGCAAGAGCATCAGCCACGCCGTCAACAAAGGCGCTTTGGGCGGCGTGCTGGGCAGCGCCGAAAGCGAGAACGTCCAAGGCGAAGTCCAGAAAAAACTGGACATCATCGCCAACGAAGTGCTGCTCGAAGCCAACGAATGGGGCGGTCACCTCGCGGCCATGGCCTCCGAAGAGATGGACAGCATCTACCTGGTGCCCAACCGCTACCCGCAAGGCGAATACCTCTTGCTGTTCGATCCTTTGGATGGCTCGTCCAACATTGATGTGAACGTCAGCATCGGCACCATCTTCAGTGTGCTCAAAAAGCCTGAAGGCGGCGAAGGTGTCACTGAACAGGACTTCCTGCAACCAGGCAAGCAGCAAGTGGCTGCCGGTTACTGCGTGTACGGCCCGCAAACCACCCTGGTGCTCACCGTGGGCGACGGCGTCAGCATGTTCACCCTGGACCGCGAACAAGGCTCTTTCGTGCTCACGCAAGAGAACGTGCAAGTGCCCGCCGACACCAAAGAGTTCGCCATCAACATGAGCAATATGCGCCACTGGGACGAACCCGTGCGCCGCTACATTGACGAATGCCTGCAACGCAAAGAAGGCCCGCGCGGCAAGGACCTCAACATGCGCTGGATTGCCAGCATGGTGGCCGATGTGCACCGCATCCTGACCCGCGGCGGCGTCTTCATGTACCCCTGGGACAAGCGCGAACCACACAAAGCCGGCAAGCTGCGACTGATGTACGAAGCCAACCCCATGAGCTGGCTGATCGAACAAGCTGGCGGCGCCTCCACCAACGGCAAAACCCGCATCCTCGACCTGCAGCCCAGCCAACTGCACGAACGTGTGAGCGTCATGCTCGGCTCCAAAAACGAAGTCGAGCGCGTGACCAGCTACCACGCAAAGATATAATTTTCAGAGGTTAGCCGGTGTAGCTCAGTCGGTAGAGCAGCTCATTCGTAATGAGAAGGTCGGGTGTTCGATTCATCTCTCCGGCACCAACAACACAAAGCCCAGAAGTGATCGACTTCTGGGCTTTTTTGTTTCTGACAACACATGCTGTCAGCCGATAAAACCACTTATTTAGCCGGATAACGGTTCGGGTATTTTTCGCGCATGGTCATACCGCTCTCATCATTTGCCGGAATGTTGCCCAAGCGTTTGGCTTCTTCCAGCTCGGCCTTGACTTGTGCACGGGTTTTGCTCGGGCCTGTGGGCTTGGGCGGGTAACGACTTGGGTTGGCTTCGCGCTCCTTCAGGCCGCTCTCGTTGGCGCACATCACGTCACCCGTGCGCTTGGCTTCTTCTAACTCGGCTTTGACTTGTTCGCGCGTTTTGCCTGGGGTTGCAGGCACTGCTGGATAGCGCGAGGGATTGGCTTCACGCAGTGTACGGCCGCTCTCATCACCACACGGCATGTTGCCGGTGCGCTGAGCTTCTTTCAGCTCGGCCTTGACTTGTTCGCGTGTTTTACCGCCTGCAGCGTCTTGTGCGAATGCGTTGGAAAACAAGGCAGTCAAAAAACTCATGAGGATTGGGACAATGATTTTGGAGCGGCGCATAGGAGCTTCCTTCTGGATTTAAAAAACGGAAGCCCAATTTATCAATCAGTATTCTTTCAAACAGTGAGTTGGCGCACACAAAGGACAACGCTGAGCCCATGAAAAAAGCCGCTCCCCTGAGCGGCTTTTGAATCAGAGGTCAGCGCCTGATCACTCATCGGTATCCGGCGGCAAGCCTTCGAATGCCGCAGGCGCCACAGAGCCGGTCACCACGTTGCGCAGTGTTTCGCGCAGCATTTTCTTTTCGGGCAGGCTCAGGGCGCGGGCCAGGCGCTGGCGCATGCGCAGCAGCAGTTGGCGATCCACCTCTTGCGGAATGCCACGGCTAATTTGCAGGGCATCCTTGAGGTCTTCACGCAAGTCTTCGGGTTCGTCTTCCCACCAGGCGCTGACGACTTCGTGCATGGACTTGCGCAGTTCTTCGACGTCCTCCACAGCCAAGCCCATGCCAGTCGGGATCTTGCCTTGCAGCATGTCGGCCAGCGCTTGCGAGTTGACCACCACGCGGCGGTCGGCTTGCGCCAGCAGACGAGCCCAACCTGGATCGGTACGGATCATTTGTGGCATGTTGCGGGCCGATTCATCGGCCAGCAAGTGGACACTCAAACCACTGAGCTGGGCTTCGTCGATGGTGGCCAAAAAGCGTTCATCATCGCTGGCCACCAAAACGTGGTCACAGGCATGGTGCTCAGCCAGTTGTTTGAGGTCGTGGCCCAAAGAGCGCAACAGCGATGCGCCGCCATCGGCGTCGTGGGCTTGCACCAGGCGCACGATCTGGTCATCAATGACCAAGCCATCTGATCGATCGCTGTACCAATAAATGCGTCGCAGGTCGACATCGAGTGCCGACTGGGCCAGTGCTTGTGACAGCAGGCTGAGCAGGCCTTGGCGGTTGACGGATTCACCGGTGGTGCCGACTGCACCTTGCTGGGCCAGCCAGATGAGGAAACGGCCGTCAATGAGGGCCATGCAGGTGCCACTGCGCTGTTCGCCAAAACGGCGGTCGGAACGGGAGCCTTGAGAGAAGTAATCGCGCTTCATGAATAAACCTATACAAATAAAAAAACCTAATGCTGCTAGAGGATGCAGCGGACATTATTTTACGGTGTGTGACACCGACCCTCCCGAAGGGGAATGGCATGAAGCCGGTGCCGGATCACTTCCAGCTATAAGTCAAAGCAACATAACCCGACAGTTGCGTAGCCCGGTCCACCAGGGGACTGTTGCGCACGGCACTCTCCCAGGCGCGGTAGCGCGTTTGCAACTGCAAAGCCCAAGGCCCTTGCAGCGGCACCGTGGCGTGCAAAGACAGCACAGGCACGGTGGATGCACTGGCTTGGTAGCTGGCCAAACCGGGGCCAGCCTGCACGGCTGTCACGCCGTACAGGTGCTGCACATAAGCCGCCGTGCGGTGCTCCAGACCCAGTTGTGGATACAAGGTCGCGCTGCCCAATGGCACGCGACCAACCCAGGACAGCTCCATCAGCTGGCCACCGGAGGTGGTGTCGTGAAAAACATAAGCAAAGACGCCACCCAGGGCCGTCCGCTGAAAAGTGCCCAAACCCACAGGCACTGGAGATGACCGGTCCCCCGCTACGGCAAAGTCGGTCTTGCGAGCCTTGAAGCCCTCGGTACTGACGCGGGTGGTCAGCTCCAGATGACCATCGCCCAGAGGCAAGGTTTTCACGCCCAAGGTGTCCACGCGTGCATAGAACCGCCCCCAGTCGCCATAGACATAGGGCAAGGCCGTGGCCGTCGAACCGCCACCCTGGACCAAGGACTGCGAACCAACAACCATGCCCCCCACATCGCCCACAAACCGGTCGGGGAAAGCGGACTGGGCCTGCGCCCCGGCACCGATCACTGTCAAAACAAAAGTCCAAACTGTGCGTTTCATGTTCATCATGGATCTCCTGCTGCGATTGTGCAGCAAGGCCCTGCCCACTCCAAGATACACCTCAATGGCCTGCGCTGCCCTTGCACCAAGCAGCCCATGTGCAGATGACACGGTCGTCGTCGGTTATAAATACCGCTGTGTCCAAGCCTTTGTCCATCGATCCCCGCACCGCGCCCATCCTTCGGGTCGACCACGATTTACCAGCGGTCCCCACAGGCCAGCTGCATCCCGATGCCTTGCGCACCCGATTTGCACAGCCACGGGTGTGGACGCCCGAGATCGCGCGTGAACCCCGGTTTTCCAGCCGCGCCCCGGCTCAGGCTGCGGTGCTGGTGCCGATTGTCATGCGCGGCCCCATGGCGTCGGAGCCGACGGTGTTGCTCACCCAGCGGACAGCCCATCTGTCGACCCATTCGGGGCAAATTGCGTTTCCTGGCGGCAAGGTCGATGCCGAAGACGCCAACGCCCAAGCCACCGCCTTGCGAGAAGCCCACGAAGAGGTAGGCCTGCACCCTCGGCATGTGCAGGCGATTGGCGAGCTGCCGCTGTATGTCACCGGCAGCGCGTTTTGGATAACGCCCGTGATCGGTCTGGTGTCGCCAGACTTTGAGCTGCAACCCAACCCCGATGAGGTGGACGATGTGTTCGAGGTACCTTTGGCGTTCTTGATGAACCCGGCCCACCACCGCCAGCACAGCATGATCTGGGAAGGCGAGCAGCGGCAATGGTTTTCCATGCCTTATCAGGAAAGCCGAACCAATGCCGATGGACAAGCCGAGTCGATCGAGCGCTATATTTGGGGGGCAACCGCAGCCATGCTGCGGAACTTTTACCGTTTTTTGATGGTCCACCCTGCGGAATGATTTGAGCCATGAGTTTCTTCTCCCTTCTTCTGGCGCTGGTGCTTGAGCAAGCTCGCCCTTTGCTGCCGCAGAACCTGATCTACCAGTGGATCGGCAACTGGACGGCTTGGGTCGCACGCACCTTTGATGCAGGCGTGCGCAATCAGGCCTGGGTGACTTGGGGCATCACCATCGTGACCCCGGCCATGCTGGCCATGCTGGTGCATTGGGTGCTCGAATGGGGTCTGGGCTGGGTATTTGCGGTGCTGTGGAATGTGGCGCTGCTGTATGTGACTCTGGGGTTTCGACAGTTCAGCCACCACTTCACGGCCATCCGCGAAGCGCTGGACGATGGTGACGAAATCAAGGCCCGTGAACTGCTGGCCGCTTGGCAGCAGGTGCAAGTGGGGCAAATTCCCCGCAGCGAGATCGTGCGCCACGCGATTGAGTATTCCGTGATCGCGGCGCACCGCCATGTGTTTGGGGTGTTTTTCTGGTACGCGGTCCTGTCCATCATTGGTCTGGGGCCGCTGGGCGCCGTGGTTTACCGCTTGACCGACTTTGCACGCCAACGCTGGCTGCAAGAAACCACCGATGGCTCGGTCACCAGCCCCGTGCTGCAAGACGTGGCCATCAGTGCCTGGAAAGCGATCGATTGGCTACCTTCACGTTTGACGGCTTTGGGCTTTGCGATTGTGGGCAGCTTTGAAGACGCCATGGACGGCTGGCGCAACCATGCACAGAACTTCCCAGACGACAACGATGGGGTGATCCTCGCCGCCACGGCCGGTGCGATCAATATCCGGCTGGGCGGAGCAGCCTTGCAAGCGGCCGATGAGCTGGAAGAAAGCGAAACCGCAGGCGGCAGCAGCACGCCAGGGCGCACGCCCGAACTCGGGCACTTTGCCCAAGTGGTCGGCCTGGTGTGGCGCACCGTGATCATGTGGCTGGTGCTGGTGGCCTTGCTGACCATGGCCAAGCTGGTGGGCTGAGCGCCCGCTGCTTCACCAGCGCTGCTGGCTCAACTCTTCAAACAACTGCGCATAAATGCGATGGCGGCGGGCACTGATGGTGCCTGCGCTGCGTTCGTTCTCGACCTGCGCCAGCACAGCGCAGCCGGGCTCGTGCAGATGGGTGCAGTTGTAGAACTTGCAGCCCCCCAGATACTTGCGCAAATCGGGCATGCAATCGGCCAGGCGGGTCGGCTCGATGTGGTGCAAACCAAACTCCTGAAAGCCCGGTGAATCGATCAAGGCGCTGCGTGGGCCTGCACTTGTATCCAAGCTGGGCACCCAATACCAGCGGGTGCTGGTGGTGGTGTGTTTGCCCGAGTTGAGGGCTTGCGAAATTTCGCCGGTTTCCACCTGCGCGTCGGGCACCAGGCGGTTGATCAAGGTGCTCTTGCCGCTGCCCGAAGGGCCCAGCACCAAGGTGGTGTGGCCCGAGAGGTGCTCGCACAAAGCAGCCACGCCGTCGTCGGCCACTGCCGAGCGTGGGTTCAAACTCACGGGCACCACGGCATAGCCCATGGCGCGGTAAGGGGCCAGCCGCTCCCAAGCCTGCGCAAAGGGCTGGGCCAGATCGCTTTTGTTGAGCGCGATGATGGGCGTGATCCGTTCGGCCTCGGCCGCCACCAAGGCACGCGAGAGCTGGCTTTCAGAATACTCCGGGTCGGCCGCGATCAGGATCAGCACACGGTCCAGATTGGATGCAAACGACTTGGTGCGGATTTCGTCCTGTCGATAAAACAGGTTGCGGCGCTCTTGCAGTTTTTCAATGCTGCCTTCGTCGCCCGCGATTTGCCAGAGCACCTGATCGCCCACCACCACCTGGTTTTTCTTGCCACGCGGGTGGCAAATCAGGCGACGGCCTTCAGGCGTTTCCACCAGGCAGTGCCGCCCATAGGTGGCCACCACCAAGCCGGGTTCGAGCACGGCCGCGTCGGCTGGGGCGGGGCGTTGTTTGTTGAACTTGCTCATGCGGGCAACAAGCCGTCTGTTTGACGGGCGGACTCAAAGTCGAGACGGCTCAGGCCCCGCACATCGTGCGTGCACCAGCGGACCACGCAGCGGCGATGGTTCAGCACCACTTCCGGGTGGTGGTTGAGCTTTTCGGACAACCAGCCCACGCTGTTGACGAACAACAGGGCCTGCGTGTGCTCAGCAAACTCGAATGTCTTTTCAATCACCACGGCGTCGCCATCGCCTTGCAATCGCCAGCCAGGCACCTGACCCAGCGCCATGACCACCTCAGTAGGCGTGAAGGCGCGCAGCGCAGCGGTGCTCATGCGGCGCCCATCCGTGCCAGGCGCTCGCTGGCGGGCGGGTGCGAGTAATAGAACTTCACATACAGCGGGTCTGGCGTGAGCGTCGACGCGTTGTCCTGGTACAGCTTGAGCAATGCCGACGAAAGATCTTTACCAGGCGTTTGCGAGATTGCATAGGCATCGGCCTCAAACTCTTGTTGGCGTGAGCGCCAGGACGAAATGGGCGCCAGGAACAAAGTGAACACCGGCGTGACCAGCATAAAAAGCACCAGCGCCAGCGCGTTGTTGCTGTCCGTCAGGCTGGGCATGACGCCCAGGCCCGTGTAGAACCAGACTTGCTGCATGAGCCAACCCAGCAAGGCCAAACCGGCCAAGGTGAGCGCAAAGCTGGTGAGCATCATCTTGAGGATGTGCTTGTGCTTGAAGTGGCCCAGCTCGTGCGCGAGCACGGCCTCCATCTCGGCGGGGCTCAGTTGCTTGAGCAGCGTGTCGAAAAACACCACGCGCTTGCTGGCCCCAAAGCCGGTAAAAAACGCATTGGAATGCGCAGAGCGGCGGCTGCCATCCATGACAAAAAAGCCCTTGACCGTGAAGCCTGCACGTTGCATGAGGGCCTGCACACGGGCTTTGAGCGATTCGTCTTCGAGCGGGGTGAATTTGTTGAACAGCGGCATGATCACATTGGGGGCAATCGCCATCAGGAACAACTGCCAGCCAACCAAGGCCACCCAAGCCCACAGCCACCACAGACTGCCGCCCGCTTGCATGAGCCAGAGCATGAGCCACAACAAGGGCACACCCAGCACCAGACCCAGCACCAGACCTTTGGCCATGTCGGCCAACCACAAAGCTGGGGTGATTTTGTTGAAGCCAAAGCGTTGCTCGACACCAAAGGTCTGAACCAAGGACAAGGGCAAGCCGATCAAGCCGCCCACCAGCGTGAAACCCAGCACCAGCGCGATTTGCTGCCCGATGCCAGGGCCCATCCAGCCCAGCAGCACTTGGTTCAGCTCGTCGAGTCCGCCCAGCAAAGTCCAGCCCAGCAAGACGGCGGCATCGAGCGCAATGTCGATTTGCGAGAGCTTGGCTTTGGCCAGGGTGTAGTCAGCTGCCTTGTGGTGATCGGCCAGCGACACAGTGTTGGCATAGGCTGCAGGCACCGCCGCACGGTGACGCGCCACATGGCGGACTTGGCGCGCGTTGAGCCATGACTTGAGCGCCACATGCGCCAACAAGGCCACCACCAAGGTCACCGTCAAGGAAAGAGATGCATTCATGCGGGTATTGTATGAGTCGCACCTTTTCCCTAGCAGGTCGCGCCCCACTGGCCAGACGCTGCCGCGATCAGCTCAGACAGCATGTCGGGGCTAAAGCCACCGACCTACCCTCCCCCGTAGGTCGGCACCTTCAGGTCCGACACTGTTGCGATCAGCACAGACCTCATGTACCGACCTGCTCATCGGCATCAGCGACAATCAGCGCATGTCTGAAGTGAACACCACCACCGCCCCCGAAGTGGCCGACCTGGCCAAGTCTGACCAGAACCTGGTCTGGATCGATTGTGAAATGACGGGCCTGGACCCCGGAAAAGAACGCCTGCTGGAGATCGCCGTGATCGTGACCGGTCCGCACCTGACGCCTCGCATCGAAGGCCCGGTGCTGGTGATCCACCAAAGCGACGAGTTGCTGGGCAAGATGGATGCCTGGAACAAGGGCACGCATGGCAAGAGCGGACTGATCGACAAAGTCAAAGCCTCGCCCATCAGCGAAGCCGATGCCGAAGAACAAATCATCGCTTTTTTGAAAAAATACCTGCCCAAAGGCGCATCGCCCCTGTGCGGCAACACCATCAGCCAGGACCGCCGTTTTCTGGTCAAGTACATGCCCAAGCTGGAAGCGTTCTTTCACTACCGCAACCTGGATGTGAGCACCCTCAAGGAACTGTCACGCCGCTGGAAGCCCGAGGTGTATTCGTCTTTCAAGAAGCAGCAAAAGCACACAGCGCTCGCGGATGTGCACGAATCCATTGATGAATTGGCCCATTACCGCGAGCATTTCATCCAGCTTTGAATGTTTTCAGGGAAAACCCTAGCGATTTTTTCCGATCCGTGTCATAATTGCAGGCTTCGCGGCACAGCATGTGCTGCGTTTCTCACATCTCCCTTCATGCCTTGACCCAACGATAGGGTCACTCACAGCGGCCAGGCTCCACGCCCAGCGCCACTCGCGAGCACCGTTTGATGGTTGATGTTTTTTCAACCTTGCGGTGCCTGCGGCCAAAGCAATCCTTTGCGGCCGTTGTTCCGTGCGAGTTTTATCTACACACATGACTGACACTTTGATCACAGTGCAGGACGACCTGTCGCCTGCCGAAAACATTTCCATCTCCGCCGAACTGGCGCTCCCAACCGAACTGGCCACTGAAGCTGTTGCAGCCGAAGACATTGCGGTCGAAGAGCCCAACGGTTTCATTGAACTGGGCTTGGCCCCTGAACTGGTGCAAGCCGTGGCCGACCTGGGCTACACCCAGCCTACCGCTGTGCAAAAGCGCGCCATTCCCCTGGCCCTGCCCACGGCTGGTGGCTCCAAAGACGGTCTGTCCAACGGCTACAGCGACCTGATGGTCTCCAGCCAGACCGGCAGCGGTAAAACCGCCGCCTTCCTGCTGCCTGTGCTGCACACTTTGATCCAGCAAATGGCAGAACAGGACGCCGCTGAACGCGCCGAGTTCGATCAAGCTTGCGCCGACGCCGCAGCCAAGGGCGAGCCTGCCCCCAAGCGCGCCAAGCGCAAAGACCCCACAAACCCCCGCAACTTCAAGGCAGCTGTGCCCGGTGCCCTGATTCTGTGCCCCACACGCGAACTGGCCCAGCAAGTGGCCCATGACGCGATCGAGCTGGTCAAGCACACCCGTGGTCTGCGCGTGGCCAACGTGGTCGGCGGCATTCCTTACCAGTTGCAAATCGCCAAACTGCAAAACGCCAATCTGGTGGTGGCCACACCTGGCCGTTTGCTCGACCTGCAGCGCTCCATGCAAATCAAGCTGGACCAAGTTCAGTTCCTGGTGGTGGATGAAGCCGACCGCATGCTCGACCTCGGCTTCTCGGACGACCTGGCCGACATCAACGACATGACCAGCCAGCGCCGCCAGACCATGATGTTCAGCGCCACCTTTGCGCCCCGCATCCAGCAACTGGCCATGCGCGTGATGCACGACGGCGGCTCGTCGGTTCAGAAAATCCAGATCGACAACCCCCAGGAAAAGCACAACAACATCAAGCAGGTGCTGTTCTGGGCCGACAACGCCCAGCACAAGCGCCAGCTGCTCGACCACTGGTTGCGTGACACCACCATCGACCAAGCGATCGTGTTTGCCAGCACCCAGATCGAGTGCGATGGCCTGGCCACCGACCTGCAGCAAGACGGCTTCTCGGCCGTGGCCCTGCACGGTGCCTTGAGCCAGGGCCTGCGCAACCGTCGCCTGATGGCCCTGCGCAATGGCCAGGTGCAAATTCTGGTGGCCACCGACGTCGCCGCCCGCGGTATCGATGTGCCCACCATCACGCACGTGTTCAACTTCGGCTTGCCCATGAAGGCCGAGGACTACACCCACCGCATTGGCCGCACAGGCCGCGCAGGTCGCGACGGCATCGCCGTGACCTTTGCCGAGATCCGTGACCGCCGCAAGATCGGTGACATCGAGTCCTACACACGCCAACCCTTCAAGGCCGAAGTGATTCCAGGCATGGAACCCAAGTCGCGCATCGAAGCACCCCGCAAGTCGTTTGGCGGCAAAGGCGGTGACCGCTTCGGTGGCGACCGCAACTATGCCAACGCCAGCGGCGGCTTCCGTGGTCGCTCCGGCGGCGGCCGTGACTTCGGCGGCAACCGTGACCGTGATGGCGGCGGTTTCGACAACCGTGGCCCACGCGGCAACTTCCGCGACGAACAACCTCGTTTCGAACCCCGTTTTGACCCACGCAAAGATGGTCGTGGCGATGCCCGCTTTGACAACAACCGTGGCGGTGATCGCTTCGAGCAGCGCACTGCAGCGCCGGCGCACCCTTGGGACCGCGACAACCGTGGTGGCCCACGCCAGGACGCACGTGGCGGTGAAGGCCGTCAAGGCGGCCGCTGGGAAGACCGTGGCGACAACCGCAATGCCCCCCGTGGCGCAGCGCCTCGCGGCGCAGCGGGCGACAAGTTCGCCCGCGGCCCCAAGCAGTTTGGTGCAGGCAACTTCAAGCCCCACAATGCCGGCGGCGCAGGTGGTGGTGATGGCAAGCGTGGTGGCACCCGTGTGCTGAAAATCACACGCGGCTGATCACCCACCAAAGCCACCAGGGCCCTCGCGCCCTGCACGCTTCAAGGCCTTGCCCTCACCCGGCAAGACCTTTTTTCTTGGTGCTGAGTGATGTGAACAAGCGTAAAAAAACCGCCTCGGGTGAACCCGGGCGGTTTTTGCACCTTCGAAAAAGGCTTTACGCAGCGGCCACTGGGGCTGCTTTGCGCTGAGGCAACTTTTCCTTGATACGTGCCGACTTGCCGCTGCGGTCACGCAGGTAGTACAGCTTGGCGCGGCGAACATCACCACGACGCTTGACTTCGATGCTGGCGATCAAAGGGCTGTAGGTCTGGAACGTACGTT
>JACCDV010324745.1_pt1 | contig 12842 bp, 12 predicted proteins | sample 7446131 | NCBI WGS metagenome assembly JACCDV01 (sample SAMN15323448, study PRJNA562643) | freshwater metagenome | isolation source: river surface water | place: USA:Blue River Watershed | collected 2017-08-17 | reverse complement strand
CAGAAACTGACTCAACGATCTCTTTTCGAATCGGCATGCCGGTTATTGCGCCATTCAAATCGCTGTTTGGGAAAACTATCGCGACGTACTTTGTGAGCTTCGCACCGATCTTGTTCGCAATCCCAGCCAGAGCATTTGCCTCGTGAATCACCAGTGGCTTGCGCGCTAAGGCTGCAGCAACATAAGCAGGTGCAGATGCATAGCCGCCAAAGCCCACTACACAATCAATCTTGTGTTTGCGGATGAACCCCAGCACCTGAAAGGTAGCCCGGGCAAATCTGAATGGAAATGTCAATGCCTGCAGGTTTAGCTTGCGAGGAAATGGCAGTCGAGCGATTGTCAGGAGCTCAAACCCGCGCTCGGGAACCAGCCTTGCTTCGAGCCCTTCTTTAGTCCCCAGCGCTAAGACCGGGTATCCCTCTGATCGAAGCTGTTCGGCCAAGGCCAGCAACGGATTCACATGGCCACCGGTGCCTCCACCGGTTAGAAGGAAATTTGTCATCTCCGCGATCGACCGAGGTTCTTTACTCGGTCCCGCTCCACAGCGAGCACTACACCAACTGAAGCCAGGGTGATGATCAGCGAGGAACCACCCGCACTAATCATCGGAAGCGGCACTCCCAGAACTGGGAAGAGGCCTAGGACAACACCGATGTTTACAAATGCCTGCATCGAAATCCAAACCATCACAGTTGCGACTATGTTGCGCGAAAACGCATTGGTCTGGTTCTTCGCAATCATGAACATGGTTACCGCCAGAGCGCAGAAGAGCAAGATGACAAAAAGTGCACCAATAAGGCCCAGCTCCTCGCCGATGATGGCAAAAATGAAGTCGTTCTGGACCTCTGGAATCCAAGACCATTTCATGCGGGAGCGGCCCAGGCCAGATCCGAATATCCCGCCCTGCGCCAAAGCCCAAGTGCCCTTCTCGAACTGCCAGTTGACACCCATCGGGTCAGCCTCATCTGGGTTCAACCAGGCCGCAAAACGGGCCCTTCTCGAGCCAGACATCATCACCAGCCCTACCGCGAGCGCAGCAATCGCGGCCATAAGTCCGAGCCAGTTTCGAAGCTTCATTCCAGCGAAGAGGAAAAGGCCAGCCAGGGTTATCACCATGACCACACCAGTTCCCATGTCGCGGCCGAAGTAAACCACCATGCCAAGCGCTACAGCCGAATAAACGAAGACACGTTTCCAGATTTGCTGGTCGTACAGCTCATCTCCGGTGAGCTCGGAGAGCATGAAGCTGAACGCGATCACGAGTCCGAGCTTTAGAAACTCTGAAGGCTGAATCGATGTGAAACCAATGTCGAGCCAGTTTCGGTTTCCATTGATCTCATTACCAAATAGGACGGTCAGAAGCTGCAGTCCAAGAGTTGACCACAAAAAGAGCATTGCGAATCGTTTGTAGATTGCTAGCGGAAGATTCGACGCCACCACCAAAACCACAGCGCCAATCAGGGCAAACAAACCCTGGCGAAGCACGGTGTCGGCCGCATTTGAGGTGGTCTTGAAAGCATCTACTGATGAGGCACTTGCCACCATCGCAAGACCAAGCAGCGAGATAACGGCAGTTAGGCCAAGAAGCATGTAAAACTCGCGAGATTGGGCCCTGAATCGAGGCTTTAGCGACTCTTTGAACGTCGTCATTTCGCCCCCTCTGCCCTGACCGCCGCCTGAAATTGGTTCCCGCGATCCTGGTAGTCCTTGAACTGATCCATGGATGCCGCAGCAGGAGCTAGGAGCACCACATCGCCCGGCTTTGCCAGCATGCGAGCTGCCTGAACCGCCTGAATCATGATGTCTTCTCCTGAAATGACCCTAACTTCTAGGTTCGGGAATTTACTGGCAAAAATCCCCTCGAGTTCAGTCGTGTCGGCCCCAATTACGACCGCGGCAGCAACGCGATCTGCGTGCTTCTCAATCAAAGGCGCGGGATCCACACCCTTTAGAAGCCCACCAACTATCCAAACCACACGCTCAAAGCTCCCAAGCGAGGCGTCAGCAGCATGTGCATTGGTGGCCTTCGAATCATCCACATACAACACACCATCGATCTCGGCGACTCGCTGGATCCGATGCGGAGCTGGCACAAATGTTCGGATCGCTTGGCGAATGGATTCAGCGCTCACTCCAACTGATCGAGCAAGCGCAGCCGCAGCTGCAATGTTGGCGAGCATGTGGTCTGAGCGAATCCCAATCAAATCGATATCTTCAAATGAGGCAAGCTCCAGGGCTGCCTCAGAGCGGTTTTCGATGAATGCACGGTCAACCAAAAACTCCTCGACAAATCCGACAGCGCTGCGTGCTGGAATGCCGAGCGTGAAAGCAATGGCCCGACAGCCCTCCTGCACCTCAGCCTCCTCGGCCGCCTGCAAGGTCAGCTCATCCCTGCCGTTGTAGACAATCGCAGACTCAACGTTGTTGAAAATCTTTGACTTTGCAGTGAAATAGGCCTCGGCATCTCCATGCCAGTCATAGTGATCAGCGGCCAGGTTCAAAAATGCTGCCGATTTCGGTGCGATTTCGCCGAGGTAGTGCAGCTGAAAGCTAGATAGCTCGACAACGAGATAGTCGTAACCTTCTGGATCTCGAACTGCGTCGAGAATTGGGTTCCCGATGTTGCCGCAAGCTGCCACCCGCAACCCCGCTGTGCCGAGCATGTGAGCAGTCAGTTCCGTTGTGGTTGTTTTTCCATTGGTGCCCGTGATGGTTATCCACTCCGCGCGCTTGACTTTGTCTCCGACCGAAAAGGCAAGGTCAATATCGGTGATCAGCTCAATTCCGCTTTTCTGAATCTCCCTAACCAGAGGATGGTTGGGGCTAAACCCCGGTGATACAACTACGAAATCGACACCTTCTGGTTGAAAATCACTTGCGAGGTCGGACTCAATAAGTCTTGCTCCGATTACATCAAGGAGATCAGCAAGCTCTTTCTCGGCCTTCGCGGCCATAACATCAACCTTGACCCCTAGTTCGATCAATGTGTCGGCAACCGAAAAGCCTGATTTGCCTAAACCTAAAACCACAGCCCGTAGGCCGGCCCACTCCCCGTACCAACTTGAGGGGAGCATTAGATTCCGTAGATCCACTCGAAGTAGAAAAGCCCCACTCCAGCGCTCACACATAGCGCTGCAATAATCCAGAATCTCACCACAACGGTGATCTCCGCCCAGCCCTTGAGCTCGAAGTGATGATGCAGCGGCGACATCAAGAAGACCCGTTTACCAGTTCCGGTTCGCCACTTTGTGAATTTGAAGTAACCGCGCTGGATAATCACAGATCCCGTCACGATCACGAAGATTCCACCGATCAAAATCAAGAGCAATTCAGTTCTTGACAGAACTGCTAGCGCTGCCAGCGCACCGCCTAAGCCAAGCGATCCGGTGTCTCCCATAAACAGCTGGGCTGGCGAGGTGTTCCACCACAAAAAGCCCACGCAAGCGCCAACGATCGCCGAGGCAATGACGGCAAGGTCAAGTGGATCTCGCACTTCGTAACAGGCATTGATGTTTTCAACTGCAGTGCGGCAACTTTGGTTGAACTGCCAAAAACCAATCACCACGTAAGCGCCGATGGCCATGATTGCAGAGCCAGTTGCAAGACCATCCAAGCCATCGGCGATGTTCACACCGTTGGAGGTGGAGGCCACCATGAAGTAAATCCAGGCTATGAAGAGGCCCATGCCAATCACCGAGCCCCAGACAAAAAGGTCAATCGGCAAATCTCTAAACAGCGAGATTTTTGTTGAGGCTGGAGTTAGTCCGCGGTCGTTCGGAAACTGAAGTGCCAAAACGGCAAAGACCACTGCCACCAGGCCCTGGCCGCCTATCTTTGCCCAGCCGCCGAGCCCGAGGCTTTGCTGTTTGCGCACCTTCAAGAAGTCATCGATAAACCCAACCGCACCAAGTCCCAGCATCATGAAGATCACCAGGAGGGCGGAAACCGAAGGGGATTCACCATTTATTAGCTTTGCGGCGAAGTAGCTAACCACGGCCGCGAAAAGGATGACCAAACCACCCATGGTTGGGGTGCCGCGCTTGGTGTGGTGAGTCTTTGGTCCGTCGTCTCGGATGAATTGACCCCACTCGAGCTTGCGGAAGGCCCAAATGAACGCTGGGGTCAGGAAAAGGCTGATGAACATCGAGAAGGCGCCAGCCATGAGCAATGCTCTCACTTCACACCCGCCAATTCATCGCCTAAAAATCTCAGTCCGGCGACGTTACTGGATTTAACCAGCACGACATCGCCAGGCAAAAGCTTCGCATTGATTGCATCAAATGCCTCTGAGGCATTCTCAAAAAACTCAGATTCGCCATCCCAGCTGCCCTCTTGAGTAGCTGAAAGATGAAGAATCTTGGCATCTTTTCCAACTACGAAAAGCTTGTCGATGTTGTAGCGCACAACTAGGCGACCGACTGTTTCATGCTCAGCCAGAGTCTGATCTCCTAGCTCAGCCATTAGGCCCAAAACAGCAATGGTGCGATGCCCCTGGCGCCCAATGGTGGCAAGGGTTTGCAGACCAGCCCGCATCGAGTCGGGACTCGCGTTGTAGGCATCGTTAATGATGAGCACGCCGTCTTTACGCGTAAGCGGCTGCATTCTCCAGCGCTCAGCAATCTCAAGATCGGCAAGGGTCTGAATAGCGAGTGTTCTGTCGATTCCGAGCGAATCGGCGGCCAGCAGGGCGGCGGCTGCGTTCATGGCCTGGTGCTCACCCAAGATTCGAAGCTTTAGTTCTCGCTCCGCGCCATCTGGGTAGCGCAGTTGAACCACAGTGCCCGCGATGGTCACACTGACATTCAGTAGTCGCAACTGAGCATTGGAGCTGTAACCAAACGATGACCTATTCACTCCTGGGTTTGAAGCGAAATCGCTCACGATTGGATCATCAGCATTCAAAATGGCTAGTTCCGAGATGTGGGGCATCATCTCGGCCTTGATCAGGGTTGTGATTTCAATCCCACCAAATGCGCCAGCGTGCGCCAGGCCCACTTTGAGCTGGATTCCGATGTCTGGCTTGGTCCAGCGCGCTAGGGAGTCAATTGACCCTAAACCAGCCGCCCCGAGCTCCAGCACCAAATACTTGGTGTCGTGTTCAAGCCGGAGCACGGTCAGCGGGAGCCCAACCTCATTGTTGAAAGAGTCCTGCGGCGCAACGGTCTTGCCAACTTTGGCTGTGATCGAAGCCAGCATGTTCTTGGTCGATGTCTTGCCATTCGAACCTGTGATGCCGATTACCTTCAACCCATTAGGACGCACTTTTTCAAGCACGAACTGAGCCAGCCGTGACAGGGCAACGACAGTGTCCTCGACTTTGATTTGAGCAAGGTCGAGATCCAAGCGCGGAGCGCTAACAATGGCAAGTGAAGCCTTGGACACCAGGGTGTCTAGATAGCGATGGCCGTCCTCGTTCTCTCCCAACTTGGCAAAGAATATGTCTCCCTGCTCCATGATTCTGGAGTCTGTTCTGACGGTGCCTGAAACCTCTGTGGCACTATCTCCCACCACTAGCTCGCCAGAAACAGCAGCTGCAATCTGCCCAAGACTTAGCTTGATCATGCCTGCTCCACCGCCGTTTTCGCGATTGCACGCGCATCAAAATCCACCTTGACCCCGGCAATCTCTCGGTATTTTAGGTGTCCTGGCCCACACCACAGCACGGCGTGATCTGGTGGCGTGATACTGATCGCGAAGTTGATGGCTTGCTCTGGGTCTGAAATCTCTCTAAATGTCTTGCCCTGAGCCGCTAGCCCAGAAATAACCGCCGCCCTAATCAATGCGGGGTCCTCATCGCGTGGATGCTGATCGGTTACAACTACCTGATTGGCACTGGCTGCTGCTGCACCCATCTGCGCTCGTTTTCCGATGTCTCGGTTCCCTGATGCCCCAAACACCACTGTCACCCCGGGGTAACGGCTATTCAGCTCAGCTATTGCGCTCGAAATCCCATCAGGGGTATGGGCGTAGTCAACGTATGTGTGCGGCTTGACTTGGCTCACGAGCTCGAGACGCCCTGGAACCTGACCAATGACTGTTGCTGCAGCTTGTAGTTGCTGCTCGGAGTAACCAGCGGCAAAGAGCATTGCTAGGGCGAGTGCAAAGTTTCTTGCCATGAGTTCGCCGTACTCAAAGGGCACGCTCAGTCGAAGCTTTCCATCCAGGCGCAAGACGCCGTTGGAATAGTTGTAATCAATGTCTTTTCCCGGCCCAATGAGTAGCGTGGGGATCGACACCTGGTCAGCCAGTTTCTCCGCCCAGGAATCCGCACAAAAGATGACTGCGGTGGAGGTGCGGGATGGATCGAACAGCCTGGCCTTGGCAATGAAGTAGTCCTCCATCGAACCAAAATCATCAAGGTGATCGCGGGTCAGATTAGTAAAGCCAGCGACCAGAAACTTAAGTCCCGCAACCCGATTGCGAACCAGGGCTTGCGCCGAGACCTCGAGGGCTGCTGCCTTACCCCCAAGACCCTCTACCCGCGAAAGAAACTTTCGAGTAGTAGTCAGTTCTGATGTCGTGAGGGCTGAAGTGGCCGAGAAATCCTCGCAGTGCATTCCTGTCGAGCCGCTAAGACCTGGTTTCTGACCTAGTTTCTGCAGCAGCTGGTAGAGATAGGTAGACGTCGAAGTTTTTCCGTTAGTGCCCGTAACTGCATACAGCTGCAATGAGCACTCCCCCAGAACCAGATTGCAAACCTGGCCAATCAACGACTTGGGATCTGAGGCCAAGATTGAGGGTAGGCGATCGGAGTGCTTGTCACTCAAGACCGCTACGGCCCCTCTAGCTACGGCCTGATCTAGAAAATCCATACCGTGGTGCTTAGCTCCGCCGACTGCGACAAAAAGGTCTCCCGGCTCAACCTCTTGAGCGCTGAGGGCTACGCCTGTGATCTTGACATCCTGGCCCGAAAACTCGAGCCCCAAAATCTCAGCGAGCTTGCTAGTTGCGAGACTCAACTTGACCATTTGAGCCCGAAGGAATGTCTCTGGACTTTGTAGTTGAGGGAGGAATTCTGTAGTGCTTGAGGGCCTGCTGCATGATGGCCTTGAACACCGGAGTAGTTCTAGCCGAGTTGGTTTCCCCCACTGGTCGGTAAATGGTTACTCCGACGACAAACTGCGGGTCTTCGATTGGGGCAACGCCGTAGAACGAGATGGCGAAGCGTGAACCGTAGCCGGCACCCTCTTGAACCTGAGCGGTTCCCGTCTTTCCGCCAACACGGTAGCCATCGATGGCCGCGGTGCGTCCAACGCCTCCGAACTCAACAACCTTTTCCAACAGCTCCAGGTTGTTTTTGGCCACCGATTCCTTCAGTACCCGAACACCCTTTTGCTTTGGCAAGTCGGTAACCGAGCCATCTTCGCGCTCGCAACTCTCAACCAAGATTGGGTCTAGGCGAACACCACCGTTAGCTAGTGCTTGGTAGGCGGAGGCCATCTGAATTCCGGTGATCGAGATTCCCTGGCCAAACATGGTGTTGTAGTAGGTCTGGCGGTCCCAGTCCTCTACCGGGTGCAAAATTCCGCTGGACTCACCTTGGAATCGAAGTGCCGTGGTCTTTCCGAAGCCAAACTTCTGCAGGTAGTTGTGGCGAGTTTCGGCCGGCACCTCTTTACCAAAGTTCACTGTTCCCGTGTTAGAGCTATAGCGAAGCACCCCACCGAGTGTGAGGTTGAAGGTTTCATGGGCAAAGCTGTCTTTCACTCGGCCACCAGCGAAATCAAGCTTCATTGAGTCCGGCGCCTTGCGGGTGTCATTCTCGTTAGCCACCCCAGTGTCCAAAACCATGGCCGTGGTCAGTGCCTTCATGATTGAACCTGGCTCGAATGCAAACTGGAAGATTCTGGAACCGCGATCTTGGGCCTTTGACGCGGCGGGGTTATTCGGATCCACGGTTGGAGCCTCGGCAGCAGCCAAGATCTTGCCGGTCTTCGCCTCCATCACAATCGCGCTGGCCCATTCCGCAGACAGATCATTAACGGTGTCAGCCAGAACCTGCTGGGCAAAGAATTGCAAGTTGGCATCAATGGTCAAATTCAACGAACCACCGTTTTGAACCGGTTGTGTGATCACGCTGGAAGCCGGGATGCGAACACCCTCAGCGCTACGCTCGTATTGTTCCTGGCCGTCAACGCCGGCAAGACAGGTGTTGTACTGGCGCTCAAGACCAGCCAGCGGCTCACCATCGGCTGAAACAAAGCCGATTACGTTGCCTGCCACAGCACCGTTTGGGTAGAGCCGATCTGAAAAGCGGTCAAAGTAAATCCATGGAACTTTGAGATCGCGGATGGCCTGATAGGTCTCGGCATCCACGCGCTTCGCGAGGTTCGCGTAGGCAGAGGTGCCCTGCAATTTGGGCAAAAGGTCGGCCAATTGCAACCCAACCAGCGGGGCGAGAATTACTGCAATCTCATCAACCGAGCGCTCAGTTCGAACTCCATCGAGATAGGTGACAACTGGCCCAACATTCTTTGGCGCAACGTTCACGTCGTAACGGAACACCGTTCTGGAGAGCACCTGCCCCGAGGCATCTCTAATCTCGCCTCTAAGGGCAGTGATCGTGCTGGTAACAGCACGGCGCTCCATCGACTCGGCCCGAATCTCTTCAGCCTGAACGATTTGGAAGTCAACCAGTCGAACTCCGAGCGCTGCAACCAACACAAACATCAGAGCCAAGAAGGCTCCGAATCTGCGGTTGGCTTTTGCGTGGGAGCCCATTTGCTGCCTATCGGGTTGGAGAAGCTGGAATCACTGTCAAAGATATGTCTGTGGCGGTAGTTTTCTCGCCACCGACACCCTCGGTTTCTGCCGCCGCAACGGTTGCCAGGGTGATTTCAGAGATTGAACCAAGGGCTGCATTTGCAACCAAGTTGGCGCTGGCCAAACGAGTTCCACTTGGGTCTGCTGGGCGAGGCTGACCGTAAACCTTGTCCTTCTTCACGTCCAACAGCACAGAGGCTGGGTTTGCCACCATTCCAAGCCGGTTTGCGGCATCAGCTAGGTTCTGCGGAGAACCAAGTGAGTCAACCTCTTCCTGGATGATCTGAACCTGAGTCGCCAGGTCACGTTTTTCAGACTTCAGCTGAGAGAGGTAGTAGGCATCCTGGGTGAGAACCATGTTTAGGGCCAGCTGGGCCAGGTAGACCACAAGGATTCCGATCACCAGGATCAGACCGGAGGCCAGCTTTGGCTTTAGGCGGTTCGCCTCTTTTGGTGACACTAGAAAAACAGCCACTTAGTTCCCCTTTAGTTTCTCTCCAGCGCGCAACCTTGCAGACGCTGCTCTTGGGTTTTGTTCCAACTCGCGCTCGGAGGCTCGCTCCACACCGCGGGTCAAAATCTTGAATGTTGCTGCCGTTCCAGGCAGTTCGACCGGCATGTCCACCGGAGTCTTGCTCGCTGCAGCTTCTTGCATCGCGTCCTTCACGATGCCGTCCTCTAGCGAGTGATAAGCCATGACAACGAGGCGACCGCCAACCACCAGTGCATCGATTGCCCGTGGCATTGCACTCTCCAAAACCCCGAGTTCGTCATTCACAGCGATTCGCAGGGCCTGGTAAATCCGCTTCGCCGGGTGGCCAGAGTGCTTGCCGGGAGCAACGGGAACTACCTCGGCGACAATCTGGTTCAGCTGGTTTGAGTGGGTAATTGGAAATGCAGCACGCTTCTGAACTATCCGCTTCGCTATTGGAAGCGAGAAGCGCTCTTCGCCATAGGAGCGGAAGATCCTTGCAAGGCTCGAAACATCTAAGTCGTTTAGTAGATCCGCGGCGGTGTGTCCAGTGCTCTGGTCCATGCGCATATCAAGGAACGCGTCCTTGGCATAGCTGAATCCGCGCTCGGTCTTGTCTAGCTGCATTGAGCTGACTCCAAGGTCCATCAGGATTCCCTCGACCTTGCGACCACCGAGAATCTGATCAATTTGGTCGTATGTGGCAAGTACTGGGACAAATCGGTCACCAAATTGGGCTAGTCGCTCTGAAGCCAGGGTCAGTGCGCTCGGGTCGCGATCGATGCCGATCACAGTGAGCTCGGGGTGCTCTTGCAACAGCGCTTCAGTGTGACCACCCAGGCCCAAGGTTGCATCAATCACGGTTGCTGGCTTGCCCTCAATGGCTGGACGAAGTAGCTCTAGGCAACGCTCCAGCATTACTGGGACATGTAGCTCGGTGATTGCGGTCATTTAGCTCCCTGGCTATCCCTGGGGCTTGGTCCCTGTCCGTCTGTGAGCTTGGTTTTCACAGGTTCCGGCTTAGGGGAAGTAAGTCGGATACGGCCAGGGGCCAAACACCAGGGCTAGAACAAACCGGGAATCACCTCCTCGACCTGATTTGCGAAGTTCTCCTCGTTCTGAGCGAGGTACTCGTTCCATGCGGTGGCATCCCAGATTTCGGCCCTTGAGCCAACTCCGATGATCACCAAGTCCTTGGTAAGTCCGGCGTATGAGCGAAGCAATGCAGGAAGCACAACGCGGCCCTGCTTGTCAGGGGTCTCATCAGACGCTCCGGATAGCAAAACTCTTAGGTAGTCGCGAGCTCCCTTTACGGATGCAGGTGCCTGACGAAGTTTTTCGTGAATTGCCGAGAACTCTTTTGCCGAGAAGACATAGAGGCAACGCTCTTGGCCACGAGTGATTACAACGCCGTCAGAAAGCTCATCGCGGAACTTTGCGGGAAGGAAAAGACGGCCCTTTTCATCAAGCTTCGGGGTATGGGTGCCTAACAGCATGTACTGACCCCTTCCCCGAGCTTCACTCCACTTTACTCCACTTTGCTCCACTTTTGGTTAATTTTGGCGTGTTCTGCTCCACTTTCATCACAATTCGGTAAACAAAAAACCCGGTCCTAGGACCGGGTTTTGGGTTGAAAGATTCGCTGATTACTCGTTGTTGTTGAAGCGCTGGTTCCAACGCTCTTCGTAGCGGTTGGGGTTCTGGTTCCTTTGGATCTCTGGCATCTTCGGCAGCGAGAAGTTCGCGCTCGCGATAACCAATCCCATGAGCATGACCAGGAATGCCGCAACACCAAAGAAGGCCACCTGCAAAATCACGGCCAGAATCAGCAAACCAATGCCGAAAAGCAGTAGCAGCACGCCACCGACTAGTTTTCCTGAGGACTGGTTACTGCTGCCGACTTCACTTACGCGGCTGGCAAACTGCGGGTCTTCGCGCAGGTTGCGCTCCATTTCCTCAAGCAGTTTCTGCTCGCGTTCGGATAAAGCCATGTCGACCCCGTTTCTGTTCCTAATTGTAAACAGCGAATAGGGGTTAAGCTATCCCGCGTGCCTCAAGATTTACTGCTAATGCAAGTCCAACGGAAGCTCGATGACTTCTGTGAACTCAAGCGCACAGAGCTAAGGGATATCGATCCCGAACTTGAGCCAATCATCGATTTCACTCAATCGCTGCTTTCTGGCGGCAAGCGCTTCAGAGCGCTTTTCTGCTACTGGGCCTTCAAGGGCTTCGACTCAAGCGATGCAGCACTGGCAGAAAATGATCCGATTGTTTCGATCGCGGCTGCATTAGAGATGTTCCATGCGGCAGCGCTGGTGCACGACGATTTGCTGGACCAAAGTGACACTCGACGCGGTCAGCCAGCCATCCACAAGCGCTTTGAAGAGCTTCACAAATCGCAGGGCTTTGCCGGAAGCCCAGAAAGATTTGGTGTCGCAGGCTCGGTGTTGGTTGGCGACATGATGCTTTCTTGGTCTTCAGAGCTCTTCGGTGAAGCTCTCCTTCGGGCATCGGATGCAAAAACTGAAGCCGCATGCCGAATCGAATTTGGCAAGATGCGTTTTGAGGTTATGGCAGGTCAGTACCTGGACGTGCTCGAGGAGAACGCCGCTCCGCTTCGCCAGAGGTCGGAAGCAGTTGCTAGGGCGAATCGCGTGATGCTTTACAAGACCGCTAAGTACTCGCTCGAGGCTCCGCTACTGATCGGCGCTTCTTTCAGCGGTGCTAATCAGGCTCAACTCTCTGGGCTCAGCGCTTTTGGCATTCCCCTTGGCCTCGCATTCCAATTGCGCGATGACATTCTTGGTGTTTTTGGAGACCCAGCGGTCACTGGCAAGCCTGCTGGTGATGACCTTCGTGAGGGCAAGCGCACAGTTCTAACCGGCTTAGCTCTCGAGGCACTCCCACCTTCGGTGGCAAAGATATTCGAGGAACTTCTGGTCTCGGGAGAAATTGACTCTGAGCAGCTCGAATTCATGCGCAACGCAATCGTTGAGTCAGGCGCACTTGCCAGAACCGAGCGAATGATTGCGGAGTACTCAGATCAGGCAGTAACGGCCCTGAGTGTTTTGGATGTGTCAGAAAAGGCTCGTGAGATGCTGGCCAAGCTAGCGGACGCAGTTATCAACCGCGCTAAGTAATAGCTAACCCAGGGTCTGGGCAGCTCTTCTGACAGGCGCTTTGTGCCCCTGAAGAAGCGCTTTGATTGGGGTTGTACCGAGGTTTTCGTTTTCCTCGTAGAGCCACTGAATGGCTTCTTCCTCAGTGAAGTCCATGTCAATAAGCATCAGCATGGTTCCTCGGATACTGGCCAAAGGCTCGCCATTTTGAATGAGGTGGGCTGGAATCATGGGCTGTTTATCCACACGAACCGAGAACAGCACGTGCTCTTCGATCAGCCTTCTGACCTTGGATGATGAGATCCCGAGTTGGTCCGAGGCCTCATCAATTGTGAGCCAGTGGTCAACGCCCTCAATCACCTTTATCTCCTAGCGGTCTGAACTAGCTGCTCAGCCACTAGAAATGCTAATTCAAGTGACTGCATGTGGTTAAGCCTTGGGTCACAAACCGACTCGTAGCGCTCTTCTAGCGTGCTCTCGTCAATCAT
>JACCDV010989123.1_pt1 | contig 12844 bp, 9 predicted proteins | sample 7446131 | NCBI WGS metagenome assembly JACCDV01 (sample SAMN15323448, study PRJNA562643) | freshwater metagenome | isolation source: river surface water | place: USA:Blue River Watershed | collected 2017-08-17 | reverse complement strand
TAGAACGTGTGAATGAACTTGGAAAGAGAGGGGCGATCGAACTGAACATCCACATGCGTGTTGTCTGCCTGCTGGAGCGAGGCAAAGGCACGGATGTAACTCACAAACACGCCAAGAAGGAGGTCCTCCATGTATTCGCACTTGGATGCAATCGTGATACGCTCCACTTCCTGCGCAAGGATTTCATCGGTCCACTGGGGAATGCGAGTCAGCAGATTCTGGAAGGTCTGAAGAGTCTTCTCGGGTTGCTTGTTGCGCTCGCAGGCAATTTTGGCGTTGTCATAGATGCTCCAGAGACCATCCGCGATGTGAGGAACAAGAACGCGCGCGAGATTTTCACGCAGGGTCTGTTTGACGAACTCGCTGTTCATTTGTTTAGACAGAGTGGCAAGAGTTACACCAAACTAGACGCACCATGAAGTTTGTGTTGATTCTCATGGTCAAGAATGAGTCCCGAATCATCAAACGCTGTCTGGAATCCGTTGCGGACTTTGTGGATGCCTTTGCGATTACCGACACGGGGTCCACTGATTCGACTGTCGAAATTGCCAACGAATTTCTCAAAACACGCAATGGAATTGTTGCGACCTCAGAATGGAAAGACTTTGGAACGAGTCGCAGTGTAAGTTTCCGAGTTGCCCAAGACTTTGTGCGTGACAAACTCCAGTGGAACCTGAAAGAGACGTATGGACTGCTGTTGGATGCGGATATGCAGTTTGTTCCCGGAGTTCTAAAGGACCATCCTCTCACTGACATTGGATACACGATGATTCAGCAAGCAGGAAATCTCGAATATCCCAATTGTCGGTTGGTCAGAATGGACCATCCCTGGACATGTCGTGGAGTCACACACGAGTATTGGGACGGACCTGTGAGCGCACTTCCCAAGTCGGTATGCTACATTCGCGATCACAATGATGGAGGGTGCAAGTCCGACAAGTTTGAGCGAGATGCTCGTCTGCTTGAGAAGGGACTTCAGGACGAACCCGACAATGTTCGCTACATGTTCTACCTTGCACAGACCTACAACAGTCTGGGACGATACAAGGATGCCATTCGTATGTACAAGAAGCGCATTGTGGGTGGAGGGTGGTTCGAAGAAGTCTGGTATTCCCACTACATGATTGCCAATTGCCATCATGCGCTTGGAAATCATATCAAATTCGAAGAGTGGATGCTTCGAGCACACGCCTACCGTCCGCAGCGCGCAGAGTCGCTCTACAAACTCACAAAGCATTTCCGTGAGCAGGCACAGCATTACAAAGCATATCAGTATCTGGAAAATGGGTCCAAAATTTCAGCGCCGAATGATTCGCTGTTCATCGAAAAGGATGTCTATGACTATTCGTTTGACTACGAGCGGTCGATTCTCGATTTCTACGTGAAAGAGGACAAGACTCACGGTCTTCGGTCATCTATGCGCTACTGGATGAAGACGCACGTCCTTCAACAGAGTGTTCTGGCAAACTTGGTATTTTATGCTCGTCCCTTGGGAACAATTGTGCCGCTGACTCTTCCGTCTCCGTTTGGACCCGTCTATCACCCCAGTGCTATTTCCCTTCGGTCGTATCCACTTGCGAACGTTCGCTACATCAACTACTGGATGGACAATGGAGACTACAAGACTCCTCCCGGAGATTGCGTGCGGACTGAAAATGCATTTGTGAATCTGGAGACAGGAGAGGTTCTTGCCAAGATGAGCGATGCCTCTGTGACACTCCCTCGTCAGGAAGTCTCTGTGCGAGGACTGGAGGATGTCCGTCTCTACGGAGACAATCGATTTGTGGCAACGGTCCAAGAGTATGCCCCCGGAGTCCAACAGATGGATGGTGTCTATGACATCGAGACCGGAACCTACAAGGATGTAAAGATTCTTCCGTCTCCCGAAGGACGTCCTTGTGAGAAGAATTGGTTGCCCATTCCGGGGACACAGTCGTTTGTCTATGATTGGCATCCCTTCCGAATCATTGGCGATATCACCAAGACCTATTCGACGCCTCCCTTCTTCTCGCTTCTGCGCGGATCTGCTCCTCCTGTCCAGCGAAATGGAGAGTGGTGGGTTCTCGCCCATTTCGTGGAATACACAAAACCTCGTCGTTACTATCATTGCTTTGTCACTCTCGACGAGTCATTCCGTCCGATTCGCGTGAGTCTGCCGTTTGTGTTCAAGTCTCCGGGTGTGGAGTATTGTATTTCCTGCCGCTTTGTCGAGTCCTCGGTTGAATGCTACGTGTCTTTCGAGGACAACAATCCCTCTCGTGTCACCATTCCTCTCTCCGATCTTGAGTGGATGTCAATCGAGGTGGGCGGAGACAGTTCGCAGTAGATTCGAATACGATGGGCGCTGAAACCCAAGTTTGGGACGAAGGCAGAACAATCCGGGTAGTTTTGTCCAATATCGGTCAATGCAGTAATCATGTTGATTTCCAGTCGTCTTCATGAGTTCAAGTCCTTCCCGCGCGGTCGCAAGAACCTTTGGTGCAGTCTCTTTTTGAAGCATGTATCCTGACGACGTCGTACATGCCTGTGTGGTTCGAGTCAGCAACTCGGATTCAGGGTGACGAGGTCCGAATTTGGAGACAGAAAAGAACAAGATGTCGTACGAAAGATTCCACAGATTTGGAAATGTTGACCATACGAGGTCTTTGTCATCGACAAACACGAAATCATCTTCCAAAATCAAACACCGCTCCTTTCCAGACGCACAAAAATGTTCCATGACATCTACATGGTTTTTTGTGGCGCCAATGTAGGCAGGCGTGTCGTCCTTCTTTGCTTTGTAATGGTAGACACGGTCAAGAGGTGCCTTAACTGCGCACAATGCCAAAAGCGTGTCATAATATCGATCCACGCGTTCTTCCAGATTCAGGATGTAGATGGTATCGATAACGTTCCAGTTGGGATGCGACAGGACTTTGTCGTGTTTGACGTCCCAGAATTTGCTCACGTGGCGATAGATTCGGTCCGATCCGGGAAGTGCTAAGTGCCAGTCGGGATAATTTCCATAATAAATGAAGACCTCATCGTCACGCGGATATGCATTCGCATCAAACACTGCAACGATCTTCTTGTCCAACCGAGACAGCAGATAATTCGAATTGCGATACACATGCTCGGGAATGTCTGCGAACTCAAATCGGCGCAACCATTCTTGTGCTTTGGCAATGTCTCCCAAATAGTAATTTGCGATGAATGCGGAGTCGTAAAAAGACGAGCGCAGTTCAAATGGAACTGCCAATGGGTCAACCTGTTCACTCAGATACTGCATCAACCCAAACTGGTCTTGGGACTGGGCAATCTTGATTTGCTCAATCGGATTGACTGTGTATGTAAAACGAGGGTGTCCATTCCAAATCACATTTCCAACAAAATCGGTCGGGTCCTCCATCGGAATCTGGATTCGTTCAGAATGTTCGTGAAGAAGCGCATAGAGATTCGTGTGAACAAGCGCATCGGCAACAATCCATGGATACAGATGGTCTGCAAGAAATGCCTCATCAATTCCATACGATGCTTCTGAATCGAGAGCAAGTTCAAGTGTGACAGGTTTCTTCCATCCAAACAGTCCTGCCATAATCTTGGACCGATGCCAAACGTGGTCACGAATCATATGATACGATTTGTCGGACTTGAGGAACTCTTGGATACACCAACGGTCTCGCGCAGTGATACGAGAGTCGGTGTCTCGAACGAAACCAATTTCGTGAGTCAGCAGCGGACGATAGCGATACAATGTATTGATGGGACCTGCCTTTCCTGTCTCCACGACTTCGACCCAGTCCGGAAGTGTCCAAGTCGAATCGCAAATTCCCTTGTGAACAATCACACCAAAATCAGGAAAAAAGGTTTTGATGATTTCTAAATTTTCAAGAAGTCCTGTGTAATAATTGGGTTCCGTTCCGTAGAGACAGAAGGAGAAGACCTTCATTATGCTATCCTAGAACCAATTACGTGTAAAGGTGACGCCACGACTCATTGGGTTTTGTCGTCAAGTCTTCCAGAATGAGTTTCGCAAGGTCGGTGTCGATCGTAAGGGGCAGGGTAATTTTGGTGTAGAACTTGTAGGACTTCGCGGTCTCCTCGTCAGCAATCCGCAGAAGGTTGATGCGCGTCACAAGTGTCTCGACGGCACGCATGAGAGTTCGGACTCCTTCTTCTTCCTTCGAGTATTCGGAGATCAAGAACTTGATTGCCTCGTCAGAGATGCTGAGTCCATCCATCTTGATGCGGTCCAGAATCTGCGGCCAGACATACTGCGTAAGAATGATCTTCTTCTCATCGGCAGTGTATCCGGAGCAGTGGATGACGTGCATGCGGTCCTTGAGAATCGGATGAACCTTGGACTCATCGTTGAAGGAGAATACGAAGAGACACTGAGACAAGTCAAAGTCCATTCCGGCGAAATACCGGTCGTGGAACTGGGTATTCTGTGAACGGTCTGTCATGTGGATGAGCATGCTCGCAATCTCCTGCCCCTGCGCTGTCTCCGAAATCTTGTCCAATTCGTCAAAGTACATCACTGGGTTCATACACTGCGCGCGCATGAGACTATCCACGATACGTCCCCAGGTCGAACCTTCGTAAGTGAAGGAATGTCCAACGAAATTGGCAGCATCAGACGCTCCCCCCAAACTGAAGAACTCGAATGGACGCTTGAGAACCTTGGCAACTCCGTGGTTGGCGAACGAGGTCTTTCCAACACCCATCGGTCCCTTCAGCGCAATCACATTGCCAACCGAAGCAGGGTTGGAAATCCACTGGGCAAGAATCTGCATAATCTGCGTCTTGGCAGAATGCATTCCGTAGACTGCAGCATCCAGTGTCTTGCGAGTGTCTGCGAGGAACTCGGCGCACGGTTTGGGACCATCATCGAGTTTGACGGGCAGAGGAACATGCTTTCCAAAGGGAATGCGAAGGAATCCCTCCACCCACGCACGGAGTTTGTAGTTCTCTCCGTCCATCTCAATCTGGTCGAGCATGTCCAGTTTCTTGATGACGTTTGCCTTGACCATGTCCGGAATCGGGAGTTCCAGAATGCGGAACTTGTAGGGGACATCGCCATCCTTCACCAAGGTCGCCAACTGTTTCATCTGTTTGTTGACCTTCTTCTGCTTGGACTTGGAGAGTTCGTCATAATACTCCTGCTCCTCATCGTTGAGTTCCAATGCCGGTTCCTCGTCGTCGTCCTCTTTTCCCTTCTTTGCCTTCTTGAGTTTGCGAGAGGGAACATACTTGTTCATGAGATACCCCAAGAACCCCTCTGCGTCCTCTTCCTCCTCATCGTCTGCATCCTCTTCCTCATCCTCCTCATCATCAATGAACTCAACTGTATTCCGCACGGGACGGTTGTCAATCTCAATCTTGACATACCCATGCTTGGAAATCGGAACACGAATTGATTGCTCGGGTGTGTCCTCATCGTCGGTCTCCTCTTCCTCTTCCTCTTCCTCCTCGTCTTCCTCGACAAGGGAGACCTCCTCGGACTCTTCTTCTTCAGTGGGGGGTTCATAGTCGTCATCCTCGGACTCCGACTCTTCTTCGGTCTCTTTTAAGGTATCATCCTCGATCCACTTCACCGTCGTGTCACGCTTGCGGAGGTTGTATTTCCGAGGCATCCTTGCTGCTTGGTTGGAGAAAAAGTCAGGCATTTTCGTTTTCTGGTTCTTAAGACAATGGACGAACTCGAGAGAGTTATCGAGACTCTTGAATTTGAAAACGATAAGCGGGCGGCGTCAGACCCGCTTGTTCGAACGTCTCTTCGCGTTGTCGAGGAATTCTTGAAAAACCACCGTGTCCTGTGTTACGGAGGAACGGCAATCAACAACCTGTTGCCTGAAAAAGACAGATTCTATGACCCGGTGCGCGACATCCCTGATTATGACTTTTTCAGTGAGACCCCCCAGGAACATTCCATGATGCTGGCAAACAAACTTGTGACAGCAGGCATTCGGAATGTGGAGGTAAAACCCGGCATTCATTTGGGCACGTTCAAAGTCTTCGCGGATTTCGAGGGTGTTGCGGACATTACTCAGTTGGATTCCGACTTGTTCAAACGTCTGTGGGAGGAAAACATCGCACGCGGTGGAATTCACTATGTGTCGCCCAACTTTTTGCGGATGTCCATGTATCTCGAGTTGTCTCGTCCCCGCGGCGATGTGTCTCGCTGGAAAAAGGTCTATCAGCGTCTTTTGCTGCTCAACAAGGAATATCCCATTGTCTGCAAAGAGGCGGAGACAAAGGAGCATTCCAAGGCAACGATGGAGACGAAACGCCAGATCCGCAAGATTCTTCTGACGGAAGACGTTGTTCTTCTGGGCATGACTGCGGCAGAAACGCATCTCCGCAAAGAGTGGACAACCCCCGTCATGCTTCTGGCGCCCAAGGAGACCATTGAGAAACTCACCAAGGGCAAAGAGGTCAAATTTCACGAGGGAACAGAGATTTTGGCACCTCGCTACGACATTGTCGAGTCCGATGGAAGTCGTCACATTCGGTTGTACGAAACCACTGCGTGCCACAGTTATCACAAGGTTCCGGGAGGATATCGCGTCGCAAGCATTCCAACGATCCTTCAGCACTTTTTTGCGTATGTGTATTCGAATGGTCAGAGAGGCAATGTAGAGAGTGTTCTCTGCATTGCCCAACGATTGATGGATTTGGCAGACCACAAACCGAAACGTCGGTTTGAATTGTTGACTCCGATTGATTGTTTGGGAACGCAAAAGACTCTGGTGGACATGCGCAAGGAAAAGGCAAGTCTGTATGAGAAACTCTCCAAGAACAAACAATCAACGGACTTTTTGCGATACTTTTTTACATACAATCCTCGTGCTCCAGTTACGGAACGCAAGAAGATTCGCGAGTCGCTTCGAAAGACGCGCAAGTCTAGGACCGAAAGTTCCTAACATCGCGATACTGGTACGGCAATCCAGTGCACAACGAACAATCGGACGCAACGCCGAGTGAAATGTCACGACGGCCCGATTCTTTGCGTCCAACCAAAAAGTCAAGATACGACCCATACGCATTTGGGGTCTCGTTACGATATGCATTTGCTCCTGTTGTAGACGCAAACGTCTGAAACACGAGTTGAGTTCTTTCTCTATAGACAAAGTCACTCGCATTTTGGAGACGAACTCCACCGACTCCAGAGACATCAATTCCGCGTTGACCTCCTGCGCTCATTTACTGGTTACGAAGAATTTAAACGCCCAGTGTACCACGTGATGTCGAAATAGTTGTTCTTTCCGATAACGGTTTCATTGTAAGGAGGAGGTTCCGCACTTGCCATTTTGTGAATCTCCGCATACGACAGCGAACGGGGGTAATAGTTTGCACTGCCGATGAGTCCATTCCATCCGGAACCAATGACAACCGGATCGTTGGTCTGATCCGGCAACTGAGTCAACGTGTGGTGCTGGCGCAGGGTCCCGTTGATATACACGTCCACAGCATACTGATTGACCACAATCGCAAGGTGAATCCATTTCATCGCGGGGATGTTTGGGATAAGAACCGTCTCGGTCGTTCCGTACGTCTTGACCGCCACCACAATTGAATTGGATGTCGAGTCGATATAGATTCCGGGCGAGTCACCCTTTACCAAAATGGGACGACGAGTTCCGTATCCAGTGGTGAAATCTTTGATGAGCAACCACATGCTGTAGGAATAGGTAAGACCCTCCGGTTCATTAAATGACAGAGGAAGGTCGTGATTCATAGACGTTTCGACCATTCCAGACTGAGGCATGCCTACAATCGGTTTGGCGTCTGTTTTGGGCGGACGAGACAACCACATATACACTCCGAGTCCGACAATCCCCAATATGACCAAAATGGGAAGGAGGTTCATTGTCTTTTATTTAGAAACAAACCCACGTGGACCTAGACGTAAGACGGGAATCTTTGGTCCAGGTTCTTGTTGCGGGATGTCCTCCGGCACACGAGGTCCGGCAGGAGTCCACACCATCCGAAGCATTGTATCATAGGACGTCGTCTTCTGGAACTCGAGTGACCCCGGATCAACTTTGCGATCTCCCATATTGTAGATGTAGTGGATGCGAGCAGGATCTGACTGGTATTCGTGGGTGAGAAATCCAGTGCGTGCCAAACGAATAGTCCAGTCTAGGTCTTCGCCGCGAACCGAATCCTTGAAGTGAATGAGTTTCGCAACATCCGTCATCATGGGATTCAGGTGATTGGGAGGACGCAAAAAGACACCGTCGCGTGCCATGTTTCCACTGAGTTTATTGTCAAGACTGTGCGTGAACGTGAACTGCTGAATCTGTCCTCGAAGACGCATAACTGGATACGACCCCCCAATTGTTGCTGCGAGATCCTGAATGTATTCGTCTGTGATCATGTCGTCATCGTCAATGAATGCCATGTATTTGCCTTTGGCATTCTGAAGAAGTTCCTGGCGCTTCAGTCCAACACTCATCTCCTTGTTGTCGAACTTGATGCAGTATTCCACGCGAAGATGGGATGCAATACGAGCAACCTTTTCGCGAATTGCCTCGAGAAGACGCTTGAGTGAATCCTCACGACCAGGGATTGTGGGAATCAGAACGGACCAATCGTACGCATAAGACTTGCGACGAATGTAGGTGTACATGTCTTCATTCCAGTAGCGCTGATTCACCTGATACAGATTGTCCATGTTCTGCGCATATCCAGTTCCGGGATGCTCGTGACGAATGATACAGTAGGGCACGTAGAGGCACTTGTCCTTGTATTCGTTGCGACACTGGTCGGTGAACTCCGTATCACAAAAGAGACTCTTGTATTCGGGATTGTAGAGATATCCCTGCTCTTCAAAGAAGCGACGCCCTACAATCGAAAGGGTGTTCAGGCGATTCTCCTGATGTCCGTCATTGAACCAAAGAATTCCATCACGATTCGGGAAGCGAGCAATCATATGATTGCGAATGATGTCGTCGTATCCACGAATGCGAGGAATCATATCGTCCGAGACCAGAACAACAATGTCCCAATCCCAGTCGATTTCTTTCATATTGGCGTTGCATGCCTGAATCTTGGTCTTGTTCGGACCGTAAAAAATACGATTCCAGGCACATCGTGACAAAACCGACTGAAGTTCAGTGGGATTTGCCATTGTAGCATCGTCAGTGTCACACGACACTGCGATTCCAAGAAGATCGGGGCGCGCGGCAAGTCGAACATACGACGCGAGCGTCTCCGTAACTTTTCGAGGACGAGAACGGGTAGGGCATTTGAGAAGGATGCGCATGTTTCTTTAGAAGGTGTAAGTGCTTAATTCCTTTCCAGTTTTATCGAGCGTGCTAAAGCGGAAGGTGTATCCAAAGAGCGTCACGAAGGTGGAGTTCGGGTCAACCGCCGCCTGCTTGGTGGGCGAAGGTGCCTGGCAATTTGTGCCTGCTGCGAAGAATGCCTTGGCATCCTCCGGTCCGAGCATGTTGGGATAACTGTGGAAGTTGCACACAGAACCGGAGAATCCTCCACTGTCTCCGATGACGACGTCACCAACAGCGGGTTTGGGAATGCCGGGGAGAACACACGACTTGACGAGGCGCCCATTCAGGTAGATGTCGAGGTTGCGCTGGAAGGTGACAACCGACACAGAGAACCATGTCTGAAGAGGAACATTCTCAACCGTGCATGTGAAGGAATCTCCGGTGCTGCTGCTTGTAGGCGCGCTCGCTGCTCCAGCGCCTGGACTGTTGGGATAGATTGCAACCTTCACCTGGAGACTGTTATCGGTGGGATGAAGGGTGATGTCTGTTCCCGATTCAGTATTTGCTCCCGACAACAGACGCTTGATGACAGGTTTGGTCTGCGAGAACTTGTAATCCCAGTCGCTGATAAACATCCAGAACTGCATTGCATTGTCAACACCCGCTCCTGTCGGGACTTCACCTGCAGGAATGACCTTCTTGGTTTTGCCATCCACGGGGGCGGGCGTCTTGTCTCCACTCGATGTGTCGGACGTCAGCGAAAGTTCCGGCAATCCGCTCCTTCTCCGAAAATAATTGTAAACAACCACTCCAAAAATCAAAAGTGCCGCGGCACCCAAGACGGTGAGAATTGTGCGCACAGTGCCTCCTCCACCAGAGTCTGAAGAGTCGAAGGAATCAGATGCAGGTCCTCCAAGCGTAAGTCCAATGGAGGGAGGAGATTGCTGCTTTGAACCAAACAGTCCCATTTATGTTAAGGAAGGAACTTTCTTGGGAAACACTTACTCTAAAGCAATGGAAAAGCGACCGTCTGGTCCACAACAAACATCAAGCATGTTTTGCAACAACTGTGGTGGGAAAGGTCATCTTTTTCGAATGTGCCGTGACCCAATTCTCTCCTGTGGAATTCTCCTTCTTGACCGCCCAGTTCTTCCCGTCAATGCTGCATCGACATCAATTTTAATGATTCGCCGAAAGGACAGCATGAGTTTCGCGGAGTTCATGCGAGGCAAGTATGACCCAACAAATCTTGCATATGTCGGTACTCTCATCAAAAACATGACGCTGAAAGAGCAGGCACTGGTTGCATCCGAACCCTTTGAGACATTGTGGAAGATGCTGTGGGGAGATGACCGGACGTCTCCGGAATATATGTTGTCTCGGGAACGATTCTATTCCTTGGACCGATTCACATTGATGAAACAGAACTTGTCTGAATACACGGAACCCGAATGGGGATTTCCCAAAGGACGTCGTATGCGTGGCGAAACGGATATGGCGTGTGCGATTCGCGAGTTCCAGGAAGAGACCAACATCCCTCGTGAGGCATATGCGGTTCTCAACAACATTGTTCTCGAGGAAACCTTCACAGGACTCAACAACATTCGGTATCGACACCTCTATTATATTGCCGTCCTCAAGCAACCTGGTCTTGTGGATCTTCGTCAGAAGTTTACTCCCATGCAACGCCGAGAAATCTCGGGAATTGCGTGGAAGACATTCACAGAAGCAGAGGCACTTATTCGTCCTCATCACGTCGAGCGCCTCCAGATGCTTCAGAATCTCCGGTCGGTCATTGAAACGTTTGAGACGCAAAGTTAAATCTTAAATCCCGCCAAATAGACTGTCGTCATGTACGACACGACAGAAATCACAAAAATCCACCACCACAAGGGGAACACAGTCGCCTCGCGGTCCTGGGTTCCAAATGGGCGAATCCGTCCTTCACGTCCGAACGCTATACTCGGTTTGACGTAAAGGAACGCTGCCATCAGAAAAAGATAGATTGTAACCATTGTTGTGCGATATGTTTTTCGTGTCACTGTCCCCATTATCAAATCGCAGCGAAAAACAATGGCTCGACCCTACGTTCTTCCAAATCGGAAGGCATTCGCAGATGCGGTTGCCAGACTCTTTTTGAAATACCAAACTCCTGCCGTGACCCAAGAAGACAAGGATGTGGATCTGTGCTTGAAGCGTGATTCAGGGGCACGTGAATTGCTGCCTCACCAGCGCATTGTTCGCGATTACCTTTCGGCAGAGACACCCTATCGCGGATTGTTACTCTATCATGGTCTGGGATCCGGAAAGACATGTTCGTCCATTGCTGTCGGCGAGTCTCTGATGTCTGACCGCAAGATTGTCGTGATGTTGCCTGCGTCACTCGAAGACAACTATCGCGGAGAACTTCTGACATGTGGTGCGCCTCTCTATATGTATGACCATCACTGGCGCCAGCAGTCTCTCAACGAGGAGACACGCGCCATGGCAACTCGCCTGGGAATCTCCGATGGATTTTTGGATCGTCACAACCTCTTTTTCACGACCGTGCCTGGAGAGGAACCCAACTTCAAGAAACTTCCCAAGTCTGCGCAGGACATCATTACGGCGCAGTTCGACGATGTGCTCCAGCAGCGTTTCACTTTTATTCGCTACAATGGATTGTCTTCCGGCAACATTGACAAGTATGTCCCTCCGGACGGTTCTAATCCGTATTCGAACAACACTGTTATCATTGATGAGGTCCACAACTTCATCTCGCGCATCGTCAACAAGTCCGACATTGCCTACAAACTCTACGACCTTCTCTACAACGCCACCAACTGCAAGATCGTTGCCCTCTCCGGCACACCGGTCATTAACCGCGCGAACGAACTCGCGTTCCTCATGAATCTGCTTCGAGGACCGATTGAACGCATTGTGGTTCCCATCAAATCGATTCCTACATGGGACGAAGAGAAGATGACAAACGTGCTTCGCAATGTTCCGGACTTGGACACAGTGGAGTTCAACACCATCAAGAAATACCTGTTGGTGACTCGCAATCCCCCCAACTTCCGCAGCGTCTACAACGACAAGGGAGACCGCATTGCCGTTCAGTATGTGAAGGACTTGCCCTATCCTGCTCTGGCGCCTGATTGGGTTGCCACCTGGAAATCCAAATTTGAGACGGATGTTGGAGGTGCCGAACTTGCTTTGGATCGTGTGACTGTCGAGAAACTCGAGTGTTTGCCCTCTGATTATGAAGAGTTTGCGTCAATGTTCCTCGATGGTCTCCAAATCAAGAACCCCGGACTTTTGGCACGTCGCATTCAGGGATTGGTCTCCTATTTCAAAGGCGCCGACGAGCGTATGCTCCCCAAGGTTGTCGACACCGAAAAGATGCTGGAAAAGGTGCCCATGTCCACAGAACAGTTCAATCATTATCTTGCGGTTCGCTTCAAGGAAATCCAGATGAACAAGCGCAAGATTACACGCGCATCCACCGATGAAGAATCAAAGACGTTCCGTGTGAATTCTCGCTTGGCATGCAACTACGCGATTCCTCCGGATTTGCGCAAGGATGACCAAGACGCAGAAAAGGAGGACAATGTGCCCGAGAAGGAGAAGATTCTGAATACTCTGCGTGC
>JACCDV010789359.1_pt1 | contig 12844 bp, 10 predicted proteins | sample 7446131 | NCBI WGS metagenome assembly JACCDV01 (sample SAMN15323448, study PRJNA562643) | freshwater metagenome | isolation source: river surface water | place: USA:Blue River Watershed | collected 2017-08-17 | reverse complement strand
AGCGGAAGGTGTTGACCAAACTCGTGGTTGGTTCTATACATTACATGCAATTGGAACTTTAGTTTTTGATAAAATTGCCTACAAAAACGTAGTTTCAAACGGATTAGTTTTAGACAAAAACGGACAAAAAATGTCGAAACGTTTAGGAAATGCGGTGGATCCATTCACCACTTTGGCTGAATATGGTCCAGATGCTACACGTTGGTACATGATTTCGAATGCAAATCCTTGGGACAACTTAAAATTTGATATCGAAGGTGTGGCTGAGGTAAGAAGAAAATTCTTCGGAACACTTTATAATACGTATTCATTCTTTGCTTTATATGCAAATATTGATGGTTTTAAATATGATGAAGCGGAAGTTCCTTTAAACGAAAGACCAGAAATCGACCGTTGGATTTTATCGGAATTACATACTTTAATTCAATTGGTAGATGAAGCGTATGCAGATTACGAACCAACAAAAGCGGCTCGTGCTATTTCCGATTTCGTTCAAGAAAACTTGAGTAACTGGTACGTTCGTTTGTGTAGAAGAAGATTCTGGAAAGGCGATTATGCGCAAGATAAAATTGCAGCATATCAAACACTTTATACTTGTTTAGTAACGGTTGCGAAGCTTTCGGCTCCAATTGCACCGTTTTTTATGGACAAACTTTACAGAGATTTAACACAAGCAACAGGTTCTGAATCTTTTGAAAGCGTACATTTGGCCGAGTTTCCAAAAATGGTTGAAAACTTTGTTGATAAATCATTAGAAAGCAAAATGATGAAAGCGCAAACAGTTTCTTCATTAGTTTTATCACTTCGTAAGAAGGAAATGATTAAAGTACGTCAACCGTTGCAAAGGGTTATGATTCCTGTACTTGACAATAATCAGCGTGCTGAAATTGAAGCAGTTTCTGACCTAATTAAAGCAGAGGTAAACGTGAAAGAAGTGGAGTTGTTGGATGATGCTTCTGGTGTTTTAGTGAAGCAAATAAAACCTAATTTTAAAACATTAGGGCCTCGTTTTGGTAAAGATATGGGATTGATTTCCAAAGAGATACAAAATTTTGGACAAGAGCAAATTGCTAAATTAGAGCGTGATGGCGAGCTAGTTATGGATATTGCAGGAAAAAGTATAACTTTATCACAAGATGATGTTGAAATTTCATCGCAAGATATCCCAGGTTGGTTAGTAGCCAATTCAAACGGAATTACAGTAGCGTTAGATATTACCATTTCCGATGAATTAAGAAAAGAAGGTATTGCGAGAGAATTAATCAACAGAATCCAAAATATCAGAAAAGATTCTGGTTTTGAAGTAACAGATAAGATTACGGTTAAAATGGAAAAAAATTCGCAAGTTGAGGAAGCCGTTTTAGCTAATGAATCGTATATTAAGTCAGAAACATTAACTGAAAACTTAATTTTTGTTGAAAACCTTGAAAATGGTACAGAAATTGAGTTTGATGATATTAAAACAAGTATATTAATTTCAAAATAAAAGCCAAAAGCTTTTAATCGACGTATAACTATAAAAATATTGAAATTATGGTAGAGGAGCAAATTAGATATTCAGACGCCGATTTAGCGGAATTCAAAGCGTTAATTCAAGCTAAATTAGAAAAAGCTAAAAACGATTTAGAGCTTATTAAAAGTGCTTATATGAATGACTTAAATAATGGAACTGATGATACATCACCAACGTTTAAAGCATTTGAAGAAGGAAGCGAAACTATGAGTAAAGAAGCGAATTCGCAGTTAGCAATTCGTCAAGAAAAATTCATTAGAGATTTAAAAAATGCCTTGATTCGTATCGAGAATAAAACCTATGGTATTTGTAAAGTTACAGGCAAATTAATCGGTAAAGAAAGATTAAAAATCGTTCCTCATGCTACCATGAGTATCGAAGCAAAAAACTTGCAACGTTAATCTTTTTACAAAATTATATTAACGCTCCGTTTGGAGCGTTTTTTATTTGATAAATTCCACTATTTTTGCAAAAAAATTGAACATGTCGTTAAAGAAAGCCTATTTATTAATCATTGCTATTTTATTAATTGATCAGATTTCTAAAATCTATATCAAAACGCATTTTTTTATTGGAGAATCCATAAAAGTAATGGGTTTAGAATGGTTTCAAATTCATTTTATAGAGAATGAAGGTATGGCTTGGGGCGCAGAAATTCCGGGCGAACATGGGAAATTAATTTTAACCTTATTCCGAATTGTAGCCGTAGGTGGAATCGCATGGTGGTTATGGGATTCAGTAAAAAAGAAAGCGTCTAATTACTTAATCGTAGCCATTGCTTTGATATTTACAGGCGCTTTAGGAAATATTATCGATTCTGTTTTTTACGGTGTCATTTTTAATGACAGTTATCATCAAGTAGCAACAGCTTTTGCTGATCAACCTTATGGTACTTGGTTTCACGGCGAAGTAGTGGATATGTTTTATTTTCCAATATGGGAAGGAAACTTACCTTCTTGGTTGCCAATTTGGGGTGGCAAACACTTCAATTTCTTCAACGCTATTTTCAACGTAGCCGATGTAGCGATTTCAACGGGTGTTGGGATTTTAATTGTCTTCAACAAAAGAGCATTTGCTCATGCGGATAAAGAGGAAAAAACTATTCAAATCCAAGAATAATGTTTCCTACAGATTCTGAATATATACTTTTGTACTTTGTATATTTTTCGGTATTTGTATATTTCTTTTTAGGACTAATTTTCACGAAAAAAACCATATATAAAGTTAATTTGACCATTTTTATGGTCTATTTTTTATATATGCTTTATATTTTTTTAGATGAAGACAATTTTAAAGGTGGAAATTCTTTAGCGATTCTGTTTTATGGTGCGATTTTTGTTCTAACTCATATTGTTATTTACGGAATAATTGAATTGATTAAGAGTTTTAGAAAGAAATAACTCCATTAGGCGTCACACAAAAATCCAATTTCACATCATTTGCTGAAACATCGTCAATTTTTTCTTCTGGAGGAAAGAACGATAATCCAATTTTAATCGTTTCGGGCTTGCATTTGCTTAGAAAGTTGTCGTAGAAACCTTTTCCGTAGCCAACGCGATTTCCCTGCTTATCATAAGCTAAAAGCGGCACAAAAACAACATCAATTTTCGCATCAGGAACTTCTAAACCATCAACGGGTTCAGGTACATTGTAATTGTTCTTTTTGATTTTGGTATTATCCGTTAATAAAAAATGCGTCATTCCTAAAGTAGCAAATTCGCACTTCGAAATGACGATTTCTTTATCTTTTCCCGCTAAAATTTGCAGAATATATTCGGTATTGATTTCTTTTTGCTCTTCAATAGTTAAAAACAAATGGTAATACAATTTATCCCAAACCAGCCTGAGGCTAGGCACGGTGTCCATACGCAACAATTGGTTCGCAATCGCCAAACTTTTGTCTTCGATTTCTTCTTGAGTAAGCTGTTTTCTTGCTTCTTTGCTCTTTTTTCTTGCCTCTTTCTTATCCATTTACAGACGCTTTCAATTCGTCTATAAATTTAGTCAAATGTTCTACTTCTACGTGATCCATTAACACAATTTTGTACCATTTGTTGTGTTCATTGTGTTGTTGCGGTACCAAATCATACTTTTCAGCAATTTTTTCTGGTATAGATTCCGAATGAATCGTAACAATATTCATAAACGGTTCACGGAAATATTGAATGTTTAATTTGTCTAATTCCTCACATAAAAATTGAGTTCGCATTTGTAAAATACTCACTTTTTCATGCCAACCATAAGCTCCGTAAGTAAATAAAATCATCCAAACTGCCACCGCATTCGCACCTGAACGACTTCCGCAAAGAGTTAAATCCATTCCTTCCACGTATTCCGCTTCTTTAGTTAATACGTTTTCGATTAAACCTTTTCGGCAAACAAAAATTCCTGTTCCGTATGGTGCTTGCAACATTTTGTGTGCATCAATGGTAATCGAACTAATCTTTGGATTACTAAAGTTGATGTTCGAATTTTTATTGCTAAACGGATAAACAAATCCACCATAAGCGCCATCAATATGCAAACGATACATCGCATTATGTTTTTCCAATGCTGAAATATATACATCCGGATTATCAACCGAACCAAACATTGTAGTCGCCATGTTGGAAACGGCGATGAAGTATTTTTTTCCTTTATTTTTCGCTTCTAAAATGATATTGTCTAAAGCAATCGCATCAATTTCACGGTTTTCAAAACCAACCGGAATTTTCAACCAATCAATTTGCAATAAATTAGAAGCTTTTGGAATGGAATAATGCGTGTCTTCCGAAGCTAAAATGGCAATTTCGTCTAATTTCGCATCGAATTTGTGCATGAATTCATTTCTAAAAACCCAAATCGCTTGAATGTTGGCTTCCGTTCCGCCAGGAGCTATGTAACCGTCGAATTCGTTTTCAGTAGCTTTGAATATATCAACAGCAATTACGTTTAAAACTTCACGCTCAATTTCTTGAGTGCCATAAAACGCTTTTTCAGAAGTCCCAAAAGTGTGACAACCAATGTTATTTGGATTGGCAACATAGGTTTGAAGTGTAGGTGCATCTTTCAAAAAAGGTGCATCGTCATAAAAAACGCGATTGTCTAATTTAGATGCTGGATAGCCTAAAGAAGCGTCTTTTGAGAAGTTAACATTATCGTGTAAAGCCTTTTCAATACGGGCTTTTCTTTCTTCGTGTGATAGTTTTTTCCAGAAATTCATACCTTAAAGTTTTGGCGAATTTACAGTTGAAAAATCAATAAAAACATGATAATTGTTAGCTTTCTGATTCTAAATGGGTAGAAACGTGAAAAATCGCATCTCCTTGATATACAATTGGGGCATCGTTTACATTGATAACATAACCATCATGTGGGGCTTTCATTTTATGTTCGACTTTTCCATAAGGATCGGAAATAGTAGCAATTAGTTCGCCTTTTTTAATAAAGCTACCAATTTTTACCAAACCATGAAACATGCCCGAATATTTCGCTCTAACCCAATTCGATTTCTCAATATAAATTGGCTTTTTCGATTTAATATTGGCTTTTTTTCTTGGATTTAGCATGTCCAAATGATCTAAAAATCGTTTGGTGCCTTCAATAGCATCATTCGTAACTTCTTGGTTAATGTCTAACGATTTTCCGCCTTCAAAAAGTAACATTTTAACGCCTAATTTATCACAAGAATTTCGAAACGAACCCGAAATATTCTTCGAATACAAAGTAAAAGGCGCGTTAAAAACATCTGAAAGTTCTTTAAGTTCTGGATTTTCAGGCACAATTCTAATTTGCGGGGCATTAAATCGGCTTGCGCCACCAGCATGAAAATCAATCGCATAATCCACGTGTGGAATAATATCTTTTAAAATATAATACGCAAAACGACTCGCTAACGAACCTGTTTTGCTACCAGGAAAAACCCGATTCAAATCCCGACCATCTGGAAATTCAAGTGTTTTATTGATGAATCCAAAAATATTGATAATTGGAATGCAAATTATCGTGCCGCGTTTTGGTTTGTTGATTTTTTGAACAATTAACTGACGCACAATTTCAGTTCCATTGATTTCATCGCCATGCAAACAAGCGGTAAATAAAACTGTTGGACCATCAAGTTTTGAACGCTCCACAATGATTGGAATTTTCAATTTGTTCATGGTGTGCAACTTGGCAATTTCCATGTTAATGGTCTTGCTTTCGCCCGCTAAAATTGTTTCTTTAAGGATTACAAGTGGTTTTGAGGCTGTCATTTGGTTGATTCTAAGGTGTTAAAAATACGAAAAGTTCAAGAACAAGGGCAATAACAACTTCAAAAATCAACATTTTTTGCAAAACAGATTTATGAAATGCTAATTATTAAGTAAATCGTCTCTGTGCATCTCTATTCAACAGCATCAAAATCAAAAAACCTCAGTGAATCTCTGTGTAAAAACAATTCTTAAATCTGTGCTGCAAAGCATCCGTTTCATCCGCGTGCCAATTAAAACAATTCTCTTATCTTTGTTCTTTACTCTTTTTCAAAAAAATGCAAACACCATTAGAACTTCAAATCCAAACCTTGCCTGATAATCCGGGTGTGTATCAATATTTTGATAAGGATGGAAAAATTCTATATGTCGGTAAGGCGAAAAATCTAAAAAAACGCGTTCAATCGTACTTTACAAAGAATCACGACAATTATAAAACTTCGGTTTTAGTTAAGAAAATTGTTACGATAAAACACATTGTTGTTCCTACGGAAACAGATGCGTTATTATTGGAAAATAATCTGATAAAAAAATTACAACCACGTTATAATGTTTTGCTTCGCGATGATAAAACGTATCCTTGGATTTGCATCAAAAACGAACGATTTCCACGCATATTTTCTACTCGAAAAATGATTAAAGATGGTTCTGAATATTTTGGACCTTACACCAGTTTTAAAACGGTTCATACGATTTTAGATTTAATTAAAGAATTGTATCCACTACGAACTTGTACTTACGATTTATCGAAAGCAAATGTTGATTCGGGGAAATTTAAAGTGTGTTTGGAATATCATATTGGCAATTGCAAAGGCGCTTGTGAAGGTTATGAAACGGCTGAAAACTATCAAAATCAAGTGGAGAAAATCCGTCAAATTTTAAAGGGAAATTTCAAAGAAAGTTTGAAAGATTTCAAGAAATTAATGACTGATTTGGCGATGGAAATGAAGTTTGAAGAAGCGCAAAAAATCAAAGAAAAAATTGAGGTTTTAGAAAATTATCAATCGCGTTCTACAGTTTTAAACCCGAAAATCACCAATTTAGATGTGTTTTCGATTATTTCCGATGAAACGATGGCGTATGTGAACTTTTTGCAGATTTCGCACGGAGCAATCGTTCGTTCACATATGTTGGAATTAAAGAAAAAATTAGACGAAACTAATGAAGAATTATTAGAATTAGCCGTTGTTGAATTACGCGAACGTTTTCATTTGAATGCACGAGAAATTGTGGTTCCTTTCCCTATTGATTTAGGCGAAAATATTAAAGTTACGGTTCCACAATTAGGCGATAAAAAGCAAATTTTAGATTTATCAGAACGTAACGCTAAATTTTATCGATTAGATCAATTAAAACAAATTCAAATCGTTGATCCAGAACGTCATACGAATCGAATCATGGCGCAAATGCAAAAAGATTTACGTTTATCAGTAGAGCCAAGACATATCGAGTGTTTCGATAATTCGAATATTCAAGGAACGAATCCGGTTTCGGCTTGTGTGGTGTTTAAAGATGGAAAACCGAGTAAGAAAGATTACCGTCATTTTAATATCAAAACAGTTGAAGGTCCAAATGATTTTGCCTCGATGGAAGAAGTGGTGTACAGAAGATACAAACGCATGTTAGATGAAAATCAACCTTTACCACAACTAATAATTATTGATGGAGGAAAAGGGCAATTGTCTTCGGCTTTAAAAAGTATAGATGATTTAGGTTTGAGAGGAAAAATTGCCATTATCGGAATTGCAAAACGTTTGGAAGAACTATTTTATCCAGGTGATTCGGCACCGTTGTATTTGGATAAAAAATCGGAAACTTTAAAAGTGATTCAGTATCTTCGAAACGAAGCCCACCGATTTGGTATCACGCATCATCGCGATAAGCGAAGTAAATCGGCTTTAACCAATAGCTTAGAAAGCATTCCTGGAATCGGAGAAAAAACCATGATAACATTAATGAAACATTTCAAAAGCGTTAAAAGATTGCAAAATGCAGATGAAAAAGCAATTTCTGAAGTCGTAGGTGTTTCAAAAGCCAAAAAAATTTCCGACTTTTACAAGACAAATCAATCTCACACTAAATAATGAAAAAAATCTTCTTGTTTGTAAGCCTACTTTTTCTTACCCAAGTTAGCTTAGGACAAGAAAACCCACGACCAAAAGTTGGCCTTGTTTTAAGCGGAGGCGGAGCAAAAGGTTTGGCACATATTGGCGTATTAAAGGTAATCGATTCGCTTGGAATAAGGGTAGATTATGTTGCAGGAACTAGTATGGGTGCCGTTATTGGTGGATTGTATGCGTCAGGTTATAGTGCTGAACAATTGGATTCTATTTTTTCAAATGTTGATATTGATGCATTACTTCAAGATTATACCCCAAGAGAGTCAAAATCTTTTTACGAAAAGAGAAATGACGAAATTTATGCCTTAACACTTCCTTTTAATAAATTTAAACTAGGATTGCCCTCTGGATTATCAAAGGGACTTTATAATTTTAATTTAATTTCTTCTTTAACCCATCACGTAAGTCATGTGCGCAATTTTAATGAGTTGCCTATTCCTTTTTTATGTATCGCTACGGATGCAGAAACAGGTGAAAAACTTATTTTAGATAATGGCGTTTTGGCAAAAAGCATTATTGCTAGTGGAGCTCTTCCTACATTATATAGCCCAGTTGAAATTAATGGGAGGCTTTTAATTGATGGAGGTGTAGTTGATAATTATCCTGTTGAAGAATTAAGGGCTAGAGGAGTTGATATAATCATAGGAGTTGATGTACAAGACGGTTTAAAAAATAGAGATGAATTAAAAGAAGTAACTTCGGTTTTATCTCAGATAAATAATTTTTCCATGATAGAAAAAATGGAAGGAAAACAAAAAGCAACAGATATTTACATTAAACCAGAAATTAAAGGATATTCAGTTGTTGATTTTGAAAAGGGTAAGGAAATTATTGAAATTGGTAAACGAAAAGCAATTGAATTTATTAAAGAACTTTCAAAGTTTAAGAGAACTGATTATAAAAAGGTTGATAAAGTCTTTACACAAGATTCAATTTACATTAAAGAAGTTAGTTTTAATAAACTAGATAATTACACAAGAGCTTATATATTAGGAAAGCTTAAATTTAAAAGAAATATTAAAATCTCGAATGCACAGTTATTAAAAGGAATTTCAAATTTAAATGCGACCCAGAATTTTAGTGCAATAAATTATTCTTTTGAAAGCATGCAAGACGGTGAAAATTTGGTTTTAGAATTAAAAGAAAATCCAAACAACACATTTTTAAAGTTTGGTTTGCATTATGATGATTTGTTTAAAAGTGGTATTTTATTAAATTATACTAAAAAGAAATTATTGGTAAAAAATGATGTGGTTTCTTTAGACGTAGTTCTTGGGGATAATATCCGCTATAATTTTGATTATTATTTAGACAATGGATTTTATTGGAGTTTGGGTTTTAATTCAAAATTAACGACATTTAATAAAAACATAACGGCTAGTATTGCAAGAGATTTAAATATTAGTTCTAATATCAATACATTAAATATTGATTTTCTAGATTTAAGTAATCAAGCCTATTTACAAACCATTTTTGCGCAAAAATTTTCCATTGGAGGAGGATTAGAATTTAAGCTTTTAAGATTAGAATCGGAAACATTACAAAATACAAATTCTACTTTTGAAAACAGCAACTATTTATCGCTTTTTGGATTTTTAAAATATGATTCTTTCGATAAAAAATACTTTCCTAAGACGGGTTGGAATTTTAATTCAGAATTACGCTATTATGCTTATTCGTCTGATTATAACAATAATTTTGAACGATTTTCTATCGCTAAAGCCGATTTTTCTTTTGCGCAACCTGTTTTTAAGAATACAACTTTTAAATTTCAATCTGAGGGAGGATTTTCTATAGGTGATCACACGATTTCCTATTTTGATTTTATTTTAGGAGGATATGGCTTTCAACAGGTGAATAATATTAAACCTTTTTTTGGATATGATTTTTTAACTTTAACAGGGGAAAGCTATTTAAAATTATCTTTAACTGCAGATTATCAGTTCTATAAGAAACATCATCTTAATTTTATTGCTAATTTTGCTAACATAGGAAATAATATTTTTGATAAATTAGATACTTGGTTTATTAATCCAAGATATACAGGATATGCTTTAGGATATGGCATGGAAACGGTTATAGGTCCAGTTGAAATAAAACATTCTTGGTCACCCGAAACTAAAAATCATATCACTTGGTTTTCAGTAGGATTTTGGTTTTAAAAAAAAATTACGATATTTGTAGAGATGAAAAATTGGTCCGACTTATTAGCACATTTAAAATTCCTCATCAAGAGAAATCCTGAATGAGTTTTTTTCGTGCCAATACATTTCAAACTTCATTTATTATTGGCACTTCGACATATAATTTATAGTCTAATAAAAACTTAATATAATGCCAATATATCACAAATTGGGGAATATCCCACATAAGCGTCATATTCAATTCCGTAAACCTAACGGAGATTTGTATTATGAGCAACTTTTTGGTACAGTAGGATTTGACGGAATGTCAACGAATATGTATCACGAACACAGACCAACACAAGTAAAGGAAATTAAAAAACAATACAGTGTTGCGCCCAAAATTGCTAAGGCAAATAACATTCAATCCTATCGATTAAGAGGTTTTGAAGTAGCACCACAAGATGATTACTTAGAAAGTAGAAAAATCGTTCTTACTAATTCGGATTGTCATATTGTTTTAGCAGCGCCAAGAAAATCCACAACCGATTATTTTTATAAAAACACGGATTCTGATGAAGTAATTTTCATTCACAAAGGAACAGGAAAATTAAGAACCATGTTAGGAAATTTAGATTTCAAATATGGAGATTATTTGGTTGTACCTAGAGGAATGATTTATAAAATGGATTTTGATACCGAAGATAATCGTTTGTTTATCGTAGAATCGCATTCGCCAGTTTACACACCAAAACAATACAGAAACTGGTTCGGACAATTGTTAGAACATTCACCATTTTGTGAAAGAGATATCCGTCGTCCAGAAGAATTAGAAACGTATGACGAAAAAGGCGAATTCGTAATCAAAATCAAAAAGAAAGACGAAATTTTCGAATTGGTTTATGCAACACATCCATTTGATGTAGTGGGTTACGATGGTTATAACTATCCGTATGCTTTTTCAATTCACGATTTTGAACCAATTACAGGAAGAATTCATTTACCACCGCCAATTCATCAAACATTTGAAACAAATGCATTTGTAATTTGTTCATTTGTTCCAAGATTATACGATTATCACCCATTATCAATTCCAGCTCCTTATAATCACAGTAATATTGATGCCGATGAGGTTTTATATTATGTAGATGGTGATTTTATGAGTAGAAATGATATTGAAGCTGGACATATTTCATTGCACCCAGCGGGAATTCCTCATGGTCCGCACCCAGGAGCTGCAGAAAGAAGTATTGGTAAAAAAGAAACTTTAGAATTAGCCGTAATGGTAGATACTTTTAAACCATTAATGGTTACAGAAGACGCAATGAATATTGCAGATGAGAAGTATTATCAATCTTGGTTAGACTAAAATAAATTATTTAACACAACATACAGGTGGTTTCACCTATTAAAAATATTAAAAAACATGGCACAAGAAATAAAATCAGTAGAATACGGATTAGAAAAAATATTTGAAGGAGCTCAAGACTTCTTACCTTTATTAGGAACAGATTACGTAGAATTATATGTGGGTAACGCAAAACAAGCGGCTCATTTTTACAAAACAGCTTTTGGTTTTCAATCTTTAGCATATGCTGGATTAGAAACAGGAGTTAAAGACAGAGCGTCTTATGTGTTGAAACAAGATAAAATCCGTTTGGTATTAACTACGGCTTTAAACAGCAATTCACCTATTGGAGAACATGTGAAAAAACATGGTGATGGTGTTAAAGTTATTGCTCTTTGGGTAGAAGATGCTCGTAATGCTTATGAAGAAACTACAAAACGTGGTGCAAAATCGTATTTTGAACCAGTTGTAGAGAAAGATGAAAATGGAGAAGTAGTTCGCGCTGGGATTTATGGTGCTTACGGAGAAACAGTTTTCATTTTTGTAGAGCGTAAAAATTATAACGGAGTCTTTTTACCTGGTTACAGCGAATGGAAATCAGATTATAACCCAACTTCTGTAGGTTTAAAATATATTGACCATATGGTAGGTAATACAGGGTGGAACAGAATGAATGAAGCTGTTAAATGGTTTGAAGATGTAATGGGATTTGTAAACTTCCTTTCATTTGATGACAAACAAATTACAACAGAATATTCTGCTTTAATGTCTAAAGTAATGTCTAACGGAAACGGTAGAATTAAATTCCCAATTAACGAACCTGCAAATGGTAAAAAACGTTCTCAAATTGAAGAATATTTAGATTTTTACGAAGACGAAGGTGTACAACATATTGCAGTTGCAACTGATGATATTATTTCAACCGTTGCTGAAATGCGTGCAAGAGGAATTGAGTTTTTAAGTACACCACCTCAAGCATATTATGATGCCATTCCTGAAAGATTGAAAGATCATATGTCTAAATTCAAAGAAGATATAAACGAACTTCAAAAACTAGGTATCATGATTGATGCTGATGATGAAGGGTATTTGTTGCAAATTTTCACTAAGCCAGTTGAAGATCGTCCTACGCTTTTCTTCGAAATTATTCAAAGAATGGGTGCTCGTGGATTCGGTGCGGGTAACTTTAAAGCCCTTTTTGAGTCGATTGAGCGTGAGCAAGAATTGCGAGGTACATTATAAAAATCGCTTTTTGTTAACAAATCTTTAAATTATAACCTTGTAGTAATATTGTTTTTAATAAAAATATGTTAAAGTTGAATTTTAACTAAGAATAATTTAAAAACATATTTACCTTTGCACTCGCAAATCAAGGAGGTAGTTTGCCTTAATTTGTAGTAAATTTTCATAATTTATAGTTTTTTGGTTGGTTAATAGCATAAAAACTCAGTCATATTTTTGACTGGGTTTTTTTGTTTTAGTATTTTTGGAACAGAAATTGCATTTTCATT
>JACCDV010115399.1_pt1 | contig 12848 bp, 15 predicted proteins | sample 7446131 | NCBI WGS metagenome assembly JACCDV01 (sample SAMN15323448, study PRJNA562643) | freshwater metagenome | isolation source: river surface water | place: USA:Blue River Watershed | collected 2017-08-17 | reverse complement strand
GCTACTGAATTGGTTCTCGTATATTTGAATAGTGTTATTCCCTCCCTTATTGGTAAGGGCCACCATTTCGGGGTAGCCGTCGTTGTTGAGATCGGCAACTTGCACATTCTGCTCAATAAATGTTTGGCCTGCTTCCGCACCGATGGTGATTGGCTGCCAGTTGAAGCCAAAATTATAGCTACCTGGTATGCAAAACTAGCTATCAATGCTTAGAGGGGATGTTCCTGTGTAAATTAAAATTTAGGTGGACTGGCCAATTATCAGGTCCAAACTGCCGTCGTAATCTATCTCGGAAAACATGTACTGATATCGACTATGTTTAGGGATTGGACGGCTGTGGCTGTGGTGTTGACCAGTTCTAAGTTTTGTTTGGCTTACTCAGGTTGAAGGTGTTAGTGCTGCTGATATAGACCCAAAATTCTATTTCTCCTTGGACGTTGGTGATGACAAAGTCAGGGAAGCAGTCGTTTGTGAGATCGATAAAGGTATTCCAGTGTTGGTCTGAGAATAGAACTGCGGAGTAGTCAGTGACGGTGCTGGTAAAGACCTGTGACCAAGTTATATTATTGCTGAATATCGGGGTAGTTACTAATTACCGTTAGTGAAATAGAAGACACTCCTCCGGTTTACTCCCAAATCGATATTATAGATCAACAGGCACTCAGTGATAATGTAGCCTCCTCCTGCTGGCAGCTTGTATTAGAATAGGGTAGGCTGGGTGGTGACTCCCGTGAAGGTGAAGGGATTGGCCACTCCCACCACGAACCCTGAGTTGCTCTGTACAAGAAGGTACATGCAGCTGTTGGGATTGGTGCCCCATACTGTGATGTCAAGGCTTCCATCATCGTTGGCGTCGTCTAGGTGATATGAAAGGTACAGAGATAGTAAGCGATAGGGTTGCAACCTTGAAAGGCAGTGATGTTGTAAGTAAGTTCATAGAGATTGGATGAGGTGCTGTAGATGAAGACAAGGGTGTTGTAGTTGCTATCAACAGCCACATAATCGGCCCTCAAGTCGTTATTGAAGTCTCCGGAGGCCTTCACGAAGTTGTTGTTCTGGCTTGCGTTTCCACCTTCATATTAGTGGAGTGATACTGAGGAAAATGGGGTAGATTCCTTCTTGGGGATAGTTGAAATCAAATAGTTTTTTGACAAAGCCAGTAGGGTCAGTGCTCTCCCTGCAGTGGACGAGCGCGATGAGGAGGAGAGGTAAGTAGATATTGATGGCCATGGTATAATTATAATAATTCTAATGATGCAATGTGCATGTGTTTGCGTTCTGCCTATAATATTAATTAATGCGCAAGGTTTGCTATCTCTACAACGAGGACATCACCCGCTACGAGTTCAGCAAGGAGCACCCCATGAAGACCAAACGCATGAAGATGGTCCACAGCCTCATCAAGAACTACGACCTCACTTCACGGCTCAGGATGTTCCATAGCAAAGAAGCCACCTCAGAAGAAATGACCTCCTTTCACAATCCTCACTATGTCAAGTATCTCGAATCGTGGGTCTCCCCCCGCACTGAGGATATTGTTGAGCAATACCTCATCACTGAGGAGGAAAGGGCAAAAATGCGCTAAGATTCAAAGCTGAATTCTATCTTCAAAATCAATCAGACTGTTGATTGCCCGGGCTTTGAGGGACTGTATGACTTCTGCCGGCTGGCTGCGGGGGGTAGCATTGATGCTGCTGACTTGATTATTGCTGGGGAGGGGGATGTTGTCATCAACTGGTCAGGAGGCTACCATCACGCCAAAAAGACAGAGGCGAGTGGTTTTTGCTACATTAACGATATTGTGCTCTGCATACTCTAGCTGCTTAAGGCCTACCCTAGGGTCCTCTACCTCGACATTGATGTCCACCACGGGGATGGTGTCGAGGAAGCATTCTTTCATACTAATAGGGTGTTTACTGTTAGCTTTCATGAGTTTTAGGAGGACTTCTTCCCTGGTACTGGGTCGCTGGAGGAAGTGGGGGAAGGCATTGGCAAATTTTACACCGCAAATATACCTCTAAAGAAGGGCATGGACGACATTACTTACATTGAGCTTTTCAAGAAAATCATGAGCAGAATATGCTCTTTCTATGTACCTGATGTCATGGTCATACAATGCGGGGCCGATTCACTCTCTAGAGACAAACTTGGCCACCTCAATCTCTCCATCAGATGCCATGGTGAGCTACTAAACTACATGAAAAGCTTTGGGACTCCAATGGTGCTGCTTGGAGGTGGTGGGTATACAATTGAAAATGTGGCAAGGTGCTGGACCTACGAAACAGGCTTGATGGTGGGAGTGGACATTGAGAACTAGATTCCTAAGCAAGACTATTTCTACAATTATTATGGGAAGGATTCAAACAAAATTCATTTTGAAGTTGAGCCCACTCCTAACTGCAACGACTAGGAGTATCTTAATGAGATCTTAGAGACAGTATATGAGAACCTGAAGGAGGCATAGATCAGGCCCTGTGTAGGGTTCCACTCTGCCCCTCGCCACTACACCCCAACTGAGGAGAATGACTGGGAAATAATCCCATAGGAGGAAAGTAGCATGACTGACGATCTCTGCTAAAAGTTTTTTAAGAAGCTGTGATATCATGATTATGTACATTAACTAATAAAAATCAGGTGGTAGGTTAGACAGGCTCAGGTTGATCATCAAAGTTGTATTTCTTGAGGAGTGCCATCTTGGCCTTGGCCGCCTAAATATAGTTTTGCTCGACCACCGTGTTGCCCTTCATGTGGCTATGGATGTCTATATTTTGGATGGAGCTGTTGAGATAATGCTCCTTCTGCCTGGCTTTTTCTTCCTTTTGCTTTGAGATCATGTGAATTTCTTCATGATCTTTGTTGGCCAATCTGTCCTAAAAATCAGCTGTCTCCTCATTGCCCTCTTTGGCCTTGGACTGCTTTATTTCTTCCAAGTAATTCTTATACTTCTTGGGAGGCTATTTGGACTGCATGATTTCCTCGATGCTCAAGTTCTCCTTGAGTTTATTTTTAGCGCGCAGCTAGCCGATGAGGAGATGAAGCTTTTCTAGGTTCCTCTTCCCTTCCTCCATATACTTGCGACTGTGGGATGTATTGTTCTTATGATTGTTGATGCGCCTTACTAGATCTTACAGTTCCTGCTGTTTCTTTTAGTCAGTCTTGGGCATGAAATTGCGCTTGACGTGGTCTGCATACTGCTCCTGCCTTTTGAGCATGGCCGTGCGGAAGTCAATATCATCTGTCTTTGTGTCTTACTTTACTGCCAAACTATAGAACTTGCTTCGGTATGGCTTCTTGCTTGCTATGATCTAGTACTAGCTTTCTTTGAGTTCTTTCTTTTGCTGTCGGAAAGATTCGTTCTATTGCCTCAGTTACTAGTATCTCGCCATGTGTTCCTGGATCTATTAGAAGTTAATAGGACGCTTTTCTTATTTAAGTTCCTTTAAAATCTTGAATTTTTTCTTTTGTTACTAGAGCAAGGATTTATGATATCTCTCTTCCATTTCTTGAAAGGTGTGTTTTTTATTAGATGAGACCATCTTCAAGTATTAGCTATGTATCTTTTGCCTTCGTTATTTCTACAAATTTAATACTTATTGTTGCTTTTCGAAGCGTTTCCTGACGAGTTCTTTCTTTTAGCTCTCCCGCTTTACAATTTCTGCCATTCTCTCTTACTAAGTCTTGATTTCTTTGATTTTGCGTTCCTCGACGAGCTGGCTTATTGAGTAGCGATGCCTGCTTTGTTACTCTTGGATCCTCTTGATGAAACTTTGGGCTTTCTTCGTCTTGTAATTCTATGATTTGGCGTGGTAGGAGGAGGAGATCTCCATGGCCTAGCTACTCCCCATCTCATCCTCGTCTAGCTCCTGCCTAAACTATTCAAGATTGCGTTTGACCAGTTCGCCTGTGATATGACTTAGCAGTTCCTTCTCCTTTTTGGCCATTGAAAAATATTTCTATGTGTGTTAGAAGGTACATTGCGGCTTTAATCAATTTCGTACCTGCCGTCCCAAATGCCAGCCTACACTGAGTTGTGAATAGTCTCGAACATCGAATGCATTTCCACCTTCATTCCCTTCTTGAAATCACGCATGTGTATTTCCACGAAGTCTGCGCTTGTCTGAACAATTGCTTGGTACACTCGCTCCTCACTAAATTTCTTACGCTACCTGATGCTGTTTATCACGAAGGGAGGTAGGTCTCCCCCTGAAAGCTTGTGCAGTTCCTACAGTCCGTCGATGTGGAAGTTAAAGGAAGAGGTTTACTGATAGAATTCAGGGCTGAAGAAGATCGATTGTTGTTATTGGGGCATTTCCTGTTTTTTGTTGGTGACTCTAGAGCTGGCTACCTGCTCCAATTTGGGGGAAGGGACGGCCTCTTCCTTGGATTTATGCTAATGCTCGAGTTGCAGGAGCATTATTGAATATAATTAATAAAAAAAGGGTGGATTTAAATTCCCAGAGGAGAGTAAGGGATGGGGATATTGGTGGGTGGATTGTGGTGAGTTGATGGGGATACGTATATTTATAATGATAAGTGGGCAATAGTTCAGCAAGTAAGTGCTGACCCACAGCATCCTTACGCAGAAATGGCCTTCCCCCTCCAACACCATTTACTACGTGGGCCTTTATAAAGAGAGCGAGACTGGACTCCTCTTTAATTAGCGAATGCTTATAATCGAAGATAAGACTTATACTGCCTTTTACACCAAATACTTCAAACCCCTCCCCTCTCTGCTCGAACTGGAAAAGAAGGGAGCCGTCCCTATCAAAGAAAGGATCTTGATCAGCAATACAACAGTGCTCCGATAGCAAAATATCATCCACATCTCATACATGGACGTGAGCCAATAGAAGAAGAGTTGGATCTTCAAATTCATCTCCAATGAACTCGCCTCAAAATGGCTCTCCCTCTACTCCTAACTCCAGGAGCAGCACATAGCTAAGCACTTCAAGACAAAAAGAACCAAATCCACAGCATTTAACTCTAACAAGAGCAAATAAAACCACTTTCAATAGTAGATCAAATAGTAGGAAGAGGATGAGTTGGATAAGAAATAATAGTAGGCCAATATTTTATAATGATAATATTTAACTATACTTTATGCAAACTTAAAATGTTTGATCACTACATGCGTGAACCCTACTTCTAGTGGCTCGTTATGTTCATGCCCGCTCGCACCTTCAGCTCAGATTAGAGCTGACCCCGGCTGTCAGGAGTAATCGAGGTATTGTTGGCTCCTTTTTTATGAGACAGGAATCTCTGTCTGTTCTTCAGGGTCTTCGTCGCCTGCATAATCTTGGGTAATACATTATTTATTGAGGGAGTATCTTAGCCTTAGTCATTGTAGTCAACACTCTGATAGCTCGGCTCGTACAATGCTGAGTGTTACTTGCCGTTGACTTTCAAGCGAGGCAGGAGCTGCGGACGGTACCTCTATCCTTTCTTTGAAAGGTCCTTGTAAAGATCGGTTTTAAGACTGCCCTCCTTCATTGCCATGGTTTTGTTTATATTGGCAAATAGACTTTTTTGTTGTTCTTCGATCTGTAGAGTGGCACTATTGACCACCTTAGCTAAATTTTTGACTAATTGCTCGTTACTGCTCAGATTTTCTTTGGAGAAGCTGAGTGCTTTGCGATAGATCTTGAGAGCCTATTAAAACTACATAAACTATAAAATACTCGTTTCAAATGTTAGAACTCCACTCCTAAGTTGTGGTATGCAATTGCCAGCACTGCCAGTCTCTCGTCGTTGATGTCGTCCTCTCCTCCAAGGCTCCTCACCTTCGGCAACAGGCTCGATAGGAATTAATCCTGAAGGAGTATAATGGAAAGCATTGAGTGCTGTAGGGCATCTTCGTGGCGATCAAGCTGGCTGAGTACTGCGCAAAGATTGAGATGAGTATCTGCGAGAGTGGCCGGTTGGTCTAATTTGAGTTACAGTTCCAGGGCTTGGATAAGGTAGGAAAGCGCAGTCCTTACCTTCCCAGTCCTTCTGTAGTAGCACGCCAAGTTATTATATGTGGTCGCCTTTAGTTCAATGGAATCCCTAGCGACTAATTCCGCCTTTTTAAGATAGTCTAGCGTCAGCTCAAATTTTTATTTGTGTAAGTGCATCATAGCGGCTTGGTTGAGATACTCACAAAGTTTCTTAGAAGCAGTTTCGAACTAAGGGTGGTCAATTCCATACACACTTTTCTTAATGCTCACAATTTCCTCCATAATGTCGATGCATTATACGAACTTGCCCTAGATAAAAGCTCGATGTACGTTTTTCTGTAGGACTTCGCACTTGGAGGTGAGCTGGGTCAATTTTTAGCGCAGCAATATGTCCATTTGCCGATCTGCTAATAAAATTATATATGTAATAAACAGTTTCATTTTGCCTTAAAAGAGGAAACTTATATAATCGCTCACTTTGAGAGGGAGGCAATAAAAAAGGTATTATCTATTTGTTGATGGCTTAATACCATTATAAATTATTTAACGTTAAAATGCAGAAATCGTTTTTCCAGTCAGAAGACGCAGATAGCAAGAGCATGTTCGACGAAACATTCGGACGAGGCAATGCAAACAAATACGGGGAGCCTGCTTTTTCGGAGAGGAACAAGTTCGAGCTGGAGAGGCTCAATGTACAATGTGATTTATATAGCAACTGCAGGCCAAGCAGAGGCAGGGAGAAAGCTTTATCTATGTGTAGGAAAGCAGAGATAGGTATAACATGCACAGCAGCAAAGAGTTCGATAAAATCGATTAGATCAATCAGAAGATCAATGGACTCATTAAGAGCATATCTGCCAGCTGCCATAAGAAAGCTCCCATTACTTTCAAGAAAAGTGTTTATAACCATCAATAAATGCATTAAGAACCTTCTCCACAACCCAAATCCCAGACCAAAATCAGGCACTCAGATTAGCAAAAGACCTAAAAAAAGAAAAGTGTACAGGTTGGTCAAAGTCTGCCTCAATCCAAAATCTATTAAAATCATTTACCCCAAGGAAACCTTCCCAAAAATAGTCTTTCGACTTTCGATTATAAGGAAGTTGACTTGGGATAATAGGCATATTAGAAAGAACTAGATGGGAGAATAAAGAAGATAAACGACAAAATAAATAACTACTAAAACAAGATGAAAATAAACCAAAGCAAGGAATTAAGAATCACTGAAATCAGTACAAAGAAATAGACAGGACTGAGGTAGCATAGAGATTATAGCAATTTAAACAATTTGACGCCTAAAAAGATAGAGCATCATGGAGTTGCTAAGGTAGAGCCCAATAAGAGCAAGTACATCATGAATGAGAAATAGAATTAATACGAAAAGAAAGGTATTAATGAAAGATCCTTTTTCAAGGGAGATCCTAATAAAAACCTAACATACTTTCGTGATAAATATGCAAATCAAAACAATCGAAGGTTTACAAACCAATAGTCCAAATAGGTGAAATAGGTGATAAAGCGATAATAAAAGCCAATAAGACCTCCAAAAATTCAAAACCCTTTGATAAATAGATAACTCCTCTCCTATAAAACAGCATTTATAAAAGAATTCGTTAAGCAAATTGCCCTTGATCAATAATTCAGACACGCAAAGCATATGTTTGGAGGGATTGAGGGACTCAGCGAAGAAGACCTCCATGCATCCAGATGGAGCAAACTTCAAAGGGAACTTAAAAGCTAAGGCTTTAACTTGCCCATCAATGAAGTAAAAAGCATATTTATGCCAAAAGATGATGAAATTGACCCATTCATGTCAGTCAGTCACTCCCACGAGTAGCTTGTGCATGGAGTCATTGAAACTTATCGGGCCTGCTAAAAAAATTGGAATTAAAATATATACCACAGTTGGGGTGTGAGGGATTTGAAAGAATCTAAATTCACTGGATAAAACCTAGACCAGGGTAAAAAGGGCTACATCACCTTATAGGATTTGACATTCTATCTCAATACGGAGCTGGATGGGACCTATCGCAACAGAGACCTCCTCCTGATCTTTAATCGCTTAAAAGGCGGCACTAAGGGCCAGTAATAAGAGCAGGCAATAAGATACAAAGCCATTTTCGACAAATTGATCTCTGCTTGAATTATTTCTTGCTATTTTCTCACTTTATAAAACAGTTATAATAGTTACCTGCAATGAGGGCCAGTAAATCATTCGCCAATTAATGTAAGAATACCCTAAGTTAGATGGAGTTAGCCAGAAAAACGTGGCAAACAATCCCTCAATGGGGATTGGCCTCAACCCCAACCTCAATATTGAAGACGAGTACATTTAAAACCTGCTGAAACAAGTTCACTTCCTCAATATGGAAATTAAGCTTATGTAATCGGGATAAGATTCAGCAAGGAGAAGCAGAAGGAGAATAAAGGGATGGGAATTATGGGGTTGCTGAATAAGGACCAAAATTCTGTTGTTACACATGCAGTCACTTCCAACTACAAGTATGCAGATATGAAGAACAATCTCTCACAGCTTGTTAATACTGCTTAGGCTGACTATATTCGGCTTGATGATGAAAATTTTGCAGTTAAGGCCCAGAGGGATTTTGTCTAGAAAAATTCACTTAAGGACGAGCAGAAGAACATTTAAAATAAAATATATGTGGACAAGGTGTTAACAGAGTATAGATAGAAACTCAACGAACAGATAAAGAAGCTTAAGGAACTCAGGGAAGAGCACAGGAGGACTTCAGATATCTACAACAGAGTTACCCAAGAGTGGGAGGACTTGAAGACCAAGACCAAGACGAAAAACCTAATGAAGGAAATTACATAGAATCTATAGGGATAGGTTGGTACCTTAAAAGATAATCATTTCAATCAAAACACTTAAAAGTTAACTGCGAATAAAAAGAAACTATAGGAAGCAGACGCACTATTTAGGGCTGACCCCAACTACACTAAGCTTGTATAATAAAACAGCGAGTTGAAATAAAAAGTTAAGAAAACAGACAAGGAACTTTTCGATTTGAACTATCGGGTGAAATAAATGTAGGAACTTAAGAAGCTGGCCATAAGGAACAAAGACGTCTAGGCTGAGCTTAAGAAGCAGGCGATTGACGAATCTGAGAGGCTCAAAAAGAAGTTAGCAGATAAGAAAGCAGATATTTAGGCCAAATTTAAAGACGCCAAAACCAATCTATAAACTGACGATGACATAAGACTTATTAAAGGCAAACTAGCACGTAGGGACAAATAAATCAACGATCTCAAGAAGAAGACTGACGTCAGTGAGAATAACTTTAAGAGGCTTAGAGATTAAGTCCAAAAATTGGAGGGACTTTTGGCAGAGAAGAAACAGAGAAACCAAGAGAAGGAGAAGAAGCTTAATGAGCTAAAAGTGGTTCAGAATGAAACAGGTGGAATTTTACGTGAATGCTAACTTGACTACGAAAAGAGCAATTCAGACTTAGCTAATTTTGAAACCTCCCTTAAGGATTACAAGTCTCGCCTTGAATAATACGAGGAGGAGCTAGCTTACTTGATCGCGAAGGAAGACTTTTTGAACAAGGAGATCGACATTGATGAAGGAATAAAGAATGTAAAGATTGAGCAGCTCAACAATTTGATGCATTCCAACTCTGGCCTCAACGAAACCATCACAACCCTCATGAGCAAATGGTAGCAGATCGTCAAATTCACAAGAGAGCCTCCTTCCTCAGCTTGATCCATATTTGATTGATTGATCACACTGGCAACTCCATGACAGCATATAATTTTGACATTGTTCTGACTCATGTGTATTAAATCTCAAATAATTGCATCAACAACCATGATTGCTAACTAACCTGAGAAGCAACCAACTCCACAACTAAAACTCTATGTTTTTGGCTCATGTGAGTCTGACCAATATTACCATCCTGGCCAAGATATGGAATCAAAGAGGCCAATTTGTCTTTCGGATATGGAGAAATTCGAGATTGAGAATGAGGATGAGGGAAATTAGCAAAAACTTACCATTCCCAATCCTCTCTTCAAGGCTGCCATCAACAAGATTACCTGCGGAGCCCTGCATACAGTTGTGGCAACTGTATAAGGAAAGGTTTATACATTTGGGTGCAACGATGAGGGTGCGCTTGGCCGGGAGGGGATTGAAAAGATCCCAATCGAGGTGAAACTTGAGCATGCGATTGACCTGATTTCAGCGGGAGACAATCATTCAGTTTTCGCGAGTAGTGGGGCTGGAGTTGTTTACTTTACAGGCAATTACAAATACCTTAGAGGATAAAAGATGGTGGACCCTATTAAAACCCCAGTCATGTTCGATATCAACCAAATCAACAACCGACAAAATCCATAATCCAAACTCTCCAAAGTTGTCTCAGGCAGCAACCACAGTGCCATTCTCATTGCAGGTAAAATATTCATTCGTGGCTAGCCTGAAGCTCATACAGTGGGAAGACGTATCAACGAGCGCCATAAACTTAAGAGCAGCCTTACATTTGATGGGGTGGGACTGAACAATGTTGAGGATCTTTGGTGTGGAGGATACCATACTATCGCTAAAGTAAAGAAGGGCAACGGATGGGCCTATCATGGATGGGGACTCAACAAGCATGGGCAGCTTGGCGTGAATAGCTACTAGGAAAGCCCTTACCCTGTCGAAATCAAAAAGCTGAGAAACAAAAATATCATCTCAGGTGCAGCAGGTACTAACTTCTCAGTCTTCCTCACATAGGAAGGGGAGCTATTTGGGTGTGGCCAAAATGATGAGGGACAACTGGGACTGGGATAAAACTTCCAATATGTCGACTCTGAGGAATAGGAATAAAAGCGACTCTAATAGTAGATAAATGAGAAGATAAAGCTAAATGAGAGTAAGTAAGACCAGAAAGAAGGAACAAGCTAGAAGCCATCATAGATGAAGAACGAAGAGCCCGCATAAAAGAAGGAAGAGGAGTAGATAAAATAGAAGGAGGGTCTCAAGTAGAATAACATCTACATTAAAAGCCTAAAGAAGATCAACACTCCATAAAAACTCAATCATATCACAGCAGGATCAGAGTTCGTCTATGGCTGGAATGACTCCAATCTGTACTCTTGGGGATTCGGTATGAACTATGTGTTGCTCAATGGAAATGAAGATAACGAGCATGAGCCTTTCCAAGTGAGACCAAAGATTATTAACGAGCACAAAATTTATTCCCTGGCAGCTGGCGCACAGCATGTTGCCTATTTGTCTTACCCTAAGGATTTGGCACTTGCCCCCATTAGCTTTTCATAAAAGAAGCACAAGGCGATGGTGTAATCAAGGAGAAAGCTGAGCCGTCGCAAGAGAAGCCCTTCGAACCAATGATGCAACTTTTATTTATAGTTAGCAATAGGATTATAAATGTAGGGATCAAGTCCTATTTGATCTGTTTCATCAACCTCAATACATTTTTCTCCTCCCACCTTGGGAGTTATCACTCACCGACATCTGATTGCATGATTTACCAATGGTGTTGGTGTTGTTTACAGATGACTATTACTCGATAATCGAAAGAGGCACTGCTATATTTTGGAGCGTTCTTGGCATTTTTGGCAGTTAATTTCTGTGTACGCCGTTTTCTTGATTGAGGGACCTTAGACTTGCTTAATTTGAGTGCAGGGCATCATTTTCCATCTTTTTTCTCCGTACTTACTGAATATTGATGGGAATTTAGTTGGTGTGCGTTGCCCTCAGTAAGTCTGCCTCCTATTCCTCTTTCAATTGCTACTAGTCGCCCCAAAGGTCCATCTAGTTGGAGAGTAGAATAGGGGACTGCCTGAGCTCCTCCTCTTCTTCTTTTTCGATGTGAGTGTTGGTGGAGTAGCTCTACTTGTTCCTGATGGTGGGATAGTCTTCGGAGTGACAAGTTGATACTTTTTTATTCTATGGTTTTTCTAGGGAGGAGAGTTCATATTAAAGCTAATGACTAGTTTATGTGTAGCAGCAACCCATATCAAATTCTATTATATAACAAACAAAGCAATAAATATTAACCAACCCCCTTCTCCAGGCAATGCCCCTTGAAAGGTGGAGTTGCATGTGAGAATGTGGAGGTTTATGATAATAAGTGGATGGTTTGGGGTTCAGTCATTGAGATCGTCTTTCATGAGTCAGACGTCGTGAGATAATGTCATCAACAATTCATTATTAATATTATAATCATCATCCCAATTAAATTAGATAAATAGCTTGCTTATCAAAACTTAGGCTTTCTTCTTCTACCCGTGTACTTTGTGTCCGGCTTTGTAGCCAACCCTCGCCGACGTAGTCTTTACTTCTTTTTGAGCACGAATTACTTACGTTTTATTATCTTCTTCTTTCCCTTAGTATGGAACTCCTTCTTTTGCTATTTCTCTTTATGGACCTTCACTTACCCCCCTTGCCCTTACACCTATCCTGCCTCCTCCTACATTTCTTCAGTCTTGCCTTCGACTTCAACGATGCCTAGATTGCGGCGGACTCCGGCCTCAAGGACAAGGAAATACTTCTTAGCGCGTGTACTGTTGGGATAATCAACAATCAAACCTCCAGAAAAGCCAGATTTCATTGCAGCAGTCGTAATCATCTCTAACTGATGTTTGCCGTCAGGGTAAAACTGAAGCACTGCTCTCCCTCCTATGCGCAGACTGTCATAAAGGGATTGGAAGAATTTGCAACATCTTTTAAAGGGATTGTCATTCTTCTTACTAGCCACACATAACCACTGTATTGTGGATATGCTGATGGCCCCATCAAACACTCCTGGTCTGAACTTCCATCCTTGCCCAATATCGAACTGCCAGAGGCCTCCACTAGATTCCTCCTTAGCCTTGGCAATGTTGAGCATATCCCTGCTGATGTCCATCCCTTCCCACATAAATTAGTTCTCCTGTAGGGTTTCT
>JACCDV010532477.1_pt1 | contig 12850 bp, 10 predicted proteins | sample 7446131 | NCBI WGS metagenome assembly JACCDV01 (sample SAMN15323448, study PRJNA562643) | freshwater metagenome | isolation source: river surface water | place: USA:Blue River Watershed | collected 2017-08-17 | reverse complement strand
GAACCAACAGATGTTTATGTGACTGATCTCGATGGAGATGGGAACCCTGACATCTTGATTTCAGCTAGAACGACTGGGTCTATTTTCCGTTTTGAGTACGATGGTGAAACGATGGGACAACACAACTACACAAAGTTTACTGTTAAATCAGAAACAACAACTCCTGTTGTGACCTCAGCTGCTGACTTGAATGGAGATGATATTATTGATGTGATAGGAGCTTCTGCCACAGGAGATGCTATTAATTGGTATGAAGCTGATTGTGCAGTACCGTGATCTATAAGAGATAAAGTTCAAGGGTGGATCAGGGGTTTATTTTTTTCATCTCTGTAGTTGCCCACAAGCAGCTTGGATATCTCTTCCCTTGCTGAATCTCACAGTGGTACGAATTCCTCCGCGTATAAGCTTATCTTGAAAGGCCCTTACACTTTCATCACTTGGTCTTTTTAAGAGACTAAAACTCACTTCATTAAAAGGGATTAAATTTATTTTAAAAGGTCTTCCTGCAAGAAGTGAGATGAGTTTGTTAGCATGCTCTTCTTCATTATTCACCCCTTCAAAAAGAGTGTACTGCAAAAAGATTTTTCTTTTGCGTAGTGTAGCAAAGTTTTCCATCTCTAGAAGAACCTCGTCAAGGGGGTTTTCTTTTGTAATGGGCATAAGTTTTATTCTGAGTAATGAGTCTGGAGAGTGAAGACTAAGAGCTAAGGAAACATTTGGTTCTTCTGCTAGCAGTTTTCTAAGACCTTTTAAGTGACCAGCTGTTGAAACAGTGATTTTTCTTGGGGTAATTCCAAGGCCCCAAGGATCTTTTATAATAGAAATAGCTTGAGACAGAGCTTCAACGTTATCAAGAGGTTCTCCCATTCCCATAAAAACAAGATTAGTAACTGTGTTTGGGTGTTGTTCTACCATGGGGTTTTGTGCGAGCCATTCATTTGCTGTGACTACTTGGGCTACAATCTCTTCTGCTTTCAAATTGCGGAGGAGCCCCATCTTTCCTGTATGACAAAAAACACACTTCTGAGCACAACCTACTTGGCTAGAAACACAAAGAGTAAGCCTATTTTTTTCAGGGATAAGAACCATCTCGATTTCTTTACCGTCTTCAAGTTCTAGGAGAAACTTTTTTGAACCATCATCCTCTGAAATCTCAAGAGCACTAATTTTTAGTTCTGGGTATAAGGGATCTGGCAAAAGGCGAACAAGTTTTTCTGGAAGAGTTCTAGAGTTCTTGAGGAAGTTGTTTTTCCCGCCATAAATAGTTTGCATCAAAGGTTTCAAGTGGGCTGGAGAAATTTTGTTCTCTTCTAACCAACTCGCAAGGTCTTCTCTCTTTTTATCTAATAAAAGGTGAGGGCTCATGGTTCGCGGCTCTTGTGGGGGAAAAAGAGCTGAGTGTAGCCTGCCCGCTGGAATTTTTCAAGTCTTTTCAGGCAGCTCTTGTTTTGGTGTGCCATGTCTTTTTTGAAGAGTCTCAGCCATTTGGTTTAGGTAGCCTGCAACGTTTTGGAGTTCATCTCCTTTTCTCAGATTCAGACGGAAAGCGTAGTTGCCTTCTTCCATTTGTTTTGTGAAACGATTTATCGCTACAGTTGGCCCGTAAAAACGGTGTGTTATTTTAAAGACTGCATAAAAGAGGACCACAATATAAAAAAAGTAGGCAAGAGAGAGATAAATAATATTACTCATGAATACTTCGTTTGTGATGAGGGCGTATTTTGCACCTTCGTCTGTTACCTCGTAGAGCTCCATAAGTTGCTGGTATTGAGCCATGAATGCACTTACAATCATATAGGCCATGATCAAAAGAAAAAAGGATGAGAGCCCAAGGAAAGAGAGACCGAATTTGACTTGCTTAAAGGGTTCAATAAAGAGTGAGCGAAAGGTTCTTCTTTGATATTTGTGTTTTTTTTTGGAAAACATACGAATAAAATCCCTATCTTAGAGGGGGGTTTTCTCGAAAGATTTACAAAGATAGATGTTTGAGGAACTTTTTATTTATTATGCCAAAGAAAGCTCTCTTTATCAATATAGCATAGGTTTGGATCTGGCCATTTTTAACTTGCTTTTCCTTGGAAAGCGGTATAGAGTCTGCTTTTTTAAGTATTTCTATTTACTTTTTTATTATAAAAACAGCGCTGTTTTTTAAAAAATTTGTTGTACATTTTTTGGAGTAGTCAAATTGCACGGATCTAGACACAAAAGAAAGCATTCTAAGGGTAGAAGAAAAGTCGGAAGAAAAAAACGTCGTATGATGAGAAAAAGACGTAAATTAAGATCGACTAAGTAGGACAGTGAGTAAGTAAGGGGTAACTCCCTCCCCTGGTCATTTTCTCTTTCTACTTTTAAAAAACTCAAGAAAAAGCAAAACTCTCTATTCTTTTAAAGGAATAGGGAGTTTTTCTTTTAGACATAGTCTTCACTATAAACTTTGTTTTATTTGATTTTTGAAATCAGTCTCTTTTCTTTTTTCTGAAATAGACTATCATTATAGTAGTACTCTCTTTAAAGACCCAAAATTTGTGAACTAGGGGGAGCCCAAGCTATGATGGATTTTATTTTTAAGTTCAAAGAGCTCTCTTCGCTTTGGGGGGCTAAGAAATCCCAGAGTTTCAGTTTGACACAAATTGCAGAGTACACAGGCACAAGCCTTCCCTATGTGATTAAATACATTAGTGATGCTCTACAGTCCGAGCTAGAATACTCCCAATTGATCAGCTTTTCAGAAGCTAAAAATATTATTGAGGTTTTTAATAAAAAATACAAAAAAGAGATAGATGAAAGGATTTACCTTTTTCGTGAAAAAGCAAAAAAACTTCAAACATCCTATGATCTCATGATGCAAAAATCCACAAAACTCCAAATGCTAAAAGACTGGGATGGAGCTTTCAGAACTCTTGGTTATTTTGCAGGAAAGCACAGCGAAGAGTTGTCTCATGAGCTCTTTGTGAACTTATGCAGCAATATTGTTCGTTGTGGGATTAAAGCAACCAAAATTAATATGCAAGAAATTAGTTTTTGGCTTCGTAAAGCTGTGGAAAAAAATCTTGCAGAAAATACAGAAGAGGCATTGCACGATGCTTTTGATCTGATTGAAACCTACAGCGATTATTTCCAACAAGAAGCCTCAGGAAGAGGGAAGGCAATTCTTGTGGATATTTTAGGTTTGCTCGAGGCTCCAGCTCTTGAGCTTCAGGTTTGGCCTGCGTATAAATCTTGTGTGGATAATCTATTTTTGACTCCTCATCTTCACAACTCAAGTTCTTCTCCTGAGAAATATATTTAGCCTCATGATATGTTCTAGATTTTTTTTAATTCTCTCGAAATAGAATAAAAAAAGTAGTCAAGAAAGATTTTTTCTTTATGATAAGTCTTTTTGCTTAAATCTTTTCTTTAAAAGAAATGAAGGCTTATTCCGATAGTAACTAGAAAGGAGGGTTGCTTATGAACCTGAGAGAGAGTCTTGAAGCTCGTCTTGAGCTAAAAAAAGCAATACGAGTGTTTTTTGAAAACTTAAGCTATCTAGAGGTAGATACCCCACAGGCAGTGATTATGCCTGGGACTGAGGTTTATCTAGACTACTTTGAAACATCCTGGGTGGATCACAAGAGAAACAAGCACCCCCTCTGGTTGCGATCTAGTCCAGAGATTCACATGAAAAAACTTTTAGCAAATGATTGTGACCGTATTTTCCAAATAGCTCGTTGCTTTAGAAACACAGGAGAGCTAAGCGATTGGCATCACCCTGAGTTTGATCTGCTTGAGTGGTATCAAAAAAGTATTACTTTCGAAAACTTTATAGAACAAACATCAAGTTTTCTTCGCACAACGCTAGAAATTATGAGAACTCGTTTGCCTGGGAAAGTTCATTTTCATTTGCCACCAATAATTGAAAAAATGACAGTCAAAGAAGCTTTCTACGAAATAGCTCACATTGATCTTATAGACGGTGACATTGAGCTTGCACATAAAGCTAGAGAAAAAGGAGTTATCTCTGTTGGTAAACAAGATGATTTCGAAACAGCCTACTTTAAAACTCTTTTAGAGAAAATAGAGCCAACGTTTGCTAGAATGGGAACAGTTGCTTTGTATGATTACCCTCCTTCTCAAGCAGCTTTAGCAAAGATTGAAGATGGGGTTGCGAAAAGGTTTGAGTTCTATGTGAATGGTGTTGAGTTGTGTAATGCTTTTCTAGAAGAGCTTGACCCAAGTGTGAATGAAAAAAGGATTCTTGAAACAAATAAAAAAAGAAGAATTCTTGGTAGAAAGATTCCTCTTATAGATAGGGAGTTTTTAAAAGCTTTAAGCTCTAAGTCTTATTCGACATGTGGAAACGCTCTTGGTTTTGATCGTTGGCTTGCTATTATCCTTGGGCAAGAAAACCTAGAATGTGTTATTCCTTTTAAGAAAGAAAAACCTTACGGTCTTTAATTAATAAAGGAGCTTAGGTGGGAAAAATCCTTATTTGTATCCCGACTTATAACGAAAAAGAAAATATTTTAGCAATTATTCAAAAAATTTTCTTTTTTCTACCAAAAGCTCATGTTCTTGTTGTTGATGATAACTCTTCTGATGGCACAGCAAAGCTCGTTGAAGAAAGTGAGTTTTATAAGAAGAGTCTTTTTTTGATTAAACGTTCTGGGAAGAAAGGTCTGGGGCGAGCTTATCTTGAGGGTTTTTCTTGGGCAATTAAAGAAAATTATCAGGTAGTTTTTCAGTGTGATGCTGATTTTTCACATAATCCAAAATATTTACCTTTTATGCTAGAGGAGCTTGAAAAGGGAGCTGATCTTGTGATTGGTTCTAGAAATATTCCGGGTGGAGGAGTCGAGAATTGGAGTTTTTTTCGAAGAACACTTTCACGTTTTGGAAGTTTCTATGCTCGTAGTATTCTCTTGGTTTCTATTCAAGATCTCACAGGAGGCTTCAATGGTTACCGAGTGGCTGTTTTAAAAGCGATGGATCTTCAAGCCATTCGTTCTAACGGTTATGTTTTTCAAATTGAGTTAAAATATCGCGCGTCTCTTCTTGGTTTTCGTCTTCTCGAATTTCCAATTGTCTTCAAGGATAGAGTGCATGGGGTTTCAAAGATGAATTTTAAAATTGTTCTTGAAGCTTTCTGGCATGTCATATACCTAAGACTCTTCCAACAAGGTAAAACAAAAAAGTAAATATTACCTTAACTGAAGACAAAGGTCTCTTTGCCATGAAACTTTATTTTCAAGATAGTTCAGCAGATACAATCACAGCTAAAATTTCAGCACAACTCGAAAAAGATGGCCGCTACAACGATATTGTAAGTGTTGCTCCCGGTTCTGATGCATTCACTGTGACAATTCAAAAACTTGGTCAATCAAAGCTTATTTTTGCTAAAGAAGAGAGTCACTGGCGTCTTGAACAAGAAAAAATAGCTCTGTCTCATAAAGCGTATAAAAGCAAGGTTTACCATATCATAGAAAAAATTGTGCTAAGTCTTGGTGGCAAAGTAGAAAAGTCTTAAAGGACTTATCTTGTGTAGAGAAGAAGGCTTAATGAAGTTTCACTAAATCCTGCTATTCGGTTATTTGCATCTTCTTGGGATTTAGGTAATGATGTGAGAGGACTTACTTCTGCTTCTCTTACTTTTTGATCTGAAAACATAGAGTCATAATATTTCCAAGAAGCCTTGCAGCGCATATAGTTTGTAAAATGTCCATTAGAATCCGTTTGAGCATGTTGATCTTGAATAGAAGAGCGCACAAGAGCATTTGATAAAAAATAAATATCACTCCCTACTTTAATTTCCTTCGGTGGAAGAAGCCCACTACTAAATTTGTAATTAGCTAATGTCACTAGAAAAAACTTTTTATCCAAAGATGATTTAATTATTTCTTTTGATAAATTATCAGTCGCGGAGTTTAGTCTTTGATCTATTGCTAAAGAAATTATTTTTGATAATTCTTCAGAGCTAACATTATCTTTTCCTACGAGACTGTTACTAAAATCAAATCTAATAGAAGAGTAACTCATAGTATGTTCAATTTGGTTAATTTCATCTAAAGGGACGAATAAGGTAGCTCTGTATTTTTTTTCAAAGCTCAAATTTGTTGATTTTATCTCAGGCAAGAAAAAGATAAGTGCTAATGCGCTAGCAAAGTCAGCTCCATTCAACTGTTGCTTGTGACCAGTTGTCAAAAAGAAATTTTCATAACGTTTGTCTTGAAGAGCTTCGTTAAGATTTTTTTGAAAACCCCAAGTGACCAAAGACTGTCTGCTAGCAGTTGTTTCTCCTGGTGAGATTATAGTCTCAATGTCTTTTAAGATGTCATTTAAAAGTTTTGTTCGACTGTTGTTTTTGTCTTTTTCTAAATTTTCTTTCCACAATAGATCAAGAAATACCTTGTTGTGTGTTCCATAAAAAAAGAGAATAAGCGAAGAAATATACCAACAAAGATCATCTCTCCAGACTAAAGAATATTGAGGACAAACCTGTTTTCCCTCTCCAAGAATCTTTAGGTTTACTTGTTCTATTTCAGAGTTTTTTCCCTTTTGTTTTGCAGTCAAAGTAACATTCACAGGTTCATAAGATGGTTTTTTTAGATCCCCAGTTTTAGAATTTAAAAGAAATGGGTGCGAACTTTCCCAATCTACTGGGAGGCCTGTTTTAGTACTAGACGGGAGCATAAGAGAAGAATGGACGTTATCGAAGTCTATGTTTCCTTTTGATGACTCTTGATAGGAAAATAAAAAATTTTTAGGAATAGGCAAATTAGAGCTAGGGACAGGAGAGTTTACTCTGTGCTTACAAGAAAAAAAGACAGAGTATAGCAGGATGCAAATAAAAATTCTTATAAAGACCATTGAAATTTTAACTCCCCCAAAAAAGTAAAGATCTTTTAAGCTTTTTTTATAGGATCTCAGTTTTTTAGAGAGAAGACAAGTTTTCTGAAATTTCTTTCAACTGAGACTCCATGTTCTCAAGTTGGTCTCTTGTTTGAATAACAATTTCTTCAGGAGCTCTAGCCATAAAATCTTTATTTGAAACTTTTGAGCGAAGCCCTTTTACAATTTGTTCGATTCTTTTCTTTTCAGACTCAAGTCTTATCTTTTCTTTTTCAAAATCTAGATACTGACTGACAGGGACGTATACTGTAAATCCAAGGCCTGCTCCCATTAAGCTTTTTTCAGGTCTTTCGACTTCTTCTGCAAAGTGAAGGTGAGAAAGATTAGAAAGTTTTGTAATGGAAGGCATTGAATCTTGTAAAAGCTTATGGTTTTCTTTTCCAGTTTTTACAAATGCTTGAACTTTTTCTTTTGGAGGAACACCTGCTTGGGATCGAAGAGAGCGAACGCCACTCACAAGTTTTTGGACAAAAGTCCATTCAAGAGATTCTTTTTTGAATGAAAGAAGTTTTTTTGCATCAGGAAAAGCTGCAATCACAAGACTTTCTGGGCGATCAAGTCTTGGGTGATGAGGTAGAGACTGCCAAAGTTCTTCTGTCACAAAAGGTAGAAGAGGAGACGCAAGCCTCATCATATTATCAAAAACATAAACAAGAATAGACAAAATCTCTTCTTTTCTTTCTTTAGAACTCGGGTTTGTCAGTTCATCTTTTGTTGTTTCAAGAGACCAGTCACAGAAAGTTTTCCAAATAAAATTATAAAGAAGTTCAACAGCTTCATTCATTCTGTAGTGAGTAAGTGAGTCGTTTATAGCTTTTGTCGTGTCATGAAGTTCGTTTAAGAGCCACTTGCTTGGAAGATCAAGTTTTGAGTCATCAAAGTCTTTTAGGTTTCCGTCTAAACTTTCTAGGTGAGAATGAAGAAACCTAGCTGCATTCCAAATTTTTGTGACAAAACGAGATCCGTGATCAAAATCACTTGGATCCATTTTAACTCTTCCTCCAAGAGGAGCTAGGCTTAAGCAAGTGTAGCGAACAGCATCTGCCCCATGTGTGGCAATGACTTCAAGAGGGTCTATTCCATTCCCTAGTGTTTTTGAAAATTTTCTTCCTAGTTTGTCACAGATAACAGAGTTGAAGTAAACATCTTTGAACGGAGTTTTTCCTTTTGTGTAGTGAGAAAGGATCACCATACGAGCTACCCACAAGAAAATAATCTCACTTCCAGTGATGAGAACTTGAGATGGAAAGAATTTTTCAAGATCTTTTGTTTCTTCTGGCCAACCAAAAGGACTAACAGGCCATAACCAGCTTGAGAACCAGGTGTCAAGAACATCTTCGTCTTGGGTTATTTTCTTGCTGCCACAGTGAGAGCACTGAGTTGGATCTTCTTCACCAGTTGTGACTTCAGGACAATCACTACAGTACCAAATAGGAATTCTATGACCCCACCAAAGTTGTCTTGAAATACACCAGTCTTGAATATTCTCAAGCCAGTGAAAATAAGTTTTTTTCAAGTTTTCTGGGTAGAAAGAAAGTTCTCCTGATCTCACACACTCAAGAGCAGGTTTCACAAGTTCTTTCATTCCGACAAACCACTGTTTTGAGAGTCTAGGCTCTATCAAAACTTTTGATCTTTCTGAAATAGGTTGTGTGTGAATATGTTTTTTTTCTTCTACAAAAAGATCTTGTTCTTTTAATTTTTTGAGAACAAGCTTTCTTGCTTCAAAACGATCAAGTCCTCTGAATTCTTCTGGGACAAGTTCATTCAAAGAAGCATCTTCGTTCATGATATTGATGAGTGGAAGGTTGTGACGTTTCCCGAGAGCAAAATCGTTTGGATCATGAGCTGGGGTGATTTTAACACAACCGCTTCCGAACTCAGGTTTTACGTAATCATCAAAAACAATGGGAATCTTTCGTCCTGTAAAAGGTAAAACCACATGTTTACCTTTAAGATGTTTAAAGCGTTCATCTTCTGGGTGGACAGCAACAGCAGTGTCTCCAAACATGGTTTCAGGACGAGTCGTTGCAATTTCTACAAACTCATTTTGAGAGCCTTCAACTTGATACTTGAAATGCCAAATAGAACCTTTTGTCTCAATACTCTCTACTTCGTCGTCAGAAAGAGCTGTTCCAAGTTTAGGATCCCAGTTGACAAGCCTTTCTCCTCTGTAGATATAACCATCGCGAAAAAGTTTTACAAAAACAGAACGCACTGCACGGGAGAGTTTTTCGTCCATTGTGTAAACTTCTCTTTCCCAGTCACAAGAACAACCAAGACGTCTCAGCTGGCTTGTGATAAGTCCCCCGTTTTCTTCTTTCCAGGTGACACATCGAGCAAAAAACTCTTCTCGACCAAGCTCTTTTCTTGTGAGCCCTTCGCTCTCAAGGCTTTTTTCCACCATCATCTGAGTAGCTATTCCTGCATGGTCTGTGCCTGGAAGCCACATCGCATTATAACCTTGCATGCGTTTCCAACGGATAAGCATATCTTGGAGAGTGTTATTCAGACCATGTCCCATGTGAAGTCTAGCAGTAACATTGGGTGGAGGCATGATGATCGTGTAGGGTTCTTTTCTTGAGTTTTCATCAGCGCGGAACCAAGAACCTTGTTCCCAAAAAGTCCACTGTCTTTGTTCTACTTCTTTGTGGTCATAGCGAGGGTTGAGTGGGTTTGTCATCTTTTTTATTACCTATAAAGTTTCAAGGAGTGTTGTCGTTAAAATACTGATCGCTTCTTCTAGAGTATCTTTTGAAATATTAAGAGCTGGAGTCATAGAAAGTGTGCGAGCTTCTTTTCCAGATGGGATCACAATGAGCCCATTTTCTCTGAGGCTAAACATAGCTTTTGCAGCAAGACCATCTTCTTTAAATTCAAGGGCTCCCATGAGACCTCTTATTCTTATGTCTTTTATTTTTTTTGAGTGAGAAAGTTTTTCTTTAAGAGAGTTTTCTAGAAATTCACCAAGTTGTTTTGCTTTTTCTGCAAGAGAGTTTTCTTTAATTTCAAGAAGGGTTTCTTTTGAGAGTTCACACATAAGAGGGTGCCCGAAGAAAGTTCCTGTGTGTAAAGATTCGACCTGTCCAAGATCCCAGGATTTCATGATGTCTTTTTTTGCAAAGCAGCTAGAGATCGGAAATCCACCTCCAAGAATTTTACCAAGACAGATGATGTCACAAGGAATCTCATGGGAACTTGTGTAGGTTCCAATGCGGCCTAAGCCTGTTAAAATTTCATCGAGAATAAGAAGAATGCCATTTTTTTTGCAAAAAGATGAGAGTCTTTCTAGGAATCCTTCTTCTGGGAGAATCATGCCGCCGCGTCCAAGGATTGGTTCCGCAATCACACAGGCTGGTTTTACTCCTCTTTTTTTTAGGGCAGAAAGAGCTGCTTCAAGCTTTTCGTTGGAAGAATTATAGGGGACATGTTCTACGATTTCTTTTGCTAGAAGTCCTTTGAAGGGAGCTCTAAAGTCTTCTCTCCCTGTGATAGGAAGAAGCCCAAGATCAAGACCATGATAGCCTTCTGTAAAAGAAATAACACCAGATCCTCCTGTATAGAGACAAGCTGTTTTTAGAGCAAGCTCTACAGCTTGAGACCCTGTCACAGCAAAAGCTCCGTGGGTAAAATCTTCTGGTAGAAAGCTTTTTAGAGTTTCTAGACACTCAAGTTTTGAGCGACTTGCGTAGACATCACCCATACCTTGATAGAGTGTGCTGTTTTCAAGAATTTTCTTTAATCTTCTGTGATTATGGCCAAGCGCTAGGGAGCCAAAGGAACCACAAAGATCGATATATTTTTTGCCATCAAGGTCCCAAACATAAGACCCTTCTCCTCGTTCAAGGATCAGGGGGTTATTGTCCGCCATGGTGGCATCTGGGCACTCGGTAGCTTTTAAACGTGTGTAGGCGTTGCGATTATTCAAGGCACATCCTAAGACTATGGGTGAAAACTTCTGTTCTGTAAGAGAGCCTCTTGGTATAGTGAGAGCTAACTTTAAGTCGCCTGAAACCAAAAGATTTTCTCCTTCTGGAGAAAGTTACTCTAATCTGCGAGATTAAAAATGACAGAATCAAAGCGAGAAATTACAGCATTTAGGCTGTGGAGTCAAACTCTAGCCACCATGAGAATGGGTTTCAAAGATTCTATTCTTATTCTTCTTCTAGGGTGTGCGTTACCAAGTCTTTTTCTTGGGCTATTATTAAGAAAAAAAAGCCATGACGCAGTATCTTTTATGCAAGCTTCTACAGACGCTATGCTATCAGGCTCTATGAGAATAGATTACAAGATTCTTTATAACGAGATGGGGGAGTTTGCTACGAGCTACCTTTTCATTTTTTTTATAATTTTTTTTCTTTTCGCTGTTGCTTATGTAGCTCTAAATCTTGTGGCTCTTAGAAACCTTGGTGTGAAAACAAAGACAGAATCCTCGTTTAGTTCTTCTTTCAAACAGATTTTGCGTCTTGCTTTCCCGAGAGTGTTTGTTGTTTTGTTTGTAACTTTTCTTCTGAGTGCCGAAAAAGTTTTTCTTGGCCCTATTAGACTCTTTAGTTTGCTATCCCTCTTAGCTGTTTGTTTAATCATAACAGAAAATAGAGGTGCTTTCAGTGCTATTTGGCAGACTGTCACTTTGAAGTTTGTTAGAAGCCAAAAAGGCTTTGGTTTCACAGTTCTTTGGCTTGTGTTTAGCACGGGAGCTCTGCTCTATATTTATGAACACTTGATGAATCTTTTTTTGATTGGCTTTAAGTCTCTTGTTGAACAAACAAGGGGACTAGACAGTTTTTTTTCTTATAGACCAGAGTTTCTTCCGTGTTCTCTTCTTAAACTTATTCTTGATGGGTTTCAGTTTATAGGATATTTCTTCATACTTTTTTTTCTTGTCAATTTTATGTCTTGTCTTTATGTGGAAACAGTAAAGACTCTAAGTGAGCGGAGCTAATATTTTTTCTGTTTTTTAAAGAACTTTAATACAACGGAAATTTTTTATTTCAATAGCAGCTGGCTTAACTGGAGTTTCATAATGTTTACTAAAAAACTGAAGAAAATGCTGTATATGAGCTCCTCCCCAGTAGAGAACAAAATCTTTTGTGTCACTAGGATCTTCTAAAAACCTAATCATTCTTCCAAGAGCATAAATATTGGAAAGAACATAGTTTATGTGGAAAACCAGCATGTAAAATTTTTTCAGATCTTTATTAAACACAAGTCTCTCGTCCTTCGATGTTTCTAGTGCAATGACTTTTTTTATATTTTCATCATAGTTTGGGTAGTAAATGTTAAAAGTTTTTTCCATCTCTTCTTCGTAGTATTTCTTTAAAATTTGCTGCATAGAGTCTGGAATCTTTGTGTGTGTTATTTGTTTGCTGATTTTATGGGGTCCATTTTCGTAATTATAAAATTTCTTCATATCATTTTCAAAGGAAAAACCAGGGGTATTTAAAAATTTTTTAACTCCATTAAAAAAATCATTTGTGTAAATAAAAAGGTCCACAAATTTTTTTAAATTTTCTTTTTTTTGAAAGTATAATTTTGTGATATTGATTATCTCTTTAGAAACTGTAATGGAGGTGCTTATTAATTCATTGGCTTTTGTATAGTTTTTTTCTTTCTCTCTTAGTTTTATTTCAGAACGAAAGTTCCTTAGTCGGCTAGGGGATCTTAACAAGAATAAATTAGTTCTAATATCTGCGTAATGAAAAAAAGTATTGGGGTATTTTTGTGCGCAAGAAGGATCTCGTTTTTTACTCGCAGAGTTGTGAAGACACTCAGTAAAAAATTGGATAGTTTTTGAAAGGAATGCTGGCCTAAGTGCATTTATTTCATATTTTTCACTATCTTTGTTCTGAAACTCACTCTCTATAAAAAAATGACTGTTTGATTTTTTAAAATACTCTGCAAAAGTTTCTTCAATTCTAGCACAATTTGGCTTAGAGCAGTTTGAGCAACCACCTTCTTCGCT
>JACCDV010252197.1_pt1 | contig 12855 bp, 6 predicted proteins | sample 7446131 | NCBI WGS metagenome assembly JACCDV01 (sample SAMN15323448, study PRJNA562643) | freshwater metagenome | isolation source: river surface water | place: USA:Blue River Watershed | collected 2017-08-17 | reverse complement strand
CTATCCTCGAAGATTATAAACATGTTTAGGTTTATCTATAATAAATAGCTTGGATTCAAATGAGTGGACTTTATGAGTAACTTTGCAATCTATTTATCAAACCAGTTAGGCAATCCTACTCCGATCACGATCTAGGTACCCCCAGTTATATATAGGACCTATTTCTTATGGCGAGCATGGCATTAGATAAAATTTTAGCTTTACTTCCAATACGGGTCACGAGATAAAGGCTTCATTTTTCAGGACTAAAAATAATCATCATAATACTTGCATTATCTACCTTCATAGTTTCAATGGCTCCAGGCTTTAGTGTTCATTCTGCCATATTTAGCGTTACGTTATGCCTAGGAAATTATACAGAAAGGGTTTCATTTTTGCTCATTCGACTTCGCAGGATGCGGCAATTCAGGGGGAGAGTACGTTTCTCTTGGATGTAAGGAAAAGTGGGATGTCCTTCGATTGATTGATACTTTGAAGAAAAAATATAAAATAAGCTAATATTTCCTATGGGGAAGGTCGATGGGAGCAGCCACAGCAATAAAGTTTAATAGCCTGCTCAATTAGTAGCAAAAGAAGGGCCGTTTTGTTGATATTGTTATGCTTGGGATGATCCTTGATAGTGCCTTCATCAGTCTTAGGAGAATGGCAGTGGAAGTAGGAAACATCAGATTCTCAGTCCCTTAGATTCTCATAAAAGCAGTGCTGCACATGGTAAGTTTTTCAATATAAGAAAAAGGAGGATTCAAATTCTAATAGTTGTAGCTGTAGCAATAGATCGAGAGCATTCGATGCGCTGTGCTGCTGATCGCATCAAAAGATGATACCTTTGTGAGTTATCTCCACTCGGAAGATATTTTTTATAAACTCAAAATAAGCAATAAGGAAATACAATATACAATTGGCGAGCATTACTAAACAAGAGATGCGAAGACAACAAAGAATATTTACAGCTTTATATAAAAGAGTCTAAAGAGGTATCAGACGTTCAGATCAAAGGCATACAAATACATCAACAGCAATTAGAATTCCAACCGCTATTATTAGCTTTCTCCTTAAAAGCAGTCCAAATCCCTGAAGAGATATATCGATAAAGAATAAAGAAACTGTTTGAGCAGTAGCTCAAAGATGCTATTCCATTCGGCTGCAGGCAAAGCAGAATCAGGCAAACGGCCCTCAGAGTTATCATTGCTTGGCCTAAACAAAAATATCCCTTGCAATTCCATTTAGTATACCCTCAATAAGCAGGCTTAGGAAAAGAAGCATACCAAGATCAAGTTCTTAGCTACTAACAAGGAAATAAAACTGACAAGTCTATAGCCTTAACTCAGAAAGAGGCGTGAGGACTATTAAACGAGATAGCAGAGCGAAAACTAAGAAAACCATAAGAATATCATCAGTAGCAAATTACGAAGGAAGGGCAAGAACCAAATATAGAAAATTATTGGCTTCAAGGATAGGCAATAGTAGGACAATATAAATGAGATTAAATTTTAGCATAGGCCAAGACCTACTCATATAAACTTTACGATCGCCAACACAATAACTCCCATCAACGTTAGCAATCATTCCAAGTCACCCCAGCGGATATCAATCACTGCCCAACAATACAAGAACCACCAAATAAAAGCTCTAAAGAGTGCAGTGGGGGAAGATAAGTACACCCGTGCATAGATTCGAATCAAATAGGCAGATCTCAGACACCCAAGCAAGAATAAATCAATGAATAGCTTGATTGTGTTGGGGGCTAAGAAATGATTTATACTATACAATTTTATCATCAATATTAATATAAATCGAACATTTATCTCGCCAACAATGTCAGCTAATATTCTACAATTTAGCTAGCAATCTTCAAGAGCATATTAGATTATGTTAGTATCTAATTCAAGGGTAGATTAATCGCTTCTTCGCGACATACTAGATTTATCTTCTATTACTAATACTCCTTACTTTCTATTTTGGCTATCTCATCTTAGAACTCAAGACGGCCCAAACCATATTATCCCCAATTAGAAACCACATTGATTGATTTCTATAGGCTGATCTTGGCGTAGTCGTTCAAAATTCTTTTCTTTTGCTTGAATTGATTAAACCACGGAACCTAAAGCCAGTTTCTGCCTGTTATAAGTTAATCAGTAAGGGATAAATTTAAACTATCGACCAACGCTCTATGGAAAGTATAAAGTAGGGTTGAAAAGAGATCATAAATCTCAGCACCAACTCCATTATTGATAGCTACTGTTTTGATATAGTGAAATTAGAAATCCTTAAAAACATATTCAGGAATCGTTTGATAAACATTGACATAAGGCAAATTCTTATGTGCGAGGGTTAGTAGTTATTAGCCTGGAGGCTGCCTCACTAAAACTAGGTTATCTCTTATTAGTGTTTGGTAGTTGTCAAGGATAAAGTGGGAGATTTATAGCAGCCAAGTGTTAATAGCATTAATATCGCATTCAATTTTAGGGTATTTTATTAGATTCTTCGATTTTTTCTTTATCTTTTCCTCGCCTATTTTCGCGCATATGAACTTTATCGAGTTTATGACTTTAATGTTGCTTAACAAAAGTTTTTAGTTGACAATATTGACAAATTTATTAATTGCTGAATTTTTATCATGTTTATTATTCTTATTATTGCTATTACTATCCTTTTCCTATGAACTAAAATCTTTGAATAATAGATCCTTCAAAATAGTCTTTTATTATGATTGGACTATTTCTTTATCGCTAAAAAGATACTCACTTGGCGATGCAGCCTATATTTGAGAGATTAATAGGCTTTGTGATTAGCTTTTAGCTTATGCTTTTTTATGGCTTATAGATTCAATAACTTTTACTTGCTCTATTTGAAGCTAAAAAGAATTATTAGGAGCCTACTCAGATTGTTTACATGGATTTTCTTATTAAATCACTATATTTTTGTCAGGGCTTCCTTCTACCTCTTTACTCATTGGAATATTGATTTTTTACTTCTATTATTCTCTTAGCAAAGATTAGACTTTGATTTATTTGCTCTGAGCTATACACTACTAAAATGATTTATCTGATATTTCCTTAGATCTCTAGGCAATCGCCTCGATAACTTGCTTACTTTTATTCTTCTTAAATTTCCGTTACTAAATTTATTTTTCAGTGTCCTAATCTTCCAGATAGCGTAGGACACTCTCCAAAGAATAATTTTTACTATGATGAAGATCAATCTAAAGATTATCGATTGATTTTTTAGCTGAGCTGTTGAAATCCCATTTATCGAAAGATACTGATACGTCAATATTAGATATACTGTTTTGGATATGCTCATTTTCATCTTATAAGTATTTGGGTTGTATCTTACTCGGTTTGGTTTTTTATTGTCTATTGATATTTATTAGCTTATACCAGTTTGATCTTATCTATCCTTCCCTTAGCTTGAAATATTCTACTTTATTTTAGTGCTATTCGTTTATTTTACGGATTATTTATAGATAGGACCGTTAGGTCACTTCCTCTCTTTTGAATCTTCCTTAAATTGATAATAGCTTTTTCTTTTTATATTATTAGATCTATTTCCGCTTGTATTTCAGCTATGCATCAAAGGGATACTTTATGTTGATTCCTTATATTTACTCACCTCGCTTTATAGGACTATTCGCTTATATCTTCTTTACTGTCTTTATTGAATTGATTTTTGGATATTCTTGAGCGATTTTTATTTAGAAGGCTTTGTCTATTTGAAATGACTTGACATCTTTGAGCAGATCACCTGTTGAGTGTCGTCTATTTTATAGATTCGATCTTTTAGAAGGTTGGACATCATATGAAGTTCTTCTGTCTTCTTTTTCCTAGATCTTAGCTTCGATTGATGGGATCTTAGAAAGAGCTGGCACTTTCTCTGAAAATTTTCCTTGCTTTGCTCTTTGATTAATATCCTCAGAATAGTTTGGCTTTTTCTCACAAGATAGTGCTTCTTATTGAATTTGATTCAGCTATCTTTTTATACTCATGGAATTGCCTTAGCTGTTTGCTGATGACCGATAAGAGTGTGGTTACTTGTTAACAAATTATTGAGGATATGGCTCATATTTTTGGAGATTGTACGAACTGACAATTTCTTCCCCATTATCAGTGAGGTATGAAAGATGCTTTATCTTATTCTCATCAAATTTTAGCTTTTAGTATGAAGACAACGATGGAATCTGATGACTATTTTATTCATAGCTTTTATACTACTTTTTCAAAGAATTAATTAGCCCTTTGAATCGCCTACGCATTAAAAATACTCTCCATTGTCGTTGAATTTTAGTAGCAAAGCTATTGATGATTTACATGATATGATTATCGCTTAAACTCTAGTGCTTTTTTACCTTATCTTCTTTTTATCTTTTACTTTTGCCTTTAGGAAGACGCGAACGAGAAATAGTGCAATTAGCTGTTGAATTATTACTATCAATTTTGGGTTAGCTCTTTTTATTATCTTACTTTTGTTTTGTTATTTTGCTTTTCTGAGGGCCTAAAAAAGAAAGTACCTCATTCTCAAATTTAGGCTTCTTTTTTATGTTTATTGGAGAGTGGCTCTTTTTGATTGGTTATTTCAATGCCATTTATTGAGAAAATTGCTCATGTGATGGCTTACGCTTCATTATTACGTTCAAAAATATAAAAATTAAACGGGGATAAAATATTTTTGCTTTCAAGAAAGAATCAATATACCAATCTACTGTTTTATCTTTAATCGAATATAAATGTTTTAATGATGAATGAATCATATATACCCTTTCAAACTGTGACTGTCTTGGCCAAATTACGAGGATGGTCAGGATCAACATTCTTGAGAGGACACAGCTTTTAAACGAAGATCTGAATGGGAACAATTGCAAGCAAATGAGAAATATGTTTGACGTGAGGAATGGTTAGAATAAAGTGATATTTTCTTGAAGGAATCGCCCTCTTCTCATTTTAACCCAGTGACTCATTCTACTTTTGGATCTTCTACACTTACTTCTTATGCTGCTCCTCGATCAAATGCTCACAGTCAGTGATAATTACAACATATGCATTTCTAGAATGCATTTGGTCTAAGGCATTCATCATAATGGTGAATGTGTCATTATTGAGGACGAATAAAAATACAACGGTTTCTTGCTTCTTATCGCTTTAGATGAGTGCAATTGGGCCATGCTTCATTTCACAGGCTCCTAAGGCCTAGGCATGAATGTAGTTCAACTCTTTTATTTTGAGGGCAGCCTCCCGAGCAATCGCCATGCTTTCTCTTTTGCCTAATAAATAAATAGACTCCTTATTCTTGAGAATATGTGCAAGCTACTAACATCTGTTATTGTTATTTTCAATAATTTATGCTACTTTTTGAGGAGCTAAAGCAAGGTTAGTTCTTATCGATTCAATCTACTCAATTGAAGCACTTCCCTTTTGCTCAGCTACTTAAGTAGCAAATCTTATCAAGTTCAAAACTTGATGGAAGAAGCTTTTGGTGGCAGCCACACAGACCTCTCTTCCAACTTTGATATAAATGGGATAGTCAACCTTCCTTGCAAGTGTTGACCCCTCTACATTAATAATGCCAATGGTCTTAACACTCTATATCCTTTTGCAACCAGCAACGATATTAATAAGATCCTTCGTCTCTCCTGATTGGCTGATGAGTACAACTGTCTAGTGATCAGTGATATCGTAGGAGTCAAGCTCAACTGGATCAACAATATTCATCTTCTTGAAGCAGTGAAGCTTCTTAAAGAAGTACTAGCTTGCCATTGCTGCGTAGTAACTCGATCCGCATGCTATCATTGTTAGATAACTCCCAAATTCAAGTGCTTTCACCCGCTAGAAATCAGGCTTGAATTATATCTGTCCTTGCTGCCTGATCTCATAATTATACCAGTTTTTGAATTCAGACGGTGGCTTCAATTATACTTTTTGAGGCTAAAGAATATGAGTAAGGCGATCCTTCAACTTCTACTTCAGTTATTTTATTTGGGAAACCTTCAGTTAGAATATTTCATTGTCGTGAGACGAAAAGAAGCAATTCGCATGCTTTTATAAGGCGATTCGTTATGAAACCACCATAATTTCGTCTTATTGTGGAGAAAAGCCAATCAGAAGCGGTGATCCGTTTGTCGCTGTATAGATTGTATCAGGCGTCTCTCGGTCTATTATCACTAAGCCCCACTGGGATTACTTCCCTGCTATTTTGGAAAATTAATCTAATGCTTCGAGCATTGTTTTATTTTGACGGCGTCTCAATGCTAAAAATTGAACGATCACCTATGTATCAGTACTGCTTGTGAACTTGACATTAGGCAAATGAGTGTTCTTGATTTATGCATGGTTTGTGAGAATGCCATTGTGCACAAGAAAAATCTGTTTGTTTTCATCGTAATGTGGGTGAGCATTCCTATCAACTTTCTACCCACACGTTGCCCAGCGTGTATGTGCAATGCCACTCGTTGCGATTCCCATTTAGCTGAGCACTTCTTCATTGACTTTATCAATGCATCCTGCTTGCTTCATTCCCGTCTAGGCATACTTGATTAGTCGACTACCGTTGGCTATGTTGGGGGCGAGGGTGTAGACTCCAGCACTGTCGTACCCTCTGTTTTTTAATAATTCGACTCCCTCACATAGAAATTCCTCCAAGGTAAATCTATAATTCTTCTTGTCCATTTTGGCCTGTTGCTCCTTGGTGACTGGGTTTTTCATGACCATTCCGACAATACCACAGCATTAAGATTACTTGGAATCAGCAAGGCCAAATGCTGTTAGAAGGGTGGTGGCAGATAATATCTTCTTTAACATAAAACTATGTGAAGATAAACTTAAATCACTGTTTTTTAATATGAAGAACTGAAATTAAATCTACATTTTACTAATCAAGCCTATCATCATAGGGATGTTAAGAAATGGTTTGTTTCAACAAAGATTATTTGAAAAAACAGATTATCAAGTTCAAAAGAAGAATATCGGCTTGATTGTTGGATTGCCTGACATCAGATTCTCATAATCGATTATAATAAAGGATGTGTCTTACATATTCTATTTGTAGCTGTTTGACGGTCCTCTCCATTCGATTTTGATGTTCTTTAATGTCCCTTCAATATTGACTAGCAATAGTGATTTAATACAGAAATGCATAGAATAGTTTTTTCTCTTCTTTTTGTGCACAATATACTTGACTTTAATCGTAGGAAACTGTTTCTTTAGCAATATACTTTAATTGGGATTTTCAATTTATCTCTATTAGATAATGTAATCTTCCTATACTCCATTTTTACTTCTATTGTGTTTGACGTCTACCCAAAATTAGTATTAGTAGCCTAGGATTTTTAATATTTTCACGTTTAGTTTACTGTCTTTCAGAGAATGCCTTATGTATTCATATATCTTTGAGTTATTCTATTATGTCTTTTCTAAATCTTATTATTCCTTTTATTACATTACCTAAGCCTATTAATCATATTATATGTTTGATGGCTCATCTTTCTTCTATTCATTTGCTGATTGCTTCTTTATTTGCTAATTTTTCCTTCTTCTAGGCGATGCGGTTGGAAAATGGACACCCTGAAGCATGAGTTCTCTTTTGATTGAGAGAAGATGCTTTACAAATGAAGGCTATGCTACAATATCGAGTTTGTTTGGCTGATCGATATGATTGATGAAATATTAAATAACCTCCTTAAGCTTAGTATTCTTAACAAGGTCCATAATGTACATTTCGTTCATGTAGTACTGTTTTGCTGGGATGTTATGTGAAATTTGATCATATTGTTGAAAATGATTCATAAGTAGATGGTACAATCTTAGGTAGTACGGATTCAATTTGGACTACACCTCACCATTATTGGTATGCTGGCTGAGTTGAGTGCTCGAGTAGGCATAAAACTCACTATCGTCGACATTGAACTTATCCTTCTTGATCTATATATTGATCAAATCTAATGTTTTTTATGGTAATGCGCATAGCTTATCAAATTACATGAATTGCCAGTTCAGTTTGCTTATCTATTCGCGTAGGGCAAGATAGCTAGGTTTAGGAATCTACTCTATCAACTAGCTTTGTTATGTTGGGAGGGCTATCTTTACTTATTAGAGATCTCGCACTCGCTTCCTTCGGGACAACATATACCCAAGCTGCAAAGATATTGTTTTACGGGTCAAAAATTTGGTGGATTGAGATGCGAGGCAAAACATTTTTATAGAATTAATTAAGATAGTTAGTATTGATATAAAAAAGCACCCGCGAAGGGGCTCGAACCCTCGACCATTAACTTAAAAGGCTAACGCTCTACCGACTGAGCTACGCGGGTTGTTCATCTCTATCCTTTTCAACCCACTCAAGTAACTTGGACCTGCCTCACTCCATACCTCTCTTTATTTAATATGACCATTAAATTAATATAATGAGTTGGAATATGTTTGATGATAATATTGACTAAATTTGGTATTATTCTGCTTATTAATAATATGCTTCGAACCATTAAGATGAAAGACTATCATTGTTTGTCAGAGTATAACAATCTTCACCTGCCTGGCCAACTACAATAACTGCTTGTCCTCTACTAAAATGAGGAGGCATAATTCATTCGCATGTGTATTCTCTCGAAAATCAAGCAAAATATCATCTCTCATGCATACCAATAATTGCATTAAAAATCAACTTAAGGTCGCTGGAGTTAATAGAGCCATCAATACCTTTAGCAAAAAAGGGATCAATTGCATAGATTCCAGCTAGACGATAAAAACCCAAATACAATATTTAGCGCACTTTTCCTTAGGTTTTTGAAAAGAGGCTATCGCAATCGTTCTATCCCTAAGAGCGAGTTGAAACTATTCTATCATGTGATGAGTCTAGCCATAAAGTATTTTTACAATGAGGATCACTTCAAATTTTTATTCAACGAAATTACAGACCTTATATAGAATCACAAGGAAAGGATTCAAACCGCTTTGGATTTTTTCGTTTAAGTTATTGCAACTATCGAGTATAACTACCAATAGTCCATATAGTATGAATCATCAAAACAATAAAGAATCAACCACTGCAAATTCTAAAGACATTTCACAACAAACCACCTCAACAGCATGCTGATGATTGCTAACTTCTTCATGGAGAAGGCCATTCTACGGGATAATGAGGCGGTTGAGGATGGACTGATCTATGAGAACTTCAAGATGAAGGCAAGTTAAGAGCACATCCATAGCATTCTGGAGCTGCTCCATAGGGTCTTATGTTTTGATTTCATCGGGGAAAAGTACAGTGAGTACTAGGACAATTTCGAATTCACTAGCATAATAATACCAACAAAAAATACCAAATACTCCAATCTTTCCTAGTTCGAAAAATGGCTCAAAAATAGCGACTGGATTCGCATTTATCAGTACATCTATCACAACAGCCAGATGGTGTAAATAAGGCTGCTGATTATAGAGTTGCTGGGAGATATGGCAAGGATCCATATGAAGTATTTCAAGAACAAGAACTGCTATCGGGTGCATATTGAGAATATCATCTTCGCGTTGGCTGATGTGATGGAGCAGGCAGAGTTGATTCAAAGTAAGGATAGTCTAATAAAAATAGCCATTGCAGTGGGTAGGAATCTATTGAAACTTACATCCTCTGCCATTATACCCATTTTCTTCGATATCAACACTAATATATTTACTGGCCTGCTCTAGAACATAAAGGCATTTGTGGTTGACCAGATCATCATTGAAGACATATTCAACGCCAATGTTATCTACTACTTCTTTAAATTTATACACAATCTGCATATTCGCTGTATGTTCGAGAAGAACAGTGCTTCCTTCGAACTGGTGGAGAAAGTTACAAGAGAAATCTGTAGGAATTATGAGAATTATTTTCGGCTTCTCTTGAAGAAACTATTCAGGAGTAATTACTACCAAAAGGATTGTTGTATGCAACTACGCCAGGATTTCACAAACCTACGGTAATCCTTCGAAAACTACAATATTGAGTAACTCATGATCTATCTCTATCCTTTCCAGTTCATGAAGCCCAGATATACGTCCCCTAACTCAGTACAGTAACTTTTCATCCTCACCTGCGCCAAATGTAACCATCTTCTTATTTAGTCAACAGAGCCATTTACATCATTTCTACGTTTACCAACAATGTACGATAGAGATAATTTGGCCTACAAATGATTGAGAAATCCATTATGCAGATCATATAATGGTTTGCTTTTACTGCCTACTCCAAAGATAATAAGGACCGTGAACACTAAGATAAGACAAACTCAAGATTTTCAAGCAAATTCTAAGACAACTTTGAATTGAACATGGAGCCAATCAGCGAGTAGTACGGATAATAAATCGAGAATGAATCTTAGTACTGTCAAATGTTGAGAGTTATATGTTTTATTATGGTTGAGTGTCTCAATAGAGTCCCTATCAAAATTTACAAGTAACTCAATACTAATAACTAAATCTTCAAACTGATAAACTTGATAATGGTCCTCTGCTTCCAATCAGATCTGCAATAGAGTGAGAACTAAAGCCGCCTTAATTGCACGGTTTTGAAGATAATCTAATAAAAAATGTTAGTATGCCTTCAAATCCTCGAGAAGCTATTCCTTAAATAATGGGAGTATAGGATATACATTCTAAACAAATAACAAAATGTAAAATTATATACGTACCAGTTTAACTCTTCACAAATCGTTGAGGTAGAGTTTGTCTAAGTGCCTGATCTCCAAGATCAAGAGATTCTTTTATAAACAATAAGGAAGATAAGGCATCCTCATCGATAGTACCAAATTGCATAGTATCTGAAAAAGATAGAGTATACTTTGGCTTACAATATTGCAACCCAACAGAAAAGATAAATAGCTAATATAATCACCATCAATTCTATTGAAGATTGCATGTATGGCCTTGAGCTTATAAGCACTAATACTACCTTAGTTACTCTTCTTCAGCTTTCATAGCCAACCATAACGTCATTCTTTAAGTTGATTCTCGCGTTTGTTAGATAATATCGATTGTAATAGTTCAACAAAATCCATGTGGCGAATTACCTGAGGACTCTTTCATGTATGGCTACTGTTTACCTGCCTTAGATTCAATAATAGGCTGTGAATAAAATGTTCTTATTCTTGAAAGATATCATTCCTTATATTAAGTAGCTTTAGCATTCTCCAACCAATAATATTGATTAAGTCATAGAGATAATCCATAGGATCGATGATTAGTTCATAAAGAATAAGAAATAGTTAGAGTTTGTATATCTTCATGAAGATATTAAATAAATTCTTAAGCGTTATTTGGAAACTGATAAAAAAGATTAAGAACACAGCAAGCTCCATTAGTCAAGCCAAAAGATCCCTGCAGTATTGGCCTAGAATGTCTAATCAAACATAATAAGTAAAGGAGACTAATAGAAACCCTAATTATCTTTGTAATAGTAGACAAGATAGATAGGCCTTAGCAATCCTCAACAAATCTATAACGGCTATCATCGCTAAATGACCATGTCCATCCTTGATAAGTATACTGATTAACCCAAGCAATAAGAGTCCATGGTTATATAGTCTACCTATGAGTGCAAAGAAATAAACGATTAATTATAACCCATATAAAAAATGAACTAGCCAATGGTTATTTAGTAACAACCTTAATCTATGACCAATTCTCATACAGTTCAATAAAGATTAATTTATGGCCAATCTGAGCATAATATTTAAGTTGGATAAAAATTAATACTAGCATAATCGATTGGCGTTTTGAACAAAGAATATAATGAAATCAGTAACGAAACCAAAAATATTTAATAAACCTGTTAAAAGATGATAAAATAAGACTACAATGGTGGTTGCGATGAGACTAAGCTTAATCTTTCAGATGGTGATCTATAAAACAGTCAAAACCTAAACGTAAACCAATGAAGCAAATAATTCCAAAGATTGATTTTTATACTAACCATCTAGTTTCCCATTCATTAATCATTTCTTTCCTATTTCGAGGATTTTTTATTTAACGCATTGGATAAAAGTTTAAAATATATGAAGAAATCATCTGTGTTGGTTTCCGACCTAGACCAGTGGAGGTTTTAGATGTCTGTTGTGATCTTCAATTGATAGTGTTTTGGCATAGGTTGGGATTTAAGGGTATTATTACTCTTTGGGGAAATCTATTTTGATATTGGATTGTTCAATTTTTGGGTGTTCGTTGTGGAGAGAGGATCGATAGACACTCGTAGTGGAGTTGGGACATTGAATATTGATTGGGGATTGAGTTATGTCATCACGTTTTTTCTATGGAACCATGCAGCCTCCCATTATGAATATAATAATAAACAACCAAAAAACATCAAAGATAATAACGTTTGATGCATATAAAACAATATGTTGCATTTATGTATTAGAAATACAGTTTCTAATATTAGTTTATTCGTTATCGCAGACACTGTTCGGTATTGATAAAATTAATGTTTGCTGTATTGATAATCATTTGAGACACAAATCATTCCATCGAGGCTTTCAAACAATAGAGTGCCTTAGACTAAACGATTTGTCTTATTTAATCTTAGCCGTAAAGCTCTTTCGATATCGTTTCCGCCAGGTTTGAAAGTTGTCCTAGCAAAATCTGAGCAATAAATTAGTCTTCCCACTGTTTCCGATAATGAGCAATTTAACTAAATAGTCATATCCCGCTTATCTTCATTATTATTTAATTATTTGCTAAACTAAACATGAGATAGCTATGTGGAATGTTGATAGCAAAATTATTCACATTTTTATAAGAAAATCTCTCATAAATAATCAGGTTGCATGTCTACCCATAATACTCAATGCTTGCATCACCTCATCTTTTCTATTATAATTTAAGGGGTTGGGGTTGGGGT
>JACCDV010200694.1_pt1 | contig 12855 bp, 12 predicted proteins | sample 7446131 | NCBI WGS metagenome assembly JACCDV01 (sample SAMN15323448, study PRJNA562643) | freshwater metagenome | isolation source: river surface water | place: USA:Blue River Watershed | collected 2017-08-17 | reverse complement strand
CACCCCCTTATATCATACTTTTCAGTCTTGCACAATAAATCTATTTATCGAGTCAATATTTTTTAAGCTGATTCAATAATCATCATCTTGAAGTGTACTCTACTATTTCTTCGATGTTAAAAAGTGCTTTCTTGTCTTTATCGCTCAATTTAGACTTATCCTTTGAATAGTCTATTTTGCCCTCTTTATAAAGCTTAAGCAGCTATGCAAAGCGCTTAGCTCCAACTAGTTACAGACCCTTCTCCTAAAGGTTCTGTATCTTTTCTTTTATAGTGCTTCCTGCGAGAGGTTTAAAGGCATTGTTAATCTTTTATCTTTTAGAGGGTGAGAGGGTGCTGGCTCCAAGCTCATTTTAAAAATAAGCAAGCACATCTTACTGTCTTTTTTGGGTGTGCCCCTTTGACTATTCCACATACTCTTCGCCGTCATCATCATAATACTACTACAGTTCTTATTATTAGTAAATTTCTTCCACGATTTATTCCTTCTTAACCTATTGAGGTTTCTTTAAAGTCTTCTCCTCATTTACTTGTGAGGATTTTTTAATTGTCCTCTCAATAATTGGAACAAAAGATGAGTTACCAGGGAGTGGCACATCTTCAAATTAGTTTTAGTTGTTGTCCTTTACCTTCAGGTTTTTGATAGTGTTGGCGATCATACTAAGATCAATGGTTTGCATCTTCTACATTTCTTTAGCCTTAAATTTAATCTAGGATTTGGCCTTGTTTTAATTTTGTGCCTTTCGCTATAGTTCCTTTGCCATAGTTTTGCTAAATTCACCAGTTTGTCCTAAATTTCTTTGCTTTTGTTATTTGGCAAAACTTCTCTCGACATTTTGCAGCTTAATTGCTTATTTTATTTCCTCCTACTTCCTTCGTGCTTCCTCTTCTTTTTTTAGTTTAAGTCTTTCCTTGGGAGTGAGATTCTGAGATAATTATAAGGTTTGGTTTCCACCTGTTCTTTACACGACTGAGTTAATAGTCTTCATTGTATCCTATGTTTCACTATTGTCCTCTTGAGGCTTAATCTAGTTTATTATCTCAGTGGATATTAGAATGTCAGACTGATCGAGTTGCCCTTTATGCTTTACAAAATCTGAAATGGCTTTCTTGATATATGGGGTTTGCATGATTTCATCTGAAGTAATTCTCTTTTTATTGTCTTTTATAAACATTTTCCTTCATTAAACAAGTCTTACATAATAATATCGTTGAGCTAACGCGAGTAGTGATTGGGGATGGGAGCCACATCATCCATCACAATCTTTTTAGCAAGTACAATCATGTTGGATGCCTAGAAGGGGTACTAAATTAATGATCAATTTACTTTTAGCGTGCACATCTAATATAAGATACAGCCTAAGGCCCACATGTCCGAGCTTATTCCGTAAGGTTGATTATTGCAAACTTCAGGAGATAAATAAAGAGGAGTTCCTATGCAAGTTATTGCAGATGAACTCTCAAGTACTTTTGAGATTCCGAAATCTCCTATTTTCAAACTCAAGTTTTTAGTGAGAAAAATGTTCGCGGATTTCAAATCGCGATGGAGAATGTTTTTGCTGTGTAGTGACTTGACTCCGAAAAGAAGCTGTACGAACCAAAATGCAATGACTCTCTAATTAAGGCGTTGGTTATTTTTCTTCATGTTTTTGATGTAGGTAGAAAGGTCGCCCGCTAAGTAGAGCATAGAGTACATTAGCAGAATTCCATAATGATGATGAGTTCGTGGTCTATTTTGAAGAACTCGTTATAAGTGACAACAAAGGGGATCTCGGTTGTACTGATTTCCTTGTTAATCTTTTTCAGAATTTAGATCTAATTGACTTAATTCTTACTTATCCGAATGCAGACTTGATTTATTCCTCGGTGAGGCCTTCCAGATACATTTTTTTGGCCACAAAATATTTTGCCTATTTGCCTTCTTTGCCGTCATTGAGTTTCACTTTGTAAACCTTACCTTCATATCATCGATAGTACCATAGTTGCCTTTGCCCAACATATTCATGAGCTTGTATTTCTTCTCAAATTAGTTGACCTCCATGCTTACTATAACAAAAAAGATAATATTTCAGTTTCTAAATCAACAAAATATAATGCACTGGCAACCATCATATTATCAATGCAAGTAATAATTATTGTTTTGTTTTTGCCACAATGGTTGAGTGGTTTCAATAAAATGGGTTAAAATATTATTGTTAATTTATAACTATGAAGAAGTTCAACCCCGTAGAATACAACAGATAAAGATGGGGAGATGCTTTACATACAAAGAACCACCCCAAGCAATGCGCTCACGATCACAAATTCTGCCATTTGGACTACGAGTGGGTTAACTAGGATGAATCAGCTAGTGCTCCCATCAACGAGGTACCTGCCAAGCAATATAGGACTTTGTAAACTTGAATTTGCCTCGCACGGTTGAAGCTCCCATCGTAAATTACTAGATGATGACTTAATAAAATTTGGATGATTGGATTGCTCAATCCATTAATCGGAGCCTTGCCAGCATGGTCAACCCCCAAAAGAAATTTTGCCTTCCAGTAATTCCTTCAACATGAAGCCACAATACTAAGACGAAATCAAGGCAAGATATCGTAAAAAAATATCATCTAAAAAGTACGAAGATGAAACCTACTTCAAACTCCAGCCCAAAATGCGCAAGGGCATGAGCTACATGGGTGGAGGAGACACCAAAAACAAGACTGGAGTGGCAGAACTCTACTTCGATTATCACTATCTTGAGCCTAAGGCTTTAGGAGGCACTCCAATCAAGAATAGGTAGATTCAAAGAAAGCCAAAGGATGAGGTGAGGAGACGTAATGCAGTGCTATTGAGCAATGATATCCACTACACTCGCTTTTTAAAGGAGTTAACTAAAACTCGAGAGAAGCCTCAGGAAGATACTCAAAAAAATATAACGAATAACATAATAGTTTCTTCTACTGCCCAAAAGCAAATGATTTACTCGTTCAATATTGACAGCATGAAGAGGACGAGCTATAGTGACAACGTCCCCAACTCAATCATCGAAAGGTAGTTCGATAGGATTAGGCAGCCTCAGAAGGACTTTATGGTTGCCAATAGAAACCATATGAAGAAACAATAAGAGATTCAAGAAAAAGCTCGTTAAGCCATCAACTAAAAGGCAGCCAGCGCCCTAGTTAAGCTTGATTCACTAGTGAAGAAAGAACAGACTATTACATCCTAGACTGGCGCCTTTAGAGTCACCTCGGTTTCCAAAAAGCCCTCTGTTGGGGTGGGGAGGGCAGCCCGCGCTGAGACTTTTGTGGCCTAGAAGAAGCTCGAGTAGAAGGTGATGAAATTGCTGAATAACATGCAGGTTATTTCTGAGCATATAGATGTGGAGATGTCGAAGCTCAACATACACCTGCAAGAAGTTCATTTAAGACACCCAAATAACAAAATTCAAAACAAATGGGTTCTAAAAGCAGAGGAGAAGATCAAGGAAAAAGAAAATATCTTAGCAATAGACTGCTACAAACAAGCTTTAATTCTTCAGCCTGAGTTCTTTATTCCCATCTACAATATTGCAGTTCTGTTGTAGAAATAGAAAATGCTGTCTTACGCCAAAGATTGGTTCTAGTTGGCTAAATAGTTCGAAACAGACACCTAGAATGTAAGCTTTGGGCTGGCACTAGTTCAAATAAAGCAACTCCAGTTCGCTGCTGGCTTGAAAGAAATCGACGGGATAATTCGACAGCTTGAGGCTCAAAAGAAGAAGGTGGATATGACATACTATTACATCCGGGCACTATGCTACAAGCAACTGGGACAGTTCGACAACGCTAGAATCGACTATTAGTAACCCCTCTCTTATGCAGGATTATCATAAGCCACTCCAAACCATCCAACTATCACAGCCTCTCCTATTTCCTACTATCAGTGGTGTTCGCCAAAAGCAGGAGATATACACCTAAATTTAACTGTCTTTCATATATGAATTGGAGAGAGACTCTTTATGTCCTCTTCTATGAGAAGGGCAGGAGGATCAAAGAATAAGGAACCAATATCGACTTCGCAGATAAATTGTGCAAGCAACCCTTCTTCTGCAGGTTTTCCAAAAACTTAGTTGTATCTTAATGTCTATTTAGAAAAAACTACTCACTGTTTCAGAATACGAATGCATTAAAAAAGATTCCATCCTTTTCATTGCATAGAACTAAAGCATCATCATAATAAATGGGTTGGTTTCTATTTGGAGCCATCAGAGGAGTATCACCTCGCCAGATACTGTCAGCGTGCTGGGGCAAGGAGGAGTATTAGGCGGGGGAGATATTGATAATAATATTAGCTCAAGGCCCAACTACTGGTTTATCGCCAAAACTTAACTCGAAATATTAAGAGTCTCCAGGGCAGAATTCCAACTCTTTTGGCAAGGACAAATCACATTCTAGTGGGACTATAAGTACAATTTTTTAAAGAATGTCGGACTGTTCAAAGGATTGCCTTAGTCGACACTTTTTAGACTATGCGAATTTTTAGAATTAAAAAAATACTAAAGAGGGCAAATCTTATTCAATGACTGCTCCTACAGGAATCAGCTGATGAGCAAATAGGGCTTAGGATTTTGCCTAGGGAAACCTATTTCTACGGACCCTCGTTTTGTCAATGCAAAGAAAGGATCGAAGGGTGATGAGAACTACGGGAATAGGAAGAAACAAAGGTGCAAATTATCAATCTTGCTTCGAAAGTATATGTTTAGGCTAAATTAAATGAAGTTTAATAGGCTCAAATACCCTGGACTATTTATCTTAGTTGAGGGTAAAGTGTAGGTGTAGGATGACCGAGGGTTCAGGTGTAAGGATATAATGTCTCCTAGAGACTACTTTGGATAGAATCTACTAATCCACTCAGAAGGCTTCCACAACTACGGTAGAATGGTTGTTGATAGTGACAAAGCATCCTTTTATTTGCTATCGACTGAAAGGTTGATGTGGACCTTCACCTCATTAGATGTACACATTATTTAAATCAGAAATAGCTGATGACTGTTAACGCCAAAGATAGAAAGTAGATTGAGACCCTTCGGTTTTTGAGGAATAGATTCTGTGAATGTTTGGAAGTTAAGATGTCCAAGCTCATGTCCAAGAAAGATTGATCATACTTACTCATCATTTTATAACTAATTAATAAGAATAAGATCAGTCGAAATCATTGCTGTTTAGCTTTATTACTAGCACGGGCTTCTTTAGAGTCTTATTGTATTCTTTGCAAATGGCAGCGAAATCTCGAAGATGTTTGTTCCCAGAAGATATTTGTCTCGGGTCTGCCTTGAGAGCCCTGAAATTGTGCTCCATCCTTTTGAGGATGTTTTATACAGGTTATTTTTTGACTTGCTCAAGAGCTTACTCTACCTCAGGCAAGATGTTTTCTTCCTGCACAACTTGGCTTTGAGCTTTTTTAACTTATGAGTCTTTTAGATAAGGGCGACTATTGCTATATGAATTTTTCTATGGTCTTTCCTCTTGAGCAACTCGCGATGATAGCTTTAACTGACTGTTTTAATACTAAAGACGAAGTAATTTAGTTTATAATTAGCTTTTTTCTCGAGTGAGGGAGTGCACTACTTCATTGGAGTTCCTCAGCTGGCTTGAAAGCTCGTTTACTGTGTTTTACAATCGGGATAGTCTCGATACTAATTATGAATTGGAATCTTGCGGGGGTTTTACTTATTGAAATAGGGGAGGGCTCACATTTTCTGCCAAGAAAGAAGTAGCCTATTCCTTTACAGCTTTGTTCTTCCTAAGCTGCTAAAGCCTCTCTTTAGGATTGAACATTATATATATAACAATCTATGAACATACAATCGATATTGAAATTAAATTTAGTAAATTAGACGAGGTAAGGCCATATGTAATTATCAGTAAGCCTGACTAATGGTAAGGGAGTAAGCAGACAGTTGGGAGTGAGGGAAGTGGATAATTAGGAGAAGGGTTGCTGGGATTTATAATAAGTAGATTTTTATTAAATATAAGTTAAGCAAGCTGGGCAATGTAATAAATCCATTAAAGCTAACAGTTTAGCTTTTGCTCCCACTAAGCCTCCCAAGGGTCCAGCCATCAACCCTATTCTCGAAGGAAAACAACCACTCCTTCCAATAAGATCAAAAATGAGGCTAAGTTTTCAGAATATACTCTTACCAAAACATAATCTAAAAATGAGAAAAAGAAATTAGCAGGGATGAAATCACGGCAAAAGAAGAAGGATTATATCAAATGCTTAGAGGAAAATGTGAGATGGCTGGACAAATAGATTTAATAAGTCGATTAACAGGTCTCCAAATACAAAGATCAACTTGTTGAGGCTCTTCGCACCTCCAACAATGTAATCCATTCCCTCATCCAGAACTCTAATTAACACGCATTCACCTTCGCACAACTCGAGAAGCACGCGTACTCAGAAGACCCCAACCTCGATAAGATCAACTTACTTATTGACCTCATTCGGGTATGCTCAACCTAATTTAGAATAGAATGGGGGCTGACAGCAAAGAGAGACAAGCCAAGCTGGATTATAGCATTAAGCAGATTATCAACTCCATGTTCCCAGCCATCTACAGGTACCTTTTTTATAGTGCTCACTTGTCTGTTGACATCTTCCAACCTTCAGTTACACCTGAGTCCCTCAACAATCCAGATTGTTGGACTTACGAAGTTCATCAAAGGGCCTGCCTCGAAGATTGGCAGATCGCTCGCTTGAATGATTTGAAGGAAAAACTCCTTGAGTCACGAAAAGAGGCCATTGTGCATGCAGCAAGGCTAAGAACTGCCAACTAAACCATCAAAAGGCAAGGATAGGCATTTTAAAAGCGCCTTGGGGATTTTCGAGAGGACATGACTCCCATTCAATGTGCCAAAATCACCCTATTTGCCGAGAAAAATAAATTGAGGAAATAGTTTGGCCTATGCACAGATTTCTAAGAAGGATAGCTTCGGAAGAAGATAAAAATTGAGTGATAATATTATACATATCATGAGAAAATTTTACGATGAAGATTTGCAGCATCAATACGATCATGACTCTTATTTTAGGACCAAGGTGGATCAAAGCGAAATCACGTACTCTGCGCTGCTCAAGAAGTGCCAGGACTTCAACCCAATCGTGGCGGGGGTGAAAGAGTAGATGCTTTAAAAGTTCATGGGGGAAAATGATCATGAAGTCTACTTTTTCTATGGCTGCCTACAGCCTTCCCCCAGCAGAAGCTAAAAGGATCTGCTTCTCTTTCTCATCAAAAACTTCCAGCCAGAGTAGATATCAATAGATTTAGGCCAGGCGTATAGTTTACTTTCGTGTATTTTAACCAAAGGACTCCCTCTTCGGACTACTACTTTAAGTTCAAGGCAGTGTTCGATTTGATTCCCTTGAGGGTGATTGAGAAGATGAGAAACTTCTACCTGGTGAAGCCATATTTTTACATTAAAGCATTCGATATGTTCGGTCAGTCCAACAAGATACTATCGCAAAGATATCATACTGTTTAGAATTGTCATTAGCTGCTCAAAAGATAAAACATCAAAGTCCACGATTTCGTTACTTTTGTCCCTGAAGATATCAGCGAAGAGTTCCCCTCCAACCTTAAACGTAGGCCTTCCTTGTCCAACTATCGAATCAACGTTGAGGGGCAGAACTTAAGCGAGTAATAGCTCAAATAAAAGCATGATTTCTAACAATCAATAAAGGCTCTATTCACCAAAGAAGTCTACAAGCTAGACAATTATGAGATCGGAGAACTCGGAGTACCAGTTGTATTGTAAAGACTTGTGGCGTACTTCAAATAAAAGCCTCAGCTGCTTTTGCAGGAGGGGATATTTAGGAAAAGTGTATCCATAGACTAATAGAACTAGACCTTGGAAGAGCTTAGTCAACGTAACTTCGGATACTTGCAAAAGATAACCAATCCGTTGCTAATTGCTAGCTTATTGAAGAAGTTTTTCAGTAATCTGAAGGAACCTATAATTCCATATCCTATATTTGAGAAGCTGATGCATGATCAGGGAGTGAGTAACAAAAAGGACTATGTAAAGCAGCTTATTCGTATTATTCCCAACTTGAATTTTCTTTCTCTGATGTTCATCATCGACTTCCTCAAGCAGGACGTGATTCCTAAATAGAAGTAGACCAAAATGAGTGCGCACAATTTGGCAATTTGCTTCAGTCCAGCCTTCATGAGATCTGAAAAGGCAAGCTTTGCTGATATTGTGAATGCTGGCAAATCAGTGACGATTACTGAGATAATGATAAACGAGTTTGATTTTGTATTTGGGAACTAGCTTGATAGGAGCAATTTGTTTAAGAAGAGCATCATTGATCGCCGCAAGATCCTCAAGAGGAATCTCCAAGAATAGCTAGAAATTTAGATTGATCAGCGTGCAAGCTAATAGAAATACAATCTATCCTTGCATTAAAACCACTCTCTGAAGTAGGAACCCAAACCAACTCTATCCAAATAAGTCTATAAGAACTAACCACCTGGGTTGACTGAACCATAGAAGCACAAGAGTTAAATTATGGCTTAAAACACAACAGCTGAAGAAAATCATAATGTAACCAAGTCGGATTTCAAAGTCAAGGAACAAAAATTTGAGCTTACATAGTAAGTCTAAGAGCCGCGCCGAGTTAGAAAAAACAATCGTGACCTTGTGACAGGGTATTTGAAAAATCAAAAAAACGTTTAGTTGCCTCCTGCAAATGAGTAAAAGCCTCATGAGCATAATACTTAACCTTAGCAATCTTACGCGAAAAAATAGGAAGGTGAGGTGTAGAGCAAAAGCGAAAAGCCATCAGTTGCGAGGGCATCAATATTTTTAAACTTTGAAGAGAAAGAATAGAAATGATGGATGATAGTGATTATGGTGATCTAGTGAATATTTTTTAGTGGAGGGTGGGTGGGCGGTGTATGGGTTGATATGGGCTGCGCGATTAGTCTTTGCAAAGCATATATATTATATCTGTGAAGGATAAGATGGATAAGGGTGAGCAGGATCCTCATTAACTATTGCAACACCAGGAATAACTAATATGCTTGATAACAAAGCTGCTGACGGATCTGCTATCCTAAACCAAGGACATCCCTGCACAGCCATCACCCTTCGATTGCAAGAAAGTCCCAGCCATTTCCATCCAAGATTATTTAAAAAGTACATGTTTACTCACATATAGGAATTAGCAAATACTCCAATTGCTCCAACAGTGTCCTTGTGGCCGCATTGATTTTGATCGACCGCTTCCAGGAGAGGATATAAAATTTTATTATTAACCACTTTAACGTGCACAGGTAAGTGCTTGGGTATTTAGACTTCTCATCAGCTGCCTCATGGTGGCCGCCAAATACTTGGATGATTTTTATTATAAGAATTAATTTTATGCGAAAATCGGGGGAATTTCAAAAGCAGAAATCAACGCTCTGGAAATGTAGATAATGAAGACTTTTGATTTTTCACTCTTTGTCCGGGAAGAAGAGTTTAATAATTATCTAACCCGTATTTAAACCTACAAGGACGTTAATGCCTGATCCACTGTATATAATCAATACCCTATCATCCCCTTATCACACCCGCACACCATACCCCCACTCACATTATAATATTCAATAATGAAGAAATTATAACTTACTTTCAATAAGAAATACGCCTCCTCCACCAGGATAGGACTAGGCTCCACCACATAAACCTATCTCGGCTATGAAATATCCTCTGAAAAGGAAGTAGCCATCAAACTTGAAAAAGCTGACACAAAACAACCATCATTGGAAAGATAAGCCAAATTCTATAGAGTTGTTAAGGGAGGGGTTGGGATACCCAATCTATATTGGTACGGTGTTTAAAACAACTATCGAACGCTTGTCATTGATATTTACGGTCCTTCCCTGGAACATTTGCTTAGATTTTGCAAAGGAACATTCAGTCTCAAAACTGTTTTGCTGATTGCTGACCAGATCTTAGAGAGGATAGAATGGGTACACTCAAAGGGACTTATTTACAACGATATCGAACCAGATAACTTTTTGTCTGGACTAGGGGAGAAGCAAGACAAGATATTCATGATCGACTTTGGCAGCTGTCAAAAGTATTTGGATGCCGAAAGCAATCATCTCAAATTCGAAAACTAAAAGGAATCAATAAAAAGTAACCCCAAATTTAGAAGCATTTACCTTCATACAAAAAAGAGTAATCATCAAGTAAGATAGAAGCGGGAAGGAGAGACGACCTCTAAAGCATCGGCTATATGTTTGTCTATTTCTTGAAAGGCCGCCTACCTTGGGACGACATCGAAGCAAACGAAGACAACGACTTGGCAATTAAATAGAAAAAAGTCTCAGTCCCTATAGACCTTCTTTGCGAAGGGTTGCCTTGTATTAATACATTAACTTAGAGTAGTTCAAAAAGTATTTCGAATACGTGAAGACCCTTGAGTACTAAGAGGAACCTGATTACGCTTGGTTGAGAAGACTACTGAAGGACTTGTTTGATAACAAAGGATACACTAACAACAGAGTGATGGACTGGGCTTAGAAGCATAAATATTGATGATGATTAGCTTATAATGGACCACTATAATTAATAATCGTTAAAACATGTTTAAAACCCAGCAAGAAAACTTCAGCGAGCACGAGCCAGAGATAGTCGAGGAGCATATGGGGAACGGATTGATCAAAAGATATCAGAAAGGACGCCTCCTTGGAAAGGTAACTTCATTAACACTTAGGGAGGATTTGCTGAGTGCTTTGAATTCATTTCAGAGGAAACTGGCAAAAGATACGCAGCCAAAATCATTGAAAAAGAGACCCTTGCAAAGGGCAAAGCCAAGGAAAAACTGCAATCCTAAATACTCATCCACAAATCTTTAAGGCACAGAAACATCGTTAAATTCTAACATTTTTTCGAGGACCGCACCAATGTTTATATTCTTCTCGAGCTTTGCTCCAATAACGTAAATTTAGTTTGACTTAGACACTCAATTAGCTACTGAAGAGGAGGAAAATCCTCACTGAGACTGAGGCCAAGTTTTATATGATTCAAATCATCTCAGCCGTAAAGCACATTCACTCAAAGAAGATTATTCATCGTGACTTGAAGTTGGGTAACTTTTTCCTGGCTGATGGGTTGGAGGTCAAAGTGGGTGATTTTGGGTTGGCGACAACTTTATCTTACGAAGGAGAAAAGAGGAAAACTATATGCGGAACTCCCAACTACATTGCACCTTAAATCCTAGAGGGTAAAAACTCACTAATTTAGGGAAGAAAGGGCATAGTTACTAGGTGGATGTTTGGAGCCTTGGAGTCATTGCCTTCGCGCTCCTTTTTGGGAAGCCACCCTTTGAAACCAACGAAGTTCAGACCACATACTAAAAGATCAAACTTTGTTAATATAACTTCCCCAAAACTAATGTTTCGACAACTGCTAAAAGCTTCATCTCCAAAATGCTTAAGATAAACCCTTTAGATCGAGCAACTATCCATTAACTATTATCAGATTAGTTTTTAACTCTTACCGATATCCCAAAAGCTTTGCCTTTATCCACTTTGGCTTGCCCTCCCAGCAAAGCCTTTCTTTAACAAATCAAAAACAATCATCGAGGTTCTTCCGAGCCAAGACTGCCTCACAATGACTAGTTTAATGTTGGACTAAATTCTTCCAGAACTGAAAAATTTGACTCAAAAGAAAAATGTTTGGTATCTGAAAGGTTATAATCTTTCAGGGAAAATGCCAAAAATCGTAAAAGCTAACGCTCGATGGGTTCTATTACTCGTACCATTTCGACTGCTGCCATTCTTAACCGCAAAAAAATCAGCTCAAATATAGAGTAGCCATCGTCTAAAGTAAATAATAAGACATTAGTAACATATGTTGAGGAACATTCAAAGTATGGATTGTTTTATATGCTTTCGAACGGAGTGATTGGAATGAGGTTCAACGATATCACTTGTCTGATAACCAATGCTAGTTTGAAGAAATTCAAGTACGTTGTTTTAAAGAATAACAATCAGGAAGCATAGGTCTAACTATTTTAGAGTGGACAATAGCGCGAGGCTCTCAATAAAAAGATGAAGATCATCAACCATTTCTACAAGTAGCTCAAAACCAAAAGCCCTGAGGTGTTTAAGCATTTGCAGAAAGCTAAGGAATCACAACCAAACACCTATATTGTTGCCCATTTCAATACTAATAACTCTTCGCTATTTTGGCTAAGTAACCATACCTTCCATGCAAAATTTAAGGATAATACTTAGATGGTGATAGATCAAGATAACTCCTCCTACTTAACACAAGATAAAAGGGAAATCCTTATGAAAGGAGACCAAATCAATAACTAGGACATTAGATCGAAGTATACTCACATTATGAATTTGATCAAAAAGATTAAAAGGAATAAGTATGCTCCTGAAGAAAAGAAGGAAGGCGATAAGAGATAGTCTAAAGAGAAGCCCACCTAAAAGGAAAATAATTGCCTAGTGCAAAGTGCTTCATCCTCCAAACTTGTAAAGCCCAAAGAAAAGGAATTAGTGCGTCGGCAGTTCGCCTCAACAGCTAATTTACAGCTCCACAAAAAGCCTCTTAGCGACTACATATCAAACAAATGATTTTATACTATATTGCTTAATATGTTAAAAAGGTGGATAGGAATCAAGAGTAGGATTCGCTATCCTAATTTTTCTATTTTTTGACGGCGTAATTTTCGATGTTACTGAAATCAGGATCTAGATCTTTTTGGAAGTAAAGTTTTCTATATTCCTAAATATAGGTAGTTTTACTCTTAGATAGCCTGGAGGGAGGTTGAGGGTGAGAGGCGGAGGTGGTAGCTTGTTCTCTTACGCAGCACATATTTTTTACTATAT
>JACCDV010920776.1_pt1 | contig 12856 bp, 10 predicted proteins | sample 7446131 | NCBI WGS metagenome assembly JACCDV01 (sample SAMN15323448, study PRJNA562643) | freshwater metagenome | isolation source: river surface water | place: USA:Blue River Watershed | collected 2017-08-17 | reverse complement strand
CGCTTCATCGACCAACAATGTCGTAACGCTCTCTATTGAGCCCGGCGTGATCGTGTTTGGCGGCACGGGTGTTTCCTGGTTGCACGTCAATCGCGGCAACCGCATCAACGCAGTTGGTACGGCCGCCCTGCCAATCATCTTTACCAGCCGCGACAATGTCCTCGGTCTCAATACCGATAGCTCGAGCGGCCAGTGGGGTGGGGTGGTTCTCTCCGGTCGCGCTCCGGTAACCGACTGCGCTGCACCCGCAGCAACGCCCGGTACCGCAGCTTGTGAACGCCAGGTTGAAGGCGCCGTTGATCCTGCGCTTTACGGCGGTGCGAACGCTGCAGACAATAGCGGCCGGATGAGCTTTGTGCAGATTCGTTTCTCGGGCTTCGTGCTCTCGGGTAACAGCGAGCTGCAGGCCCTGACCACTGGCGGTACCGGTTCCGGCACCGTGCTCAACAATATCCAGGTGTTCAATAGCTCTGATGACGGTGCCGAGTTCTTCGGCGGCAGTGTCAACATGAAATACTACATCTCGGTCGGCGCAGAGGACGACAGCATCGATACCGCCGTCGGCCTGAAAGGCAATTTCCAATATGTGATCGCCGTGAAGCGCGCAGCCGCCGGAGATTCGATCATTGAAGCGGACTCGGACAACGCACTTGATGGCAACACTCCGCGCCAGAATACGCGGATTTCGAATTTCGCCTTCTTCCAGCGTGCAACACCGGGTAACCAGACTGCAATCCTGCTGCGTGGCGGCACCGACTATACGCTGGTCAACGGTGTAGTTTCCGCTCCGAACACGGCCTGCCTTGCGATCAGCCGTGCCCAGACTGCCTCGTCCACCGCTGATGCGGCGATCGACGAAGCGGGTGCACCGGTCTTCCGCTCGGTTGCCATGCAGTGCGGCAACCCGAAATATTCGGGCCGCAACGGCGTGACCGAAGCGCAGGTTGCAGCGATTTTCGGCACGGGTTCGAACAACAACAATGATGCCTTCACGCCCAGCTTCAGCTCGCTGTTCATCAACGGCACAGCTGAAACGGCAATTCCGGCATTCAACCCGACCAGCATCTCGTCATTCTTCGACGCGGTGACATATATCGGTGCGGTCCGTGATGCCAACGACACCTGGTATCGCACCTGGACCTGCAACAGCAGCACGGCCGATTTCGGCACTGGCAACACCGGCCTCTGCACCTCGCTTCCGATCTTCTGAAGCACTTAATGATGATCGGGGTGGGGTGCGCTGTTGCGGCACCTCACCCCTTTTTCCAATCGGGGATAAGGGAATTCCAATGCTGAAGCCTTTTGGGCGAATGAGCCTCCTGCTCGTTACATCCGCTCTCGTAATGCCGTCATATGCATTTGCTCAGTCGGCCGAAGAGCCCGCGGTTATGGCGGCCACGCAGGACGATGCCAGCCAGCAACCGCCAGAAGCTGTGGCGGATGCCGAGACGACCACCGATGCTGACGCTGCGCAGGAAGAAACTGTAGACGTGTCGATCCCCGGCGGCGAAATTGTTGTGCAAGGCCGTCGTAGCCAGAATGTTGAAAAGGCTGCGCCCCAAGTCGTTTCGGTCCTATCGGCTGCTGATATTGCCCGCACAGGCGAAGGCGACATTGCTGGCGCGCTCGGCCGCGTCACCGGCCTTAGCGTCGTTGGCAATGGTTACGTCTATGTACGTGGCCTTGGAGATCGCTATTCGCTTGCGTTGCTTAACGGCTTGCCCTTGCCAAGCCCTGAACCGCTGCGCCGCGTTGTACCGCTGGACCTATTTCCCACCAGTATCATCGCTTCGTCGCTTGTCCAGAAGTCCTATTCGGCGAACTTTCCTGGCGAATTTGGCGGCGGCGTCATCAACCTGACAACCAAGGCAATCCCCGAGGAAACCTTTCTCAGCGTCGGCGGAAGCATTAGCGGTAATAGCGAGACGACCAATCAGCTTGGCTATACCCATTATGGCAGTTCGATTGACTGGAGCGGTTTCACGAACGATAATCGTGCGGTTCCGCCAGCTTTAACGCGCTACCTGAACAGCGGTGCTCGGATCAGTGAAGGCAGCGTCAATACTCAGGCGATTGCGTCCGAACTTGTCACTGGACGCAATGGCGTAATCCAGCGGAACAAGCATCTTCCGGCTAATGGCTCTGTCAGCCTCTCGGGCGGCACCAGCTGGGATATCGGCGACGATGCCACGCTCGGTATATTGGCGTCCGCCGGTTACAGCAACAAATGGCGGACACGCGACACGATTCAGCAGACAGCAGCCTCGGCGGACCTTTCGCAAAAGGAACTCGATTTCCGTCGTGTTCTTACTGACAATCGGATTGTTGCTAATGCGATGGTCGGTTTTGGCATTGAAGCCGGCGACCAGAAGCTGCGCTGGACCAATGTATTCATTCGCGACACGATCAAGCAGACACGGTTGGGCGTCGGCACGCGTCAGACGCTTTCGCCGATCGCTACATTGCAGCAGCAGGATACTGGCTGGTTTGAACGTCAACTCGTCACTTCGCAACTTGTCGGCGAATTCCGCCCCGCGACAGACATCAAACTCGACGTGCGTCTCGCCTTTGCAAATTCGCAGCGCGAAGCTCCGGGCGAATTGAGTTTCGAGTATTTCCGCAGCAACGTCGCGAGCGACCCCTATGGCAAATATTTCATAAATCGTCTCAATAACGGTCAGCAGGGCAGCGCCGAAGTCAGCTATTCTGACCTGAACGAAAATCTTTGGGCAGGCGGCCTCGATCTGACCTATAATGTCACGCCCGATGTGACTGCGACAATCGGTTATGCCTACACCGATACGGCACGGCGCACAGAAAAGCGCGATTTCCTGTTCACAGCGCCGACAACATTCCCGACTGCAGTGGCCTTGTTCCGTCCGGACTTGCTGCTGCAACCCGATGTGATCAAATTTTATAATATCGGGCTGATCGACACCAATGAAGGCAACCCGATTTTTGATGCCAGCCTGGTCAACAATGCGGGCTATGGCCAGATCCGCGCCTATATCACACCCGAAATCAACGTTAATCTGGGTGTGCGTTATGAGGCCGCTAAGCAATCGGTCGAAGCCGTGCAGGTGTTCAATACGCCTACCGCGGTTCTGGCGTCGACTGCTCTCAACAAGAAATACTGGTTGCCGTCTGCAACGATCACCTGGGAACTGGCTGATCAGATGCAGTTCCGGGTCAGTGGCTCCAAGACGATCGCGCGCCCGCAGTTTCGCGAGCTGATCTTCCAGACCTTTTTCGATCCGGACAGTAACCGTCAATATCGTGGCAACCCGCTTTTAACCGACAGCCAGCTGTACAATGCCGAAGCGCGGTACGAGTGGTATTTCGATCGCGATCAGCGGCTTTCGGCTGCCGGCTTCTTCAAGAAAATTGATAAGCCGATCGAGGCATATTCCAGCTTCAACGATAACAGCGTCGTTACCAGCTTTGCCAACGCGCCAACCGCTCAGCTTTATGGTGCCGAGTTCGAGCTTCAGAAATATTTCGATCTGTCGGCCTTGTCCGACAAGGGGTTTTTCTCGACGCGCCGTTTGGTCTTGATAGCCAATTATACTTATTCCAAGTCGAAGATCAGCGTGAAGCCGGGAGATCCTGTGGCGGTGTTCTCGGCATCCTCAACAAATGCTGCTGACTTTTTCCGCGACGGCGCGCCGCTCACGGGCCAGTCGGACCATCTGGTCAATCTGCAGTTTGGTTTTGAAGATACCGACAGCCTATCAGCGCAGACGCTGCTTTTGAACTATGCGTCAGATCGGGTTACCAGCCGCGGTGCATCCAACCAGCCCGACATTGTCGAGCGCCCGGGTTTCGAACTGGATTTTGTGGTTCGGCAGGGGATCAAGATTGGTGGTCAGGAAATCGAACTGAAGTTTGAGGCGCGCAACCTGACTGGAACCAAATATCAGGAGTTCCAGCAGAATGGCGCCAATCGAATCTTCTATAATCGGTACCAGCCTGGCCGTTCGTTCAGCCTAGGTATTGATGTCGAGTTTTGATTTTGGCTTGAGAAAGGTAATAGCCGCGCTTTTCCAACCTGACCTTTGGCGTTTGTCATCAAAATGAAACGCAAGAGTCATCCAACTGTCTTCAGACGGGAATAAATCTCTTCTGTACAGGGAGTCGTTCGGTTGGAAAATCATTGGCGAACAAAGGTCGGTCGGTTGATCGGGCGCGTCCCGCAAGCATCGGTTGCCGACCTCCTATTGGTATCGGCAGTTGCGGTTGCTGCGGTCCAGGCGGCCCGTCTGATCTGGACGGTTCTTACTCCGCTGGCTCCGATAGGCGATTGGCAACCGGTAAAAACGCAAATGGTTCCACTTGCTGAAAGACCCGCTCTCTTCGGTGGTTTTGATCCTTTTTTTAAGACGCAAGTTTCGAGCACAAACGCTGAAATCGTCACGTCATTGCCGCTTACGCTCTACGGAATTCGCACCAATGAAGCGGCCGGGGGTGGATCGGCTATCATCGCAGGAGCCGATGGCATCCAGGCGAGTTGGACAGTCGGTGAAACAATCATGCCCGGAGCCGTGCTGCATGCGGTTGCGTTCGACCATGTCGTGATCAGCAATAACGGCGTGCTTGAAAAACTATTCATCGACCAGTCTGTGCCGGCGGAAAATGTGACACCGCCGCTGCCTTCTGCCTCAGCGGCTGGATCAGCACCGGTTGGTGCCAATAGCGGTGCGTCCAAGTTGAACGCCCAGAACCTGCAACAATCGATCGGATTTGCCCCGCGCAGCGAAGGCGGACGGGTAACCGGCCTGGTCGTTTCCGCCAAGGATGACGGCACGATGCTCAGCATTGCCGGATTGCAGAAGGGTGACATCATTACCGCCATCAATGGTCGGCCGGTCTCGGCACCTTCCGAACTTGCAGCCCAATTGCGTCCCGGTGCGCGCCTGACGCTCGATGTCGAGCGAGGCGCCCAGAAAATCCCGGTCGCCATCATTCTGGAACCATAATGAAAAAATATCTGATCGCCTGTTCGCTTGTCGCATTGCTGGCTGTGACGCCTGTGCGGGCGCAGCATGTCCTTAACGTCCGCGATGCCGACATTCGCGCTTTTGTGCAGGATGCAGCGCGCGTCACTGGTCAGACCTTCATCGTTGACAGCAGAGTGCAAGGCAAGGTGTCGGTGGTGACTGATCGCTCACTTTCCCGCTCCGAATATTTTGAAGTGTTTTTGTCCACCCTTCGGGCCAATGGTCTTGTCGCTATACCGTTGCGTGGCGGTGGTTATCGCGTCCAACAAGCTGAAGGGGCAGCGACCCAGCCGTCACGTGTGGGATCAGCATCTGCACCCGCCAGCCAGTTTGTGACCGAGGTTTTCCGGCTGCGTTCGATCGATGCGACAGCTGCCGTTGAAACCTTACGGCCCTTGGTCAGCCGGGAAGGTTCAATAACGGCCAACCGTAATGCAAACAGCTTGGTCATTGCCGATTATGCAGACAATATTCGTCGCATTCGTGATCTTGTGCGCCAGATCGACCGTGACAGCGCCGCAACGCAGATCGTGACGCTGGATTTTGCCGGAGCGCGCGAGATTGCGAGTGCGCTGCAAAGCCTCGCAGGGCAGGGCGTCGGCGGCGAGGGCAGCCGCCCACCGGTGACAGTGGTTCCCGTTGACTCCAGCAACGCTATTGCATTGCGCGGGGACGCGACTTCTGTTTCGCGATTTGCCGCCATGGCACGCGAGCTGGACAAGCGAGCCGAGTCCGGTGCCGAGATCCGTGTGTATCCGCTCGAATATGCCAATGCCGAAACATTGTTACCGACTATCCGCTCATTGATCGGTGAAACGGGAAGCGAAAGCAGCGAAGAGGCTATTCCGCCTGCGACGGCCGCAAATGCGTCGCCAAGCGCGGGAGCCACAACGGTTGCGTCGGTCGTCGCCCCGATTGCCGCTACAGGTTCGGCATCGGCGCTTGGCGGTCGCGGAAAGGTCGTAGTCAGTCGCTATGAAGGCAGCAATGCCATTATCATTGCTGCGAGTGCCGATGTGCAGAAAATGCTCGGTGAACTGATCCGGCAACTTGATACGCGTCCTCAACAGGTATTGGTGGAAGCCATCGTCGTTGAAATTGGGAATGATGCGGCAAAGCGTCTTGGCGTGCAGTTTCTGGTCGGCGGGAAGAATGCCCCCTTTGCCGCTACGAACTACTCCAATGCTGTTCCGAGCATATTGACCATTGGTGGAGCCGTTGCAGCCGAAGAGCTGGCCAGCAACACGACGACCGTGAATGGTAATGTGACGACCACAACGCAGCGTTCTCCTCTTGGCGACAGCTTGCAGCAGGCAGCTGCTCAATCGCTTCTCAACGCTACTGGGGGATTTGGAGGGCTTGCGCTTGATATCGGCAATGACGCGATTTTCGGAACGATCATCAATGCAGTGCAGAATGACACCGAATCCAACATCCTCGCAACGCCGCATATTGTGACGTTGAACAACCAGAAGGCGAAGTTTCTGGTGGGGCAAGATGTGCCGATTACGACCGGAGAGGCGCTTTCCGGCAATTTTGACAATGCATTCCGCACCGTGCAGCGCAAGGAAGTCGGCATCAAACTTGAGGTGATGCCGCAGGTCAATCAGCTGGGCGAAGTTAAGCTCTTTGTCCGACAGGAAGTGTCGAGCGTTGCCGGCCCAGTGTCGAACCGTTCATCGGACCTGATTTTTAACAAGCGCGAGTTCGAAACGACCCTGACAGTAGGCGACGGCCAGATCCTCGCGATCGGAGGCCTGCTCAATGATGACGAACGCAGGACTATCGAGAAAATCCCGCTATTGTCCGATATTCCGCTACTGGGCGAGTTATTCAAGTCGAAGAGCCGAACACGGCGAAAGACCAATTTGACGGTGTTCATCCGCCCGACAGTCATCCGCAGCCGTGCCGATGGCGATGCCCATACTGCGCGGCGCTATGATTATGTGCGTAACTTGCAGCTTGACCGCAATCCCGACACGGAACCGTCCATCGACCAACTTTTCCGTGACTATATGGGAACTGTGCCGCCTGTTGCTCCAACCGTTTCGCAGGGCGATGTCCTGATCGGCGCTTCAACCGACCGCAGCAGAACCGAGGATGGCGCAATCCAGCCGCTGCCCGAAAGCGAGGTCCAACCATGAGCGATAGCAGGCCGGAAGGAGAGGTTCCGGGTTCGCCGCTGTTGCCAGCGTTGCGCGTAAATCTGCCTTATGCATTCGCTAAAAGCAGGGGTGTCGTTATCCTTGACGATGAGGCAGGGCGGCTGCGCGTTGCCATGCGTAGCGATGCGGATCCTGCCGATTTGCTTGAGGTGCGCCGTTACTTGGCGATGCCTTTCGATGTCGAGATCGCCGATCCAGCTGATTTCGACAAGCATCTGTCAGAAACCTATGCCGTTGATGGGACCGCCGAGGCGATGGCTGGATCGATTGGCAAAGAGACTGACGGGGGTGACATTTTGGGCTCCGCCTTGCCTAGTGCGGATGATCTGCTTGACAGCGCCGACGATGCGCCGGTGATCCGGCTGATTAACGGAATTATTGCCGAAGCGATCCGTCAAGGCGCCTCGGATATCCACGTCGAGCCTTATGAAACCGGCCTTATTGTCCGCATGCGGCAGGATGGTGTCCTGCAGGAACGGCTGCGCATGCCGCCCCATGTCGCGCCGGTCGTGGTCAGCCGCATCAAGGTCATGGCGAGACTAGACATTGCTGAGCGGCGCGTGCCGCAAGATGGTCGTATTAGTTTGACGCTTGGCGGGAAGCCGATCGACGTCCGCGTCTCGACATTGCCAAGTCGGGCTGGCGAACGGGTGGTCCTTCGAATCTTGGATAAGGACCACGCATTCATTTCGCTCGACTTGCTGGGTATGTCTGAAAATGCGCGGTCGCTGGCGGCGTCAGCGCTGTCCGAACCCAATGGCATCATTCTTGTGACCGGCCCGACCGGTTCGGGCAAGACAACGACGCTTTATGCCTGCCTCAAGCAGCTAAACGACGGAAAGCGCAATATCCTGACTGTTGAGGATCCAGTCGAATATGCCTTCGAAGGTGTCGGGCAAACTCAGGTTAACGCCAAGGTGGGGATGACCTTTGCGGCCGGGCTGCGGGCGATTTTGCGCCAGGATCCGGACGTGGTGATGGTTGGAGAAATCCGTGACCGCGAAACAGCCGACATTGCTGTGCAGGCGGCTCTCACCGGACACCTTGTGCTATCAACAGTGCATACGAACGATGCAATCGGTGCCATCACCCGCATGCGCGATTTCAAGATCGAACCATTCCTGCTGGCATCGACTTTGCGGGGGGTCATTGCGCAACGGCTGGTACGTCGTCTGTGTCAGGAATGTCGCGAGCCTGTACAGACCGATGCTAGCGCGGCCGCGTTGCTCGGCTTCGACGCAGGAACCGTGATTTACCGCGCAACAGGCTGCCCAAAATGCGGGCAAAGTGGTTTCCAAGGCCGCATCGGCGTGTTCGAAGCTATCAAGATCGATGATACAGTCAGACGGTATATCACCAATGGCGGCGACGAAGCGATTATTGCCCGCCATGTTTTCGCCAACAGTCCCAATCTCGCCGCAGCTGCACGGCGGCTTGTTTCTGAAGGCCAGACGACTGCTGAAGAGGCGGTACGCATTATGCGTGCGGAGGCGACCGGCGATGCCTGATTTCGCTTGGCGAGGCATTGACGTTGAAGGCCGCGAACGCACTGGGCGGGTGGCTGCAGCCAATGATGCTGCAGCGCGCGCGCGCCTTACTCGTCAACGGTTACATATCATCGCTGTCGAGCCAGAAGCTAATCAAGCGCCAAGAGCCTCGGTCCAAATGATCCTGCGCCGAACGCCAAAGCTGGGGCTGAAGCAACTGACTTTGTTTACACGGCAATTGTCCTCGCTTGTGCAAGTTTCGCCGCTTGAGGAGGCGCTGCGTACCGCCAGTCTTCAAACAGAATCGATGCAGGTCCGTGCGATCCTCGGCAATGTGCACAGCGGTGTCGTCGAAGGGCAGCGCCTTTCGGAGGCGATGCGTCGTGAGGAAGCCAGTTTTCCGCCACTGTATCGGGCGATGGTTTCGGCGGGCGAAAGTTCAGGCGCACTTCCCGAAATACTTTTGCGGCTTGCAACGCTGTTAGAGCGAAGGGCAGCAATAAACAGCAAGCTGCTCTCTGCTCTGGCCTATCCCTTAATTCTTACGCTGGTAGCAACGCTGGTTGTTTCGGCTTTGATGATTTCGGTCGTACCCCGCGTCGTTGAACAGTTTGATGACGTAAATCAGCAACTGCCGTTGATTACCCAGGTCGTCATTGGTGTTTCTGCGTTTCTTGCTGCCTATTGGTGGCTTCTGCTTTTGACGCTGGCTTTCATGATGGGTGTTTCAACGGCGTTGCTGCGCAGAGAAACGGTTCGACTGCGGGTGGACAGTTGGCTGCTTCGCCTTCCCTTTCTGGGGCGATTGATCCGCGATCTTAATGCAGCACGGCTGGCGCGAACGCTCGCAACGATGGTTTCAAGCCGTTTGCCGTTACTTGATGGATTGCGGCTCACCCGTGATACCATCGGCAACAGGGCGCTGCGCGCAGCTAACAATATGATGATTGAACAGGTACGCGGCGGTGGCAGCCTGTCTGGTGCCATGCGGGCCACCGGCGTCTTCCCGGCGCTGCTTGTTTATTTGGCGGCGAGCGGTGAAAGCGCCGGGCAGTTAGATGTCATGCTCGAACGGGCAGCCGATTATCTTGAACGTGAATTTGACGACTTTACGGCAACAGCACTTTCCCTCCTCGAACCGCTGATCATCGTCATGATGGGCGGTGCCGTCGCCGTGATCATTTTGTCGATCCTCCTTCCCATTCTTCAATTGCAAAACCTTGCAGGACTGTGACCATGATCTCTCGCAAACTCATCTGGAACCTACTCACCGATACCGGCATGCCGGTGCACCAGAACCGCCGGAAAAAGCCGTCAAAGCCCGAAGCAACGAAGATACCGGAAATTCAACCCAACGGTTTCACCCTTACCGAAATGTTGGTGACGCTTTTCATCCTCGGGCTTGTCACCACGGTAGTGGTCATCAACGTTTTGCCTAATCAGGATAAGGCCATGGTGGCCAAGGCCAAGGCAGATGTCTCGACGCTGTCGCAGGCGATGGAAAGTTATCGGCTCGATAACATGACCTATCCTTCGGCGAGCGAGGGCTTGCAGGCACTAGTGACTCCGCCGGCGACAGCCGCATCGAGCGCGTCGCGTCCGGGATATGTCAAGAAACTGCCAAATGATCCGTGGGGTCGGCCCTATCAATACGCCAACCCCGGCCGCAATGGAGCTTTTGACGTTTATTCGCTAGGGGCAGACGGAGCGCCTGGCGGCGAAAATGAAAATGCCGATATCTACTCTGATTAAGCCCGCGCGAACCGAAGATGGCTTTACGCTCGTCGAAATGCTGGTCGTGGTTTTTATCCTTGGCCTAGCATCGGCGGCGGTGGTCCTTATGGTCCCACCGGGTGGAAGCGCGCTGCGCACCGATGCCGAACGGCTGGCGGCGCGCATCGCATCGGCACGCGACGAAGCTGTCTTGCAGGCAAAGCCGGTCGCAGTTTGGACGCGCCCGTCAGGCTATGGATTCGAACGAAGGGTGAGTGGCAAATGGCAGCCCCACCCCGACCCTGCCTTCCGTAATCAGGGTTTTCGCGGCGGTGTGCGCATCATCGGCTCGGCCAACAACCGGATCTTTTTCGATTCCACGGGCTTGCCATCGCGTGCAGCCGAGATTGCTTTGGCCGATGCGGCTGACCGCAACATCGTAAAGATCAGCGCTTCGGGTGAGGTGATAGTTGCGCGCTGATCGTCCCCGGCCCAATGGTTTCACCTTGATCGAGGTGGTGGTGGCGCTCGCAATTTTTAGCCTTGCTGCGCTTGCGCTGATCCGGCTGTCTGCCTTTTCGCTGCGCACCGGCGGGGAAGTGATTAGCCACGAAATGGCCTGGCAGGTCGCTCGCAACCGCGCAGTTGGCCTGTTATCTGACCCCCAGCCGCCGGTACTTGGTGAAACGCGCGGAACCGATGACAATGGCGGGCAGAAATTTGCTTGGCGCCAGACCGCGCGACAAACCGACGATGCGCGGTTTGTCCGGGTCGATATCGTTGTGGAAGGTGCGCAGGGCGGACGGGCCGTGCTCTCGCTGGCAAGGCGGGCATTGTAATGCTCGCTGCTCGCCCACTTGCCCGTGCCGATGGCTTTACGCTTGTTGAAATGCTTGTGGCGCTTTTGATTTTCGGACTGATCTCCGCCGCAGGGGTCACCTTGCTGCGGAGCAGCGCCGACGGGCAGATCCAACTGCGTACCAAATTAGGTGAACGCGCGACGCTCAGCCGCTTATCCAACCTGCTTGAGGCAGACCTTGCCCAAGCTGTGCCGCGATCTGTTCGCCGATCCGGCGGTGCTATCGACGCGGCATTCGCCGCCAGTGATGGTCAGTTGTTTTCTTTCAGCCGCGTAGGTGCAGTCAGCGCAGACGATGCCGGCCAGTCATCGCTCGGCAGGGTATCCTATCGCTTAGCCGCGGGGCAGTTGTTGCGTGGCTCGATCGCTCATGCTGATGGTGGCCAAATTAGTGAGGCCGTAATCCTCTCCAACGTTGCTAACATCTCCGTCCGTTTCAGGGATGCCACTGGCCTATGGAGGACCGATTGGTCTGCGCTGGATCCTGAATCAATGCCGCGCGCGGTCGAAATGCAGATCACCCCAGTCGGCGCACCATCCTATAAGATGCTGTTTCTTGTTGGAGCCGATGGCTTGTCTAAGCCTGTTGAGCCGGAGGAGCAGTCAGGTGTCTGATGTCATCGAAATGCCCGCACGGGAACGGGGTGCTGCCCTGTTGACGGTCTTGCTGCTTGTTGCGGTGATGGCCGTGATTACCGCGACCGCGCTGGACAGGTTGCGTCTCTCGACACGTTTGGCGGTCAACGGGTCCGCAATGGCGCAGGCAAGGGCCTATAGTTATGCCGCAGAGGCGATCGCAGCTGTGCGACTGGAAGACCTGATCCAGACCAGCCCTGCTCAGTTGACAGCAAATGGCAACTGGCTGGGGCGCGACTTGCCAGTGCCAGTCGATCGGGGGCAGGCAGTTGTGAATATCAGTGATGGCCAGAACTGTTTCAATCTCAACAGTCTTGTTTCGGGCATGGGAGGGCAGTCGTCCGCGAACCGTCGCAGTATCGCTCAGTTCGTTGAATTGATGAAGCTTTTGGCAATTGCCCCTGCCGACGCGGCGGTGATCGCCGATTCGGCAGCAGACTGGATTGATAGCGACAGCAACAGCTTACCTTCGGGCGCAGAGGACGGTTATTATGCCGGATTGAGCAGCCCGTTCCTGACGGCAAACAGACTGTTGCTTGATGCCGGCGAATTGCGGGCAGTCCGGGGGGTGACATCCTCCTATTTTGAACGATTGCGCCCTTGGATTTGCGCCTTGCCGATCTCGGAGCCCGTCAAACTCAATGCCAATACGATCTTGCCCGAACGGGCGATCTTGCTCGCGGCGTTGCTTGAGGGAAAAGTTTCACCGGCGCAGGCAAAGGCTTTGCTCGCCATAAGACCAGCCGGCGGCTATGGCAGCGCCGTCAGGTTCTGGGCGCAGCCGCAATTGGCTGCAGCCCAAATCCCAGCCGATATTCAGGGTCAAATAGGTGTGACAAGCAACTGGTTTTTTATACGCAGCCGAATTGCGGCTGAATCAATTGAGCTGGAGAGCGAGGCGCTTCTCGATGCCCGATCGCCGCAAGTTCGGACTATATGGCGCCGTTGGGGTGATGCAGGATGACCTTGCTTGCCCGAATAAGCATTTTGCCTTGCGAT
>JACCDV010458622.1_pt1 | contig 12858 bp, 12 predicted proteins | sample 7446131 | NCBI WGS metagenome assembly JACCDV01 (sample SAMN15323448, study PRJNA562643) | freshwater metagenome | isolation source: river surface water | place: USA:Blue River Watershed | collected 2017-08-17 | reverse complement strand
CACGAGAGCGTGATCTGGCTGCCGTCCATGCCCATGGCTTCGGCCCGCTGGGCCGAACCGATGGCCGACTGGATCAGGGCCTCGTACATGACCTGCCGCCCTTCGAAGGGTTCCGGCCGTTGGCTGTTGGCGTCCATCAGGGAGGCCAGCAGCTCCTGGTCAAGGCTGCCCCAGTTCACACCGATGCGGATCGGTTTGTTGAACTTCTGTGCGACATCGATCATCTGGCCGAACTGCAGGTCACGCTTGTCGCCTTTGCCCACGTTGCCGGGGTTGATGCGGTATTTCGAGAGGGTCTCGGCGCAGGCCGGGTAATCGGTGAGCAGCCGGTGGCCGTTGTAGTGGAAGTCGCCGATCAGGGGCACATCGATGCCCATCTTGTCGATCTGCTCACGGATGTGCGGGACCGCCTGCGCGGCTTCCGGTGTGTTGACCGTGATGCGGACCATTTCGGAGCCGGCCAGCGCAAGTTCCTTGACCTGGATGGCGGTGCCTATCACATCGACCGTGTCGGTGTTGGTCATGGACTGCACACGCACGGGGGCGCCCCCTCCGACCGTCACCACACGGTTGCCCCAGACCACGCGGGATTGACGGGTGCGGCGCGTGGCCGGGCGGGCAATGTCAATGGGTGAATCGTTCATGGCTTGATCTTCAGACGGAGTTCGTTGTTGCGCGTGTGAGGCAGCAGGTCGACCGCCTGGCCCTGCCAGAGCAATTCGATGCTGTCAGCCTGGCTGGCATAGACGAAGACCGGTGCTTGGGCATCGTACCGGAGCGTCTCGCCTGCGTTGACCTGCCTTTTGACCAGGGTCTCCCCCTTGCCATCGACCACTTCGATCCAGGTGCTCTGCCTGGCGCGCAGGAGAAGTCCTGAAGTTTGGGCAGGCATGGAGGCTGCCGCAACAGGATCGGGCGGCGCCGCCGGAGGCACAGCGGGCAACTCGAGTGGGTTGCTGGCCTGGCCCATCGGGACATGGGCTTGTGCAGGCTCCTCCGAGACGACAGCAGTTCCTGAAGCGACCGGGGGCATGGCCGGCCACCAGATCAGCGCCGCCGTGGAGAGCAGCATCAGCAAGGCCAGCCAGAGCACGGTTCTGGAAGGACGGATGGCCATCGAACGCCGATGCCGGGCCTCCACAGTGGGCTTCACGCGGACATCGAGCGGTGGACGCTGGGCAGGCAGCCGGTTCACCGCCTGGGGCAGTGCGGCCAGAACAGGGGCCGCATCCATGCCCAGATGCCGACAGACGGCCTGGGCAAGTGCCCGCAGGAAAGTGACATCCTGGAAGGCGCTGTGGTCGTCGCGTTCCAGGGCTTCGAGCTTGCGCGTGGGCACCTTCAGGGCCACCGACAGCATCGCCAGGTGGATGCCCTTGGCCTCGCGGGCTGCCCTCAGCATCTGGCCTGCGCGACGCTCGCCCCCCGGGACATCGGGGGTCATGGAAGAGGATGGCTCTGGATTCATCACAAGTCCTGTCAGTGACTCACCGGCGCGATCGGGATGATCCCGGAGGCGCGCTGCTGGGCGATCCGCTCCTGCACACGGGTGCGGTCCTTCACATCCCCCGCAAGCTGGCCACAGGCGGCATCGATGTCATCGCCACGCGTCTTGCGAACGGTGGTCACGATGCCGGCGTCGAGCAGCATTTTGGCAAAGGCCTGCACACGCGCCTGCGAAGAGCGCTGCAGGCCGGAGGCCGGGAAAGGGTTGAAGGGGATCAGGTTGAACTTGCAACGCAGGCCCTGACGACCATGGCGCTGCACCAGTTCGATGAGCTGGCGGGCGTGCTCGGGCTGGTCGTTGACCCCGTCGAGCATGCAGTATTCGAATGTGATGAAGTCGCGCGGCGCGTGTTCGAGGTAGCGCCCGCAGGCCTGCAGCAACTCGTCGATCGGGTATTTGCGGTTGAGCGGCACCAGCGGGTCGCGCAAGGCATCGGTGGGCGCATGCAGCGACACCGCCAGGGCCACGGGACAGTCCATCGAAAGACGATCGATCATGGGCACGACGCCGGAGGTGGAGACCGTCACACGGCGGCGCGAAAGGCCATAGCCGTGGTCGTCGAGCATGGTCCGCAGCGCGGGGATGAGGGCCGTGTAGTTCTGCAGCGGCTCACCCATGCCCATCATCACGACGTTGGAAATGACACGCTCCTGGCTGCCCAGGTGCTGGCGCAGGAAATGCTCGGCGAACCACAGCTGCGCCAGGATTTCCGCGGTCGACAGGTTGCGGGAGAATCCCTGGTGGCCGGTCGAGCAGAAGCGGCAGCCCACGGCGCAGCCCGCCTGGGAAGACACACACAGGGTGCCACGGTCGTCTTCGGGAATGAACACCGACTCGACGGCGTTGCCGCCGCCCACGTCAAAGAGCCACTTGATGGTGCCGTCTGCCGAGATGTGCTGGGTCAGCACCGGCAAGGCACGGATGTGGGCGGAGGACTTGAGTTTTTCGCGCAGCGATTTGGCCAGATCGCTCATCTGGTCAAAGTCGCTGGCGCCTCGCTGGTGGATCCAGCGGAACAGCTGGGTGGCGCGAAAGCGCTTCTCACCCAGCCCCTCACAAAAAACGGCCAGACCTTCCAGATCGAATTCGAGAAGGTTGGCCGTCATGGCTGGAGCTCCTGGAGGTCGCGAACAGGTCGCGAGCCGATCAGCGGCTGTAGACGTTCATGCCGGGGAAGAAGAAGGCCACTTCCACGGCAGCGGTTTCGGGGGCATCGGAACCGTGCACGGCGTTGGCGTCGATGCTGTCGGCGAAGTCGGCGCGGATGGTGCCGGGTACGGCTTTCTTGGGATCGGTGGCGCCCATCAGGTCGCGGTTCTTGGCGATGGCGCCTTCACCTTCGAGGGCCTGGATCATGACCGGGCCGGAAACCATGAAGTCCACCAGGTCCTTGAAGAAGGGACGTGCCTTGTGGACCGCGTAGAACTGCTCGGCTTCACCGCGGGAGAGGTGCACCATCTTGGCGGCCACGATCTTCAGGCCGGCCGCTTCGAAGCGGGCGTAAATCTGGCCGATGACGTTCTTGGCAACGGCGTCAGGCTTGATGATGGAGAGGGTGCGTTCGATGGCCATGTGATTTCCTGTTGATGGAGTGATTTTGAAAGCAATTTTGCCTTTGGGCAAAGCCCCATATTCTAACCCGCGACGCAGGTGGCCACCCTCAGACAGCCTGGCATGCCCTTACGGGCTTCGCCGTCAACGGCTTCGGCCACCGGGCTTGCGGCGCCCACCCCGGCTGCCCCCTCCAGGGCCCTGTTTCTGGCGGTTGAAGCTGTCTGCCCCGATGTAACCCAGACTGGTGCGCATCGGATCGGGCTGGCTGCCCTGCCCGGGTTTGGCCTGACCACGCGTGTTCTTGCCCGGCGAGCGCGGCGCCGAGGGCACGGCCGTGCCGGGCAGACCGCGGCCACCGGTGCGTGGAATGCGGTCCGGGCGGCCTCGACCGCGGGGCCTGGCGGGCACCTGCTCGGGACGCTCGCTGGCGCCCGCGGCCTTCATGAGGGAACGGATGTCGGCCTCGTCGAGCTCCAGCCAAGCCCCGCGGCGCAGGCCATGGGGCAGGACCATCGCACCGTAGCGGATGCGGATGAGTCGGCTGACCGCGTGACCCACGGCCTCCATCATGCGGCGCACCTCTCGGTTGCGGCCTTCGGAAATCGTCACCCGGTACCAGCAGTTGGACCCCTCGCCTCCGCCCTCCTCGATCGAGCCGAACTGGGCCAGTCCGTCATCGAGCATGACGCCGTCGAGCAGCTTCTGCTTTTCTTCGTTGGACAGGGCGCCGAGCACGCGCACCGCATACTCGCGCTCCAGGCCAAAGCGTGGGTGCATCAGCCGGTTGGCGAGTTCACCGGAACTGGTGAAAAGCAGCAGGCCTTCGGTGTTGAGGTCCAGGCGTCCCACCGACTGCCACTTGCCCTGTTGCAGACGCGGCAACTTGCGAAAGACGCTCGGGCGGTTTTGCGGATCGTCGTGACTGACGATCTCGCCCGCAGGCTTGTGGTAGGCGATCACACGGGCGGGCGGCGGATCGATGCGCACACGGATGGGTTTGCCATTGACCTTGACCTGGTCGCCGTACTGGATGCGCTGCCCGATGTGGGCCGGCTGGTTGTTGACGGAAATGCGCCCTTCCAGGATCAGCTGCTCCATCTCCAGGCGCGATCCGAGTCCCGCCTGGGCCAGCACTTTATGGAGCTTGGGCGAATCGGCCTGCGGCGCCAGCACACGTTTGCCCGGATCCAGTGCCGGGGCGCTCCCATCGTCTTCGGCATCGAACTGGCCCGACACCACGTCCGCCAGGTCAACGGCCTTGTAGTGACCGCCAGGACCCTGGTCCGCTTCGGTGGGTGGGCTGTCTTGCGATTCAGTGCTCATGCGGGGTGTCCGGTCGGTCGGGCTCGGGTTGGGGGCTGTCTGGGGTGGCCAGGTCCTGCTCCAGCGGCAGCAGGGCTTCTTCCAGGGAGAGGGTGGGCTGCAAAGGGGGCTCGTTGTCGGCCAGATGGGCCAGGGCGCTGGCCTGGTGGTCCACGCTGGAGAGCAGGGGCAGCTGGTCGAGCGAGGCCAGCCCCATGTCGTCCAGGAACTGGCGGGTGGTCGCATACAGGCCCGGGCGACCCACGGTCTCGCGGTGGCCAATCACCTCGACCCAGCCACGGTCTTCGAGTTGCTTGAGGATCTGCGAGTTGATGGTGACGCCCCGGATGTCTTCCATGTCGCCCCTCGTGACCGGCTGTCGGTAGGCGATGATGGCCAGCGTCTCGAGCGCGGCGCGGGTGTACCTGGGGGGCTTTTCGGGATGCAGGCGGTCGAGGTAATCCCGCATTTCCGGTCGGCTCTGGAAGCGCCAGCCGCTGGCCACGCACACCAGTTCCAGCCCCTTGAGGGTCCATTCGAGCTGCAGCTCGGCGAGCAGCTGGCGCAGGGTGTCGGCCCCCAGGGCATCGTCAAACAGCACCCGCAGCTCGCGCAGCGAGAGCGGCTGGGCCGTGCACAGCAGGGCCGTTTCAAGGACACGCTTGGCATGCGCCGTGTTCATGTTTCTTTTCTTTGTTCGGGGTGGCGCGCAGAACGCGCGGACAAGCGGGGAAGCCGGGGTGCCGCAGCACCGGGCACAGGCAGGACGGTTGCGTCGCTCCCTGACAGGCCCGGCAGGGTCTTTCAGTGCGGCCCATTGTATCGGAGGCCCAGCGCCTGCAGTGCCTGCAGCATGTCGGCCGGCGGCTCGGCCATCCACACCAGGGGCTCTGCGGTGAAGGGGTGGACGAAAGCCAGGCGCCAGGCATGCAGGGCCTGGCGCGTCATGCCGGCCTCCGGCCTTCCCCCATACAGGCCATCGCCCAGCAAGGGGTGGCCGATGTGCGCCATGTGGACCCGGATCTGGTGGGTGCGGCCGGTGTGCAGAGTGCAACGCACCAGGCAGGCCTGGTCGTTCTGGTCCAGGCACTCGAGCGTCGTATGCGCCGTCTTGCCGGGCTGGCGGGCCAGGTCGACCACCGCCATGCGCAGTCGGTTGGACGGATCGCGGCCGATGGCGGCATTGACCTCCCGTTCGGACAGCCCAGGCCAGCCCCGGTGCCCGATGGCCAGGTACTGGCGGCTGACTTCCCGGGCTGCGATCATGCGCACCAGCGAGTCCATGGCGGTGCGGCTTCGGGCCACCACCATGAGCCCGCTGGTGTCCTTGTCGAGCCGGTGCACGATGCCCGCGCGCGGCAGGTCCTGGACCATCGGGTCGAGTGCCAGCAGGCCGTTGAGCAATGTGCCCTGCCAATGCCCGGGCGCCGGGTGCACGACCAGACCTGCCGGTTTGTGGATCACCCTCAGGTGCTCGTCCTGGTAGAGCGTCTCCAGCGGCATCGCCTGCGGTACAAAAGCCCGTGACTGGGGGGTGGCACGCAGGGTGATCGCCACCGACTGCGCCAGGCGAACCTTGGCCGAGGCCTTGGTGACCTGACGCCCGTCGAGCAGGACGTCGCCGGCCTCGATGCGCTGCTGAAGGTAACTGCGGGAAAATTCAGACACCGCCAGCGCCAGGGCCCGGTCAAGCCGCTGACCATGCAGGGCGGCATCGATCCGGAACTGCCGCAGTTCGGCGTCATCGCCCGCTTCTTCCCCCTCTTCCAGAGGGTTGTCGGGCAGGTCGGTCTCGGAGGCGGTCGATATAATCAATTGGAATGAAACGCACTGGGATGATGAGGATGCGGCGTATTGGATTATCAAGGGTTCCGGCCACGCTGTGCCTGGCCATCAGCCTGGTGCTCGCGGGCTGCTCCAGCACCCCCAAGGACGTCACCCAGGGCTGGTCACCCGAGCGCATCTACAAGGAAGCGCGCGACGAAGTGTCGGCAGGCGCCTGGGACAAGGCCATCAAGCTGCTGGAAAAGCTCGAGGGCCGGGCGGCTGGCACCGTGCTGGCCCAGCAGGCCCAGATCGAAAAGGCTTGGGCCCAGTACAAGACGGGGGACAAGGTGCAGGCGGTGGCCACCCTGGACCGCTTCATGCGACTGCACCCCACCAGCCCGGCCATGGACTACGCGCTTTACCTCAAGGGCCTGGTCAATTTCAACGACAACCTGGGCCTGTTCTCGGCGCTGATCAACCAGGACCTGTCCGAGCGTGACCAGCGGGCCGCCAAGGAGTCCTACGAAGCCTTTCTGGAACTGAGCAAGCGCTTCCCGGAGTCCAAATACACCCCGGATGCGCGTCAGCGCATGACCTACATCGTCAATTCGCTGGCCGGCTATGAGGTGCATGTGGCCCGCTACTACGCCCGTCGGGGCGCCCACGTGGCCGCCGTCAACCGCGCGCAACAAGCCCTGACCGAATACCCAGGCGTGCCCGCCGCCGAAGAAGCGTTGGCCATCCTGGTCTACTCCTACGACGCCTTGGGCATGCCACAGCTGCGCGATGACGCACGGCGGGTGCTGGAGAAAAACTTCCCCAACTCCAGCTTTCTGAAGAACCCGCTGGCCGGGCGCACGTCAAAGCCCTGGTGGCAGCTCTGGTGACACTTCCGCCAGTTCGGCCAGCGCCAGACGGAACTCCTCCGGGCCGGTGATCCGGCGCATGGGCGGCAAGGCCGCCAGCAGCCTGTTCCCGTAAGCCTTGCCCACAAGGCGCGGGTCGCACACCACCAGGATGCCCCGGTCCGATTCGCTGCGGATCAGGCGTCCAGCGCCCTGCTTGAGGGTCACGGCCGCTTCAGGCAGGGCCAGATCCATGAACACGCTGCCTCCCTGCTGCTGCAGGCGCTGGCCCCGGGCTTCGAACACCGGGTCATCGGGCGGCGCGAAGGGCAGCTTGTCGATGATCACCAGCTGCAGCGCATCGCCGGGCACATCGAAACCTTCCCAGAACGAGGCCGAGGCCACCAGGATGCAACCGCCCTGCCCCTGGCTGGCCCCCTGTCGGAAGCGCTCCATCAGCACGCGCTTGGGGCTTTGCCCCTGGACCAGCACCTCCAGTCCCAGACCGCTGTCGAGGTGGGCCTGCAGGAATTCGCCGATGGTGCGCATGGCATGGAGGGTGGTGGTGAGCACCAGGGTGTGGCCACCGATGCGACGGGCCGACTCCAGCGCCAGACGCCCGACATCCAGCGCATGCTGCCGCTCGCCGGGGGCACTCACATCTGCGGGGACATACAGCGCGGCCTGCCGGGCGTAGTCGAAGGGACTGTCCACCCGCAGGGTGCGCGCCGCACCCAGTCCGCATGGACCGGTGAACCAGCGCAAGGCCGGATCGTCACCCAGCGTGGCCGAGGTGAAGATCCAGGCCCGTGCGCCCATAGACGGTGTGTTCACCTCAAGTGCCGGTTGTGCATGTGGGTCCGGTGCTGGGTCTGGCACAGCGGTCAGGCGCGCGAAGGTCTGTGCCACATCCAGCGGCGCCTGAACCACCCTCAGTGTCGCCGAGACCTCGGCCCAGCGCACGCCGTCGTCTTCCGAGGGCTGCTGGAAACGCTGGCACAGCTGGCGCAGGTTCTGGCAGCGTTCGAGCAGGCGCACAAAATCGGGCGCCAGTTCCGTGACCTGGTCCAGCCCTTCAGCGAGCGCCTGGAGGGCCTGTTCGACGCGCTGCAAGGCCTCGCACCAGTCGGCCGGGGCGATACCCTGTGGCGCGCCATCGCCCCAGCGCAGGCGCGACGCACCCCGCTGCGGTCCGGCCACCAGACGCCAGTCGCGCGTCGCGCGCTCCAGCGCCTGGCTCAGGGCCTGCCAATCGACCAGGCCCCGGGCGAGCGTCAGACCGGTCCCGAGCACGTCGCGGGCGAGCTCCAGCAGCTGGGTGGTGGACAGGTCCTGCCCCAGAAAATGAACCCCGATCTCGTTGAGCTGATGGGCCTCATCAAAGACGGTGACCCGCACAGTGGGCAGCAATTCGGCCACGCCCGATTCGCGCACGGCCAGGTCGGCAAAGAACAGGTGGTGGTTGATCACCACCACATCGGCGGCCATCGCCTCCTTGCGCGCCAGGTTGACGTGGCAGGCCTTGTAGCGGGGGCAATTCGATCCGAGGCAGTTGTCGCGGGTGGAGGTGACGAGTGGCCACAGGCTGGAGCTTTCGTCGAGACCGGGCAACTCGCCCATGTCGCCGCTGCGGGTGACCTGCGCCCACTGCTCCACACGCGAGAGGGCGCGTTGCCAGACCGCCTGGCTGGCCTGCGGGTGGTGGCGAGCCTGCTCCATGCGGTGCAGGCATAGGTAACTGGAGCGGCCCTTGAGCAGGGCCACACGCACCGGCAACTGGAGCACCGCCGTCAGGCGCGGCAGGTCACGGGAGAACAGCTGGTCCTGCAGCGCCTTGGTCGCGGTGGACACCAGGGCACGCTGGCCGCTGAGCAGCACGGGGACCAGGTAGGCAAAGGTCTTGCCCACGCCCGTGCCGGCTTCGACCACCAGGGTGCCGCCCTCCTGCACCACCTCGGTGACGGCCAGTGCCATGTCGGTCTGGCCGGTGCGCGGACGGTAACCCGGCCAATGGCTGGCCAGGGGTCCGCGGGTGGACAAGGTGTGTGCGACCTGCTCACCGAGCAGACTCACGCCGGTTCCTTGGGTGCGGTCATCCACTGCAGGCGGGCCATCTCGTCGCGCAGGGCCAGGCGTCTTTTCTTGAGGCGACGCAGGCGCAGCTCGTCGATGGTTGCAGCGGATTCGGTCAACTGGTCGATCATCACATCCAGATCGGCATGTTCCATCTGCAGCTCGATCAGTCGCCGCTGTGGCGAACGGTGGTCGTCGATCCCGGATTCGATCATGGCTGCTGCCCCGCGCTCTGCTTGGCGCCCAGCCGCTCATCGCGCTGGCGTGTGCGCCATTCGCGCTCCTGCGCATTGAGTTCCAGTTCCTTGGGGCGCAAGGGGTCCAAGGCCGCATGGCGGCTGCGGCGCGCTTCTCGCAGGCAATCGTTGACGGCAAAACGCTGCCAGCAGTCGCGCTGGCGCGCCTCGTGCTGCGCCTCGATGGCCTGACGCTGCGTGTTCAGGGCTTCGCGGGCGGCCGCAATCCGGGCGGGCACGTCATCGACAGACTCTGCAGACTGCGCCCGGGCCTGGAGACCGAACAGAGACATCACCATCGTGAGCAGACACAGGGTCCTCATGTCAGCTGCGTGTCCACAGTCCGGTGTTCGAGCGCCAGGAACTCGGCCGACTGCATTTCGTTGAGCCGCGAGACCGTGCGCGGAAATTCATGCGACATCGGACCTTCGGTGTAGAGCTGCTCGGGCGGGACCTCGGCCGACACGATCAGCTTGACACGACGGTCGTAGAGCACGTCCACCAGCCAGGTGAAACGGCGAGCCTCCGAGGCCAGTTTGACCGGCATCTGCGGCACCCCCGAGAGCAGCAGGGTATGGAACTGGGTGGCGATCTCGAGGTAGTCGTTCTGCGAGCGCGGACCGCCGCAAAGGGTGCGGAAGTCGAACCAGACCACCCCTCCGGCGCGGCGACGCGAACGGATTTCGCGCGCCTCGATGTGCAGCACAGGGTCTTCGTCCTGACCGCTGGCAAGCTGGCTGAACGCCTTGTCCATCTCCACGTCGGTGCCGGCTGTGATCGGCGTCTTGTAGAGGTCCAGCATTTCCAGGGTGCGGCGGCGGTAGTCGGTGCCGTTGTCCACATTGAGCACGTCCATACGGGCATTGAGCAGGTCAATCGCCGGCAGGATGCGGTCGCGGTGCAGACCGTCGGGGTAAAGGCCGTCAGGCTTGAAATTGGAGGTGGTGACAAAGCCCACACCGTTGTCGAACAGCGCCACCAGCAGGCGGTGCAGGATCATGGCGTCGGTGATGTCGGCCACATGGAATTCGTCAAAGCAGATGAGGCGGTAGCGCTGCGCCATCTTCTTGCCCAGCACGTCCAGCGGGTTGACCGTGCCCTGCATGGCGGCCAGTTCGCGGTGGACCTCGCGCATGAACTCATGAAAATGCAGCCGGGTCTTGCGCCGGATCGGGACAGCCTCGTAGAAGCAGTCCATCAGGAAACTCTTGCCCCGCCCTACCCCGCCGAACATGTAGACGCCATTGGGGATCGCGGGCCTGGAAAAAAGCTTCTTGATGGGGTTGGCGCGGTGGGACTTGAAAGCGCTCCATTCCTGCGCGCAACGCTCGAGGGCCTCGATGGCGCGCAGCTGGGCTGGATCGCTCTGGTAGCCACGCTTTTTCAGCTCTTCTTCGTAAACGGCGCGAACGGACATGGGTGGGTCTCTGACATCAAAAAACCCGGGACGGGCCCGGGTTTGCGGCTGGTGAAACTGTACCCCAAAGCGCCTGCATCTGCAGGCGATCGGGGGACAAGACCATCAGAAGTTGAGCGTGCGCTTGTCCACCGCGAGCGCAGCTTCCTTGGTCGCTTCGGACAGCGAGGGGTGAGCATGGCAGATGCGGGCAATATCTTCGGCGCTGGCGCGGAATTCCATGGCCACCACGGCTTCGGCGATCAGCTCGGAAGCCATCGGTCCGACGATGTGCACGCCCAGGATTTCGTCGGTCTTGGCATCGGCCAGGAACTTGACCATGCCGGTCGTGTCGCCCAGGGCGCGGGCACGGCCATTGGCGAGGAAGGGGAAGGTACCCGCCTTGTACGCCACGCCATCGGCCTTGAGCTGCTGCTCGGTGCGACCGACCCAGGCGATCTCGGGGCTGGTGTAGATGACCCAGGGAATGGTGTTGAAGTTCACATGGCCGTGCTGGCCCGCAATGCGCTCGGCCACGGCCACGCCCTCTTCCTCGGCCTTGTGCGCCAGCATGGGACCACGCACCACGTCGCCTACGGCCCAGACGCCGGGCAGGTTGGTCTTGCAGTCGGCATCGACCACGATGGCACCGCGCTCGTCCAGTTGCAGGCCCACGGCCTCGGTGTTCAGGCCAATGGTGTTGGGCACGCGGCCGATGGAGACGATCAGCTTGTCGGCGTCGAGTGCCACGGCCTCGCCCTTGGCACTGGTGTAGTGGACGGTGACGCCTTTTTTGCCGGTCTTGATCTCGCCGACTTTGACGCCCAGCTCAATCTTCAGACCCTGCTTGTCAAAGGCTTTCTTGGCCTCCTTGGCGATCTGCTCGTCGACCGCGCCCAGGAAGGTGGGCAGGCCTTCGAGGATGGTGACGTCTGCACCCAGTCGGCGCCAGACCGAACCCATTTCCAGGCCGATCACACCGGAGCCGATCAAGGCCAGTTTCTTGGGGACAGCGCCCAGGCGCAGTGCGCCGTCATTCGACAGCACGTTTTCTTCGTCAAACGGGACACCGGGCAGCGCACGGGCGTTGGAGCCGGTGGCCACGATGACCTGCCTGGCGGTCAGCGTCTCTTCGGTCTTGCCGGTCACCTTGATCTCGTAGACCTGTCCTGAGCCCGTCGAAGCGGCGCCCTCGGCCTTGCCCACGAAGGAGCCACGGCCATGGAAGAAGCTGACCTTGTTCTTCTTGAACAGGTAGAGGATGCCGTCGTTGTTCTGCTTCACCACGGTGTCCTTGCGAGCGATCATCCTGGCCACGTCGATCTTGACGTCCTTGGCCGTGATGCCGTGTTCCTCGAAATGGTGGTTGGCATGTTCGAAATGCTCGGACGACTGCAGCAGCGCCTTGGAAGGGATGCAGCCCACGTTGGTGCAGGTACCGCCGGGTGCGGGGCCGCCTGCGGCGTTTTTCCACTCGTCGATGCAGGCCACGTTCATGCCCAGTTGGGCAGCGCGGATGGCGGCTATGTAGCCACCGGGGCCGCCGCCAATCACGACGACATCGAATTGTTTGCTCATAAATGCTCCAAAACTTCAGCCCTGGGGGCTGTTTCATGACGCACGCTCCGCGCGTCGCGAGCGCTGCCATGGAAGACGCGGGTGTCGCGCAACCGCAGCGTACTTCCTGTACGCGAGGATTGCGCGATCGGGCCCCGCAACGCCGCCGTGGCTGCGCGCAGTAGCGCCCCTTTTACAGGTCGAACAGGAGGCGCGAGGGGTCTTCCAGCGCTTCCTTCATGGCCACCAGGCCCAGCACGGCTTCACGGCCGTCGATGATGCGGTGGTCGTACGACATGGCAAGGTAGTTGATCGGACGCACCACCACCTGGCCGTTTTCGACCACAGCGCGGTCCTTGGTGGCGTGAACGCCCAGGATGGCCGACTGCGGCGGGTTGATGATGGGCGTCGACAGCATGGAGCCGAAGGTGCCACCGTTGGAGATGGAGAAGGTGCCACCGGTCATCTCTTCAATGCCCAGCTTGCCTTCCTGCGCCTTCTTGCCGAACTCGGCGATCTTCTTCTCGATGGCCGCAAAGCTCATCTGGTCGGCGTTGCGCAGGATCGGAACCACCAGGCCACGGGGCGAACCCACGGCGATGCCGATGTCGAAGTAGCCGT
>JACCDV010375759.1_pt1 | contig 12858 bp, 8 predicted proteins | sample 7446131 | NCBI WGS metagenome assembly JACCDV01 (sample SAMN15323448, study PRJNA562643) | freshwater metagenome | isolation source: river surface water | place: USA:Blue River Watershed | collected 2017-08-17 | reverse complement strand
GATGTTTGGTTGACCATTCCTATCGAAATATCGTTATAGAACCCCGATGAAATGATTTCGTCTCCCTTACTATGTTATGCAGGAAATACGTGTATCTGATATCTATTTGGCTGTCTCCAGCATCGATGTAAAATTTCATAAGGAAAATGAATGGTCCTTCTTTGTTGAAATTGGCTAGCTTTAGAGTTTTCTTGACTCCCTTGCCCTAAGCCTGAACGAGCAAACAAAAGAGAAGGAGAGTTGAGATAATAAGCCTCATTAAATATATCATTATTATTGGTATTATAAGGGTTGTGGAAAGGTTTGGTAATAAATTTGGTCAGGATTAAACTTCATGAATTAGCTTCTATTTATTTATCAACCTCAGGTTTTATATTAAAAATATTCTATAATGACTCATTCATCTAAAACATCCTTTTCCGTCAAGCATCTCATCAATCTGCTCGAAAATCCTCAATCCCGAGCCATCTCCAAAAGGAAGTAAATCCTGCTCGACCGAGAGTAGATAAGGAAGAGGATGACCTTGAAATGGAAAGGTATATTTGATGTTACTAAGACCCTGGACACTGCAACATTTAGTTTTCGAAATCGCCCACGATGAGAGCGCAAATTCTAAATGAATGGGAGCAGTAGAGACTGTCACTTGCCTAAAGAAGCTATATCACTCCAAAAGGTATCATTTTAGTAAGTGAGATTCCAAGCCGTACCACTTCAATCGATAATCAAGGGAGTTTCCAAAGGTCACCCTCAAAGCCTACCCCAAAAAGTTCCAGAGATACTTGAAACAGGTCGAATTATAAAAGGAAGATCTCCTTTTCAAAGAAAAAAGGACTGTCACCTAAGGACGATCTCTTCAATCCACCTTAACCAAAGAAAACCTAGACTAAATCCGCATCTTTAAGCCGACAAGTACTTCAACAAAAATATTCGGATTTACAAGTTCTAAGCCATACATGAGCAACAGCAGGGCCAAACATTTTAAAACCCTAAACACCTGACTCGTGATGCGGATTAGTTTCTTCATTATTGATTTATAGAGAAATGAAGGAATGGTATTTAAATATAAGAATATTTATTATTAATTTTGGTGATATATGGGCGCATGTGTGGTGGGAGACAGAGACAAGAGTAAGAAAGAGGCAAAGTATCAGTCTAAAACCAAATGTAATTTCACTATTAAATAGTCAGCGAGCTCGAATTGTAGTTGTTGGAAAAGATGTACTCTAATCTATCTTCAAGGTGTAGAAACAGGCAGCTTTCGAGGTAGACGTTCGATATATTTTTCCACTCAAGTGGACTGATTGGAGAAATTATCTTCCTCAAATTCGATTCTTCGAACAAAGGCATAATAACTTTGTAACAATTTGTGAAGGCATTCGAGGTGATGATAAAGGGTACATTTGAATAAAGGGCGAGTGTCTTATTCGATATCTACGACATAGAGAAGACAGGAGGGATAAATTTCTCATAGCTGCTCAAGATTGTATTGATTGTAATATTTAGCTTTTCAGCTACCCTACTGAGGAACTCAACAAAATGCTTCTTGAATAAGCTTTTCTCAAGTTTATCGGGGAGAATCAGCTGAGTTATTACTTTGGAGCAGAGCATAAAAACATTCAAGAAAGGAATATTATTGAGGAGGTATCTGAGGACTCAGAGCAAGAGAAGGATAAGAAAAAAGAAGATTATGTACCTGCCAGTGTGGTCTTTCATAGGCTTCAAACTGATTAAAACATTGATGACTATAAAAAGGATCTCCATGAGCTTAAAAAGGATCCTTCAATACTTCGCAAAAAGTTGAATAAAAAAACTAGTTTGGTAGAAAAGAAAAAGAAAGGGGTTTCATAGAGCAGTGTATTAACTATTGAGAGTTTTAAGAAAAATCGCAAGAATCCAAAGATACAATCCAACATTGCAAGCCTAACAAAAAAGTATGCAAACTTTCTATTTACATCATATAATCTTGACAAAGATAAGGACGAGCTTTCGAAACAAAATTTCCTCAAGCTGGTCCAAGAGCACCCAGCCATTTTCAACGTTTATCTTGCTGGCTTCCATACTTACATCTGGCAAATTGATAAAGATGAGCCACTATTCATGAAGATAACTCCCTACATTGAAAACTATGCCAAAGAATTATACCAGGAAAAATCATCCAAAGCGTATTTGAAGTTCATCAAAACCACTGTCTTTGTATTCGATCACATGAAGGCCAAAATGCCAAGAGAAATCATATGCTTGGAGGGATTGTTCGTTACTGAGGTTACTACTAAAGGAGAGTATGGGATTGTATTCAAACATAGAGACGGACTCTATCCTCAAAAATAATACTACTTTGACTCTAAATAAGTTCAAGAAGAGTGGCTTAGGCAAACTGTTTAGTTTAGAGAAAGCACTCTATTCGATCAATTCACTAAAATGTAAAGAATTGGTGGAGGTAACTTTTCCAACGTTTTCAAAGGCAAAGACAAGAAGACCAATAAGGAGGTGGCGATAAAAGTGATATAAAACTTCAAGCTAACCTCTGCTTAGAGAGAAGTTATCAAAAGATAATGTGGAATCTTGAGGAACTGTCATCACCCTAACATTATCAAGTTTTTAGGAGAGTTCAAGACTAAATCGAGCATGTATATTGTTACTGAACTCTTAAGCGAGGGTGATTTATTCGATTACACAAAAAAGCAAGGCTTCTTATAGGAATATGAAGCTTCCATCATATTTAGACAGCTAGTTGAGTCAATGATTTACCTAAACCATGAGCTTGGAATCATCCACAGGGACTTAAAGCCTTAAAATATCATGGTAATACTGACCTTATTTAGATAATTCTCAATAATGAAAAGAAGCTGGTCCATAAAATAAAACTTATCGATTTCGGATTTGCTGTCTACAAGGACAAACTCAACTAACTCCCTCTGGCTGAGAAATATGCAGGAACTCCAGGATTCATAGCACCAGAGATATATAAACAGGAGCCTTATGATTAAAAGATTGACACCTTTAGCTTGGGCATCATACTCTACTTCATGCTGTCGGGTTACTTACCTTTCCAATCGAACTTTATCGAGGAAATTGCAGATATGACCAAAAACTGTACTTACTCTATTGTCAATGTTCACTGGTCTAATATTTCAGAAGAAGCCAAGGATATCATCACTAAAACATTGACTTTCAAATAAAACAGGATATCAGCAACTTAGCTCGAAAAACATCCTTGGCTTGAAAACACTTAGAGACTCAAGAGTTATAATGGCATAAACAAAAAATCCAAAATTCATTGATAATTATTGCATTTTTAGCTAAAACTAAATAGTAAATAAAGAATTTTTCAAGCATCACCCTTTTCTTACCCAAGCATCAATAATTCGTCAACCTTGTTTTCAACTGCCTCACTAATCTCATCAATTGAATCTTTTTTAGTAGACTTTTAGTGTTTGACCTTGTTTTTAGAAGATTTCTTCTTGGGCGCTTTCTTTTTGATTTGTTTGGTCTTGGAATTGTGGCCCTTTCGAGTATCATCAGTTTTCAGGGTGGAAATGAGCTATTATTGCTTGTTAACGTTTTATTTCTCTTACTTTTGGCTTAGTGAATGAATATTGTTTTAAAGGGCCTACTCTTATTCTATTTTAAGCTGCACATGGTTTCTTATCTTTTGAAAGGATTAGTTTTTTAAAAGTTCCTCAAAGATCTCACCTACATCAGCAAAGAATTACTTTCTTCGAGGTTGTAAAGAATGGCCTATATGGAGGATTTCACACTTTTCCTTGAGCAAGAGCAGGAGCGGGCAGTTAAAAGATCATTGAGCCAGCTGAGGGTGGCATAGTTGACTGCCTCCGCTATATTGAAGCCGCAGTTGAAGCCTTAGTGGTATGCCCCACCGAAGACCAGCATGATTTCTCCAGCTTGATGGACTGCCTTCGAGATCTTGACTTCAGGATACTTTTTGAGCAATATTTAGGGTTGTATGAGGAAGGTCTTATGCCTTAGAAATTATGGGCATTGCAAGTATTGCGTCCTATAGTGCTATTTCGCACAGTCCTATAAGATATAGCTATCCTCAGCAGCAATGGAATACCAAATTTTAGATTCCCCTTAGTGGATATAGTTGATAGCTGAGAGGTCCAAATCTTACTTGTGCCAACTAAAAAAAGCCTTCCAGGTGCCAATATAACAGTAAGGCTCTGTCACCCCCTTCACTTTGTTGGGGATGGCATGGCGAAGGATGGAGTTGAGAGAGTTCAAGTTCCAAGCGCCAGCAGTCTAATCCATGAGTGACCCTGTGAGATCTGCGCCATAGACAGGGGGAGAGTATGTGATGGTTTTCCAAAACTACATCTGTGAAAAAGTACAAGTTTTTACTTCTCCTCAATGGGCAGGTCTCTAATCTTAGCACTCTCCTTCTCAGAGTATCTCCTGTATGCTTTGTATGGCATCTTTTTCTGAATAATATTTTTAGATTCGTAGTATCCTCCTCTGCCCTGAACATTTTGTTAGATGGCGTTCTTTACAGTCAGCTTCTACAAAATATTCTGGTAATTGGAGGACTGGGGCTTCCAGCCAGCGGGGGGCACGACCTAAATCAGTAATCTGCGTACCTTTACCATTCCGAATAAGGGTTTATAGGTTTGCTCGAGGAAGTGAATGTACTGGTCAAAATTATTGAACTCCTAGTGGTTTGGGTAGAGAGTAGGGCATAGTTTGATCTCCATCTTTTCAAAAGGATGAGAATAGTATCGATTTATATCAATAATTATAATAAGTAGCAAATCTACTATCATTAAAGTTACCTCCTCCACACCCTCCACACTCAAATGTCTCGATTAGACATCCCCGATCCTTTTGGCTTTCATATAGTTTATATAATCTGGGGTAAAGAGAAATCTCAAGTAAAATATAGGTCATACTAAAGGGGGTCAAAAACATTGGATAGTGGTTGGTTAAACAGTAAAATAATGTATTAAGATTATTTTATGATTAGACTAATAGAATTGAAAAAATCATGAAAATAAAAGAATATTCTTATAGAACTATGAAATCCTCTGGCTGATCTTGAATAATTGATGTTTGTTGTAAAGTTCGATCCAAGGCAACTTCATATCCTTTACTAGGTAAACTTTTTGCTTGCTGATGTGGTCACTACTCGTAAGATAGAATGTAATCTTCTTTCCCTTCTAGTCGTAGAATGTAGTGGCCATTATGTTTCTCTTGGAGTTTATAATGTATTTGTTTATCAGGTAAACATTGTTTTCCAGTCTGTAAAACTTCTTTATTGAGTTCAATGAATAGAGATTTTAATTTTATGAGCCAAAAGCCTTTATTAAATTGTTTTTGAACTATTTTTGAGTCTTTATGGTCGTTTCCCCTTCGAATAGCGCATCTATGTCCTTGAATGATTTGAGCTGATTGATAAGTTTGTATTTGATGACAGTCATTGCTCTTACCAAGATGGCAAAGGAAAACACTTCTTCATTAAACTAGTTTTAAATTTTTTCTTCCCTCGTAATTAAATCTTTCTTGCTTTCCTTCAAAAGGCTGAGCATATCTGATAAATAGAATGAAAAGCTGATTTTGCATGTTTCCTTCTATTACTCTTCTTAGTTCTCCATATCGTAGATCTTGCTAAGTGATAGATAAAGAACGTATTTACTTGTTTATGTTTAATATATCTTACTAATCCTCTAGAAAAAATCTCCCTTCTTAAATAGCTATATTTATTACTCACATTTCTTCCTTATACTCGGCTTCAGCACCCTCCCACTGCTCTTCATATCTCTCAGCTGCAAAAAATTGTTTCTTTTAATGATTTCCTTGGAGGATGAGGACTTTCTTTTTGGATGGATACTCCTTGCATGCTTTAACTCAATCTAGCTCGCATTTACCGAATACTTTTTACTGAGAGATATTTACAGATGAAATATTTTTTCCTTAAACTCGAAGTACTAGCTAAAGCAAGAATCCTTAAGAAAAGCAGTGAAGTTGCCTATTTTGAGAAACATTTGCATTTTTTACTCGTAATAATGCATTTAAAATGCAAATAGCTTTACAAAATTATTCCAATAATTACTCTGCGTTTGCTTCAAATACTCCTCTTGATGGTTTTTGAACATTAAATCCTTGACCTACTTTGATACGGTCTAGCCATCAAAGACAAAGGCTTGATTCTAACTGTGAAGATATTCAAAAATATTTTTAGTAAGGGCTACGCTAAATGTTCTTTGGTACTTCGGAAAATACAGGATGATATTGAATTAGATGCTTCCTTAAATCTGCCTTATTGTGCATACTGCAAACTCTTTAAAATGATCACAGTTCGCCCTTATTGACTTTTGCAACAAAATGTGGATTGCCTTGAGATGAGGAATCATAAATTGTTTATTTTGCACAGTTTTCCCTTATAACTTAAATTTGTTAATATAATGGAATTAAGAATGATTATTTTCAAGTCCAACCATACTGTAGATATAATCCTTTTTGATAAACATTCGCTCGGCTATTTCCTTGAGGACTGTAAGGAGTGACTTTTTATCAAAGGAGGGAATTTAATATTATTCTTTACTGATTTTTTATTTGATTTTCCTTGAGCTTTTAAGTTTTTTTTCTTTGTTACTAGCTTTCTTTTGCATCACTTTGCTTACATCGTATGAAGTGGCAATAAATTTCATCATCTTTATCTTCTCGCCATTGAACTCTATGTTGAATTTATAAAAATATTCTTCGGATCTTTTGAAAATCTATTTGACCTTGTAGCATTTCATCCTGATATTGACTTTTTTCTTGTTTTGAAGATAAAATAGCTGGCTTAGCTCTATTGAATCATAAAAGTTAGTCAGTGTATCCTCCAGGGATCCCGGCATATTTATTTCCTATAAGAGTTTGCTCTCCTTTATATTATCAGCTTATTTCACTGCGTTGGCAATACTTGATGTTCTTCTTCTCACTTGAGGTACCTTTACAGGCTCAACGATTTCCTTTGATTGGGATCGAGTAGGCTGAATCAATATAAATTTCATGCAGTAGTAAAATTAATAAATAGAGGTGTCCTTTTGCCCTTAGTTTTCAAAGAAGCTGCTTATCTTAGAATTGAAATCGGATGGCATCATCAGGGCAAGACTCTTTTGGTCCTCAAAGGTAAACTTAGCATTGATGTCGCTTTCATTGAGACTTTTAATTAAGCTTTGGTAACTGAGAATCGTATTCTTATAGAATCTTTCAGTCCTCATTCGCTTGTGAGAAGAGTGACTTGATTTATCCTCCTTGAGATCGTCAGCCATTCTCTTGGTAAGATTCGGTATATAAAAGCTCAATATTTGATGAAGCAAACTTGTCTCTTCCATCCCAGACAAATCATTCTCATCCATCCTAAAACTAAGAGTATTCTCTATCATTTTCTTGACAGTTTTAATCTGCGTCTTTTTATTTCTAGATTTATTGAAATCGGTTAATTGATGTTATTAGAAAATAATAAAGTAATTGTAGAGACTTCGAATGTAGTAGTCAATATGTTAGTTTTCCTTTATAAGTTCTTGCTGTTTTTGTAGGAGAGTGAGTCCGTTTGGCTTTTTGCTGATGACCAGGCGATTGGATACAAGGCGAAGTAACTTTAGTTTGATATTTTCTCCAGAGAAAACACTGTCTAACTCGTTTTTGCAGACTTATTCAATAATAATCTACAGGTTTTTCTCGTAAGGATTGTAGTATCGAAATGTAAGCGTTGTAAACAAATTTTCCCTCTTGTTGAGTACCGCACTAAAGCTTATGTAAATCTCCTTGAAGAATTGTCCAACCTCGTTCTCACTCTCCTTCTTCTGCAAGGCAATAGAGAATTTAAACAGTGAGAGAATCCCAAGATAAGTGACCAGTTACTCGCCATTGTCAATATTGATACTAAAATCAAAGCGAGATTATGATTCCGCCATCTAGAGATGATTTCGTGATTAACTGCGGGAGAGGAAGATATTGGACTCGTGAATTTTTTGAAACTAATTCGATGAAGAAAACTACGAATCCTCTTCGATCTAACGTTTGTAATTACTTGCATTGGAGCTCATTCTATCGGTATCATGCACTTCTTCATCGATTTTCTTTAAGTAAGCCTTGAAAAGTATCTCCTCGTTGACTCTCACGCATTCGTGTATCAACTACAAATGCTACTCTTCCACAATCTCATCATTTGTTTGATGTGACCTGGTTATATAATGTGTCACGGGCTCTATCTTTTCTTCCTACTTTTGGGAACTCTGTTTCTTGACCAATGAATGAATTTATATTTCCTACACCGGCTTCATTTGATTTTATTGTTGTTAAGTTTTATGGTTGGATCTTTTTATAGGCTGGATCTGTTAGTTTGGCCTGCGAACCATGAGGAAACCAAAATCGAAAGTTGGTGCCTGTATATACTCAATTTCATCCATTACGTGGTTACTGAATTAGTTGTTCATGTTTTTTGCTTATAGCTTTAATGGTTTTTTCTTGAGTTTGAGTTAAGTTTTGTTGAATTTGGTTAGATCAACAGGCAAAAAGGTAGGTTTTTCTTACTTGCTTAATGTATTGTATTTGGATAGGTTTGCTGATCGTGTGTGTATTGATTTCATCAACCTTCTGTTCTTTACCTCAGGCTACTTCTCAATCACTACATCTTTTTTAACTTACTTCTTTTGGGATAAAGAACGCTTGCGGAATAAACTTGTTGATGGCTTGGCCTGCAGATCCACGCTCTTTTGCTGAGAAGGCCGCTCTTTAAGGATCAACTATCTTTCAATCAGATTTTTCTTCAATTGGGACGTAAAATCTTTTAGTGCTTCCTGATCTGTGTTGGCAGTGATGGAGTTGATAAAACGCATGCACTTCTTTATGGATTAAAGCTATTCGCTGGTGTTGCCGAGGGAAGCAAGAATGTTGGACTTTAAGTACTATAATTTCAAAAGGTGTGGATGGTTCTTAATACTTGAACAATATTTGGTGGACATTTCACAGCTTTTCAATGCGTCATAGTAAAGTTTTTCGTCGAACTATTCATTCGCTTGGATCAGGTACAACATAGATAGACCATTTTTATGTATTTGACGTCTTTTATACAACTCTGATAGATATTGGACTTCCCTCCTAATGAAATTGAGAGATTATTGCTTCCTTAATTATAAGTTTTTAAAACTATGCTTTATCCTCCAACAGTTTATCACAACTTTCTCTATCATATCAACACTGATGCTACTTTCCTCAGGAATTCTGCGGATTTAGCCAGTCAACACTTATAAGATACTCAGTGCACTTTTGGATTATTTCTATCCGTTGGCAGCAAGAAGTTAAAGCGCCTTACTGTATTGCGATTGAAACTAAACTTCATCGAATTAATCACTGACACTCTGGTTGGCAGCTGTGACATTAGAATCCTATTAGAGCCTGCTTAGTTGTTGAACGTTGAGTTTGGATTTGGAGAGTTTGAGTTTGGGAGGTTGGAAAAGCATATATTTGTCAGTCCTCATTTAAAGGATTATTTAAATTATAGTATTTGCCTCAATCATCATTAATATATCCAACAACAAATATTACCATCATTCGTATGGATTTTATGACAGGCTGGACTTGCTCTCCACCCTATTGTTGAAGCAAGATATTAGTCGTTATGTCCTCTTCTCCTTGCGCTATTCGTAGGGACTCAGCGAGAACTTGAACTATTTGGGGGACTCGTTGGATTACTTCCCTCCTGATTTTATGTTGGATTGCATTTAGAGGATTTAGTCAGTGCCAGTGTAGGGGTAGATCAGTTCCTAGGAACTACTGATCTCAGTTCCGATGTAAATACGGCGAATGGGCTCAGAAACATGTTGGTGAAGCTCATACTCACTCTATATTGTCTGCTTGCGTAACTAACTTTACTTATCCCTTTGCTGCTTTTTCCTCACCATTGTGCGCTCGGATCCCATCTACAAAAGGATCTAAAAGCTATCGCAGGACTATAGTTCCTATTAGCTGACAATCCCTGCGAGTATCTTCTTGAGGAGAATGCAGTACTGTTTGTTTTTTAACTGACTTAGATATAGGTCTTACTGCCTACTCGCAGCTTTCATTTGAACCTACTATAGCAGCAATTCGTTCTTCCTCAACAAAGAGCGGTTCTATTCCATGAGGACAACTATTCTTTGATCATTCTACTGCTATATAAAATGTTTGGACTATTTTATAGAGGAAATCTGGTCTATTCTTAGTTTGAGTTACTTTGACTCCCTAATCAACCGTTATATGTCATATGTTAGATTACTTATTTGCCCACATCTTTCTCGCTCTAGCCTTTAGGCTTCTTGCCTGAATCCTCCGTACTCCTGAGAAAGCAAATGGTATTGTTAAGACAGTTTGTATAGCTAGGCTTTTAATTGCTCGCACTCTTGGTTTTTGTAAGACAAGTAGTGTTGGTTTTGAGTTTGCCTTGCTTACTCTTAATGCCTACAGTTTTACAGCAGGGTTATCTTGTCAATGAGCTCAGCCTTATCTCCCTATGTCCTGGTCAACTGCCCAAGCAGTTGCTAAAGTTTGGCCTTGAGGTCATTGGAAACTTGCTGGTAATACTCCTTCAGTTGACAGTTATTTTTACTATCAAAGCTTAATCTTTGCACTTCGCATCTCAATCCAAATAGCTACCTCGTTAATTAGTCATTCTTGATAGTATATAGTTGATTTTGATTTTATACTTTAGCCTTTTATTATCGAGTGTTATTAAATAGCTGTTCTTGCTTGCTAAATTAGGAAAGAATGTTGTTTGTGTTGGATTCGTAATTGTTGAGGCTTTGCTTCAGATCTTGCATCTTGGAATTGTAGTCCTATACTAATCTTCTGTTGTTTTGTTCACTCTACCTGCACTATGCGAGCTCCAAAGCAAATCTCTCTCTTGTCTATATATAAACTTTTTATAGCTTTTTTACATTTTAGCCAAGTTTATTATTTTATTGCTTAATTGACTACATTTTGTTGAGCAGTAGTATAAGCTATTTTTCTTTTATACTCCACTATATTGTCATCCTTTAAATTTCTTCTGCCTTTTACACTGTTATCCTTTCGTACTCCTTCATCTTCATCACTAACTCTCTTTCTCTTTCCCCTCGGTGAATATTGCTATTCTAGAGCTAATTATTCAATTATGCAGCTTTTCTACTAAGCTCAATCGATAGATCACTCTATTTCTTTCGCAAATGAATTATTTCGTTTTGAAGCCTTTCGATTTATGACTTCGCCAGTCTACATTCGAATATTTCTTTGTTGAGCTGCAGCTAAGTGGTCGAAGCCTTTTACTATGCCTATTCTAGCTGGTTTCTAAATTGGTTGATAGTTGTAATTTTGTTGATGATTTCTTGGTCTTTGTAGAGTTGTTAGTTCTTCAATTGAAGGTTTTCCTCCTCAATGGCCTTCAACTGTGGCATAAAGTGGCTGATGTCTTGCTGTATCTGTTCGCATTTGTATTATAGCTCCTTAATATACTCCTCGTATTTGAATATCGTTTAGCTTTGCCGAGCATTCTCTATCTTGCCTTGCAGTACTCGCTATTCTTCCTTCTCAATCCTCTATCGCAGCTGGACGATTTCTTCGAGCATTTCAACCTATGAACAACTATCTTTATTTGCATTCACTAACTTCTATTATAGTCTTCTTATGTGCTATGTTTGTAAGCTAATCTTCTAGTGGAGATGAGCGTTCTCCTCCTTGGACAAGGAAGGCATTGAGGAAGGGTTTGAGTCTAGCCCTAATTCCTCCTCGACTTGTGCTTATTGATCACTATAGGTTTTAACTGCAGAGTTCTATATCATATTTTATTTGTTGTGGCGAACCATAGCCTGTTCTCTCTTTGGCTTGGAGTGCTTACTCCCTTCAACAATCAGTCTATGCTATCTTTTAAGGCCTTACAACTACTTGCTCACCTACTTATAACGCAGCTCAAGTTGTTTCTTCTCAGAGCGTTGATTTTCAATCGTTTACTAAAGCTCCTACACTTTGATACAATCTTGCCCAATCAAAACCTGCAACTATTCATTTTATTTCCTGAGGACCTATATCTATTTCTTCAATGCAACGTTACTTTACTTTATTAGGACTGAGTCAATATCGAAATTATTCAGCTTGGCTGTAAGTTTGCTCTTTTCCTCGATTAGTCTGTTAACGGCCTGGCTGATTGATTGCATGCATTATGGAAATGTGTTTTTGTTGAGGAAGTTGATATTGAGTTGGATCAGGATGGGTTTAATGTCTTACTCAATAGAAATGTTAACTGCTTACTTTTTATATCGGCCTTCGTTACTTTTGGATCTCATGAACTCGATTTACTTGACTAAACTTGCATTTTATTGCTTCAGTTTCGCATACTCACTTTAGTCTCGCCTTAGCCTTCTGCTCTATCCTTCAAGCTGGGCAATATTGTATTTGAATTAATTAAGCTCCTTCTATAACACTGCATTTCTGGCATTAAGTCTCTTTATTTAATTCTTCATTTTCATCTATAAGCTACTGTTTTCTTCAACTGTACTAATTACTTTGGAACTTTTGATTGCCCCCTCATTCGCCTATCTCTATGTGTGTAGTTTAGGGGATTGGAGGGGTGAATGGGAAGCTTTGATATTAATATTGTTTTGGGACTTGAAGATGGGTTGCTTGTGGTGGCTGATTAGTGGACTTTTATTATTGTTGCTTAGTTATTGCTTTGTTTGGTATTTGTTTTTGTCAAATTAGCTGCCAAGCTCTTGAGGTGCATTGACTACTTTGCTTTCCTTCATGTACTTTTATTGGACCTTCCTCTTGAGTGCGTTGTCGAGCTGGGAGAGGAGCTCTTCCTTCCTTTGCATCAATAATTACTATTTAAATTGTTATACGCTTATT
>JACCDV010888153.1_pt1 | contig 12859 bp, 15 predicted proteins | sample 7446131 | NCBI WGS metagenome assembly JACCDV01 (sample SAMN15323448, study PRJNA562643) | freshwater metagenome | isolation source: river surface water | place: USA:Blue River Watershed | collected 2017-08-17 | reverse complement strand
GAGTCTATTGCTCGCAGAACTCAGATGGCAGAGGATATCAAGATGGGTAAAATCAACCCTGACGCTCCTCGAGGTAAGTCACGACGATAATTATGGACGTATCAGAAAACTTCTCTCTGATACGCAAAACAAAAGGCAAGCTTCCTAGCTTGCCTTTTGCTCATATGAAAGACGCTGTTCTCGGTACAGACTACGAGCTCTCTCTGGTATTTGTAGGTGACAAAGAATCTCAAGAAATAAACATACAGAGTCGAGGCAAAGACTATATTCCCAACGTGCTTTCTTTCCCTCTTGATGACTCATCAGGTGAGATATTTATAAACCCTCTCGAAGCAACGAGACAGGCTGAAAGTTTTGGTAGAACTCCTGAAAATATGATCGGTTTTCTCTACATTCACGGACTTGTGCATTTGAAAGGAATGGACCATGGGGTTACAATGGAGAGAACGGAAGAAAAATTCCGAAAACAATTCGGAATCTAAGCAGGTACCATTCCCTGCTTGGCCCGCATCACACCATGCGAAAACACACAGCAGTAGGAATAGACATAGGAACATACCAAGTCAAAGTTGTTGTCTCTGAACTCGAATTCGGACATGAACAAACCATGCCTAAAATCATAGGTACGGGTTTTGCTGAATCAAAAGGTCTCCGACATGGCTATATCGTAAACTCTCATGATGTAACAAAGAGTGTCCTCCAAGCTGTCGCTCAAGCAGAAAAAACTTCTAACTTTAAAATAAAGAGGGCTTTTATATCCATTGGTGGTATTGGTCTACAATCACTCGTGAGCACTGGTTCCGTTATCATTTCTCGTGGTGATAGCGAAGTGAGCCAGGTTGATATAGACAAAGCAATTACCTTAGCCGAACGAAACATCCCTTCTTCATCAATCATCAACCGTCGTATTATCCATCCGGTTCCTCTTTCATATAAAATTGATGGTAAAGCCGTATACGGCAGACCTCTCGGTATGAAGGGTAATAAACTCGAAGTCCGTATGATGTTTGTTACCTGCCTTTCACAACACCTCGATGATCTCGTTGATGCTATTTCAGAAGCAGGTATCGAAGTTCTTGATGTTATTGCTTCACCTATTGCTGGTGCGCTGGTCACCCTTTCTAAAAACCAAAAAGTTGCTGGATGTCTCCTCGCTAACATCGGAGCTGAAACTGTTTCTATTGTCGTATTTGAAAACAACCTACCTGTATCACTCGAAGTATTTCCTATTGGATCAACTGATATCACCAACGACATCGCTCTCGGTCTCAAAGTTCCTATCGAAGACGCAGAAAGTTTGAAACGTGGCGGTGCACTCTCACTCCAAGTATCAAAGAAAAAACTTGATGAAATAGTTTCAGCGCGTCTCTCTGATATTTTTGATTTGATCGAAGCTCATTTGAAAAAAATTGATAGAAACGGACTCTTGCCTGCAGGAATTATTATTACGGGAGGTGGATCAGGTATTGCTACTATCGAAGATCTCGCCAAAGCATCGCTCAAGCTCCCTGCACGTCTCGCTACTCTCGGAACTACCGGTAAAGACGGCATAAAAGACTCTTCATGGTCAGTTGCATACGGTCTCACTATTCTCGGTATGGGTGGTGAAGATGGTGGAGATTCAGGACTTTCTCGCAGTGGAAAAAACGCCCTTGATAAAGTTATGCAGTGGTTAAAACAATTTCTTCCTTAGTATATCTCCGCACTCTGCTACTCGGGCACAGGTTTTCGGCTTGGAGCCGAAACCTTCACTCTCGCACCGTCGTGCTCCGAGAGTCCCTTATAGCAGAGTGCGGAGATATATCATTCTTGTAGATCCTTAAAAACATGCTTTAACAAGGCTATTTTATAAGCTATTGACATATAGACTATTATATAGTAATATATAAAAAGACTGTTTTAGATTAAACGTGGCTTTGAGTACCTGATAATCGTGTATTCAAAGCTACGTTTAATCCTCAATCAACTATGAAACTCGCCAACATCCTGTTCTTTGTCTACATTGCAGTGTGCATCATCGGTATGTTCACTCTTGGAATTCTCGTTAATACTGCATGGTATTACGGTGATCTCAAGCAGGACCAGATCCAATTCCTTGTCTTGTTCTGGGGAACCATCAATCTCCTGGCCGGCCTCATGTTCGGCTACTGGAAAGCAAAAGAAGATTTCAAACAAATCGACATCCCTTACTGGGATTCTGCGACAGGGACGATTGAAAAAAAACCTGAACCGTGGGGTAGTAATCGTCACCGCGTCTTTGTTCGTAAATAGTGGTAACCCACTCCGTTCCTTGAAAGTGTCGGCAACACTTTCTCAAAACCGCATTCATGCGGTTTTTGTTTTATACAACTACAATATGAGACATTTATAAAAAGTAATGTCACAAAAACCATATTTTAAGCCATATTTTGACACCATTAAGACGAATCAATACATTTAATGTGAAAAGTATATAAACCGTTGTATTTTAAGGGTCTTTTGCTATGATGTACCCACCTTAACAAGTCGAACGGATATATCTGTTCGGGTTTAAACGATTACACATGCCAAACATCATTCCTGAAGTAGAAACATTTGCACGCATCAAAGTCATTGGTGTCGGTGGATCAGGCAAAAATGCCCTAAACCACATGATCAATTCCAAAGTAAAAGGAGTTGATTTCATTGCGGTAAATACCGACGCACAAGACCTCCACCACTCTCTCGCAAAAAAGAAAATTCATATTGGTAAAAACCTTACCAAAGGACTCGGTGCAGGAATGAATCCTGATATCGGACGTCGCGCAGTTGAAGAAACAAAAGAAGAACTCCAAGAATCAGTAAAAGGTGCTGACATGGTGTTTGTTACCGGAGGAATGGGTGGCGGTACCGCATCAGGCGCTACTCCAATCGTAGCAAAGACATCACGAGAACTCGGCGCTCTCACTGTTGCTGTTGTTACCAAACCTTTCTTCTTTGAAGGTGCTCAACGTTTGAAAATTGCAGACCTCGCTCTCGAAAATCTCCGCAAAGAAGTAGATGCTATCATCGTAATTCCAAACGACCGTCTCCTTGCAAACATTGATCGCAATACAACAGCAAAGGCAGCCTTTGCCCTCTGTGACGAAGTATTGAAACAAGCCGTAGAAGGTATATCAGACCTCATCACTACCCCAGGTATCATCAATATCGACTTTGCTGATATTCGAGCGATCATGGAAAATGCAGGTCCTGCCCTCATGGGTATCGGTCTCGCGAGTGGTGAAAAACGTGCAGAAGATGCAGCAAAGATGGCCATATCTTCACCTCTTCTCGATATCTCTATTGCAGGTGCAAAAGGCGTACTCTTTTCTATCGCTGGTGGTGATGACCTCACTATGTTTGAAATCCAGGATGCTGCTAAAGTAATCACTGAATCAATCGATCCTAATGCAAGAGTTATTTTCGGTACCGTTCGTGATGAAAAGCTTAAAAAAGGTGAAATCAAAGTAACCGTAATCGCTTCAGGCTTTGGTGAGGTGGCTGCACACAGTATCACAAAATCAAAATCTCTCTTTTCTGCCCCTGAAGCAAAAGAAGAAATAAAGAAAATACACAATTCTATTACCGCCCCTGCCCCTGTTAAAGAAGAAAAACCTGAACCTAAAACTATTGTTATTGAAGATAAAAAATCTTCTATCCCTACGATTGATCACGATGACGATGATTGGGGTGCAGTTCCCGCTTTTCTCCGAAGGAAGAAATAATTTAACAAAAACACCGCCACCTGCGGTGTTTTTGTTATAATTTTACTATGGTAAAAATTATCTTTAAAAATCAGCCAACTTTATCAATCAATGAGGCAGATAAAAACTTTAATGAAAGACGCCTTAGTCTAATTCCTTTCATAGAAAATTTTCTTTCTAACCTTCCTTTGTTGTCTAACAAAGATGTATCTGTAACATTTTTAAACAGCAAAGGTGTTTCATCTCTTGTATCTATCGTAGAAACCTTTGATCAGAAATTAGTTCTGAAAATACCCTTAAGTAAAGCCTACTCTTTAGGTGAAGCTCAGTTCCTTAAAACATGGGAGAGTGTTGGTGTAAAAGTACCACATATAGTAAGTGATGGATTTTTGAACGATCATGCCTATATTCTTTATGAATATATTGAAGGAAAAACACTTGGCGAAAGCTACACCACCCAGGAGCTCATAGATAATAATAAATATCATGAGTTAGGCGTCACACTCAGAAGAATGCATGAACCTAAGACTACAGGTTATGGTTCTGTACGAAACGGTGCTGCAGAATATAAAACATTTAGAGAATGGCTCGAAAGCCCTGAAGTAAAAAAGAAAGTTGGATATGTTCAAGAACATAATCTTCTTAATGAAAAGCATGGGTCTTTAGTAAAAGCTTTTGAAATTCTCATAAATTTTGTTGAATCTTCGAAAGAAAGTAGTTACTGCCATGAAGACTTACACCCTTACAACATCTTTGATACAAACCCTATAACTATATTTGACCCCAACCCTCGTTTTCATCATGGGTACATCGACGTAGCACGCTGTTTGTATGGCAGTATTTTTGATAACGAGCCAATAGAAGCGCGCCAACAACTTATTGAAGGATATTTTAAAGATGAAACATATAACAAACAGGCTCTTCACGCTGCGATTTTACTGTACGGTTACATGAAATTCACCTATGCCCATAAGACAAACAAAATAGAAGGTATTACTAACGTTCAACGGTACCTTATTGAAAATAAAAAACTACTTGATTAAAAACTTTAGAAACAGCTAAACTTTCTGTTATACTAATACCACTATGTACGACTTAGCAATCATTGGTGGTGGACCAGCGGGTGTAGCGGCCGGCATTTACGCTTCGCGTAAACGCCTCAAAACAATATTTATTACCAAAGACTGGGAAAGCCAATCAACAGTATCTGAAGGTATAGAAAACTGGATAGGTACCGTCAAAATTGCCGGTTCTGACTTTGCCAAAAGCCTCGAAAATCATCTCCGTGCTTATGCTTCGGATGTTGTTGATATCCATGTTGGTGAGTACTGTAAAAAAGTATCAAAAACAGATGCAGGTTTTGAAATAACTACGGATACCAAAACTTTTACCGCAAAAACTATTCTTATTGCAACTGGTTCAAAACGTCGCAAGCTCGATGTACCAGGTGCAAACACTTTTGAACACAAAGGCATCACCTACTGCGCATCATGTGACGGCCCTGTATTTGCCGGCCAAGACGTAGCTGTTATTGGTGGTGGTAACGCTGCTTTTGAATCAGCTGCGCAACTCCTCGCCTACTGTACATCTGTTACTCTGTTGAATCGTAGTGATGAATTCCGCGCAGATGCAGTGACTGTCGCTAAAGTTCTCAAAAACCCTCATATGAAAGCAATTACCAATGCTTCACTCGTCGAAGTAAAAGGTGACAAATTTGTAAAATCACTCGTCTATAAAAATGAAAAGGGTGAAACTGTTGAACTCCCTGTATCGGGTATATTTGTGGAAATAGGTTCTGTACCCGCTACAGATTTTATTAAAGACATAGTTACGCTCGATGCATTCGGTCGAGTTCCTGTAGATCCTCGTACGCAAGCAACATCAACTCCTGGTATTTGGGCTGCAGGCGATTGTACCGATGGGCTCTATCATCAAAATAACATTGCTGCAGGTGACGCTATCAAAGCCCTCGAGGATATATACCTTACTATTCACGCAAATTAATACGTAACATCATATATGAAACGAACAGAATACAACGCTTTTCTTTTTGCACACATTGCACTCTTTATTGTTTTTGTATGGTTTGGTGCACTCAAAGTATTCGGCCTCTCTCCCGCTACCCCTCTCGTTATCGATCTCTTTAACAATACCCTCGGACTCTTTGTACCTTTTAGCGCACAGACATTCATACTCATCCTCGGCATACTCGAAGTACTCATAGGTGTACTATTTGTTATTCCTCGTATGGAGAGGGTTGCGATGATACTCCTCGCTCCTCATATGATTACTACCGTACTCCCGCTCTTTCTCCTTCCTACGGTTGCATGGAGTGGATTTTTTATACCAACACTCGAAGGTCAGTACATCATTAAAAACGTAGTGATCATCGCTCTCGCGCTCATGGTATTTGCCGATCTTGGAAAAAAGCGCACCGAAGGCACGCTTTAATCTCTCGAGTGTTATACGAGGCTACGTTAGTCTCGTATATCGCCTATTATTTTACCGTCATCGAGACGTACGATACGTTTTGCGAGTTTTGCATACTCTTCCTCGTGGGTAACCATAATAATGGTTTGACCTTGTTTATAGATCTCTTTAAAGAGCTCCATAATCGTCTTTGACGACTCATTGTCGAGGTTTGCGGTAGGTTCATCGGCAAATAGGATACGAGGTTTGTGGGCGAGCGCACGGGCAATAGAGACGCGTTGCTGTTCACCTCCTGACATCTGGCTCGGAAGGTTTGAGAGCCTGTGCGCGAGCCCTACCCGCTCGAGTGAAGCATGTGCTACAGCATATGCAGACGCCTTGGATTTTCCTTGCATCATGAGAGGAATAGCCACGTTTTCAGTTGCGGTGAGGTCTGGGAGGAGAGCGTAATCTTGGAATACATACCCCAGTTCATTTAATCTGAATCGTGTTTTCTCTTCGGCAGTCATCGTATGGGTATCTTTATCAAAAATGATAATTTCACCTGATGTTGGTTCATCGAGGAGACTCAACTGATAGAGAAACGTTGATTTACCTGCACCTGAACGACCCATGATAGCGATGAACTCACCTTCTTCACAGGTAAAGTCAACGCCTTTGAGCACTTGAGTTTCTTTATCTCCATTCTTGAAACTTTTTATGAGATTTTTAACGCGTATAAGTGACATAGTGTTTTATTAATTTCTACCTAAAATAGAATCGAGGGTATTTTTACGGACAATCATACGTGCAGGTATATATCCGGCGATAATTGTTGTAAAGATGAGGAGGCCAACACGGAATAATGTCTCTATAAAAGGTGCCACGAGAATACCGTCAGAGAATGGGAAATCTATAGGGTGAGCGGCAATAAATGGTTGTAAGAAGAGATATAGGACCACGAGACCTATAGCAGATCCTGATATTGCATAAAAGAAAGATTGAAACACGTACGATACTTCGATTGCCACCCCACCAATACCAATACCTTTCAAAATACCGATAAATTTTCTACGAGTAATAGCATTGATAAAGATAACGATAAATATCGTAATCGAAGCTACCGTGAGACCGATAGATGAGAGCATATTACCCAAGAGTGCAAATGTTGCTTTAATATCTTTCAAAAACTTTGGCTGAGCGTCTTCGAATGTCTGCACACGAGCATACTCGCTCACACCAGAACGAATGAGAGCATCACGCACGGAAATAGCATCTGATCCAGGTTTTAGCTTTATTGATATTTCATCTACGTTATAATCATCTCTCCCTATGAGACCACGGAGCTGAGAATCAACAAAGAATATACGGAAAGATAGTTCGTCGACTTTTGATTTAACAAAACCTTTAACAAATACCTCACGTGATATATCACCTATTTTTATACGTATTTTATCTCCAATCTCCACGTTCGAAAGTGTTGTAAACCCAGGAGATTCTATAGGAAGATATTTTTTAAGAAAGTTTGCACCGAGGAGCACTTGATCATAGTCGGTAGGATTCAAAAATGATCCTTCGACAATAAATCTATCCATACCCGTAGTTTGCTTTTCACGAATAGGATCAATACCTACAAAAGACCCTCCTGCAGATTCAATATCTTCTTCTTTTGTTGCCGTGGTATACCCTGTCTCAATACGACCACCTGCTATATAACGTGCTGAATATGATTCAGTTTCTGGTAGTGAGTTGATTATAGAAATAATCTTTGGACTCTGTTCTATATAATCTTTTTTTGGCAATACCGAAATAATTACATCAGAGGTGTAAAAAGTTTTATTTGCTTCTACAGAACCTTCAATGAGACCCACCAATATACCTGACACTACCGTGAGGTTCAAAAACGTGAGTGTCATAACAAAGATGATCAGACTCGTTGTCCATTTACTCGCTCTACGCACCTGCCTGAGCGCCAAAAAGAATCCTATACGGATAGCTTGTAGCATTTAAGGTTTTGGATTAAGGAGAAGCACGTCTGATTCTGTAACACCGCTGATTACTTCTACATTACCTTTTGTATCTTCATTGCCGAGCACAACCTCTCGTGTTTCTCGTGTCTTTTTATCAACCATAACAGTCACCGTCTTTGTATTATTCTTGATAGACACAGTACGGAGAGGTATAAGTGATACACCGTTCTTTCTCAAAGTTTCAATAGAGATATTTGCCGTGAGACCTGATTTAATACGGTCATCTGGTTTGCTAAAGATAAAATCAGTTTTATAGGTAGAAACTCCATCTCGAATCGTTTCTCGAGGTTCAATACGATCTACCACAGTTTCAAATACCACGCTTTTACCATACGCATCGAGACTTACAAAAGCTTTAGCCCCCGATACAACACCTGCAATATTTACCTCTGGCACATACGCTTCTATTTTGTATTTTGGACTAATAACACCCGCAATAACTGTATTCGGAGCAACTGACTGACCTGCTTTTGCATCTTGTTTTGAAACAACACCGTCTATAGGAGAACGCAGAGACATACGCGCTAATTTTGCCTGATAGCCTGCACGAACCGCCTGAGCACTCGATACTCGAGCAACTTGGATCGGGAGATCTGATATGTCATTTGCAAATGTTTTTGCACCTGCAATGAGAGAGCCCGCAGCAGAGTTTACGTTGATTCGAGCTGTAGCTGTATCAGAACGGTATTTATCAATGAGAGTTTGTGATACAGAATCATTTGCTTTAAAACTATTCACCGCGAGAGATACTTCATCGAGGAACTGTGCAATAGTTTTAACATAGCCCTGTGATGCTTCGAGATCAACAGTTGTATAGGTCTCGGGAGAGAGTTTTGTTACGAGCGCACCCCATGCTGAAAGAGCTTCACCAGCAACAATACGGAGATTGTTTACCTTGTCTCTCAAAGCAAGATTTTCAAAAGCGTACACAATACGAGGATTCTGGCTCCGTGGATCAGTAAAAAATTGATCTACCCTATTAAATACAGCATCGTTTGACTGAGTATAGGCGTCTTTTATGTCTTGAATAATATCGAGTTTTGAGTTGAGTACCTGTGCACGGAGACCGTTACCTCCTGCTATCTTTGATAACTCTGCTTCTGCAGCCTGTAAATCTGCTTCTGCTTTCAAATAATCCGCTTCAACACTACTTGTATCGAGCTCAACGATGATTTCACCAGCATAGACAGGATCCCCTACTTTTTTATACACACGATCGACAGTACCTCCTGTTTCAAAAGCTAAACTAATATCATCAATCGACACAACTTTACCTGACAACTCTACGGTACGTACGAGATCACCCGTAGTGAGTGTGACAGTTTCGATATTTTGAGAACCTCGAGCCCGAAAAGCAAAAATAATACCAATAAGAACAACGAGAGCTACCGCGACTTTTATTTTGTGGTTTTGTATAAATGAATTCATGTGTAGGAGATTAACGTCCCCTAGTATACCACGCTCTACGAGAGCCTATTTAAAAAGATTGATAAAAACAAAAGGGTCAATAGACACTTCGTTTATACGCACTGAAATATGGAGATGAGCGCCCTCTGAATAGCCCGTCAGACCCGAGAGACCTATAGTATTTCCACGTAACACCAACTGACCTTCTCGTACATCTATACGAGAGAGGTGCATGTACATGGTTTGAAGACCGAGACCATGATCTATAACAATAGTTTTACCGTAATTCCTACCCTCTTGAACCAACCTCACCACACCTCGATTCATGGCAAATACCGGCGTACCGCTCGCAGCACGGAAATCTGTTCCTTTGTGAGCTACCACATACCCGCTCGTCTGACGAGAATATCCGTATGAATCAGTAACAACAGGTTGAGATACAGGGTAAGCAAAAGCTTCAGTCCAGAATGCGTGTGTGCCTGTTTTGAGACCTTTGAGTGAAGCATTTTCTACAGCGAGAGTATCAACAAGTTTTTTTGCTGATGTTGCCGTATTACCTCCGAGTTTTTGAGGTATACCGAATGAAACTACAGGCATAACCCTCTTGTTGATCGTAATATCTTTAGTAGTTGTGCCTGCGGTTGTTTGTACACTAACGGCGTATACCATATTTTTTTCATAGAGGTCTATAGGCACGAGAGCGGTGAGTGTGCCTTTATACATAAAGGTTTTTAGTTTTTTACCATTACCTGATACCGAGAGCACACGCTCATCTCCGTTGGTTTGTATGGTTATAGAGAGCGGATCACCTTGGAGCGGTTTTGCTGGTACATGGTCTATAGTTGCACCCAAAAGTGTGTACGGTGTAGAGAATATGAGTGCAGAAAATGCTATACAAGCATATATAGATATTTTTATGCGGAAACTAGAGTTCATATCTGTAGTATAACGTGTTTAGGTATACCTTGGGTGTATGCATACAACACGTAGACAAGGGCGAGTTATGAATGTGGATGAAATGCACTGTGTAGGCGGAAAAAATCCTGACGAATGTCAGGATTTTTTCCGCCCGTCTTATAAACTACTCATTAAACCACTGTCTGCGCCATTCTTTCATCATCTGTATTTCTTTTGTCTGAGCAGTGGTTATATCTTCTGCCAATTTAACCAATTCAGGTCTATTGGTACCAGATTTAAGTGCACGAGCCATATCTACTGCACCTTCATGATGGACAATCATTTCATCGAGAAAAGCGCGCTCCAACTCAGCACCCTTTTTACCCTCGAGAGATCCCATCATACCCTTCATGGTGTCGCTCATACTCATAGAACCATGATTCATCTTCATAGGACATGAATGACTTGATTGTGTTGCAGTCGTAATAACATACCCAGCACCCATACCAATCAAAACTAATACCACAGCTCCAATAACATTATTTTTTATTTCCATATACTATTTTTTAGATAAAGACTCAATAAAGATTCTTATACACCAAAAAATACAACATTACGGCGCTCGAGGAGATACAACTATTCCAATAAGGTTATGAGATGGAACGCTCTTTCCAAAATCTACTATACGCCGGACAAAACCAACTGCTTTATACAAAGCTTGTTTAAGAAATAGACTGACGTATACAAACGTACACAAAGTAATTACAGCAGAGACGAGAGCAGACGTTGAGAGAGCTGACTGCCAGAGAGAAAAATATTCAACCAAAGACATGCCACAGAGGCCCGTACCCCCTATCATAAACGGACAACTATTCATGGGAGTTACAACACCCGTATGATGATGTCCACCCAGAGCGAGAGGTACAATGAAAATTATAGTCATCAGCACCAAGAATGTACTGAAGGCAATAATTTTTTGTGTGTAAGACATATAGTTAGTATACCACCCTTTAACAAACACTCTATTTCCTCTTTCCTATCCTCAAGAGCTCATCATAATGAGATTCATCCTGCCATTCTTTGAGTTTCTTTTCTGGATACATAAAATCAGCGTCGTTATACGCAACCACATAGAGATGAGGTGCAAAAAAACTGAACAATCGATCGAGTATTATATTTCTAAACACAAAAGGTCGTATATCTTTAACTTTCCAACCACCCCTCTCTACCGTGAGCCTCAACGTCTCTCGTGTAAAAAAGTTTATATGCGCAGCAGCCAATGCACCCCTAAACTTTTTAACCTTCATCAAGGAAGCAATTCGTGGAACCACCGGTACACCGAGAACAAGGATCGTGTTGTCTTGTGCAACTGTTTTTAATTTTATTAAGAAAGAATGAGGCGACAATAGGTGTTCAAAAAGATTATTTGCCCACATCCCCTCGAACTGTTCATTGAGATTAAGTTTTTCAATAAGCTCAACATTACCCCTCACGATTCTGATGTTTTTTACCTTGCCGTATTCAACTTCTTCGAGCGTAGACGTGACACCCAGACTATTCGGACCAAATTTAACGAGATACTCTCCATAGCCACACCCCAAATCAAGAACCTTTTTGGTTCGTAGGTTTAATATGTCTAATATTCTATTAAAAGTTCCTGATGTGCCTACGGGTTCAAATCTTTTGTCAGCAGTTTCAAAATTGTGCATCTTCATATAAATCTATAGATAAAATATATACTACTCTATCTTTTTTAGCCACGAGACAGTGTTTATCACAAGACATTAATTCAAACCACTTGCACCGAGGTAATTTTTCAGTAGTATTCGGATCAGATCTTCAACAAAAAAGAAAAGGTTCTAAATGCCAACATATACAACTACCAAAGTAAGAAACCTGGGCACAGGTCATCCATTTGTTTTTGAAGTATCTCAAGATACATTAGATTACTTTGAACGTATGAAGGAAGGAGTGAGAGAGCGTAGGTCAATGTACCTTTCCAGTGAAGAAGAAGCCGTGCTCATTTTTGAATTCAGTCTATTTCCGGTATACCACGAGGTTGCAAAAATCTTCCTTAATAATGGATTTACCAATGAATTACTCAGTCAAATTCTTCGAGAGTTTGGTATAGAGGATCAGACGTTTATCCAAAAATTATTGGATGATTCGGATTACGTTAGAAGCATACAACCGTGGTTCACAGGAATTGCCGGTGAAGGCCTACGAGCTTCCAGAACTTTGGGAATCGTATACGAAGCAACACAGCGTCTTTATACGGAAAAAATCAACAACCTTCCCCTGCACCCCGATCTCATATGATCGGGTTTTTTATTTGGTGACCCTACAGAGAATCGAACTCTGATTACAGCCTTGAAAAGGCCGTGTCCTAACCATTAGACGATAGGGCCGTCT
>JACCDV010479375.1_pt1 | contig 12871 bp, 5 predicted proteins | sample 7446131 | NCBI WGS metagenome assembly JACCDV01 (sample SAMN15323448, study PRJNA562643) | freshwater metagenome | isolation source: river surface water | place: USA:Blue River Watershed | collected 2017-08-17 | reverse complement strand
TAGCAATGATAAAGACAATATTCAAAAGGCTTTTTAGAATATACGCACATATCTATCACTCTCATTTCCAGATGATTCTGGCACTTGGCCTGGAGTACCATCTCAATACGTGCTTCAAGCACTTCATCTTCTTCATCGACTAGTTCCAACTGGTCTAAGAAAAAGAGCTAGCACCCCTATCCGAATTAATCCAGCAATTCAAACTAAGGAAATAGAATTGATGGTCTTTTGCTTTTGTTTAATTCACAATAACATTTAATTTTATATCAATCATCCCATTAAGGTGCATTCAGCATTAGCAATTCTTTTTTTGTTGCTTGCTGATTGACGAGTAGTTCGATGTGAGGGAATATCTATGCCGTTCGGTGACACGATTGGGCAGATACTCTTCCAACAGCAATTCTCCCATCTTCATAAAGGCATTTGCAACATTTTCGCCAGTCTTAGCACTAACTTCCATAAAAGGAATATCATATTTATTGGCTAGTGCCTGCCCCTACCTAAACTGCACTACTCTTTCACTTGCTAAATCGAGCTTATTTCCAATTAACATCTTGATGACATCTTTTGGAGCATGCTCGTTTAATTGCTGCATCCATCTTTCTGAATATGGCTATTTTTACATATGTTTTCGAAGGTTTTTGATTAGTCTATCGAATAGGTCATTAGTATCCCCGCTGCTCCTTTGTAGTAAGCCTGAGTGATGTTCTTAAATCTTTCTTGCCCCGCAGTATCCCAAATCTGCCATTTAATCCTCTTGTCCTTGACAGTAAGGGTTTTTATTTTGAAATCGACCCCAATAGTGGCAACATAGTGCTGCCTAAAAGTATTCTAGCAAAACTGGACAAGGATATTGGTTTTTCCTACTCCACAATCTCCAATAATAATAAGTTTCAATACATCTTCGTCTGTTCTTTTAGCGTTCATTATTATTATAATAGAAGGACTATTAATTAATCAAATCCCTTGGGAAGGATTATTCGATTGATTTATTGTTTGATTATTTTGGTTATATTTTAATTATATGATTGAACCGTTAGTGCTGAAATCGGAAGGGGGGCTTGTGGGGGATGTTGGAGGCAGTAGGGTTATTACTGCTGCTGAAATTATTGGGAAATTTTAATTGAAATCGAAAAACATTAATAAAATTCGTCTCTCAGACCAACCATTATCATCGATAAATAATGTTAAAGTTTCTTTGAATCAGTCAACGAAAAAACCACTTCAAAAGCACCAAATCGACGATGCTTTTAAAAAACGTATCTCAAAGGGAGAGAAATAAAAAGATAAGAAGCTCGAAGAATAACCTTTCAACCTAAGAATTGGATCAAAAGAAATGGATAAATAAAATTTGCAAACCAATTATAGGGAAAAAATTGTTAAGAAAGTTAATGAGATCAACAAAAAAGTTAAAAAAGAGTAGAAACTAAACATTGCAGTCCATCAGTTAATCCATAGTACCCAGAATATTTGCTTAACATAAAGACCAAAAACTCCAATGTCAACGAAGAACAGATCATACGCATTCAAGATGAACATAAATCTTTAAAATAATGGGTCTTTAACTTCGAGAAATTCGAATGATTTGAATTATTTTAGAAAAGCCAGTGATGCTTCAACTTTGAGTCTAAAAACTAAGCATACAGTTTCAATGAATCAGCTTTAAGATGACAATGATTCGCTGTTTAGCCGCCCTCAGCTTAGTACAATGCTAGAAAATCATTGTTAAAGCAATATTCTTGCCACTTTATAAGAAGCAAAAAGAAAACTTTACCAACAAATATACTCCTTAGACAAAAAATTACTAAACAACTACTCATAAGGACAAGCTTAGAGATAAACAACCATCAAATAAACTTAATAGAGGGCAGCCAAAAAGACAATTGTCATAAACTTAAAGAAAAAATAAGCAAAAAAATGAAGACATTTTTTCTTGATATTTGATAGTTTTGTATTAAGCGATTCGAATCTTATAAAGAAATAAAGAATAACAGGAATCATCAGATATATTTATCATAAAAATAATTTGAAAGTAATGGATTTGAGAAAAAAAGCTATAGCCAAATCTATCTTCTATAGAGGCATCTCTTTAAAGGATTATTTTGCCCAATCTTCTTGTACTTACCCCGATTTGCAGTACAAAGATGATTAAACCATTTTGGTTGATTAAAATCAGGTCCCTGTCTTAATTGAAGATGACTTTATTTCAACTGAATCATTCAAGCCAACCTCACAGTCTTAACTTTTCGATAAGAAAACTCTTGATTTTTAGCAACTGGCTAAGCCCTCTAGCAATTCTTATTTACCCTCCATACAGATAGGAAAACAGATGAAAACGAATGTGAAAAATTGGTTAACTGAAAGAAACAGCACAGATTAAAGTTTGGGAAGTGAATTGGAGTTGAGAACAAGCATCTTTCCTAGTATTGGCAAAAAGCAGGTAATTAGATAGAGGAACATTACAATGGCAAGCAGAAGTTAAAGTAGGGAAGTTTCATGCAGAAAGAAGATTACTTAAGTGATAAAGGAAGCGGAACAGAATCAATAATAGGGATTATTTGGAAAAAACAAGAGTTTGAACAATAAGCAGTACATCTAATCAATGAAAAGATAAATGAATCTTAAGCGTTGTTATCAAATCAGCAGGAGTATAAAGGACCAACCGACAAAACTAAGATACCATCAAAGAGTGAAATCCAATAACTATTGATTTAAGCTTATTCATAAGTTCTTATCTTTAAATTGTTTAATCACTAAAGATTGATATCTAAATAGCTTAAAATATTTATTACTGTCAAATTAATTTAGTTTAATTATTCTTCAAATGGCAGAATAGCGTGCAGCAAGAAGGCCAACGCAACTTTCAGATTTCGACGGATTAGTTTAAATTGTACATTGCTATCGATAAAGGGACACGGGGCATTTGGTAAAGTATTTAGAGGGACACATAAGCAAACAAAGAAAGTGTTTGCTTTGAAAAAAATCTCGAAAAGAGAAGTAAAAGCTCAAAATATGATTACTCAACTTAATAATTAGATCAAAATATCCAAAAAATTAGATCATCCCAACATCATTAAGCTTTACGATACTTTTGATGATGGATAAGATATTTATCTTGTTCTGTAGCTTGCCCCCAACGGACAACTATTTTCGAAAATATACCGATAAGGCAAACTCGATGAGAGGACAACCAAACAAATAATAAAGGAACTTTTAGAAGCCGTATCGTACCTTCATTCAAGGGATCCACCCATTATTCATAGGGACATTAAACCTGAGAATATTTTACTTGACAAAAACAATCAAGTAAAGCTTGCAGGTATCAACAATAGTATAATTAGATTTCGGATGGTCTAACTTTTTAAATAAACCTCGAAAGACTTACTGTGGAACTTTCGATTATCTGGCTCCAGAAATGATTGACAAGTCAGGCCACGATTAAAAGCTAGATATTTGGTGTTTAGGAGTGCTTGTGTTTGAATTGTTGACTGGCAAAACGCCATTTGTTGTATCAGGTCCAAAGAATTAAATCAAAAAGATCATTTAGCAAAACATTCTTGATGTCAATATTAACTTTCCTAATGATTTTCCTATTCTCGCCAAGAGTTTTATTTTGGGGATGGTCAAGCGAAAACCCTAAGAAAGATTAACGTTAAAAGAAATTATGAATCACTAATGGCTTAAAGCAAATGAGATCCAAGAAAAGCCATTCGAGTTAGTCCCAATGGTGAAAAAATACCCAAGGGAAGCACCACTTATCGACGCACAAGATAATAACGTTATTAGTTCACTAAACAATCGAATAAAAGAATTATAAGCTGAAGTCAACAAACTGAGAATGAATTAAAAGACTCTTGCCACTCAATCCAAAGGACTTACAGATAACCCTGAATACATCACACTTATGAATTAATTAAGAAAGCTAAGAGGAGTGGAGTAAAAAAATATTCAATTAAAAAACGATAATGAAAAATATTGGGAGGATTTAGGTAAGAAGGAGAAATAAATCATACAGTTGAAAGGGCAGATCAAGTTATTATAGGATAATCAAGAAAGTATAGATAAGCTGAAATCTGATAAAAAGTCATTGATGGAAAAAGTGAGGAAACTATAAAAAGATATCGAGAATTTATAAGTAAGAAATGCTCAGTTGAGTAATGAGCTTTCGGGAATAAGTGATAGTTTAAGGGGAAGATTGTAGCGAGGGTAAAATATAAAACTTAGTTAGGCATAATCCCATGAGTTTATCTAATTACTGAAGGATTAAATAAAAAATTTATAGTAAAAGTTCGAAGAGTCAAGATAAGTACTAATGAAAGTATTAGCAAAGGAAAAGATGACCAAATAAAAAGAAGAGTAGTTAATTCGACTCAGGGTATAACAAAAGAGGATACACTAACAAATAAAAGCTGAGCTGAAATAGGAGTATTAACAACAAAAAGATAGAATTATTGTTGAGGCAAGAGCAGAACTAATCCAATAACGATAGAAATGGTTAAAGTAGAGAGCGTAACTTCAAAGGATATATGAAGAACAATCAACTAATAATACCAGTCGAACACATAGTTCAAAGGACGATTTAGAACTTTAATTGAAAACTCTTCGGTAGCTACAAACCTACAATTAAGGGACAATCAACTAACTCAAAATAAGGATTCGATAGTTATAGGATGACCTGAAGAGGAAAAAATGATGAGTTTGAATAAAAATAATTGGTTAAAGAATTATATTTACAATAATCAAAATTTTCTACGAGTTGATAGATTCGATTAGTTGCCCTTGCTATATATCTTGGCTGTTTGAACTACTTAGTTGGGAGTTATAGTTGTAACTTCAATAATTTTTACTTCCTCGTTTGTATTGATATTGGAGTCTCGAGGTTCACTTACTTCTGAGACTCGATTGACTACACTATTCTGAAGCGCTTAAAGTTTTGCCTGCTTAGTACTTTTCTAATAATTTTTAGCTTTTGCAGCCTTTTCTCTTGATTTATCCCTATACTATCCAACTTTATTGCTGATGATCTGCTCAACTTCTTCCTTACTCTTGCTCACAATCCGATACGTCGTTGCTGAAAGATTCCTCTTTACTATTTTCTTACGTATGAAACTTCTCTTAACATACTAGTGATTACTATCATGCTATAGATCTTCCTCGACAAAATATGGAGCTTAGAGCTGTTAGTTGATTGCAACTTTGCTGGTTGATATGTCAGCCTGTGTGAGGTTCATTTTTTATATTTTGCTTGATTATTTTAAGGATTATATTGTATTTGTCAATCTTGATTCTTAAAGCTAAATATATTTTCTTCGACTATTCTATAATTATTATTTTATTTCATTATTTCTTTTCTTCTCATTAAGAAATTATTATTTGTATTGGCTGCATATCCATTGAGAATTTTTAAGTTACTGTGCCAATTATGTGTTGATTCTTTTGTATTTTTAAAGCTATTGCCTTAGTTAATTTACATTTTATTACAATTTTCGTTGCATATCTAATTTTTACAGTAGCATTTTTCTCTATTACTCAATTGACTTATTCTCATTTTTAATCCGAGATATAGACTTATAAAGCTATTTAATCTAATTTTGTGACTGCCTCAGCTATTATTCATAAATATCTTCTTCATTCACTTCATCCTCTTTTTATCTTTACGCTTTGAACTAGTTTTACTTCTCTATTTACTTGCATAGATTATATTCTTTTATTTCACTTGGCTAAAATGGATTTATATCAACTTCATTTAATCTGCTTACTATCGTCCAGCTTTATTTCGAGAAGTTATTCGTCTATTTTTGTGGGGAATGTGAGAAAGATTGAACAGACTCTATCACAAAATTTGGCCTATATTATTACTCTATTTATTTTGGCTATTATACAGGTTTATTCTATGTTTTTGTGATAATTTCTTAAGCAGTTAAATTATTCTCGATTACATTATTATTTTAATGCAATTGATCATTCTTTTATTTATTCTCATTAATCCAACTAATTATCTTTTCAAGCTTATCGTGAATATGTTTCTCCTATACCTAGCCTTAGTCTTCTTATAGTTTTATCTTACTGATCAGCTATGTATAGATACTATCAACCCTTTGCTCGTACTATGGTATTTTTTTCAACTTATCCTTTAGTTTTTTCTAAGATTTTCGAATGCTCTCCATTTAAATAGTCAGATTGTGATTTATTTACTTAAGATGCTTTATTTAGTTCTAGTTTTTTTAACATTTCTTGACTGCCTATGTTTTGGCATTATTCAATGCAGCTATTCTATTCTTAAAAGACTATGTAATCGACATAATTTCATCGCTTCTTACCTTTGCCACTTATTTATCAGGTTAGACTTGCATGTCAATCGACTTTACTATATCAAATCTCAATATCTTTGGCTTCTTGCTTGATTCATAACTTTAGATTTTTGATTATTCCGATGAAATTCTTGATCGTGAAAGTTACTATTATTTGTTTATTGTCGAATTCGGCTTAATACTTTTCTATAGATTGAAAACGGGCTATGATGGATTCATTTATTGTTTTTTGTATCGTGAAGTATAGAGAAGATAGCTTTGATATCTTTCTCTTAGATCTTTTTGGAGTCGAATGATTTACGCTTATTGCTTTTTGCAAAGCCTTTGAAGTTATTAGTATTTTTGTTGTAGATTTTATGTCATTAATCCAATTATTATACCTAATTCAATACAAACATCACAAGAATATAGCTTAAATCTAATCTATATATCTCTACGCAATATTTAAATTCAATTTATCAGTTTTTATTCCTTATCAAAATATTAAATATCAAACTAGCCAAAAGGATGCATTATTAATAAAGTAATCCATTTGATATCTATAAACTATATTAAAAGTATCTAAAATAGAAGTATTGAAAATCATACTCTTTCCTTTCTTAATAAATCAATAGGACTGAGGCTAGAGCTTGACCCTTGGGAACTAAATAAGTCCATTTATTCCATAAGCTCCGAAAGCTTAATGATGGAATCTAATAAGATTATAAAGAAAGCCTCCTTCATACTGATTGAAAAAGTATGACTTTTTTTATTCCTAATTATTCTCTTTAATTTCTTTTACAATTTATACCTCTTTCATTTATTCTTTTATTATTTCTGATACTTTATCTGAAATAAGAGGCTCCACTTTCTATGAAGAAGAGTCTTGCTCAGTTGGGGACTCCTATTCTATTATCTTTAGAATTTGCTTTGGCTATTCAATCGTCTAAGATTTGATTGTGCTCATCAACTTTTTTTAGTTCTATAAAGTTTCATATGCCTCAAGCAGCTTTGCTCGGCGCTAGAGTTATTCAACCTTTTTAGCACCGATTTTATCAAAATATTTTTGCCCATGGGATCTTATTTGACTTAGAGTCCTCCCTTTCATATGTTAGTGAATCCTTTTCCAATTCTTCCCATACTTTTCCAGGAGCATTTAAAATAGATAGGCCTCCGAGGTAGTCCACCTACCAGTCCTTTCCTTCTTAGGGAGAGCAACCTTGATGCTTTCCTCTGCCTTGCTCTAGATTTTAACTTCAGTTTCCATCATACTTATTTTATATAAATTTGATTTATGCTAATCTAATTATACTTATTACTTGCTGAGTATTTCTGATTATATCAAAGCCAAATATAATAATATCTTGTAAAATTGATTGTAAAAGAGCTTAGGGGTGGGCAAAGTGGGATTTTTCATTAGGGAGTTTTATTTAGGGAAATTAGGATGTTTTGGATTGTTGGAAATCCTATACTTATTTCGTGCAAATTATAGTAAGAATATCTAGTATCAAATAAACTTAAAATAAACTTAAGAGAAAGCTTAAACTAATACATTATACATTTTGCATCCTCAACAAAAACCATTCCATCATTTCCTGGCCATTTCCAAACCTTCAAATCATTACTAGCTTAGCAAATATTTCACGCTAATTGGCACTCGTTTCTTTGCACTGTGCTATAAATATTTTTTGAAGGTTGTCAGGATGGGCTTACTGATTTGATTTTGCATATTTTTGCGTGATATTTTAAGTGAAGGTTTAGCTAGAGGATGACTCCAATTCCAAAAATGGTCATTATATAAATTCTTGTAGAGGCATGCTTCATCCTAGAGAAGGCCCGCCTACTTTGGGTTCTCAGGGTTATCTTTATATCTCAATGATGGCGTTATGTAGTATTTATTAAAGTTACTCTTCTTGTTGAGAAGTGTCAGGCTTCTCTTAGAATCGATCTGAGGAAGCAATGTTGAAAATTTATGAATGGACTATTGTCCGCAGCTGTTTTCTAGCTGGGAAATCGTTCTCAGTTTTTATTGCTTCAATTTCGGCATAATTAATAGATAAATAAAGTCATGCATATGATGTTTAGTAGTGGCCTAAGGATAATTAATAGATTTAATGGCAATTCAATCAAGCATTGATTTCAAGTTGAAAACCATATTTAAATTACCGTTTCTCTGAGATGAGATTGGAGCCATGGAGGCCAATAGAGGTCGTTCCAATTTTTTCGAAGAAGAGAGATGGGAATTTGAAGACAGCAGATACATCGAAGTTAGTACTCAATCTAATTTTGGAAACTAGATTGTTTTTAGTCTCATGCTGTAGGACAAGCAAGGCCTCCCTAAAGATATTTTTGGTTGTTCCGAAAGTAGCCTACATCAGACCAGTATTACCTCAACACCATATTTAAGACTGTCTTGGTAGGAAGATACGAAATCGAAATTGAAGTGATCGAAGATTTGGTGAGGTCTGCTGCTGAGATTTTCAATAGAAAGGGAATCTTTTCTAAATCCTTCGTTCTATGCGCGAACAAAGAAATGACTCTTTTCGTCAAGTCTATATCCGAAGAAGAAACTATTTTTGGCAAGCAATTTTCGATTAAAGCCTAATGCTGTCAATGATCCGAACCTGATCTTATCTTTGCTGTAGACTGTTCGGTTGTACCAAGTTAGTTCTCCATTTGTGTCAACTTTGATTCGATTGTCACTGTTGACATTATTATTGAGGAAGTGTGCGCCAAGTCGTAGACTGACATTGTTGATGGATTTATTAGCATTGAGCGATGCATAATAGTTCCATTTTGAACCCCAACACTCAGATATGCCATTGTCAAAGTGAAGTTTCAGATAATCAGTTTTGAACTTTGTAAAGATGGCTCGTCCTTCCTTCAAGGCAAACCACAGTTTAGCCTCTTCTTGAATGAAATGGCCCTGCTTTTGGCAGTTAGTGACCACTTTAACATTGGCCGAACTATTTTCCCCCTTGGCGTTGAGTTTGAAGGTTGCGAGTTTGGTGTGCACGAAATCATCGGTGAAGATGGTGAAGGGTTGTTTTGGAAAATCAACCCATGGTTCTATCTTAACTGACTAAGGCTTAGACATGTTATTCAACTCAATTAATAAAAATCTAATAAATATTATTTTAATCAAATATTCTTAATCACAATGACCTCAGTCAAAAAAGCTGCCGATCCAGTTGAAAAATCCAAACCAGCTAAAACCTCAGTACAATTCATTCATAACCTAGGGAGCCTCTCAATTCGAAGGAGTCGTCAAGGCCGCACTCACTGAAGCCATTAGTCATCTTGATGCTGATAGCAAGAAATTAGTCGCAAATTTGACTATCACCAAGGCTGTCTAACACTCTTTCCAAAAAGATAAGTCCTTCGTTCTTATCTATGTCAACTACAGAAGCAATAAGGTTCTTCTTACTCCTCTCTACAAGAAGCTCGTCACTGAGTTGGAGAAGAAACTAAAGAAAACCGTCCTTATCCTATCCACCAGAAAGATCCAATCCAGATGGGTCAAAGAGAACAAAACCCAAACTAGACCCAACAGCAGAACATTGACCTCTGTTTACTCTGCCATCCTCGACGAACTCCTCCTCCCCGGCGTCATCATTGGCTTCAGGACCAGAGTTAGACTTGACGGAACTTCATTCTCCAAGATCGTGCTTGACAAGACCGAGCAACACTTCCTTGAGGATAGAGTTGAGGCCATCAAGTTCGCATACAAGCAGCTCGCCCACAGAGACATTGAAATCGAATTCCAAAAGGAATCAACTTATTACACCTTAAAGAAGGGAGACAGAAGATGATGGCTGTATATTCCTAAGACTATATCAACACATATAATCTATCAATACTATACACAATATCATCTAAATCTATTAGAGCATACTGTTGAGATGTTGTGTTATTGTGATATTCGACTAATTGCCCAAGAATGATTATAGCAAAACAAACAAGATAGTTGGGTTAAATTTATATCTGATGTATTTAGGCCTGGGCAGTGATTAATTAAGATGAATGCGATTGTAGTTTTTTTATTTATATCATATCGTTAGCTTTTGTAATATTTATTTAAATAGGCATATGGACGAAAAGATTCAGAGATATAATCAAAGAATTTAGAGAATTATGTTTACGCCGAGAAAGGGGGCCAACACTGCTCGATCCTCCAAATCGCCCATCTCCACCAGGCCTACCAATCTGGATAAATATTTGAAGTATGAGCATTCTACCAAAATAATTAACAATCTGATAAAAAAGAAGCAGCAACAGCTCCTAAATTACTTTTTCGGCACTATCAGAAGTACTCAAATCCATCTAAAAAATAAAATTTTGAAACTTATAGGCATTGAAAAAGTTGCCAAGATCGAAAGAAAGGTCGATTTTACTGTTTCCATCAAAGTATTAGCCGCTAACTTGAAATAGCTCTACAGAAAGAGATTTATCATCTTTGTCAGTTCACTAAAAATAAATGATGCCCCACAATCTACTGTTTCACCCTCTCCTTCCATCAGCCCCATAAATTCAAAGTTAGTCAGAATTGCATCTCAACGATAGCCTAAAGTAAACAACAAATCGGGGAATACGACAGTAAGAAACAGGAACTTTACAATAAGCTAATGGGATAATAAAAGTGTAATATAGGAGCAGTCCATAAGTAAAGGCGAAACATAAAGATATAAACAAATATCCTGCAAAAATATTATCAAATTTGTTAAAAATAAAATTAATTTGAATTTTCGCCATTCGTTCGGGAAGATTCAACTCTAAGAGACAATTTTAGCATCTTAATTGCCATATTCACTTTAGGATGTAAATCTTTCGCAGAAATAAAATAAATCATTGCAAAATTATGAGAAAATATATCAATCTTCACGGATATGCATCATTCTAATGAAAGCTTCAGTTAAATTTTTAGATGTGGCTTTTAATAGAATGAAAAAAATCAAAGATAATTAAGATCTCAGATATAATTTTAAAAGGAAATAAGTATCATTTAGATTGCTCAAATTTATGAAAAGATATAAGTTTAAGTATTTTCATTTACTATTTAATTCTATCAAAAACATTAAAAGAATCAAAGATATTCAAACAAAGTAATTAGCTTATTAATAATCAAATAAAAATGTAGTACAAAGTCCAATAAATAAATTCGACGATTTCTAAAATGTAAATCCTTTAATAAAAGTGAATTTTTATACTTTCGTGGATAAATTTCTCAAATTTATGATAATTATTAGTAAAATGCTAATTCCAATAAAATAAGCATTTATAAAAATAGACCACTATGCTTCTTATTCCTATAATCTTTAATAATCCCTAAAGGTAGCACCCCGACACTTCCTCCTTCATTCTTTTGCACAAATCAAACAATATTCCAGGTAAAAATAAATATAAACAACTCCCAACAAAGCTAAGTCTGCAAGTGTCATACTATAATATTTAAGCTAAAGTATAAAAGATCGGCTCATTTAAGGATTCACGTAAGATATATCCTATTTAGACACATCAAAATTATTTCAAAAGAAAGAGATTTGAAGATTAAGATATTTCCTGCAAAGATTAATATAATAGAATCAACCAAACTGTTTATTATGTAAAGAGATACATATACTTCGCAGTCAGTAGAGCAATGGAATGGAATAAAAAGTCTGATTTATTCTTCAAAAAATTAGAAATAAAATTTGAAAGGTTCTCGAAAGAGAAGCAGTATATTCCCATGATATTATTATATTCATTTCAATATATTATATACAAATGATTCAATGGCCGGAGACTTTAAAAGAAATCACTCCTTATTTTGCAAGATGTATTTGAGGATCTTTCTTATAAATGTTATACAAGTTCCCACAAAATGATACAGGCTCAACTGCGATAGATTTCCTTTCAGGAGGATTGTATATTTGCCAATATGGTAAGTCACTTTCGATTGTTAGTCGCACTCCTTTCGAGGATATAATTGAAAAGAAGCTTCCTCCTTTAAATAAGTTATTGTAGTTCTTTTAGATACTTATCACAACTTAATTTTCTTTGAACGGATAAATCGGAAGAATATTCTATGTCATCGCAAATATACCTCATCGAATTCCAGCATAGTATGAATATCTGTCTAAAAATGAGCATCCTTGAGAGTTTATTCATCGATTTGTAGATAAGGATGATATCCAAAACAATAAGGAAGATTATCCTTTTCATTGACTAATACTTTAAACCTTATTGTCAGTACTCCTTTCTTCAAAATGAATACTTATTAAAAGTTATGTCTTTCACTATACTCATTTAATGCTTTTGAGATTATCTTTATCTCATCATGCTTATCTTTTTTAATTTATACTTTTCGTGGTGTATTAATGCTAAATCCATGGTATTGATTCTTTATCTCTGGTTAATATGGGTTTTCTGGAGCTTTACTAATCCAAGGGAACATTAGAAAATTGCCTGATCCATTATCATGATATGGTTAGACGGCTTTGATAATAGTGTGTCCATTTAATACTAATTAAATGATCCTGGCTCCAGTTTCAGGAAGAATTTTCACATAGTTATTTTAATCGAGGCTAACCAGCATTTATCTT
>JACCDV010499969.1_pt1 | contig 12872 bp, 10 predicted proteins | sample 7446131 | NCBI WGS metagenome assembly JACCDV01 (sample SAMN15323448, study PRJNA562643) | freshwater metagenome | isolation source: river surface water | place: USA:Blue River Watershed | collected 2017-08-17 | reverse complement strand
TTGAGCGGGGTCTGTCCGCCGAACTGGACGACGGCCGCGTCGCACTGCTCGCGCTCGTAGATGTTGAGCACGTCCTCGAGGGTGAGGGGCTCGAAGAAGAGCTTGTCACTGGTGTCGTAATCGGTCGAGACGGTCTCGGGATTCGAGTTCACCATGATGGTCTCGTAGCCCTCTTCCTTCAATGCGAAGGCGGCATGAACGCAGCAGTAGTCGAACTCAATGCCCTGGCCGATGCGGTTGGGGCCGCCGCCGAGGATCATCACCTTCTTTTTGGATCCCTTGCGAGTCTCGTCCTCGTCGCCGTAGGTGGAGTAGAAATAGGGGGTCGCGGCCTCGAACTCGGCGGCGCAGGTGTCGACCAAACGGTAGGTGGGGACGACGCCCTCGCTCTTTCGCTCCTCACGGATGGCATCCTCGGTCGTTCTGGCGATCTGCGCCAACTGGCGGTCGGAGAAGCCGAGCTTCTTCGCCTTGCGAAGGGGGATGCCCGAGGGATCCTTGCGGAAGGCCTGCTCCTCCTCGACGAGTTCCTGAATGTTGTCGAGGAACCACGGGTCGATGGCGCTGATTTCGTGGATCTTTTCCGCGCTGAATCCGGCGAGGAAGGCGTGGCGCACTGTGAAGATGCGCTCGGCATTCGGTGTGCGGAGAAGGAACTCGATGCGGTCCGTGTCCCAGCTTCCGTCCTCCTTGCGGGGTTCGAGATCCTTGGCGTCGCAGCCGAGTCCGGCGCGTCCCGTCTCCAGCGAGCGGAGAGCTTTCTGGAGAGCCTGCTTGAAGGTTCGTCCGATGGCCATCGCCTCGCCGACGCTCTTCATCTGGCTGGTGAGGGTCGGGTCGGCCTTCGGGAACTTCTCGAAGGTGAAGCGCGGGATCTTCACCACGCAGTAGTCGATCGCGGGCTCGAAGCAGGCGGTCGTTGTCTTGGTGATGTCGTTCTTGAGTTCGTCGAGGCGGTATCCGACGGCAAGCTTGGCGGCGATCTTGGCGATCGGGTATCCGGTCGCCTTGGAGGCAAGGGCGGAGGAGCGCGAGACGCGGGGATTCATCTCGATGACGATCTGGCGTCCGGTCTTCGGATCGACGGCGAACTGGATGTTCGATCCACCCGTCTCCACGCCGATGGCGCGGATGACGGCGAAGGAGGCGTCGCGCATCTTCTGGTATTCCCTGTCGGTAAGGGTCTGGATCGGGGCGACGGTGATCGAGTCACCGGTGTGGACTCCCATCGGGTCAAAATTCTCGATCGAGCAGATGACGATGCAGTTGTCGGCCTTGTCCCGGATGACCTCGACCTCGTACTCCTTCCAGCCAAGGAGCGACTCCTCGATGAGGACCTCGGTCGTGGGGGACATGTCGAGGCCGCGGCGGGCGATGGTCTCGAGTTCCTCGCGGTTGTAGGCGATGCCGCCTCCCGCACCGCCAAGGGTGAAGGCGGGGCGGATGATGAGGGGATAGCGACCGATGCTCTTCGCAATCTCGAAGACCTCGTCGATGGTGTGGGCGGTGCCCGACTCGGCGACCTCGAGGCCGATCTCGAGCATGATCTGCTTGAAGAGGGTGCGGTCCTCGCCGCGCTTGATAGCATCGGCATTGGCGCCGATGAGGCGGACCTTGTGCTTCTCCAACACGCCGCTGTGGACGAGCTCCATGGCGGCGTTCAGGGCGGTCTGTCCGCCGAGGGTGGGCAGGAGGGCGTCGGGCTTCTCCCGTTCGATGATCTTCTCGATGATGGCGGGCGTGATCGGCTCGATGTAGGTCCTTCCGGCGAACTCCGGATCGGTCATGATCGTTGCCGGATTGGAGTTCACCAGCACGACGTCGTATCCCTCCTCGGCGAGGGCCTTGCAGGCCTGCACTCCCGAGTAATCGAACTCGCATCCCTGGCCGATGACGATGGGGCCGGCTCCGATGAGGAGGATCTTCTTGATCGAGGTGTCTTTGGGCATGGTTCGGAAAAGAGAGGCTGTGGGCTGTGAAAGTGTCCGGCGGGGAGCCGGTGCAGCACCGCATTGAAGCCTCCCGTGTGCAGGGGAGTCAAACGCGGAGTCGGCAATCCGGCAAAAAGAATGAAGACCGGGAAAAATCCCGCGTGAACCGGCAGCCCTCAACCCGAATCACTTAACTCCCTGCTGATGGCAATCTCGTGATCAGAACGGAACTGCCGGCAACTTCCGGCTCAAGCATTGCTCCCGCCGTGCAGGCGGGAACGAGCATGAATCCCCCCGGTTTCAGTCCGATCCCTTGGCAGGCAACGGATCCCGTGAGGCAGGCGATGATCGAGAAGTCGTCCGCAATGCCGATCTCCAAGGGGGAGGGGAGATCCCTCTTCTCCACATGGAAGTAGGGACAATCGGCCACCAGTTGCCCGTCGCAAGGGGTCAGAACCGGTTCGTAATCCCCGAAATCGATCGAGGCCAGCGATTCGGAGACATGAAGCTCGCGGGGCTTTCCGTCCAGGCCGTTCCTGTTCCAGTCAAAGACCCGGTAGGTGGTATCGCTGTTCTGTTGGACCTCCACGATCACAAGTCCCTCCCCAATGGCATGCAGGCGTCCGCTCGGGATATGGATGCTTTCACCTGTGTGGCAGGGAATCCGGTGCAGGGTTTCCTCGACGTCGCCGCTTTCGAGGGCACGCTCGAAGTCTGCGCGGGAAACACCATGTTTCAGTCCCGCGTAGATAGCGGCCCCCTCGGAGGCATGGAGGAAATACCAGCATTCGGTCTTGGGTTCGCCGTCGGAGTCGACGGGAGGGTGAACCTGAACGGAGAGTCGCTCCCTCGCATCCAGGAGCTTGATCAGCAGGGGAAAGCGGGAATGGGGGTTGGAAAGATGCCGTTTGCCGAAGATCTCCTCCCGGTACTGGGTCCAGAGATCGTTCAGGGTCCTGCCCTTGAGGGGGCCTGCGTGGACCACGCTCTGGGCCTCGGGACGATCGACCATTTCCCAGAGTTCGCCGATGACGGCGCCATGGGGAAGGTGCTTTCCCAGCAAGGTCTCGAAGCGCCTGCCACCCCAGACCCGCTCCATGGGCAGGGGTTCAAAAACGAGCGGGGTGTTCGCCTCGGGGGTCATGCCCTTTTTGCATAGCATCAAAACCTTGCGGCGTCGACCGCCCTGCTTGCCCCGGCAGACTCTCCGGTTGCCAAGATTGCAAAGAGGGCTTGGATCCCGCAAGATACCCCGAATGGGTCTTTCACGACGACAATCCTTGGACGAGGTAACGGGGGTGCTTCTCTTTTTCGGGGGCATCCTCCTTCTTCTCTCGCTTGGTTCTTATGATCCCAAGGATGTCCCCTCCTGGCTTTTTTTCGCCAAGTCGGGACACCCCAACGAAATTCCCGTCAATTTCATCGGCCGCGTCGGGGCCGTGGTGGCGGCTCTCTGCTATTTCCTTTTCGGCGGGGCATCCTACTTCGCCGCCGTCACCCTGATGGGCCTCGGACTGGCGAAGTTCACCGGCAAGGGCGAGCGCATGGGGATCCGTCTCGGGTGGGCGTTCGTCTTCGTCCTGAGCTGGGCCACCTTGCTAGATCTCCAGCATCTGATCATGGGGGAGTGGAAGGAGAGATTCGGCATTCCCGGTCCCGGCGGATGGTTCGGCCACGCGCTCGGGATTGCCTTCGGGCGCAATGTCCTGGGCACCGTCGGATCGGCACTCATTTTCATGGCTCTTGCGCTGGTGAGCCTGATCCTTGCCACCGGATTGCACCCCATCCTGACCCTTCGCCGCCTCGCGGCCGCCCTTGGCACCGTGGCCGGTGCCTTGATCTCGCGGATTAGGAACCGTTCCGCCGGTGATCAGGAAGAATCCGAGCCTGCTCCCGTTCCCGTGACACGCAACCGGAACCGTCGCCGCACCCCCGTGGAGGAACCTGCGGAGGAGACGCCCGAAGTGCCCGAGGAGATCACCCTCCCGGCCGACCTTCCGGCACCCAAGATCATCGATGCCAGCGTTCCTGCTCCAGCCCGCAAGCCGACCCTTGCCGAGGTGATGAAGGGAAAGTCCAAGGGAAAGGCCGCGGATCTGCCCGAAGGTGGGCTCCAGGATGTCCGTTTGGAAGGATTCACCTTGCCCTCCCTCGATCTGCTCGAAACCCACGGCAGCGACGAGCACAAACCTGCCGATCCCGCCGAGTTGCAGGGGATCCAGAAGATCCTCATCGACACCCTAGCCCAGTTCGGGATCGAGGCCTCCCCCGGAGACATCACGAAGGGGCCGACCATCACCCGCTATGAGGTCTATCCGGCCACCGGTGTCCGCGTGGAGCGCATCTCCGCGCTTGAGAAGAATCTCGCCCGCGCCACCCGTGCCGAGAGGATCAACATCCTTGCTCCGATCCCCGGGAAGGACACGGTCGGCATCGAGTTGGCCAACAGCAAGAAGGTCAAGGTCGGCATCCGCGAACTCTTCGAGAGTGAAGTCTGGGAGGGATCCAAGGCCAAGCTCCCCCTGGCCCTCGGCAAGGATGTCTACGGCAACGCCATCATCGCCGACCTCGCCGCGATGCCCCACCTGCTCGTCGCCGGAGCCACCGGAAGCGGCAAGAGCGTCTGCATCAACTCCATCATCACAAGCCTCATCTTCAGGCACACGCCCGAGACGCTACGCTTCATCATGATCGATCCCAAGGTGGTCGAGATGCAGGTCTACAATGACCTGCCCCATCTCGTGACCCCGGTGGTCACCGATCCGAAAAAGGTGCTTCTTGCCCTGCGCTGGGTGATCGATGAGATGGAGCTGCGCTACCGCATCTTCGCCAAGGAAGGAGTCCGCAACATTTCCAGCTTCAATGGACGTCCGAAACCAGAGGCGGCTCCGGTGCCTGCTCCCGAAGCCGAAGAGGAGGCTGGCAAGGCGGAGGGTGAATCCGCTGAGGAAGAGACTCCGGAGGAAGCCGAAGAGCCCGCACCGCAGGCCGCAAAGCGTGGTCCGGACGATGATCTCCAGGTTCCCGACCAGATGCCTTTCATCGTGGTCATCATCGACGAATTGGCGGATCTCATGCAGACCGCCCCCGCCGATGTCGAGGCGGCCATTGCTCGCATCACCCAGATGGCCCGTGCGGCCGGCATTCACCTCATCGTGGCGACCCAGACGCCCCGCTCCACCGTCGTCACCGGCGTCATCAAGGCTAACATCCCCTCCCGTATCGCCTTCCAGGTCGCCTCGGCGATCGACAGCCGCGTGATCCTCGACGAGAACGGCGCCGAGAACCTTCTCGGTCAGGGTGACATGCTCTACCTGCCTCCCGGTAGCGCGAAACTCAACCGGGCCCAGGGAGTGCTGGTGACCGACGACGAGATCCACCGCGTCGTGAAATTCCTCGGTGCCCAGAGCAAGCCGGTCTTCGAGCCCAGCATCGCGGCCAAGCTCTCCGGTCCCATCATGCCGGAGGAGGAAGTCACCGACGAGGAGGAGGAACTCGTCGAGAAGTGTCTCGATATCATCAGGCAGGAGAAGAAAGCTTCCACCTCGATGCTCCAGCGGCGCCTGCGCCTCGGCTATACCCGTGCCGCGCGCGTCGTCGACATCCTTGAGCAACGGGGCATTCTCGGCCCCAAGGACGGAGCCAAGGACCGCGAGATCCTGATCGATCTCGATGACGACGGATTCGCGTCCTGATTGATCGAAACCGCGACACCGGGATGAAGTTTTTTCAGCTATCGCTCATACCCGAACCGCTCGGCCCCCTTTACAGGGCGGCCAGGGAGGAACGGAACCTTTCCCTCGAGCAGGCGGCCCGTTCTGTCCGCATTCCGGTGAGGATCCTTGGATTGCTGGAGGAGGGGACGATTTCCGGGGACGGGATCACGCGTCTGCACGCGGTGACCTATGCCCGCTTCCTCGGGATTGATCCGAAGGACATCAGGCAATCCCTGCCGCCGTTGCCCCCGATGGCCACGCCGGGGAAGGATTTCTTGGGACGCCTCTCCGTGGCTCCGAAATTCGACTGGAGGATGCCCTTCGAAGTCCTTGCCCCCTTGGGACGCGCCGTTCTTTATCTCCTTCTCGCCGTCCTGGTGATAGGAACCTGGGGCACGGTGAGGCATCTTTCACGCGTCCGATCCATTCCCTGGGTGACCGCCGCCACCCCTCAACCCACCGCCATTCCATGACCGCTTCCACCGAATCAAAAAAAATAGGCCTCATCAGTCTTGGCTGCGCCAAGAACCTCGTCGATGCCGAGATCATGCTCGGCGACGCCAAGCGCCACGGCTACGAACTCACCACCGAGACCGACGAGGCCGATGTCGTGCTGGTCAACACCTGCGGATTCATCGACCCGGCCAAGGAGGAAAGCATCGGTGCGATCCTCGAGGCCCATCGCCGCCGCCTGCACGGTGCCAAGGCGGGGCAGAAGCTCGTGGTGGGTGGGTGTCTTTCCCAGCGCTACTCAGCTGATCTGACCAAGCAACTCCCGGAAGTCGACGCCTTCATGGGCCTCGATGAGATCAAGTCGGCGGGCGCCTTCTTCGACCGTCTCCTCGACGAGGAGAATGACGGACCGCTTGTCGAGGTCTCCCGCCGCGCCGCCTACATACCCGATTACGATACCCCCCGTGTGCGCCTCACCGCCTCGCACACGGCCTACGTCAAGATCGCCGAGGGGTGCAACCATCCCTGCTCCTTCTGCGTCATCCCGCGCATGCGCGGTCGCCACCGCAGCCGCACGATCGAGTCGGTGGTGAAGGAGGTCGAGGGACTAGTCGCCAGCGGCGTGAAGGAGATCAACCTGATCAGCCAGGACACCACCTACTACGGTATGGATCTCTGGGAGGAGAAGGCCGGTCCGCGTCAACCCGTTGACGAGGCGAGGGGACCGGGACTTCCCGCCCTGCTGGATGCCCTCTCCGCCATTCCCGGAGAGTTCTGGATCCGTCTTCTCTACACGCATCCAGCCCACTGGAGCGACGACATGATCGCGGCGATTGCCCGCAATCCTAAGGTGGTCCGCTACGTCGACATGCCCCTCCAGCACATCCATGACACGATGCTCGACGCGATGAAGCGCGAGACTGACAGCGGTCACATCGAAAGGCTGATCGAGCGGATGCGCGCGGGCATCCCGGGGCTCACCATTAGGACGACTTTCATCGTCGGATTTCCCGGTGAGACGGAGGAGCATTTCTCCACACTGCTGGACTTCATCGACCGGACCCGGTTCGAGCGTCTCGGGGTCTTTGCCTATTCCCGCGAGGAGGAGTCCCGTGCCGCGAAGCTCCCCGGTCAGATCCACGGAGGCACCAAGAAAAGGCGTCAACGCGAGGCGATGCTCGTCCAGCAGAGGATCGCGGCGGAACATGCCGCCTCGCAGGTCGGCCAGGAAATGACCGTCCTTGCCGATACCGCCACGCTCGGCCGGACCGAGGGCGATGCGCCCGACGTCGATTGCAGGGTCCATTTCACGAAGCCCGTTGAGGCAGGGAAGTTTCACCGTGTCAGGGTGACCGGGACGCGGGGGTACGACCTCGAGGCGGAGCCGGTCTCCTGAGCGGCGGTATCTCCATGAAGTTTCCCTATTCCTTTCCGGTCACCCGCGCCTTTTGCCTCTATTTGGGGCAGGCGGCGCTTCTTGCGCTGGAGACATTCTCATCGATTCTTGCGGGGCGGATCAGATGGAGGCTCGTGATGAGGCAGATCGTCGAGATCGGCTTCGGGTCGCAGGCGGTCGTGATCGTCACCGGCATCTTCACGGGCGCCGTTTTCACGGCCCAGATCTTCTTCCAGTTCAATGCGCTCAACATGAGCACCGCCGTCGGCCCGGTTGTCTCGGTGGCCCTGTTCCGCGAACTCGGTCCCGTCCTTACCGGACTGATGGTTGCCGGTCGTGTCGGAGCCGCCATGAGTGCGGAAATCGGAACGATGAAGGTGACCGAGCAGATCGACGCTCTTCGTGCATTGGCCGTCAATCCCATCGACTATCTGGTGGTTCCCCGCGCGATCGCGCTGATGGTCTCGATGCCGCTACTGGTCGGGGAGTGCATCTTCTTCGCCCTCTCAGCCAGCTACTTCGTGGCGACCAGGATCCTCAACGTGAACAGCGTCTTCTTCCTTCACCACATGGAGACCTACACCCACGGCAAGGACATGGTGATGGCACTCTCCAAGGGATTCGTCTTCGCCATCATCGTGGTGCTGGTCGGGTGCCAGCAGGGGCTGACGACTCGGAACGGCGCCGTCGGTGTCGGTCGCTCCACCACCGATGCCGTGGTGATCAGTTCCCTCACCATCCTGATGGTGAATTTCTTCCTGACGATGGCGCTGAACATCGTCTTTCCGGCGGGATCCGCACGCTACTGATGAGCACCTCCCGAGACAACCTGATCGAGGTCCGGAATCTCCGGCAAACGATCGGCAGCCAGGAGATCCTCCGGGGTGTCGACATCGATGTGCCCAGGGGCAAGACCCTTGTCCTGCTGGGGCAGAGCGGTGGGGGAAAGAGCGTCTTCCTGCGCCATCTCATCGGCCTGATGAGACCGCTTTCGGGATCGATCAGGATCGAGGGGGAGGAGATCGCCGGACTCGATGAGCGCGAGTTGGAGCCGATCCGTCGCAAGATAGGGATGCTCTTCCAGGACGGTGCCCTGTTCGACTCCATGAGTGTCTTTGACAACATCGCCTTCCCGCTGCGTGAGCGCGGCCTGCGTGATGAGAAAAAGATCCGCCAGAAAGTGGCCGAGGCCCTCGAGTTGGTCTCCCTCTCGGGACAGGAGGCCAAGATGCCCGTCAACCTCAGCGGCGGCATGCGCAAGCGTGCCTCTCTGGCGAGGGTGATCATCTCGGATCCCTCCTGCATCCTTTACGACGAGCCGACGGCGGGACTCGATCCGATTGTCTCCGACACGATCAACAGGCTCATTCGGCGCTTGCAATCCCACCTGCACGTCACTTCGATCGTTGTCACCCACGACATGATCAGCACCAACCACATCGCTGATCGGGTCGCCCTCCTGAAGGAGGGAAAGATTCACTTTTCAGGATCGCTTGACGATCTGCATGCCTCCACAGACCCAGTGATCCGAGACTTCATCGAGGGTCGCTCCCACGAAATCGACTGACATCCATGGACACCACCAACATTTCCACCCAGCTCCGTGCCGGGGCTTTCATGCTCCTGGGGCTTCTCTGCATCGGCTCTCTGGTCATCTACTTCGGGCGTTTTGGCGAAAGCATAAAAAAATACTACGAACTCACCGTCGAGTACCGGAATGCGAGCGGACTGCTCAAGGGTGCCGATGTCATGCTTGCCGGTGCCAAGATCGGGGAGGTCGCGGAGCCACCGCATGTCATGCCCGACATGAGGGGGGTGGCCGTTCTCCTGAGGATCAACGAGAAGGTCCTGATTCCGCAGGGAAGCATCTTCTCGATCGGGAGTTCGGGCCTGCTGGGTGACCGCTTCGTGACCGTCACGCTGGGGAAGGATGTCACCGATCTGAAGCCGATACCCGCAGGTTCGGTGATCACCAACGGGTTGAGTGAGTCGAGCATCTCCGAGCTTCAGCGCCAGATCCACGACGAGGTGCTCCCCAAACTCAGCAGTGCGCTGGAAAACATCGATGCGGTCAGCGAGACGCTCCGCAACGACCTCTTCAACAAGCAGGGGGTTGCGAACCTTCAGGCGACGCTCGGCAATCTCGCCGTGGCTTCCGCCGAGTTCAAGACGGCCGCCGGCGAGGCCGGCTCCTTCCTCAGAAAGGGTGATACCGCGATGGACTCCCTCCAGGGAGCCACGGTCGACCTCAAGGCATTCATCGCGAATCTCAAGCAGCACGGCATTATCTTTTACCGCGACACGGCTCCCTCGGCCCCGGTGAAGAAAAAGCCCTGACCAAAAGGCAAAACCCCCGAGCCTTCACGCCATGGAACTCACCTTGGTCGTCCTCGCAGCGGGAATGGGGAGCCGCTACGGCGGCCTCAAACAACTCGATCCCGTGGGCCCCGACGGGCAAATCATTCTGGATTATTCCGTCACGGATGCGATTAAGGCCGGCTTTAACAAAGTGGTCTTCGTGATCCGCAGGGAAATGCTGGATCAGTTCCGGGATACGGTGGGTTCGCGTTACGAGGGGAGGATCGCCGTCGAATATGCCTTCCAGGAACTTGAGCCCCTGCCCGGAGGAAGGGTGTCACCCCCGGGCAGGTCAAAGCCGTGGGGTACCGGCCATGCGGTCCTTGCCGCCGCCGGGCTTATCAGGGGACCTTTTGCCGTGATCAATGCCGACGATTACTACGGCCCCTCGGGGTTCATCGGGTTGGCGAAGTTCCTGAGTACTGCCGCCCCGGGATGTTATGCCATGGTTGGTTACCGGCTCGACAGAACCCTGTCCGAGAACGGAACCGTGTCCCGGGGCATCTGCAAGAGCGATGGAAAGGGCTTCCTGATCGACATCACGGAGAGAACGGCCATCGCCAGAACGGGTGAGGGGATCGTGGCTCAGGGCGATCTTCCTGTCACCCTTACCGGAGAGGAGCCGACCTCCATGAATTTTTGGGGATTCACGCCCGATCTGTTCACGAACCTTGAGCGTCTCTTCGACGAGTTTCTGGAAGTCTGGGGAACGGATCCCAAGGCCGAATTTTATCTCCCTGCCGCCGTGAGCAGCATGATCGCCGAGGGGGAGGCTAGCGTCATGCTCCTCCGTTCCGAAGATCCTTGGTACGGCCTGACCTATCCCGAGGACAAGGTGGCTGTGGTGGCTGCGCTCAAGAGGGTTGGCGAAAGAGGAAAAAGCTGAACGCTGAAGGCGCCGAGTCTTACTTCTCGGTCGGTTCTCCCGCTGCCTTCCATCCGGCGATGCCGGGCTTGAAGTGCTGCACGTTGGTGTAGCCGAGATTCCGGGCGGCCTCGGCGGCACGGGCCCATGCCCCGCAGCGTTCGCTGCCGCAGTAAGCCACGATCAGCGATGACTTGTCCGCAGGAAGGACCTTGGCCAGATCTGCCGTGTGGGCCGTGAAGTCAATGGCCCCCGGAATGTGGCCGTTGGCGTAGGAGACCGGGCCGTTCACATCCAGAATTGTCACATTCTTTGCGGCGATTGCCGACTTGAGATCCGCCGCGCTGATATCCGGAAAAGATCCGGCAAAGGCGTTGAGGGAGAGAAGGACAAGGGTGAGGAGGGAGAGGAGCTTCTTCATGGATTGCAACATATCCCGTGATTGCGATTGCGCCACCGCAAAGATGCACCCGGGCCGAACACGGTTTGGTACTTCCGCTTCCCCCAAGGAAGATCCGCTTGGCAGCATCATCCCGCTGATGCATAGTGCACTTTCCGCGCCGGCGTGGCGGAATTGGCAGACGCGCCGGACTCAAAATCCGGTATCCTCTAAAGATGTGTCGGTTCGAACCCGACCGCCGGTAGGCTTTCCCATTTTTGGAAGGGGTCCTCTTTTGCGCTTTTCACTTTCCCCCTTTCCCCTTTGACTTTCCGGATGCGCATCCTAGTCACCGGCGGAGCCGGATTCCTCGGTTCCCACCTCTGTGACCGTCTTATCGGTCAGGGCCACGAAGTCATCTGCCTCGACAACTTTTTCACAGGCCGCAAGGGCAACATCCAGCACCTCGTGGGCAATCCCCGCTTTGAACTGGTGCGCCACGACATCATCGATCCCTTCAAGTTCGAGGTCGACCGTATCTACAATCTTGCTTGCCCCGCATCGCCCCCGCACTACCAGTACAACCCCATCAAGACCATGAAGACCTCCGTGGTCGGGGCGATCAACTGCCTTGGACTCGCCAAACGGGTGAAGGCCCGTGTCTTCCAGGCCTCGACCTCCGAGGTCTACGGCGACCCCGCCGTGCATCCCCAGCAGGAGTCCTACTGGGGTAATGTCAACCCGATCGGACTTCGCTCCTGCTATGACGAGGGCAAGCGTGCCGCGGAGACTCTCTTCTTCGACTACCACCGCGAGAACGGGGTCGATATCCGCGTCATCCGCATCTTCAACACCTATGGCCCGCGCATGCTGGCCGATGACGGGCGTGTCGTCTCCAACTTCATCGTTCAGGCCCTTCAGGGAAATGATCTGACCGTCTACGGTGACGGTTCCCAGACCCGCTCCTTCTGCTTCGTCGACGACCTCGTCGAGGGATTCCTCCGGTTCATGGAGCAGGAGAAGTGCGCCGGCCCGATGAATCTAGGCAACCCCGGCGAGTTCACCATGCTGCAGCTTGCCGAACTCGTCCTCAAGAAGGTCGGGGGCAAGTCCAAGATCTCCCACAAACCGCTTCCCGCCGACGATCCGAAGCAGCGCCGTCCCGATATCACCCTGGCCAAGGAAACCCTTGGCTGGGAGCCGAAGGTGCCGCTCGAAGCCGGCCTCGAAAAAACCATCGCCTATTTCCGCAACGCGCTCGCCAAGTAGAAGTCGTTCTCTGCGGATTAATCACTCAGGTTTCAGGTCTCAAATTTCATCCTTCCCCATATGTCCACCTCCATCTGCTGTCTCGGTGCTGGTTATGTCGGCGGTCCCACCATGGCCATGATCGCGGCGAAGTGCCCCGATATCCGCGTTACCGTCACTGACCCCAACGAGAAGAGAATCGCTGCCTGGAATTCAGACGCCCTTCCTGTCTACGAACCGGGTCTTCAGGAAGTCGTGGAGTCGGCCCGAGGCCGCAATCTCTTCTTCTCCACCGACGTCCGCAAAGCGATCCGCGAAGCCGATATCATCTTTGTCAGTGTCGGTACCCCCACAAAAACCTACGGTGTCGGTGCCGGCCGTGCCGCCGATCTGAAGTACATTGAGGCAGCCGCCCGGATGATCGCCGAGGAGGCGGAGGGATCCAAGATCATCGTCGAGAAGAGCACCATCCCCGTGAAAACAGCCGAGGCGATGCTCACGATCCTTCGGTCCAATTCCAAGAACG